>Ga0307511_10000032_pt1 | contig 105861 bp, 100 predicted proteins | sample 13_EM_MG_FD_200266 | JGI IMG/M metagenome (GOLD analysis project Ga0307511, IMG submission 200266) | Populus trichocarpa ectomycorrhiza microbial communities from riparian zone in the Pacific Northwest, United States - 13_EM | ecosystem: Host-associated > Plants > Roots > Unclassified...
CGAGCTGGACGAGATCTGGCACTGCGCGGCGTCCATCGACCTCAACTCCGACCCGCAGCGCCTGCACCTGACCAACACGGTCGGCACGCGGCGGATCATCGAGCTGGCCGACGCCGGCGCCCGCCGCCCGATGCTGCACCACGTGAGCAGCATCGGGGTGGCCGGCCGCAAGCCGGTGGGCCGGATCTACGAGGCCGACCTGGACGACTCGTACGGCTTCACCACCCGCTACGAGGAGTCGAAGTACCTGGCCGAGGTCGCGGTCCGGGAGTGGTCGGCCCGCACCGGCCGGCCCGCAGTCGTGCACCGGCCCTCGGTGCTGGTCACCGACCAGCAGCCGCACCCGCACCTGCCGACCCACCCGCTGCTGACCGGCATGCAGCTGACCCGCAAGCTGGTCAACACGCTGGCGATGACCGGCGAGAGCCGGGAGCGGCTGGTCGTGCGGGTCCCCGGCGACCCGCAGGCGCTGGTGAACATGCTGCCGGTCGAGGAGGCCGCGCGGCTGATGGTGGAGGTCGCCGCGCACGCGCCGACGTCCCGGGTGGACACCTATCACATCGTGCATCCGCGGGACGTGCGGACGGACGTGATCGCGGACGTGGTCGAGGAGCTGTTCGAGGACATCCTGCCGATCAAGTGGCGGTTCGTGCCGAGCGCGCCGCAGCAGCCGACGCCGTGGGAGTCGTTGGTGTATCAGACGATGAGCACGTTCCTGCCGTTCGTGTCCTACCGCCGCCGGTTCGACGACCTGGGCCTGCGCCGCCTGGGCCTGACCGGCGACTTCACCCCGCCGGTGGACCGCGACTACCTCATGCGCACCTTCGGCAGCGAGCAGTACACCCTGTCGGCCTGAAGCGTGCCGGTTTGCCACATGTGCGCCACATGTGACTCCAGGAGTCGAATGTGGCGCACATGTGGCATCTGAAGCCGTTCAAGGGACGCCACATGCGCTTCCTACTTGGCATCTGCCGCCAAGTAGGAAGCGCATGTGGCGTTAAGGGGGTTAGAGGGCGAGCTGGTCCAGGAGGTGGTCGCCGAGGGCGGCGGGGGTGGGGTGGGTCCAGACGGCGGTGGCCGGGATCTTCAGGGCCAGGTCGGCCTCCAGCTGGTTGCGCAGCTGCAGGGCGGTCAGGGAGTCGAAGCCCAGGTTGGTCAGCGGCACGTCGGAGTCGACGGAGGCGGAGCTGAGGCCGAGGATGACTCGGATCTGCCCGGCCAGGTAGTCGATCATGAACCGGCGGCGTTCCTCGGCCGGCAGGGCGGCCAGCTCGGCGCGGACCTTGCCGCCGGAGGCGGGGGCGTCGCCCTGGGCCGATCGGGGCATGGCGGCGAAGAACGACGACTCCATGGCCGAGGGCAGCATGCCGAACCACTGGTCGGCCTCGAAGGCGAACACGCCGGTGCGCACGCGTTCGTGGTCGAGCAGGGTGGTCAGCGCGTCGACACCGTCCTTTGTCGACAAAGTGCTGAATCCACGGTCCTTGAAGCCGGTGGCCCGGCCGGCCTCGCCCCAGGCGCCCCAGTTCACCGACAGCGCCGGCAGCCCACGGTGGTGCCGCCACTGGGCGAACGCGTCGAGCCAGGCGTTCGCGGCGGCGTAGTTGGCCTGCCCGGGGTTGCCGAACATGGAGGCGCCGGAGGAGAACAGCACGAACCAGTCCAGGTCATGTCCTTCAGACGCCTCGTGCAGACGCCAGGCGCCGTCGACCTTGGGGCGCCAGACCTGCTCGACTCGGGCACGGTCGAGGTTGACCACCATGCCGTCGTCGAGCACGGCGGCGGCGTGCAGGATGCCCCGCAGGCGGAACGGACCGCAGGCCCCCACCAACCGCTCGGAAACACCGTCTGCGGCAACGTCGCCGCAGACGACCTCGACCTGGGTGCCGGCGGCGCGGAGCTCGGCGATGACCTCCTCGGTGTGCACGGAAGGAGCGGACCGGCCGTTGAGCACGAGCCGGCCGGCGCCCAGACCGCCGAGCCACATGGCCATCTCCAGGCCGAGCCCGCCGAGACCGCCGGTGATCACGTACGCGCCGTCGGAGTGGGCGACGGGCACGATGCCCTCGGGCACCACGGCCACGGCCGAACCGGTTTCCGGCACTGTCAGCACGAGCTTGCCGACGTGCTTGGCCGCGGCCATCAGCCGGAACGCGTCGGCGGCCTGCTCCAGCGGGAACTCCATGCGCGGCAACGCGTCCAGCCGGCCGGCGGTGAGCTCCTCGGCCACCTCGCCGAGCAGCGTGCGGGCCAGGTCGGGCTTGGTGCGCAGCACCAGGTCCAGGTCGACGCTGCTGACGGTGATGTTGCGCTTGAACGGGGACATGCCGAGCTTGGTGTCGGCGTAGATGTCCCGCTTGCCGAGCTCGATGAACCGGCCGCCGACGGCGAGCACGTCCAGGCCGGCGCGGAGGGCCGGCCCGGCCAGGGAGTTCAGCACGACGTCGACGCCGCAGCCGTCGGTGGCGGCCATGGTCTGCGGCGCGAAGTCCAGCGACCGCGAGTCCATCACGTGCTCGACGCCGAGTTCCCGCAGGTAGTCGCGCTTCTCCTGACTGCCGGCGGTGGCCAGGATCTCCGCGCCGCGGCTGCGGGCGATGGCGATGGCGGCCAGGCCGAGGCCGCCGGTGGCGGAGTGGATCAGCACCCGCTCCCCGGGGTTGAGCCGGGCCAGGTGCACCAGCGAGTACCAGGCCGTCAGGTACACGGCCGGCACCACCGCGGCCTCGGCGGCCGTCATGCCCTCGGGGATCGCCGCGACCAGGTCGGCCGGGGTGGTCACGTACGTCGCGAACGAGCCGCTGGCCAGCGTGAACACCCGGTCGCCGGGCTGCAAACCGGTCACATCTGGGCCGACCCGGCTGACGACGCCGGCGCAGTCGCCGCCGAGCGGCGGCTGCGCGCCGTCGGACGTCGGGTAGAGGCCCATAGCCAGCAGCACGTCACGGAAGTTCAGCGCGCCGGCCAGCACCTGGATCTCCACTTCGCCGGCCGCCGGTGCCCGCCGTGGCCGCACGACAAGGCCCATGGTGTCGAGGTTTCCCGGCCGCGCCAGGTCGAGGGCGAAGCCATCGCGTCCATAGTGGACCGTCCGACGTGGACGGAACTGCCAGGTGCCGTCGTGCAGCGGGGCCTTCACGAGCCGGGCCGCGAGACGTTCTCCACCCCGCCAGGCGACCTCGTCCTCCGGGGCGTCGGCGAGAAGTTCCCTCGCCAGCACGGAAGCCGAGTCAGCGGCGGAAGGATCCAGGTCGATGAGGGTGAGCCGCTGCTCCGCGTGCTCGTAGCCGGCGACGCGGCCGATCCCGCGCAGAGCCGCCTGCGAGAGGTTGATGTCCTCGTCGGCGGTCACCGCCTGCCCGCCCTGCGTGACGATCCACAGCCGCGCGTCGCCAGCCTCGCGGATCACGTCGATCAGATCGACGACCTGGTCCAGACCGTCGGCATTCGACGGCAGCACAACGACTCCGGTGACATCACCCTCGGACGGCAGCAGCGCGGCCAGCTCGGCGGCCAGCGGACCGTCGCCGATGATCCGCCAGTTCCCCGAGGACGAAGCGGCCTCCGGCAGCGGCGCGGACTGCCAGGTGATCTCGTGGAACAGCGGGTCCAGCCGGCGCGGCCCGAGCTCGCGTGCCGGCGACACGAGCCGGATGTCATGCGCCTCAACGAGAACCGCGCCATCGGCGTCCAGCAGCCGGATCCAGCCCAGGGCCGAAGATCCGTCGCTGTCGTCGAGCACGGCCTGCCCCTCGCACCACACGCCGCGGGCCGGATCGCCGAACACCCGCAGCGACGCCACTCCGGCCGGCAGCAGCCGGGGTGCGCCGGCCGGGCGGCCCTTGATCCGCGCGGCCCCGAGAGCCTGTAGGCAGGTGTCGAAAAGCACCGGGTGGAACCGGAATCCCCGGGCGCTGGCCCGCGCGGCGGCCGGCACCTTGACCTTGCCCAGCACGGTGCCGCCGTCCACGTCCTCGACGCGCAGCTCGGTCAGGCCGGCGAACGCGGGCCCGTGGAAGTAGCCGTCGGCCCGCAGGCCGGCGTAGAACTCGGGCAGGTCCTCGACAACCGTGTGCAGGGCAACGAGTTCCGGCATCACAGTCGGGGCCATTGGCGTCCGCGAGTCCAACTTGCAGACCTCCCCGACCGCGTGGGTGACCCAGTTCAGGCCGTCCTCGGTGCTGGTCAGCACGGCCACCGAGGCCCGGTCCGGGGCTACCGAAGTGAGCACGGTGGACACTTCGACGTGCTCGCCCAGCGGCAGCAGCCGGTCGAACCGGAGGTCCGACACGTCCACCAGTTCGGCCGGCACGCCGAAGAACTCGGAGCCGGCGGCCAGCACCATCTCGCTGAAACCCGCGCCCGGCAACACGATCGCGTCGTCCACGGCGTGGTCGGCCAGCCACGGCAGCACGGCCGTGCCCAGGTCGGCCTGCCACACGTGGCGGCCGTCGCCCTCGGGCAGCTTGACGTGCACGCCGAGCAGCGGATGGGTGTCAGAGGAACCGGCGACCTGGAGGTCCGGGTGCGGCAGCGGCAGGTCGATCCAGTGCCGCTTGCGGTCCCAGGTCAGCGTCGGCACGTCCACCAGCCGCCCCTGCCCGTAGGCCCGGGACCAGTCGATCGGGGTGCCGGCGCAGTACAGGGCGCCGAGCTGGATGCCGAAGAAGTCGGCGGAGCAGTCGCGCTTGATGCTCGGCAGCACAACGGCTTCCGGCAGCGTCTCGCTCATCGGGTAGGTCGTCACGGGGTGCGGCGACACCTCGACGAACACGCCGTAGCCGTCCTCGCCGGCCGCCCGCACGGCGTTGGCGAACCGCACCTGATTACGCAGGTTCGCGGCCCAGTACTCGGCGTCGAACGTGAACTGCGCCCGGGCGTCCTCCAACACCGTCGAGTACACGGGCACAGTGGGCGGCAACGGCTTCAGGCCGGCCAGCCCGGCCCTGATCTCGTCCAACAGCGGGTCCATGTGGGTGGAGTGGGCGGCGATGTCCACCGCCACCAACCGGGCCATCTGGCCCTGCTCCTGCCAAACCGAGACCAGCCGCTCCACCTCGGCGGTGTCGCCGGAGACCACAGTGGACCGTGGCGAGGACTGCACGGCCACGGTGACGGAAGTGCCGGACAGGTCCAGATCCTCGGCCGCGAGGTCGACGGAGGCCATCGTGCCCAGGCCGGAGGCCCGCTTCATCAGCGCCGACCGGCGGCAGATCACCAGCACGCCGTCGGCCAGCGACAGCCCGCCGGCCACGACCGCGGCGGCGGTCTCCCCCATCGAGTGCCCGATCACGGCGGCCGGCTCGACGCCGGCGGACCGCCACAGGCGGGCCAGGCCGACCTGCATGGCGAACAGGGTCGGCTGGATCTTGTCGATCTCGGCCGACATCTCCGGCGCGCACATCACGTCGGTCACCGAGAAACCGGCCTCGGCCAGCACCAGCGGCTCGATCTCGGCGATGGCCGCGGCGAACTCGGGCTCCTCGGCCAGCAGCCGGCGGCCCATGCCGTGCCACTGCGAGCCCTGGCCGGAGAACACCCAGACGCTGCCCTTGGCGGCGGCGGTCTTGGCGGTGGTGCAGGTGACCTGCGGCTGCGGCTCGCCCTCGGCGAAGCCCTCCAGGCAGGTGGCCAGCTCGTCGACGGACCGGGCCGTCACGGCGAGCCGGGCGAGGTTGTGCGAGCGCCGGGCGGCCAGGCTGTGCGCGACGTCGGCGAACGGAACGTCGTTCTCACGCAGCCATTCCGCGAGCCGGCTGGCCGCGGTGCCCAGCACCTCGAACGAGGCGGCGGACAGCGGGATCATCGTCGGACGGCTGGTCTCCGGTGTTCGCCCGGGTGTTCGCAGTGCTGAATTCTTTGGGGGAGCCTGCTCGACGATGACATGCGAGTTCGTGCCGCCGACGCCGAAGGAGGACACGGCGGCCATGCGGGGCGCGTCCGACACCGGCCACGGCGTGACCTCGGTCGGCACGAAGAACCGGGTGTCCTCGGGGTGGATCTGCGGGTTCCAGCCGGTGAAGTTCAGCGTCGGCGGCACCACACCGTGCCGCAGGCTGAGTACCGTCTTGATCAGCCCGGAGACGCCGGCGGCGGCCTCGGTGTGGCCGAGGTTGGACTTCACGCCGCCCAGCGCGCAGCGGTCCCGGCCCGCTCCGTAGACGGTGCGCATCGAGTCGAACTCGATCGGATCGCCGACCGGCGTGCCGGCGCCGTGCGTCTCGATCAGGCCCAGCAGCCCCGGGTCCACCCCGGCCTTCTCGACGGCCTCGAAGAACAGCGCCCGCTGCGCGTCAGCCGACGGCGCGGTCAGGCCCTGCGAGCGGCCGTCCTGGTTGACGGCGGTCGCCCGGATCACCGCGAGCACCTCGTCGCCGTCCGCCTCGGCGTCGGCCAGCCGCTTGAGCACGACCATGCCGGCGCCCTCGCCGCGGACGAAGCCGTCGGCCCCGGCGTCGAAGGGGTGGCAGCGGCCGGTCGGCGACAGCATGCCCCACTTCGAGTAGCTGATCGGCGTCTCCGGATTGATCATCAGGTTGATGCCGGAGGCCAGCGCCAGGTCGGACTCGTCGTCGGCCAGGCTCTGGCAGGCCAGGTGCAGCGCGACCAGCGAGGACGAGCAGGCGGTGTCCACCGCGACGCTGGGGCCGTTCAGCCCGAGCAGGTAGGAGATCCGGCCGACCGCGGTGGAGTGGCCGTTGCCGGTCATCATGTACGCGTCGATGTCCTCGTACCGGCCGGCCAGCCGCCCGATGTACTCGGAGTGGCACAGGCCGGCGAACACGCCGGTGCGGGTGCCGGCCAGGCCCCGCGGCGGCAGCCCGGCCCGTTCCAGCGCCTCCCAGGCCAGCTCGATCATCAGCCGGTGCTGCGGGTCCATGGTCGTCGCCTCGCGCGGCGAGATGCCGAAGAACGAGGCGTCGAAGCCGGTGATGTCGTCGAAGTAGCCGGCCCAGCGCGAGGTGCACCGGCCGGGCACGTCGACGTCGGGATCGTAGAAGGCGTCCACGTCCCAGCGGCCGTGCGGACCTTCACGGATGACGTCGCGGCCCTGCGTGAGCAGCTGCCAGAAACGCTCCGGTGAATCGATCCCACCCGGGTACCTACAGGACATACCGATGACGGCAATCGGTTCACGCGCGAGCTTCATCACGCCGGTCACTCCCTCGCAGGAATTGGCACGACCGGCCGGAAGAATAATGCGAATCCAATTCGGACGGCCATGCGTTGTCCGTTCAACCGAGCATGAGCCGAGCTTGACTGCGCAACAACCGCAAGCCGACAAGATCACCCGACAGTGGCCCTGTCCGCGCAGGTCAAGTTGCGGGACACCGGTCCCGGACGGACAGTGGGGCGGTGGCGACACAGAACTCCACGCTGTATGTGGCCGACGTGCGCAAGGCGTTCGGCCGCCGGCAGGTCCTCGACCGCGTGGACTTCACCCTGGAGCGGGGCGAGCTGGCCGGAATCGTCGGTGAAAACGGCGCCGGCAAGACGACGCTGCTCCGAATTCTGGCCGGCGAACTCAAACCCGACCACGGATGGGTCATACCGCGGGGCCGACTCGGTTACTGCCCGCAACGAACCGTGCTGAACGACTCGCTGACCGTCGCCCAGCACCTGCGCTACTTCCAGCGGGCCTACCAGCTCGACGACCTGCACCGGGCCCACGAGCTGGTGGAGCGGCTGAACTTCACCCAGTACCGGGCCAGCCGGGTGCGGTCCCTGTCCGGGGGCACCCGGCAGAAGCTGAACCTGGTCATCGCGCTGATGCACGACCCGTCGGTGGTGCTGCTGGACGAGCCGTACCAGGGCTTCGACTGGGAGACCTACCTGCACTTCTGGGAGCTGGCCGGCCAGCTGCGCGACACCGGCCGGTCGCTGCTGGTGATCTCCCACCTCAGCCACGACATCGACCGCCTGGACACCGGGTACCGGCTGGCCAACGGGGTGGTCACGCCCATGCCGGCCCAGGCCGATCGAATTGGGGCGCACACCTGATGTCCATTGGACGGAAGTTCTACCGCACGGCGACCGGGTTCGAGCTGATCGAGCACGCCCGCAACCGGCTGGCGATCGTGCTGGTCGCGGTGTTCGTGCCGGTCTGGATCACGCTGATCGACCTGATGATGGCGCAGAGCCCGCTGCCGTTCCGCTACCGCGGCACCGGCGAGGAGCTGCACGTCAACGGGCAGCACCTGACCTTCATCTCCGGCGGGCTGAACGCCGTGACGCTGATCGTGGGATTCCTCATGTTCAGCGTCACCTACCGTTCGGGTCCGTTCGACCGGCGGCTGGTCGCGGCCGGTTATCCCCGGCCGCACCTGCTGGCGGCCAAGGTCACCGCGCTGACCGCCAGCTCGGTGGTGGTCGCGGCGTACTCGACGGCGATGGTGTGGGTCTACTGGCACCCCGAGCAGCTGTGGCTGTTCGCGCTGGGCATGTTCACCGCGGCGGTCACCTACGGCGGCATCGGCATCGTGCTCGGCGTGCTGCTGACGGGCGAGCTGGAGGGCATGTTCGCCATCATCATGATCAGCCTGATCGACGTCGGGCTGGAGTCCCCGGTGGTCAACACCGGCTCCGACAACGACCTCGTGCGCTTCCTGCCGATGTACGGCTCGATGCAGGCCGGCGTCGGCGCCGGCTTCACCCGATCGGTGCCGTGGGACCAGCTGGCCGCCGTGCCGGTGTGGTGGGCGGCGTGCGCGCTGGTCGGCCTGGTCGCCTTCCACGTGCGGACCCGGGTGTACACCCGATCGGGTCGACCCGTGACCGCCGAGATGGCCGCCTCCGTGCCGATCCCCCGGCCGGCCGCGCCGGGCGAGGCCGTGCACGTCACGGTGCGGGTGTGCGGAGAGTCCTGCGTGGCCACCGACCACATGCCGCTGTACCAGGGGCTGGCCGTGCTGGCGGCGCTGTCCGCGGAGCAGGCGGCGGACCGGGCCGACCAGAACGTCTACCCGCTGAGCATCAAACGGGGCTGAGCCCGGGCGGGCATCTCCTCGCACCAGGGAAGCGAGGAGCCGCCCGCCCGCCTTCCGACCGCCGCCTTCACATCCGCAAACGCCACATGCGCTTCCTACTTGCCTCCTGATGCCACATAGGAAGCGCATGTGGCGTGAGAGGGGGATTAGGCGAGGATCACTCGGCCCAGCTCGGCCGGGGTGGCCAGCAGGTCGTGGTGGGGCAGGACCCGGACCGTGTAGCCGACCGAGCCGACGTGGGGCAGTGCCAGCTCGGCCTGGTACGAGCCGTCCGGGCCGGGGGCCATGGTCGCGGTGACCGGCTGGGAGAGTTCACCCGAATCGGCGACACGGCCGAGGACCGCCTGCACCTCGACGTCCGACGGCGACAGCCCGTTGAGGTCGACCCGGGCCCGGACCGTCACCGGCTGGCCGACGACCGGGGCGTGGGCGCCGTTGACCGACAGATCCGTGTAGGTCACCTGCACCCGGTTCCAGGCGGTGCGGATCCGGGCCTTGTAGACGGCCAGCTCCTTGGCTCCCTGGAACGAGTTGGTCCGCACCGCGGTGGCCGACGAGCCGGCGGGGGCGTAGTAGGTCCCCACGTACTCCTTGACCATGCGCTCGGCCTGCAGCTGCGGGCCCATCTCGGTCAGCGTGTGCCGGACCAGCGACATCCAGCGGGTCGGCACGCCGTCCTCGCCGCGGTCGTAGAACAGCGGGGCGACCTGGGCCTGGACCAGCTCGTAGAGGGCGGCCGCCTCCAGGTCGTCGCGGCGGTTGGGGTCGGGCACGCCGTCGGCGGTGGGGATGGCCCAGCCGTTCTTGCCGTCGTAGAACTCGTCCCACCAGCCGTCCCGGATGGACAGGTTCAGGCCGCCGTTGAGCGCGGCCTTCATGCCCGAGGTGCCGCAGGCCTCCAGCGGCCGCATCGGGTTGTTCAGCCACACGTCACAGCCCCAGTACAGGTAGCGGGCCATCGACATGTCGTAGTCGGGCAGGAACACGATGCGGTGCCGAACGCCGGCGTCGTCGGCGAACTTGACCACCTGCTGGATCAGCGCCTTGCCGCCGTCGTCGGCCGGGTGCGACTTGCCGGCCACCACCAGCTGCACCGGGCGCTCCGGGTGCAGCAGCAGGGTCCGCAGCCGCTCCGGGTCGCGCAGCATCAGGGTCAGCCGCTTGTACGTCGGCACGCGGCGGGCGAAGCCGACCGTGAGCACGTCGGGGTCGAACACCGACTCGGTCCAGCCCAGCTCCAGCGCGGACGCGCCGCGCTGCAGCCACGAGGCGCGCACGCGGCGCCGTACCTCGTCCACCAGCTTGGCCCGCAGGCCGCAGCGCAGCTCCCACAGCATCGAGTCGGTCTGCTGCTCGGGCTCCAGCCTGGTCATCTCCGGGGCGGCCCAGGTGTGGCCGTGCACGCCGTTGGTGACCGAGCCGATCGGCACCTCGTCGGCGTCGAAGCCCTGCCACAGGCCGCCGAACATGCCCCGGCTGACCTCGCCGTGCAGGCGGGACACGCCGTTGGCCCGCTGGGCCAGCCGCAGGCCCATGTGGGCCATGTTGAACAGGCCGGGGTTCTCCTCGGCGCCGAGGGCCAGCACCCGCTCGATCGGCACGCCCGGCAGCAGCCGGTCGCCGCCGAAGTAGTGCTGCACCAGGTCCACCGGGAAGCGGTCGATGCCGGCCGGGACCGGGGTGTGGGTGGTGAACACGGTGCCGGCGCGGATCGCCCCCAGCGCCTGGTCGAACTCCAGGCCCTGGCCGGTGACCAGCTCGCGGATGCGCTCCAGGCCGAGGAAGCCGGCGTGGCCCTCGTTGGTGTGGAACACCTCGGGCTGGGGCGTGCCGGTCAGCTCGCAGTACGCCCGCACGGCCCGCACGCCGCCGATGCCGGCCAGGATCTCCTGCCGGATCCGGTGGTCCTGGTCGCCGCCGTAGAGCCGGTCGGTGACGCCGCGCAGGTCGTCGTCGTTCTCCTCGACGTTGGAGTCGAGCAGCAGCAGCGGCACCCGGCCGACCTGCGCCCGCCAGATCCGCGCGTGCAGGGTGCGGTCGCCGGGCACGCTCACGCGCACCTGGACCGGCGTGCCGGCGGCGTCGCTGACCAGCTCGAGGGGAAGGCCGCGGGGGTCGAGCACCGGGTAGTGCTCCTCCTGCCAGCCGTCCAGCGACAGTGACTGCCGGAAGTAGCCGGAGCGGTAGAGCAGGCCGACGCCGATCAGCGGCACGCCCAGGTCGGAGGCCGCCTTCAGGTGGTCGCCGGCCAGCACGCCCAGGCCGCCCGAGTAGTTGGGCAGTGCCTCGGTGACGCCGAACTCCATCGAGAAGTAGCCGATGGTCGCCGGCAGCTCGGTCTGCTCGCCCTGCCGCTGGTACCAGCGCGGGGCGGTGAGGTACTGGTCCAGGTCGTCGGCGGTGGACCGCAGTCTGGCCAGGAACGCCTCGTCCGCGGCCAGCCGCTCCAGGTGCGGCGCCGGGACGTCGCGCAGCAGGGCCAGCGGGTCGTTGCCGGCGCGCTGCCACGCCTGCGCGTCGACCGCGGCGAACAGCTCCTGCGTCGGCGGATGCCACGTCCAGCGCAGGTTGGTCGCCAACCGGCCGAGCGCGGCGAGCGGCTCGGGCAGACTGGCGCGGACGGTGAACCGGCGGAGAGCTCTCACAGCGGGCGACCCTATAACCGCCCCCCGGCGCTACTGCAACTTTCCAGATCATTCTGCAAAACTTTGCAGGGTGATCACCAAACAATCGAGTTCACGGGAAGCGCCGCCGGCGGCCGCCGGCTCGCCCCGGTGAACATGAAGAGTTCTCCCAGCTGTGGCTGGTGATCACGCCCGGGCGCTAGCCTTCGATCACCGGGCCGGGATCCCCGGTCACAAAGGATCACCCGGTGGTTTAGGACCGGGCCGGCCAAGGCACACTATGGGACGGGTGGCGGCGACCTAAGGGCGTGGGGCGATGAGTGGACGTTTGGGCATCGACGACATCACCCCCGTGGTCAGTGGCGGCCGCTATGCGGCCAAAGCCGTTGTGGGCGAACACATTCCGATCGGCGCGACGGTCTGGCGCGAGGGCCACGACGCGGTCGCCGCGACGGTGACGTGGAAGGGCCCGAAGGACAAGGTGGCCCGCCAGACCCGAATGGTCGAGCACGGCATCGGCCTTGACCGCTTCGCCGCGACCGTGGTGCCCGACGCCGAGGGGGCGTGGACGTTCCGCGTCGACGCCTGGAGCGACCCGTGGGCGACCTGGCGCTCGGCGGTGGAGAAGAAACTGGCCGCGGGCCAGGGATCCGCCGAGCTGGCCAACGACCTGGAGCTGGGCGCGCGGCTGGTGGAGCGGGTGGGCCGGCGCCCGGATCGCCGCAACGACAAGGACTTGCTGCTCGGCATTGCCGCCGGGTTGCGCGACGGTGAACGGCCGCTGCCGGACCGGGTCGGCCCGGCGCTGGCCGCCGAGATCGACACGATCATGCACGAGTACCCGGTGCGAGAACTCCTCACCCGGGGCAAGGTGCACAAGCTCTGGGTGGACCGGCCGCGGGCGCTGTACGGCTCCTGGTACGAGTTCTTCCCCCGCTCCACCGGCGGCTGGGACGAGACCGGCAAGCCGGTGCACGGCACCTTCGTCACCGCCGCCCGCGAGCTGGACCGGGTCGCGGAGATGGGCTTCGACGTGGTCTACCTGCCGCCGATCCACCCGGTCGGCCGGGTGAACCGCAAGGGCCCCAACAACACCCTGACCCCGGGCCCGGAGGACGTGGGCTCGCCGTGGGCGATCGGCTCGTCCGACGGCGGCCACGACGCGGTCGCCCCGGAGCTGGGCACGCTGGCCGACTTCAAGGGCTTCGTGCACCGCGCCGACGAGCTGGGCCTGGAGGTCGCGCTGGACTTCGCGCTCCAGTGCGCGCCGGACCACCCGTGGGTGGCCGAGTACCCGGAGTGGTTCACCACGCTGCCGGACGGCACGATCGCCTACGCGGAGAACCCGCCCAAGAAGTACCAGGACATCTACCCGCTCAACTTCGACAACGAGCCGCGCAGCCTGTACGCCGAGATCGACCGGGTGCTCACGCACTGGATCGAGCAGGGCGTGCGGATCTTCCGGGTGGACAACCCGCACACCAAGCCGCCGGACTTCTGGCACTGGCTGATCTGGGAGGTCAAGCGGCGCTATCCGGACGTGCTGTTCCTGGCCGAGGCGTTCACCCGCCCGGCCCGGCAGTACGGCCTGGCCAAGCTCGGCTTCACCCAGTCCTACACCTACTTCACCTGGCGCACCGGCAAGCAGGAGCTGATCGACTTCATGGTCGACTGGCTGGAGCACGCCGACCAGGGCCGGCCCAACCTGTTCGTGAACACCCCGGACATCCTGCACGAGTCGCTGCAGCACGGCGGCCCGGCGATGTTCGCCACCCGGGCCGCGCTGGCCGCGACCATGTCGCCGACCTGGGGCGTGTACTCGGGGTACGAGCTGTACGAGCACGAGCCGGTGCGGCCGGGCTCGGAGGAGTACCTGGACTCCGAGAAGTACCAGCTGCGGCCCCGCGACTACCACACCGCGCTGCTGGACGGCCGGTCGCTGGAGCCCTGGCTGGCCAAGCTGAACCAGGTCCGCAGGGCCCACCCGGCGCTGCAGCAGCTGCGCACCCTGCACTTCCACCACGTCGACAACGACGCCCTGATCGCCTACAGCAAGACGGACCCGGCCACCGGGGACACCGTCGTCGTTGTGGTCACCCTCGACCCGAACAACGCCCAACAGGGCACGCTCTGGTTGGATCTGCCCGAGCTGGGCTTGGACTGGCACGAGCGGATCTCCGCTCACGACGAGGTCACGGGCGACACCTGGGACTGGGGTCAGGCCAATTTCGTCCGGCTCGAACCCTGGCGCGCCGTCGCGCACGTCATCAGTATTCATCGCAAGTAGCCGACCAGCACGAATAACGCGACTCCGCCCTGGGTAGTCCCCAGTGGCGGGGCTTGCCGACCATGGACGAGGGGTGGTGGCGACGATGCCCGACGCTCCCCAACCCGGGACTGTTGAGACCCTGGGGAACGAATTCACCGAGGACGGCCACCTCGTTGAACCGAGCAGCGACGACTTCGGCACGGCCAGACAGGCTCCCAGGGAGCCTGAGTGGTACAAGAGCGCCGTCTTCTACGAGGTGCTGGTGCGGGCCTTCGCCGACTCCAACGGCGACGGCACCGGCGATCTGCGGGGTCTGGCCGAGAAGCTGGACTACCTGGAATGGCTGGGCGTGGACTGCCTGTGGCTGCCCCCGTTCTACGCGTCCCCGCTGCGCGACGGCGGGTACGACATCAGCGACTTCCGCCAGGTCCTGCCCGAGTTCGGCACCGTCGACGACTTCGTGTACCTGCTCGACCAGGCCCACCGCCGGGGCATCCGGGTGATCACCGACCTGGTGCTCAACCACACCTCCGACGCGCACGCCTGGTTCCAGGCCTCGCGCACCGACCCGCAGGGCCCCTACGGCGACTTCTACGTGTGGAGCGACGACGACTCCCGCTACGCCGACGCGCGGATCATCTTCGTCGACACCGAGTCGTCCAACTGGACCTTCGACCCGGTGCGCGGCCAGTTCTACTGGCACCGCTTCTTCAGCCACCAGCCGGACCTCAACTACGAGAACCCCGAGGTCCAGGAGGCGATGATCGACGTCCTGCGGTTCTGGCTGGACCTGGGCATCGACGGCTTCCGGCTGGACGCCGTGCCCTACCTCTTCGAGGAGGAGGGCACCAACTGCGAGAACCTGCCGCGCACCCACGAGTTCCTGCGCCGCTGCCGCAAGGTGGTGGACGTGGAGTACCCGGGCCGGGTGCTGCTGGCCGAGGCCAACCAGTGGCCGGCCGACGTGGTGGAGTACTTCGGCGACCCGGACGCCGGCGGCGACGAGTGCCACATGGCCTTCCACTTCCCGCTGATGCCGCGGCTGTTCATGGCGGTGCGCCGCGAGTCCCGGTTCCCGATCTCGGAGATCCTCGCCCAGACGCCGGAGATCCCGTCCGGCGCCCAGTGGGGCATCTTCCTGCGCAACCACGACGAGTTGACGCTGGAGATGGTCACCGACGAGGAACGCGACTACATGTACGCGGAGTACGCCAAGGACCCGCGGATGAAGGCCAACATCGGCATCCGCCGGCGGCTGGCCCCGCTGCTGGAGAACGACCGCAACCAGCAGGAGCTGTTCACCGCGATGCTGCTGTCCCTGCCGGGCTCGCCGGTGCTGTACTACGGCGACGAGATCGGCATGGGCGACAACATCTGGCTGGGCGACCGGGACGCGGTGCGCACGCCGATGCAGTGGACCCCGGACCGCAACGCCGGCTTCTCCCGCTGCGACCCGAACCGGATCTACCTGCCGGTGATCGCCGACGCCACCTACGGCTACCAGGGCATCAACGTCGAGGCGCAGATCAACAACACCTCCTCGCTGCTGAACTGGACCCGGCGCATGCTGGAGATCCGCACCGCGCACAAGGCGTTCGGCTTCGGCGGCTTCACCGAGCTGGGCTCGTCCAACCCGTCGATGCTGTCCTACCTGCGGCGCTGGAACGACGACGTGCTGCTGTGCGTGAACAACCTGTCCCGGTTCCCGCAGCCGGTGGAGCTGGACCTGTCGGAATACCGTGGGCTGGTGCCGGTGGAGCTGACCGGCGGGGTGCGCTTCCCGCCCATCGGCGACCTGCCGTACCTGCTGACGCTGCCGGGGCACGGCTTCTACTGGTTCCAACTGGTGCCCGAGACAGAGGGCGGGGAGGCGCCGTGACTGAACTGACTCCGTTGTCTGACGCGTTGCTGGCGTGGCTGCCGCAGCAGCGGTGGTTCGGCGGCAAGAACCGGGACCTCTCCGAGGTGTCCACCCGGGACGCCGTCACGCTGCTGGACGGCGACCCCAAGCTGGTGCACGCCGTGCTGAGCACCCCCGACGGGGAGTACCAGCTGCTGGTCGGCCGGCGCCGGGAGTTGCCCGAGCACCTCGCGCACGCGAGGATCGGCGAGGTGGACGGCCACGTCTACTACGAGGCGGTGTACGACACCGAGCTGATGGGCCACCTGTTGACGCTGATCGCCGAGGACACCTGGGCCGACGGCATCCACTTCGCGCCCGAGCCCGGCGCCGTCATCGTGCCCAACCAGCGGGCCAAGCCGGTCAGCGCCGAGCAGTCCAACACCTCGGTGGTCTACGGCGGCGACTACATCCTCAAGCTGTTCCGCCGCGTGGTCGCCGGCCCGAATCCGGACCTTCAGCTGCACCGGGCGTTGCAGACGGTCGGCTCCAAGCACATCGCCCGGCCGCTGGGCGCGATCACCGACGAGTTCGTGGTGCTGGGCATCCTCCAGGAGTTCCTGCAGGGCGCGGCCGAGGGCTGGGCGATGGCCACCGCCTCGGTGCGGGACCTGATGGCCGAGGCCGACCTGCACGCGGCCGAGGTCGGCGGGGACTTCGCCGGCGAGGCGTTCCGGCTGGGCCAGTCCGTCGCCGAGGTGCACGCCGACCTGCGCAAGGCCCTGGGCAGCGGGCAGGAGGGGCCGGAGCGGCTGTACGAGGCCGTGCAGGCGATGCACCGCCGGCTGGACACCGTGCTGGCCGAGGTGCCGGAGCTGGCGCCGTACGAGTCGGCGTTACGAGCCGTGTTCGAGGAGGCCCGCAACGGGCCCGCGCTGGTCGACGTGCAGTTCATCCACGGCGACCTGCACCTGGGCCAGGTGCTGCGGACCGCGACCGGCTGGACGCTGATCGACTTCGAGGGCGAGCCGGCCGCGCCGCTGGCCGAGCGCAACGCGCTGCGGTCGCCGCTGCGCGACGTGGCGGGCATGCTGCGCTCGTTCGACTACGCCGCCCAGCAGCTGTTGGTCGGCCAGAAGGGAATCGACCAGTCGTCCGACCACCAGCTCGAGGTGCGGGCCCGGGAGTGGACCGCGCGCAATCGGGAGGCCTTCTGCGACGGCTACGCGGAGGTCGGGGACGACCCCCGCGAGCAGGGGCCGCTGCTGCGGGCGCTGGAACTGGACAAAGCCGTGTACGAGGTGGCGTATGAGCACGGGAACCGGCCCGACTGGCTGACCGTGCCGCTGGCGTCCATCGCGAGGATCACCGCCGGAGAGGACTGACAGTCGTGACGAGCATCGCACCGGCCAAGGACGAGGTGGACCGGCTGCTCGGGGGTGCGCACCACGATCCGCACGCCATCCTGGGGGCGCACCCGCACCCCGGCGGCACCGTGGTGCGGGCGCTGCGCATCGGCGCCCGCACGGTGTCGGCGCTCGTCGGCGACAAGCGGTTCGAGCTGAACCCGGTCGAGGGCGGCCTGTTCGCCGGCCTGGTGCCGGAGCCGCCCGGCGACTACCGGTACGAGGTCGACTACGGCGACGGCAACGTCGTGATCGCCGACGACCCGTACCGGTGGCTGCCCACCGTCGGCGAGCTGGACCTGCACCTGATCGGCGAGGGCCGGCACGAGCGGCTGTGGGAGGTGCTCGGCGCGCATCCGCACTGCTACGACACCCCCGGCGGGCCGGTGGACGGCACGTCGTTCGCGGTGTGGGCCCCGACCGCGCAGGGCGTGCGGGTGTGCGGCGACTTCGACGGCTGGGACGGCCGCGGCACGCCGATGCGGTCGCTGGGCGGGACGGGCGTGTGGGAGGTGTTCCTGCCGGAGGTGCCGGTGGGCACCAAGTACAAGTTCCGGCTGCTGGGCAAGGACGGCGCCTGGCACGAGAAGGCCGATCCGATGGCCTTCGCCACCGAGGTGCCGCCGGCCACCGCGTCCGTGGTGTACGAGTCCTCGTACCAGTGGGCCGACGACGCCTGGCTCGCCGAGCGGGAGGCCAGCGACTGGTCCAAGCGCCCGGTCAGCGCGTACGAGGTGCACATCGGCTCGTGGCGGCAGGGCCTGAACTACCGGGAGCTGGCCGAGCAGCTGGCCGACTACGTGGTGGAGACCGGCTTCACCCACGTCGAGCTGCTGCCGGTGGCCGGGCACCCGTTCGCCGGGTCGTGGGGCTACCAGGTCACCTCGTACTACGCGCCGACGCCGCGGTTCGGCACTCCCGACGAGTTCCGGCACTTCGTGGACCACCTGCACCAGCGGGGCATCGGCGTGATCGTCGACTGGGTGCCGGCGCACTTCCCGCGCGACGAGTGGGCGCTGGCCCGGTTCGACGGCAGCCCGCTGTACGAGCACGCCGACCCGCGGCGGGGCGAGCAGCCCGACTGGGGCACGTACGTGTTCGACTTCGGGCGCAACGAGGTCCGCAACTTCCTGGTGGCCAACGCGCTGTACTGGATCGAGGAGTTCCACGTCGACGGGCTGCGGGTCGACGCCGTCGCCTCGATGCTGTACCTGGACTACTCGCGACCCGAGGGGCAGTGGCTGCCCAACGTGCACGGCGGCCGGGAGAACCTGGACGCCGTGCAGTTCCTGCAGGAGCTCAACGCCACCGTGTACCGGCGGCACCCCGGCATCATGATGATCGCCGAGGAGTCCACGGCGTGGCCGGGCGTGACCCGGCCGACCCATCTGGGCGGGCTGGGCTTCGGGTTCAAGTGGAACATGGGCTGGATGCACGACACGCTCCGGTACCTCTCGCACGATCCCGTGCACCGGTCGTACCACCACAACGAGATGACGTTCTCGCTGATGTACGCGTGGAGCGAGAACTTCGTGCTGCCGCTGTCGCACGACGAGGTGGTGCACGGCAAGGGCTCGCTGTGGGGCCGGATGCCCGGCGACAACTGGAACAAGGCCGCCGGGCTGCGCTCGCTGCTGGCCTTCATGTGGGCCCACCCCGGCAAGCAGCTGCTGTTCATGGGCGGCGAGTTCGGGCAGGTCGAGGAGTGGTCGGAGAAGCGGTCGCTGGACTGGCCGCTGCTGGCGGAGCCGCTGCACGCCGGCGTCAAGCGCCTGGTGGGCGACCTCAACGCCGCCTACCGCAAGGCGCCGGCACTGTACACAATGGACACCTCGCCGGACGGCTTCTCCTGGATCGACGCCAACGACTCGGCCGGCAACGTGCTGTCGTTCCTGCGCCAGGGCGAGGACGGCTCGGTGCTGGCCTGCGTGGCCAACTTCTCCGGCGGGCCGCACCAGGACTACCGGGTGGGCCTGCCGACGACCGGCGTGTGGCGCGAGGTCGTCAACACCGACGCGCAGGTCTACGGCGGCTCCGGCTGGGGCAACCAGGGCGAGCTCGTCGCCGAGGCCAAGCCCTGGCACGGCCGCCCCGCCTCGGCGGTGGTCCAGCTCCCGCCGGCCGGCGTCATCTGGCTGACCCCGCAGGCCTGAGCACGGCGAAACGGCCCGAATCCTGGCTCCTGGGACCAGGTTTCGGGCCGTTCGCGTGAACGGGAACGGGTCAGCCGACCTTCTGGATCAGCGCCTTGCGGATCAGGAACTTGCCCTGCTCGTGGATCTGGTTGAAGGCGCCGTTGTCGAGCAGCACGCAGCTGCCGGAGGTGGACGTCACCGGGACGGTGATGGACTTGTTGTTGTCCAGGTTGGTGACCTTCAGCATGGTGCCCTTGGGGAACTGGTTGCTGGACGCCGTGAGGCCCCCCGAACCGGACGTGGTCACCGTGGAGCCCTTGCACACCTGGTTGGCGACGGTGCCGGTAGCCGTGCCGGAGCCGGTGTTGGTGTCGGTCGGGTCGGCCGTCGTGGTGTCGGTCGGGGCCGCGGTGTCGGTGCCGCCGTTGCCGCAGCCGGCGTTGGTGTCGGTGGTCGTCGGCGGCGCCGTGGTGTCAGTGCCCATCCCACCGTTGCCCATGCCGTTGTCGGTCGTGGTCGGCGGCGCGGTGGTGTCGGTGCCCATGCCACCGTTGCCCATACCGTTGCCCATACCGTTGTCGGTGGTGGTGGTCGGCGGGGCCGTGGTGTCGGTGCCCATGCCACCGTTGCCCATGCCGTTACCACCGCCCATCCCGCCGTTGCCCATGCCGTTGTCGGTGGTGCTCGTGTCGGTCGTGCTCGTGTCGGTCGCCGTCGGGCAGCCGGAAGCGCTTCCGCTGCCCGAGCAGTTGGCGGCCTTGAGCCGCTGCTCGATCTGGGCGACGACGGCCTCACGGTTGGCGATGCGGGCCGCGGACTGCGCGTCGGGGTGCGCCTTCTGGTCGGCGATGAACTTCAGGTTGTTGTTGAGGGCGGTCTGCAGCCCGTTGCAGTTCTCGCCGCTGCCCTTGTTCGAGCCGGCGGAGGCGGTGACGTTGTTGGTGCAGCCGGCGGCCTGGCGGCGCTGCTGGATCTGGTCGACCACGGCCTGCCGGTTGGCGATGTTGGCCGCGGACACCGCGGTGGGGTTGGCCTTCTGCTGCGCGATGAAGTTCAGGTTGTTCTGCAACGCCTGGTCGAGGCCCTGACAGTTCTCGGTCGCCGCGTGGCTGGTGCCCGAGATGACCGCGAATCCCCCTCCCAGCACGACGGCGACGCCCAGCACAGCCGCGGCACCGAGGATGGTGGCGCGTTTGCGACTGGGACTCATATCGGCAATCCAGGACATTGCGGCGTCTCCTGTCGTCGTTATGGTCTGAACCACGTTCGTGGATGTACTACCGACGAAACCGACGAACGGTTCACCGCCGGGCGATCCGGCTGCGACCGATTCGACGCCGGGTAGAATCCGTGCACGTGCATGAGATCGCGGTCTTCAGCGGCAGCGCCCATCCCGAACTCGCGTCCGACATCTGCGCGCACCTCGGTGTTCCACTACGCCCCGTGCGGGTCGAACGGTTCGCCAACGACTGCATCGAAGTTCAGCTCCAGGCCAACTGCCGGGAGCGGGACGTGTTCCTGATCCAGCCGCTGGTGCCGCCGACCCAGGAGAACCTGGTCGAACTGCTGTTCATGCTCGACGCCGCCCGCGGCGCCTCGGCCGCCCGCATCACGGTGGTGCTGCCGCACTACGCGTACGCGCGCAGTGACAAGAAGGACATGCCCCGCGTCTCGATCGGCGGCCGGCTGGTCGCCGACCTGCTGCTGACCGCCGGCGCGAACCGGGTGCTGACCATGACCCTGCACTCGCCGCAGGTGCACGGCTTCTTCAGCATGCCGGTGGACCACCTGCACGCGCTGCGCGAGCTGGCCGCCCACTTCCGCGGCCGCGACATGTCCAACGCCGTGGTCGTCTCCCCCGACCTGGGCAACGCCAAGCCGGCGGCCGCGTTCGCCCGGCTGCTGGGCGTGGGCGTGGCCGCCGGCGCCAAGCAGCGCTTCGCCGACGACAAGGTCAGCATCAGCTCGATCATCGGCGACGTGGCCGGCAAGGACGTGATCGTGCTGGACGACGAGATCGCCCGCGGCAGCACCGTGGTCGAGCTGGTCGAGCGGCTGCACGAGATCGGCGTGAACTCGATCCGCATCGCCTGCACGCACGGCCTGTTCGCGGACGGCGCGATCAAGCGCATCGGCGACCTGCCCGGCGTGCGGGAGATCGTCTGCACCGACACGGTGCCGATCGCGCCGCAGAAGCGCACCCCCAAGCTGACCGTGCTGTCCATCGCGCCGGCCATGGCCGAGGCGATCCGGCGAATCCACAACGGAGAGTCGGTCAGCGCCCTTTTCGACGCCCCTTAGGAAGTCAGTCAGTTACGGGGGTTAACCGGTTACCCGGAGGCGTCACAGGTCCGTACGCTCGGTAGGCGTGAAGGGGAGTCTGCACGCGCTGCTGCTTCGGCCGCTGGGCGAGGCGCGGACCTGGCGGGCCACCCTGCACCTGCTCGGCGGCGTGTACTGGGCCGCGGCCAACATGGTGGTGCTGGTGGCCGGCCTGATCGTGTCGCTCGCCCCGATCCCGGCGCTGATCGCGCTGGGCAGCGTGGTCGGCTCGGTCGGCTTCGACACCCCCGCCGCCGGCTGGCTGGTGATCGTGCTGCTGCTGATGATCGTGCCGGCCGGGGTGCTGGGCTTCATGGGCACCGCCTACGCGCTGGAGGGCTGCGCCCGGCTGGAGACCAGCTGGTACCGCTCGGTGCACGGCATCGACATGCCGCTGTCGCTCCAGCTGCCGCCGCCCCACGGGCCGCTGGTGCCGCTGTTCGCCAAGCTGGTCCGCAACCCGCTGCTCTGGCGGCTGATGGCCTACCAGCTGATCCGGCTGCCGGTCGCGCTGTTCGCCGGCGCGCTGACCGCCTTCGCCTGGGTGTTCCCGCTGACCGTCGTGATCGTCGCCGGGTACTTCTTCATCGGCTTCACGGTGGCCTCGCTGAACCGGCCCGGCCGGTACGCCGGCCAGGCGTGGGACAGCGTGCCGCTGCTGGCGCTGGCGCTGCTGGTGCCGATCGTGCCGTACCTGGTGCGCTGGATGATGACCTGGCACGTCGCGCTGGCCCGCCGCTACCTGGGCCAGCTGTCGGCCGACCAGCTCGCGGCCCGGGTGTACGAGGTGGAGCAGCGCCGCGAGGACGCCATGGCCGCCGCCGAGAACGAGCGCCGGCGCATCGAGCGGGACCTGCACGACGGCGCCCAGCAGCAGCTGGTGGCGCTGGCGATGCTGCTGGGCCGGGCCAAACGCAAGTACGACACCGACCCGGAGGCCACCCGGGCGCTGCTGGAGGAGGCCCACCGCGGCGCCAAGGAGGCGATCGTCGAGCTGCGCGAGCTGACCCGGGGCCTGAGCCCGCCGGTGCTGGCCGACCGCGGCCTGGACGCCGCGCTGTCCGCGCTGGCCGCCCGCTCCCAGGTGCCGGTGTCGATCGACTTCGAGATGGAGCGGCGGGCCGGCCGCACCGCCGAGTCGATCGCGTACTTCATGATCGCCGAGTCGTTGACCAACATCGTCAAGCACGCGCGGGCCTCCCGGGCCTGGGTGGTCGTGCGGCGGGCCGGGGCGCTGCTGCGGGTGGAGGTCGGCGACGACGGCGTCGGCGGGGCCGCCCTGGCCGGCGGCTCCGGCCTGGCCGGCCTGGCCGACCGGGCCGCCGGCGTCGACGGCACCCTGACCGTGACCAGCCCGGCCGGTGGGCCGACAACCGTGAGCCTGGAGCTTCCGTGCGAATCGTGATCGCCGAGGACGCCGTGCTGCTGCGGCACGGCCTGACCCTGCTGCTGGCCGAGAACGGCCACGAGGTCGTGGACGCCGTGGACGACGCCGAGAAGCTGCTGCGGACCGTCGCCGAGAACCGGCCGGACGTGGCCGTGGTCGACGTGCGGATGCCGCCCACGCACAGCGACGAGGGGCTGCGGGCCGCCCTGGTGATCCGCCAGCAGTGGCCGGCCACCGGGGTGCTGGTGCTGTCCCAGTACGTCGAGGAGCGCTACGCCTCCGACCTGATCACCGGCGAGCTCAACGGCGTCGGCTACCTGCTCAAGGACCGGGTCGCCGATGTGGAGGAGTTCCTCTCGGCGCTGGACCGGGTGGGCGCCGGCGGCACCGTGTTCGACCCCGAGGTGGTGTCGCAGATCCTGGCCCGAAGTCGGCGGAAGGACCCGCTGGCGACGCTGACGCCCCGTGAGCGGGAGGCCTTCACCCTGATGGCCGAGGGGCGGTCCAACTCCGGCATCGCCGAGGGGCTGGTGATCACCGAGGGCGCGGTGGAGAAGTACGTGGCCAGCATCTTCCACAAGCTCGGACTGCCCAAGACCAGCACCGAGCACCGCCGGGTGCTGGCCGTGCTGCGCTACCTGGACAGCTGAACTACCTGGGCAGCTGCGAGCGGAGCAGGTCCAGCAGCGTCCGGCCGAACGCCGCCGGGTCGTTGACGCCCGGCATCGGCGCGTAGCCGAAGTGGTTGCCGGGGAAGATCACCATCGGCGCGTCGAGCGCGTCGGCGGTGGCCTCGGCCGTGCGGAACGGCAGCGAGCCGTCGACCGCCTTGCCCGCCGCGAGCACCACCTTCACGCCGCTGGCCCGGATCGCGGCGAGATCGGGCTGGTGGTTGATGTGGACGGCCACGCCCGGGTCCACGCGCATGTTCGCGCCGGCGGCCTGCAGCGTCGCCTCGTCGACCGGGCCGAGCACGCCGGTGAGCCGCACGAAGCGCAGGCCGGAGTCGGGCTGGCCGGCGAGGTCATGGAACGCCTGGACCAGCTCGTCGGCATCGGGCAGCAGGGAGATCATCGGCGGCTCGTGGGCGATGAGCAGGCCGATTCGCTCGGGATGGCGGGCCACCAGTTCCAGGGCCAGCAGCGCCCCCGCGCTGCTGGCGAAGATCGCCGCCTTCTTCGCGCCGAGGTCCGTGAGCAGTTGGTTGGCCTCGTCGGCGCGCTCGACCGGGCCGCCCTCGCCCTGCGTGTACGTGACCACCGTGTACTGCTGGGCGAGGATGTCCAGCACCGCGTCGAAGCTGTCCGCGCTGCCGCCGCCCCCGTGCAGCAGGAGCAGCAGCGGGCCGTCGCCGCGAGTCTTCGTGTCCATGTCTGACCCCCTTGCCGGCCACGATACCGCCGGTCGTCGGGCAGACTGGTCGGGTGCGTGGATCTGCTCGGCGGACCGGCGGCGTGCTCGCCGCCCTGCTGGCCGTGCTCGCGGTGGCCGGCTGCACCAGCGTCGCCGGCGTCGCCGAACCTGAGACCGCCGACCCCGTGCTCGTCGGCGACGGCGTCACGCCCAGCTTCGTGCAGGGCACCGACAACGGCACCACCGACCGGATCGCCGCGTCCACCATCACCGACGTGCAGGCGTTCTGGCGGCAGAACTTCCCCACCGTGTTCACCAAGCAGTGGCGGGACATCGCCGGCGGCGTCTACTCCGTCGACACCACCTCCGACAAGGGCAAGACGCCGCCGTGCGCCGAGGACGCGTCCGACATCGAGGGCAACGCCTTCTACTGTCCCGCCAAGGATTCCGTCGCCTGGGACCGGTCCGCCCTGCTGCCCGTGCTGCGCGACCAGTTCGGCGACGCCGCTGTTGTCGTGGTGCTGGCCCACGAACTCGGTCACGCCGTGCAGAACCGGACCGCGCCCACCCCCGACATGGAACGGGCCGATCCCGGCCGCTATCCGACGATCCTCATCGAGACCATGGCCGACTGCTACTCCGGGGCCTTCGTCCGCTCCGTCGTCGACGGCAAGGCCCCGCATCTTCGGATCAACGCCAAGCAGCTCGACAAGGCCATCGCCGCCCTGGCCACCTTTCGCGACCCCGTCGGCACCAGCGCCAACGACGAGGGCGCCCATGGCGACGCCTTCGACCGCGTGTCCGCCTTCCAGGACGGCTACCAGCAGGGGCCCAAGCTGTGCGCCGGCATGACCGTCGACAACCGGCAGTTCACCCAGCGGGCCTTCAGTGACCTGAAGGACCAGCAGCGCGGCGGCAATCTTCCCCTGCCCGACCTGGTCAACTCCCTCGTGCCCGACCTCAACACCTACTTCGGCCAGCTGTTCGGTCCCAAGTGGTCCCAGCCCCGGTTCACCCAGACCGACGGCGCCGCCTCCTGTCCCGGCGGCGACCAGGGGCCCGTCGCCTTCTGTCCCACCACCAAGACCGTTCTGCTGTCCACCAAGGGCACTCTGTCCACCCTCGTGTCCAACATCGGCGACTACGCCGCCGGCACCCTCATCGCCACGCGCTACGCCCTAGCCGCCCTGTCCGCCCTCGGGCAGCCCACCGACACCCCCTTCGCCGGCAAGGCCGCCGTCTGCCTCGCCGGCGCCTACACCTCCTCCGTCCTCACCGGCCGTCGGCCCGGGCTCCAGCTCTCCCCCGGCGACCTCGACAAGGCGGTCGGCGTGCTCCTGTCGTACGACTACGCCTCCCGCAGCACCGCCGGCGCGGGCCTCCCCACCGGCTTCGACCGCGTCCTGGCGTTCCGCTCCGGCTTCACCACCGGCTCCAAGGCCTGCGGCGTCTGATTTCGTCAAGACTCGCTTGGTTCGTGTTGCCTAGCGTCTCGGGCATGACACCTCAGTTCGCCGTCATCGGCCTCGTCGTCGACGACATGGCCAAGACCCTCGCCTTCTACCGCCGCCTCGGCCTGTCCATCCCCGCCTCCGCCGACTCCGAGCCCCACGTCGCCGCCTCCCTCCCCGGCGGGCTGCAGATCATGTGGGACACCGTCGACACCGTCCGCTCCTTCGATCCCTCCTGGACCCCTCCCACCGGCTCCCCCCGCGCCGGCCTCGCCTTCCTCTGTGCCTCCCCCGCCGACGTCGACCGCGTCTACCGCGAGCTGGCCGACTTCGGTCACAAGGAACCGTGGGATGCCTTCTGGGGCCAGCGCTACGCCGTCCTCCACGACCCCGACGGCAACGGCGTCGATCTGTTCTGCCCGCTGGCGGACTGACTCCGCTCAGGTCTGTGGTAGCGCGGCCGCCCGCCTCGTGAGCAATGTGGACACTCGGTAGCTGGCGTAGAGGGATGCCACCAGCGTCACCACCAGCAGTGCGCCGAGGGCGAGAATGCCGCCGTCCACTGTGGGCGCGGGCGGGCCGCCGGCCTGGGTGCGGGCCGAGCCCGACAGGAACGGCACGATGGTCAGCACGGCCAGGCCCAGCACGGTCTCCACGGCCACGACCGTCGGGAAATGCCGCAGCGTCAAGGCAAAGCCGCGTCCGATGTCCCCCTCGGCGTGGGCCCGGGCGATACGCGGCGTGAGCGCGAGCTGGTTGTAGGCGCCGGCCACGACCATCGCCGCCACGATGATCAGCTTCACCAGCAGGAACCGGCCGTAGGTGGTGGTGAACAGCTGGCCGACCGTGCCCACGTGCCGCCAGGCCAGCCAGACGCCGGACGCCACCACCGCGCCGACCGAGACCAGGGCGACCGAGCTGAACCGCTGCCACATCCGGGCCCAACACAGCCCGGCCCGCTCGCCTAGACCGCGGCCTCGACCCAGCACCGCCAGCCCGAACAGGCCGCCAAGCCAGACGCTCGCGCCGAGGATGTGGACCTGCGTGAGCCAGCTGTTCAGCTGGGTGTCGAACGTCTGCGCCGCCCAGGTCGTCGGCAGGCCGAGCACCACCGTCCCAAGCACCGCCAGCGGCAGCGCCATGCCCGTGACCAGCGTCGGCCGGTCCCACACGAACAACGTCAGCAGCGCGATCGCTGCCAGCGCGTAGCAGACGTTCTGCGCCAGGGTCAGCGTTCCCGACGACACCCATGCTCCGTGCGGGCCCGGCACCGTCAGGAACGACCAGATCCGGCTCGGCGCCAACGCCTCGCCGAACGTCACGCCCTTGACGCCGCGGGCCACCCGGCCGGCCAACTGGAGGTAGGCCGCCACCAGCAGCAGTGGTCCGCACCAGGCCAGTAAGCGCACCGTTCTCTGTTGCACCGACCGCTGGTCGGCGACGTCCACGTCCGACCTCAGCACCGGGCGCACCACCGCCAGGTAGACCACCGCGCCCCCGATCACCGCCGCCAGCGCGGCGAAGTACGCCACCTCGCTGAACACCCGCCACCAGGGCGGCATCGCTGCCTCGGCCGGCGCCGCGGCCATCAGAAGAAGGGTCACAAATCGGTTAGGCTAGGCTAAGCTAAATCTCAAACGCAAGGACGCGTCAGGAAGCCCGCATGCGGGTGAGGGAAACGCCGGCGAGGGCCTTCACCTCTCGGGACAGGTGGGCCTGGTCGGCGTAGCCGGCGCTGGCGGCGACCTCGGCGGCCGGCATGCCGCCGGTGGCCAAGGCCAGAGCGCGTTCCATTCGCAGCACCCGGGCCAGTGTCTTGGGGCCGTAACCGAAGGCAGCCAGGCTCCGTCGTAGCAGCTGCCGCTCGCTGAGACCAACATGGTGCGCCACAACGGAAACTGGCCGTCCGGAGCGGAGGCCGGCGACGACTGCGTCGGTGACGGGGTCGACCTCGATGCGGGGCCGGGCGATGTCGAGCAGCGCCGCGATACGGTCTGGCGCCTCGGAAACGCGGGCCGTCAGACCGTCGACCAGACGCTGGGGCCAGATCTGGTCCAGCCGGACACGACTGTCCCGCAACTCATGGGCGGGCACGCCGAAAACCGACGGCCCGGTGCCGGGCATGAAGCGCAGACCGGCGTAGAGCAGACCGGCCGGACTGGTGACTTCCTGCGCCACGGTGTCAGGCCCCGCGACCAGCAGGTGATCGTCGGCCCAGATCAGGTCCAGGCAGCCGTCGGGCAGGATGCGGTGCGTCTGCGGCTCGTCCGCCACACGACTCCACGCGATCGCGCCGGCCAGGCCGGTCGCCCACTCCCGGTACACGAGGCCAGCATGCCACCGGGGTCTGACAGTTTCAGCCCATGGCCTTCCGCAGCGCGGATCGCGCGTCCTCGCCCAGCACACGGCTCACGGTCATCCCCGGCAGGGACGGCAACGACACCCAGTGGGTGACCTGTTCGTCGCTGGTACGCCCGTAGGGCAGCCGGACGACCCGGTCCGAGTCCACAAAGCAGTCGCGGTGCTCCGTCCCGTCCTCACTGACGTGGTGCGCGGCGAAACGCATCGGCAGCACGATCCAGAAGTCCTCGCCGGGCCCGGTTCCGTTCTCGGGCGGGTAGGTGCCGGACGTCGCCGCGGCCACCGGCATGCCGTCCCCCGGCAGCCCGTCGCGGACATCCACCCACTCCACCGTCACGTCCACATCCGTCAGCCGGTACTCCATGGACACTCCGTCGAGGACAACGCCGTTGGGCAGCGGTATATGAGCATTACTCAGTTCACGGAAGCCGAAGGATCGGTAGAGCGGAACGCCGGGCAGGGTGGCCATCAGAACCAGCTTCCGGAAGCCCTCGGCGCGGGCGCTTTCCACGCAGCGGGCGAGGATGTCACGCGCCAGCCCACGCCGGGTCAAGTCGCCGCGTACGAACATCGCGCGCACCCGGGCCGGCTCGGTGGCCGGGTCCAGGCGGCGGTCGTCCGACGACGCCGAACCGGAGCCGGTGTACAGCTTGTCCCGCTTGCTCCAGCCACCGCAGGCGACGATCTGCCCGCCTGCCTCACAGACGAAGTACGTCCCGTCGTCGATCAGCACCGTGTCGGGCTCGGTGAGATACCGGGCGGCGGCAGCCGTTTCACGCTCGTCGTGAAAACGGGGAAACACGTCGAGCACCGACCGGCGCATCAGCTCGGCGATCTCCGGCACGTCCGATGCCGTGGCCGGACGCAACAGTGGTGAACCTTCCATCGGCGCAGTGTGCCAGTTCGGATCGTCTGGAGCCGCTGGTTATTCGTCCCGGTCAGGTGGCCACGATCTTGGCGCCGGGGATGGTGAGGACGCCGCCGGACTGGTCGGTGTTGGTCACGACCACGTTCTCGAAGGTGACCTCGGCCGGGGTGAGCAGCGGGGGGCTGGTGGCGGTGTAGTCGATGGGCAGCTTGATGGGCGGCAGGCCGGGAATGACGGTGACGACGGCGGTGCCCTTGATCTCGGCGGTGAGCATGGTGACGGTGCCGCCGGTGATGGTGGAGGTGCTGCCGGGCGCTGCGCTGGTGACGATCTTGTGGCCGCCGCCGATGGTGGCCGTCTGAACCAGGTCCTTGATCTTCACCGACGAGGCGGTGAACTTGAGGACCTTGATGGTCTTGGCCCCGACGACGGCATCGACGATGCCCTTGTAGCTCAGGCCACTCATGGCGACGGAGGGCGACGTCAGTGTCCACACCCGCGTCCCCGCCGGCAGGGCGGGCGGGGACGGGGTGGTGGAGGTGGTGCTGGTCGTCGCCGCGGTGGTGGTGGCCGGCGCACTGCTCGACGACGACGGCGACGTCGTCGAGGTGGGCGCGACGGTGGTCGAGGTGGCCGGCGGCTGCGAAGTCGGCGTGGTGACGGAGGTCGAGGTCGGAGCCGGGTCAGCGAAGGCCACGGTGGGGTCGGAGACGTTGTGCACAGCGAGCCCGGCCAGCAGCACCAGGGCGACGGCGGCGGGCGGCACGGCCTTGGCCACCTTGCGCTTGCGCGTCTTGGGCGTCCACGCCATCGCCAACGCGGAGCCGATCAACCCCATCATCGTGCCCACGATGAAGCCGCCGAGGTTGGTGGTGACGAGCGCGGCCAACGACATGATCAGCGCGGCGATCGCGGCGGCCAACCGGAACTGCGGGCGAACCCACATGGTCAGCGCGCAGACCACCAGCAGGGTGCCGATCAGCGCGCCGGACAGGCCACCGACGGTCTGGATGGACAACGCCATGGCGCCGAGCTTCAGGCTGGCGAACGGCGGGAAGATGATCACCAGTCCGGACAGGAACAGGAACAGCCCCGCCCAGAACGGACGGCTGCGCCGCCATCGGCCGAACGCGTCCCACGCTCTGCCGACTACGGAACCGGCCACGTGCTAACTCCCTTCCGAGCACGGCTGCGGCAGCGCCCGGGGGATAGCGCTGCCGCAGCCGTATGTGATCGAACTACTTGATGCACTGATTGTTGCCGCCCACGATGCGCAGGCTCATGCCCTTGAAGGCGATGGTCTGGGCCGACGTGCCCCAGGCGACCTGCTTCAAGTTGTCGATCGTGAGGTGGTCGGCCTGCATGGCGAAGTCGCCCGGCCGACCCTGCACGCCGATCGGGCCGGCGCTGACCTGGCTGGCGTCCACGCCGATCTGGGGGTTGGTCAGCGTGAAGTCGCCGTCCACCTGAGCGACGTCGACCAGCATGTTCGTCGCGTGCATACCCTTGGCGCCGTCCGCGGTGATCCGCAGCGTGAGGTCGCCGAGGATCGGCATGTTCGGCATGAACACCGACTGGCAGAAGTTGTCCAGATCGGCGTTCTTGAAGGCGTTCTCCGCCACCGGGTGCAACGCGTCGGGGCTGGCCGCGACCCCACCGAACTGGACGAATCCGGTGGCGTCGAGGTGGCTCGAGGTCACCTCGAAGCTGCTGCCGGACACCGAGAACGATGCCGCGAACGCGCCCTGCGACACGCCGACGAGCAGCCCACCGGCCAACACGCCGCCCAGCGCGAAGGTGCCGGCGAAGCGCAGCCACCGGGTACGGCCCCGGACGGGGGCGACCTCGGGTTCGACCTCGTCGTCGAACGCGATGTCGTCGGCTTCGCGCATGACTTTCTCCCTTCAAACCGCAGATGTGACCCGTCGGTAACTTCGTGACGAGATTCACCCGGTGCCGTTGGCTACACAAGCGATCGGTCCGCGCCGGAGCAGAATTCACCCCCGAGAGTGAGATATTTTCACGTTCCGATCACGGCTGAAACGCGGTCCCAACCGCCGGACAGACGGGCCGCTACGCCAGTAGGGTGCTCGCGGCGTAGCAAAAGGCGGCAAGGGGAAGCACGGAATGAGCACGGCAGGTCGACGTCTCGGGTCGACGATTTTCGCGCTGGTGGCCGCGATCGCGCTGCTGAGCAACTGCTCGGCGAAGGTCGGCGGCACGGCATCTCCACTGGGGCAGCTGGATCCCGGCTCGGCCGGCGGCATGCCGGTCAACACGGGCGAATCAGGCCCGCGCCCGGGTGTGCCGGACGCGACGCTGCCGGTGGTCGACACCGACGGCGGCGAGATGGACCGGTTGGCGGTCAACACAATCGCCGATGTGGACGACTACTGGACCGACCAGCTGCCCAAGGTGTTCGGGCGGAAGTTCCAGCCGGCGTCCCGCCTGACCTCCTACGACTCGGACGGCGCCAACCTCCAGGTGTGCGCGGGCCGCGAGAACACGGCGGGCGTGGTCAACGCCTTCTACTGCAACCTGGACAACAGCGTGTCCTGGGACCGGGGCGAACTGCTGCCGACCCTGGTGCAGAACTTCGGCCCGCTCGCGGTGACGATGGTGCTGGCGCACGAGATGGGCCACGCGATCCAGACCCAGCTGGGCCCGTTGTCCGGCGTGAACAACGCGACGCCCAGCATTGTCCTTGAGCAACAAGCGGATTGTTATGCCGGCTCCTTCATGCGCTCGGTGGCCGAGGGGAAGGCGAAGCATTTCCAGATGTCCACCGGCGACGGCCTGAACAAGGTGCTGGCCACCACGTTCTTCGTGCGTGACGACCCGGGCAGCTCCTTCAAGGGCAAGTCGGCCCACGGCAACGCCTTCGACCGGGTATTCGCCTTCCAGACCGGCTTCACCGACGGCCCCAAGCGCTGCTCCCAGATCGACGTCAACGAGATCAACAGCCGGATCACCGAGACGGCCTTCCGCAACGACGAGGACGCCAGCCAGAACGGCAACGTGCCGATCACCGTGGCCAACCTCCAGATCGTGGCCAAGGCGCTGAACGACGTGTTCGCCAGGACCACGCCGCCGAAGCTGGTCACCGCGCCGGCCCAGTGCGCCGACGCCAAGACCACCTCGCCGACCGCCTACTGCCCGGCCACCGACACCGTCTCGATGGACGTGGCCAAGCTGAAGGCGATCGGCACGCCCACCAAGAAGGGCGGCGGCATCGGCGACTTCGCGGCCTTCGGCGAGGTGGCCAGCCGGTACGTGCTGTCCGTGCAGAAGGCGGCCAACCTCCCGCTGGACGACGTCAACACCGGTCTGCGCACCGCCTGCCTGGTCGGCTACTGGGGCGCGTCGATGAAAAAGGAGACCGACCACCTCGTGCTCAGCGCCGGCGACCTGGACGAGGCGGTGGCCGAGCTGCTGGCGTCGAACAGCCTGATCGCGGCCGACGTCAACGGGAAGCCGGCCGCGTCGGGCTTCGCCCGGGTGGAGGCGTTCCGGATCGGCTTCCTCCAGGGCGCCTCCACCTGCACGCAGCAGTTCACCTGATCAGGCCGAGGCGTTCCAGTCCCACTCGCGGGCCAGCCGGATCAGCTCGGAGCGACGCCGGCTGCCCAGCTTCTCCCGGATGTTCTCCAGGTGCCGGTTGACGGTGCGGAGGGCGACGCCGAGCTCCTCGGCGATCTCCCGGTTGTCGTAGCCGCGGGCCAGGCAGCCCAGTACCTCGCGCTCCCGGCTGGTCAGCGACGAGCGGTGCTGGAACTCGCCGACCAGCCGGGCGGCGAGCTCCGGCGGCAGCACCGGGCCCTCGAGCACGGCCAGCACGGCGGTGGTGAGCTCGGCGGTGGTGGCCGATTTGCTCACGTAGCCGTGCGCGCCGGCCTTCAGCGCGGCCAGCACCTCGCCCGGCGAGGCCTGGGAGAGCACGAGCACTCTGGTCTGCGGTCGTACTCGGGCCAGATGCTCGATCAGGTCCATGCCCTGTTCGTCGCCTAGTCGTAGGTCCACCAGCACCACGTGCACGAGTTCCACGTCGAGCACGCGGCAGGCCATGGCCTGGTTGTCGGCCTCGCCGACCACGGTCAGGCCGGGGTGCTTGTCCAGGCTGGCCCGGATGCCGGCCCTGGTGACGGGGTGGTCCTCGACCACGAGGACCCGAACTGTCGATGTCATCGGCACTGTCATGGTCCACTCCTCAGTTCCAGCCGCACCTCGGTCCCCCGACCGGGACGGCTCCGGATGGTGACGCTGCCGCCCAGCCGTTCCAGCCGGGCGCGGACGCTGACCGCGAGCCCGAGCCGGCCGGAGGCGGCCAGCTCGGTCTCGTCGTAGTCGAAGCCGACGCCGTCGTCCCGCACGTCGACCGTGATGACGGCGCCGTCATCCAGCACCGAGATCCAGACGTGCTCGGCCGACGCGTGCTTGACCACGTTGCCGAGCAGTTCGTTGACCGCCGCCGCCAGTTCGGTGGCGACCTCGGCCGGCACCGAGATGTGGCCGCTGTCGACCAGCCGGATCGGCCACTGGTGGTAGCCGCCGGTCACCTCGGCGACGGCCTCGACCAGGGATCGGGCGCCGGCCGGGGTGTTGTCCTGCTCGGCCAGCACCAGCCGGCGCAGGCTGGCCTCCTGCCGGCCCACGTCGGCCATCAGGCCCCGCAGTTCGGCCCGGGTGACACCGCCGCGGTCGGCGAGGTCGCCGCCGAGCTTGCGGATCTGGCCGAGGCGCTGGAGCACGTCGTCGTGGATGTGGGCGGCGATCCGCTCCCGCTCCCGCAGGCCCGCCACCACGGCCCGGCCCTCGGCCAGGCGCAGTGAGACCCGTTCGAACTGGCTGGTGGCGATGCCGACCGCGGCGCCGAGCACGACGTAGGCCAGCGCGCCGCCGACCAGGCTGAGCTGGTCCAGGTAGCCGGCGTCGAAGAGGGAGGAGCCGTTGAGGTAGTAGCCCACGGGCAGGCACAGCGCGACGGCGACGCCGGCGAACGCGCCGCCCCGCAGGCCGTAGACGGTGGCCCAGGCGGCGACCGCGGCCATCGGATAGGCGCCGGCAAAGGTGGGATGATCGGTGATCAGCTGCCCCTGCGGCCCCACCCAGCCGGAGACCAGCAGCACCACGATCGCCAGCAGCAGGTCCACGGCCAGCACGCGGTCGGCGCGGCGCACGGCGGCCACGGTCAGCCAGGCGGTCCAGCCGAGCATCGCGGCCAGCGTCAGCACGGCCAGCGTGATCCGCTGTTCCAGCACCTGTCCGCTGAGCAGCGCGACAACGGCGGTCCACCCGACGGTGAGCCACCGGAAGCTGAGAATCAGCAGCATCGGCGCGGGGTGGGCCCGCGTCTCGCCACCGTCGGCCATGCGATGACCCCCATCGCCGTTTCCTACCTACTTTGGAGCATCGAGCCCTACCGTGGATACACGTGAGGACGGGGGAACTTACCGACATAGTCGGCGTCCAGGTTGCTTGGTGGCAACTTGGATTTCGTGGCCGACGGGACGTGCTGGGGCGAGCCAGGTACGGCGGAACCGGTTTCGGCGACGAAGTCGGTCGCGCCTGGGCGATGCACGTGCTGCTCGCGCCCTGGTGGTGGCGGGCCGCCCGGGCCGCCGCGGCGGCCGGCGCCGCCCTGCTGGTGGTGGTCATCGCCGAGACCGGCCTGCTCACCGAGATCCGCGACGCGACGCTGGCCGTGCTGCTCACCGTGCTGTCGGCGTTCGCCGTGACAGCGGTGATCACCTGGCGGCAGACCCGGTGGGCGCGGACGATCGCCGGACCGGCCGGCGAGCACGCCCGGCCGGAGTCCGTGCTCGTCCGCAAGCTCCAGCTGACTGTCGCGGTGCTGCTGGCCGTCGCCGCCCTGTCGGTTTTCCTGCGGTCCGCCGCGGACACCGCCGCCGGCGACGTGAACTGCCGGATCCAGCCGACCGACACCCGCCTGTACCTGATGTCCAAGAACAGCGGCACCGGGCCCGAGTTCGGCCTCTGCGCCCGGGACTACCCCACCACCGAGAAGGACGGCACCGTCTGGATCCAGGAGATCAACGGCACCTACCTGTACTGGTTCCCGTCCCTCGGCGCGGACATCGGCATGTCCCCGGCCATGCACACCGCCTGGCTGGACAACCGCTACTGGCTCGGCGAGCCCGTGGACACCGACCGGTCGGACGGCGACGCCTCGTACGTCAACTTCGCCCACGGCCACATCCTGGATCGCCCCGACCAGCCGCCGGACGTCGAACCCGGCCGGTATCAGCCGACGGCCAAGCCCGACCTCTGCCTGGACCCGAACCGGCCCTGCGTGACGCGGGCCAACCAGCAGCCCGACGGGACCGTCGAGCTGGCCTGGCGGTATCCGGTCAGGGCCGACGCCTTCAACGTCAGCTACTGGGTGGTCGGCCGGCGCGGCACCGCCAGCTACGAGGTCGCGACCCCGCGCTTCACCCTGCCCGACCCGGAGCCCGGCCAGACCTACGGCTTCGAGGTGCAGGCCTGCCAGAAGCACCTGCTGGCCCGGTCGACCTGCACGCGCAACTCCAACTCGGTGGCCGTGAAGGTCCGCTAGAACAGGGCGCTGGCCAGGTTGCGACGGGCGGCGGCGACCCGGGGGTCGTCGGTCGGGAACAGCTCGAACAGGCCGACCAGGTGCTGGCGCACCCGGTCCCGGTCCTCGCCGAAGGTGCGGCGCACGGTGTCCACCAGTCGGGTGAAGGCGGCCTCCACCTGGTTGGCGGCGATCTGCGCGTCGGCGGCGGTCAGCTGGGCCTCGAGATTGTCCGGGTCGCTGTCGGCGGCGGCGACCGAGGACGGGTCGGCGGCCTCGGCTCGGGCGGTGAAGCGGACCTGGGCCAGCGCCGCCTTGGCGTCGGCGTTGGCCGGCTCGGCGTCCAGGATCTCCTGGTAGGCGGCCTCGGCGGCGGCGTAGTCGCCGCGCTCGAACGCGTCCTCGGCGGCGGTGAACCGCGGGTCCTCGGGCTCCTCGTAGGGCTCGGCGCCGGCGGCGCCGCCCTGCTCGGCGACGCGGATGCCGGGCAGCTTGTCGCGCAGCGCGTCCAGCAGGGAGTCCAGCCACTTGCGGATCTCCGGCTCGGGCAGCGCGCCGGCGAACGCGTCGATCGGCTGGCCGCCCGCGATGGCCACGATGGTCGGGATGGACTGCACGCCGAACAGCTGGGCGATGCGCGGGTTGGCGTCCACGTCGACGGTGGCCAGCACCCAGGCGCCGCCCGCGGCCTGGGCCAGCCGCTCCAGCACCGGGGACAGCTGCTTGCACGGCCCGCACCACTCGGCCCACAGGTCCACGACCACCGGGACCTGCATGGACCGCTCGACCACGTCGGTCTGGAAGCTGGCCTCGGTGACGGCGAAGACGAAGTCGCCGGCGGGCTGTTCGCCGCCGCCGCCGGCGGCGGGGGGTGCGGACGGGGCCGGTTGCCGGCTCGCCGCGTCTGCCTTCGCCTTCAGACCGGACAGGTCGACGGCGCCGGACAGCGCCGCGGACAGAGCTGCGCTCTGGCGGGGGTTTGGCCTTGTCACCGTTCCATCCTGGCACGAACCGGCCGACGGTTGCCCACGAGTCCGCCTGACAGGACACTGTCCACACATTGTGACCGGTCGGGACACTGGGGGTGGCCATGGTGGCCGGTGGCGAGGACGTCCCCGCCCGGCTGGAGCGGCTGCCCGCGTCCGGCTGGCACCTGCGGGTTCGCTGGCTGATCGGCGCGGTCACCTTCTTCGAGGGCTTCGACCAGCTGGCCATCGCGTACACGCTGCCGTCGCTGAGCGCGGAGTGGGGCCTGGGCACCGGGCAGCAGGCGCTGGCCATCACCAGCGGCTCGGTCGGCATGCTGCTGGGCGCGCTGGTGTCGGGGGTGCTGGCCGACCGGGTCGGCCGGGTCAACGTGGTGGTGATCTCGCTGGCGGTGACCGCCCTGTCCTGCATGGGGCTGGCCATCTCGCCGGGCTTCGTGCCGTTCGTGGTGCTGCGCTTCGTGCAGGGGCTGGGCATCGGCGGCGAGGTGCCGGCGGCCGCGACCTACATCGGCGAGCTGGCCCAGTCCGACCGGCGCGGCCGTTTTGTGCTGCTGTACGAGCTGGTGTTCCCGGCCGGCCTGACCGCGGTGGCGGTGGTGGCCGCGTGGGTGGTGCCGGCGCTCGGCTGGCGCTGGGTGTACGGAATCGGGGTGCTGCCCGCTCTGTTGGTCGGGCCGATCCTGCGCTGGGTGCCCGAATCGCCGCGCTGGCTGGCCGCGTCGGGGCGCAGCGAGCGGGCCGTGGGCGTGATGGAGCGGATCGAACGGGCCGTGCAGCGCTCCACCGGCCGGCCGCTGCCACCGGTCGTCTCGATCACCCTGGCCCCGTCTGTCCGTGGCCGCTACCTGCGGCGCACCGTGATCGTCGGCCTGCTGTGGCTGCTCAGCTACTTCGCCAACTACGGCGTCGCCACCTGGCTGCCGACCATCTACACCAGCGCCTTCGGCTTACCGGTGTCGACGGCGCTGGCCTACAGCGTGGCCACCTCGGTGGCCGGGCTGCTCGGGGCCGTGGCCGTGGCCCTGCTGGTAGACCGCATCGGCCGCCGCGCCTGCCTGGCCGGCGGCAGCGCCCTGGCCGCGGTGACCTTCGCCGCGCTGGCCGCCCTGGGCGCGAACTCCGCCCTGGAGCTGCTGGCGCTGTCGGCCCTCGGCGCGCTGTTCGTGTTCGCCGTCAACCTCGGGCTGTACCTCTACGCCCCCGAGCTCTATCCCACGCCCATGCGGGCCGCCGGGGCCAGCCTAGGCGGCGTGTGGAACCGCCTCGGCGTGATCGCCGGGCCCTTGGTGGTGGGGGCGTTCGCCGCCAGCCTCGGCCTGCCGACGGCGTTCCTGGTGCTCGGCGTGGCCATGCTGGCCGCCGCCGTGACCGCCTTCCTGGCCGAGGAAACCCGCGGCCGCACCCTCGAGGAGATCTCCCCCTGATCTTGTGCGGGTTGGGGGGCTTTACCTGCGTTCAACGCAGGTAAAGCCCCCCAACCCGCATTCAGGCGTAGGTGCCGTGGCCCTCGACCACCAGGCCGTCGCGCAGCCGCAGCACCTCGCTGACCTCGCGGCGGTCCTGGTTCCGATAGTTGATCACCATGACGGCCATGCCGACCCGCACGCTCAGCACCTCGAACCGCAGGTTGGGGATCCGGCGCAGGCCGGTGGCGTAGTACTTCCGCACCGCGGCCTTGCCGTGCAGGGTCCCGGACTCGTCGCCGTCGAGCGTGACGACGACCGGCGAGCTCCACACGACGTCGTCGGCGAAGTGGCTCATGAGTCGGTCGAGATCGTGCGCGTTCCACGCCGCGACCCACTCGGCGGCGAACTTCTCGGCGAAGGCCCGCTCCACCTTCACTCCCCCGCGATCTCGGCCAGGTCCAGGGCCATCGGGTGCGGCTTGATCACGCCGACGCCGGAGGCGACGATCCGGCGCAGGAAACCGGTCAGCAGCACGGCCAGCCGCTCGGTGCCGGCGTTGCCGAGCACCTGCCACGGGAGCTCGGCGGCCGCGTCGGTGCGGGTCTCGACGTCGTGCCGGGCCCGGGAGCCGTCGGCGGTGATCCGGTTCTCCTTGTCCAGCAGCCCGCGGTCCCGCAGCCGGCGCTGGGCGGCGGTCCAGTCGTCCAGGTTCCAGCCGCGCCAGGCCTCCCAGCCCTCCTGCCCGGCGGTGTCCCGGTCGGCGGCGAAGGCGACGAGGGTCTCGACGGGATCGAGGCCGGCGGCCACCAGCGCCGAGACATGGCCGTCGCCGCGGGACTCGCGCAGGATGGTGGCGGCGTGCCATAGCACCAGATGCGGCGGATCGGGCCACGGCAGCGCGACGTTGGCGGCGGCCAGCGGCCGGCCGCCGATCGGGGCGGCGAGCGCGGCCCGCTGGGCCAACTGCGAGGCCTCGATCATGTCGTCGCCGACGACATCGTCCCCGAAGATGGCCCGCAGCCCGGCATCCGCGCCGGCCAGCCGAGCCTCCAGGAACTGCTGCGGAGTGGCGACGGTCCACGCGGTCGGGATGGCCCGGGCGACCCGGTCGAGCTTGAAGTTGTAGAAGATGGCCGCGACGATCTCGGCCGACACCGCGCCGAGCGGGGCGGCCCGCAGCCCGAAGTAGCCCATCCAGCCGCCGCGGCAGCCCAGCGCGTCGGTCGCGGCCCGCGCCTCCGGGGCGAAATAGGTGACGCCGTGGTAGGGCTCGTACAGCTTCCACATCCGCCGCGCGCTCATGACAGGTAGCTCTCCACCCGTTCCACCTTGGCGTGCAGCTGATCGGTGTGGCCGGGGCGGATGTCGGCCTTGAGCACCAGCGAGACCCGCGGCGCGTGGGCCTGCACGGCCCGCACGGCCCGCTTGACCACGTCCATCAGCTCGTCCCAGTCATCGCCCTCGATGGTGGTGAACATGCTGGTGGTCTCGTTGGACAGCCCCGACTCCCGAACCACCCGCACGGCGTCGGCGACCGCCTCCGCGACGCTGTCGGACTCGCCGCCGAGCGGCGACACACTGAACGCGACCAGCATCGTCCCTCCCTGTCATGGATGCCGGTCAGTCAACCCGCAACGCGGCGGTCCGGCAACAAGCCGTGATCACCGCCGCCCGAACTGCTAGCGTCGACAGCCATGGCCAACCAACCGTTGCCGTTCGACCCGATCGCCCGCGCCGCGGGCACCTGGGAGGAGCGGGTCGGCCCGTCCGGGGCGATGGCAGCGGTCACCAGCGTCATGCGGGTGCAGCAGATCCTCCAGTCCACGGTGGACGCGGCGCTGCGGCCGCACGGGCTGACCTTCGCGCGATTCGAGGCGTTGGTGCTGCTGACGTTCTCGCGGCGGGGCAGCCTGCCGATGCGGGTGATGGGCGAGCGGCTCCAACTGCACCCGACCAGCGTCACCAACATCGTGGACCGGCTGGAGGCCGACGGCCTGGTCAAGCGCACCCCGCACCCGTCGGACCGGCGCACCACCCTGGTGGAGATCAGCCCGGCCGGCCGCGAGCTGTGCGACACCGCGACCAAGGCCGTGGCCGACGTCAACCTCGGCCTGCGCGGGTTGACCGACCGGCAGACCGAGCAGCTGACCGATCTGCTGGCCAAGGTGCGCAAGGCCGCCGGCGACTTCGGCGACTAGGAGCCGATGGCGACCGCCCGCTCGGACAGCCGGCCGGTGCGGGTGGCCCAGCGCTCGAACACCACCGAGCCGAACGGCGGGATGCTGGCCACCAGGGCCCAGACCGTGGTGCGGTTGTCCCAGCCCAGCGCCCGCCGGGCCAGCAGCGACAGCACCACGTAGGCGATGAACACCACGCCGTGCACCGAGCCGAAGATGTGCACACCGAGGGCGTTGCCCATGGCGTACTTGAAGAACATGCCGATCAGCAGGCCGGCCCAGGAGATCGCTTCGGTCACCGCGACGGCACGGAACCGCCCGGATGGGGTCTCGAACATGGCCCCCAGTGTGGGGCGTGAGCGGGCTCACGCCCCACACGGGTCAGCTATCTTCCCAGCTGAACACCCGGGACGCGGCGAAGCCGACCACGACGGTGAAGCCGATCAGCACCGCCGCCGGGGTGGCCAGCGCCTCGATTCCCTTGCCCCGCACCAGAACGTCCACCATGCCGTCGTTGAGATGACGCAGCGGCAACGCCTCCGAGACGGTCTGGAGCCACTGCGGCGCGTTCTGGAGTGGGAAGAACGTGCCGGACAGGAAGGCCATCGGCAGCACGATCACGTTGGTGATGCCGGTCGCCGCCTCCTCGGACTTGGCGATGGCGCCGACGAGCACGCCGATGGAGAAGAACGACAGCGAGCCCAGGACCAACAGCGGCAGCGCCAGCCACCACTGGCCGGCCAGCTTCAGCCCGAACACCGGTGTCATCGCCACCGCGACGAACAGGATCGCTTGCAGCACCGAGGTTCCGATGGTCACCAGCAGCCGGGACGAGATCACCGTGCTGGTGCCGACCGGGGCCAGCCGGATGCGCCGCAGCACCTGCTTCTTGCGCCAGTTCACCAGGGTCAGGGCCGAGCCGAAGATCGCCGAGGTGGCCAGGCCCCAGGACAGGATGCCCGGCGTAAGGTACTGGATCGCGGTCAGCGAGGAGTCCTCCACCTGCTGCGACTTCAGCTTGACGGCCGGCGGCTTGCCGCTGGCCGCGAGGTTGACGTGGTCGATGACCGAGCCGACGACGGCCTGCACGGTGGCGGCCTGCACGGTGTCGCTGGCCGCGTAGCGCAGCTGAACCTCGTTGCCCTGCACGGAGATCGCCGCCGGCACGTCGCCGTTGCGGACCGCCTGCACCGCCTTGTCGAACGAGTCGACGCGCTGGAAGTCCACGATGCCGGTGCTGCCCAGCGCGGTGAGCACCGGGCCGTCGCCCACCACGTCGATCTTCGTCTTGTTGGACGAGCCGCCGCCGAAGATCAGGCCGAAGATGACCAGGAACATCAGCGGCATCAGGAAGGTGAAGAACAGGGCCACCCGCTCCCGGAAGAAGCCCTTGAACATGGCCACCGACAGACTCTTGAACGCTGTCACGACGCCACCTCCACGGCAAAGAGTTTGTCGGCGGTCATGACGCCACCTCCACGGCAACGAGTGTGTCGGCGGTCATGCCCGGTACTCCCTTCCGGTCAGCTCCAGGAAAACGTCCTCCAGCGTCGCCCCGCGGACCTGAAGGCCCTCCAGCGCGCCGCGTTCGGCCAGAGTGGACAGCAGCTTGGCCGGGTTCCGAGTGGACAGTCGCAGCGAGACCTCGTCGTCGCTGGCCTCTTCGACACCGGCCAGGGTCTTGGCCTCCTCCAACGGGATGACGCCACGCTCGATCATCACGTGGGTCGGCGCGTCCAGGCCGCGCACCAGCGTCGCCGGCGCGTCCATGGCCAGGATCCTGCCCTTGTCCATGATGGCCGTGCGGTCGCAGAGGATCTCGGCCTCATCCAGGTAGTGCGTGGTGTAGACGATCGTCTTGCCTCGATCCTTGATCGCCCGCAGCACGTCCCACAGGTTGCGCCGGGCCTGCGGGTCCAGCGCCGCCGTCGGCTCGTCCAGGAACACGATGTCCGGGTCGTGGGCCAGCGCGCAGGCGATCGACAGCCGCTGCCGCTGCCCGCCGGACAGCTTGTTCTCCCGGGTGTCGGCCTTGTCCGTGAGGCCGACCAGCTCCAGCATGTCCAGCGCCTTGGCCGAGCTCACCCCGTACAGCGAGGCGAACGTCTCCAGCTGTTCCCGGGCCGTCAGCTTCTCGAAGAACGACGAGGCCTGGAGCTGCACCCCGATGCGCGGCAACAGCTTCGTGTTGCGCGGCCACGGGTTCTCGCCGAACAGCCGCACGCTGCCCTCGTCCGGCTCGCGCAGCCCCTCGATGATCTCCAGCGTGGTCGTCTTGCCCGCGCCGTTGGGACCGAGGATCCCGAAGAACTCCCCCTCGCCGACGGTGAACGACACCCCGTCGACCGCCCACAGGTCGCCATACCGCTTGCGCAGCCCCTCGGCGACGATAGTGCTCCCCTTGCTCATGGCGGGAACGGTAGGTCGACTAGCTCCCGGCGGCGGCGTTTCCCCACAACACCGGAGATATGTCAGGGTCTCCACTAGACCATTCGGGGGGTGCTCCGCCGGGACGGCGACCGGCCGTGCGCGACCGACTACGAACCCGGCAGCACCGACCGGTCGAGGCCGAGGTCGGCCCGGTCGGCGGCGGCACGCCCGGCGCCCCAGCCGGCGGCGTTGCTCGCCGAGTACGCCTTCGTCGTGGTGGCCGGATACATGACCTCGAACAGCTCGTCGACGGCCTTGCGGCGGTCCACGAGCACCGGCAGCAAGCGGTCGTCGGGCTCGGACACGGCCGACTCGGTCACGGCGGTCAGTCGCTCGCCGATGCGGTGGGCGTAGGCCACCAGGAACGACTGGCGGTACGAGCGGATCCGCGACTGCCCGGCGCGGCCGGCCGCCACCAGCGCCCTGGTCGCCTGCAGCAGCAGGGACGTGGCGAGCAGCTCGGTGATCTCCAGGTCCATCTCGTCGCCCATCACCGCGACGAACCCGATCTTCTCGTGGATGACCGTGCGGCAGCGGTTGGCATCGGCGACCACGCCCACCAACTGCGCCTTGGCCCCCAGGTACGGGCTGTCCAGCCAGATCCGGCGCGCGGTCGCCACCTGCGGCACGTGCTCGTCGGCGTCGAGCATGGCCCGCTCGACCGCGTGCCGGTTCATCAGCTCCTGCGCCTTGGCCGACAGCGCCTCCGCCTCCTCGGCGAACTCGGTCGACTCGGCCTTGGCCAGCAGGCCGCGGACCCTCGCCAAGATCTTCGGGTCCACGCCGTGCCGCACCGGCGCCGCGGTGGCCCGGGCGGCGCCGGGCGGCGGCACGATCATCGGCAGCTCGGGCCACATGATGATCGTCGAGATCACGGCGAGGACCAGCGTCAGCGCAGCGTCCCGGGTGACCCCGTGCCGCTCGATCCACTGGCTCAGGTGCGGATCGCCCGACTCCCACCAGACGGCGGCGTCGATCTGCCGCAGCTGCTCGCGCCAGCGCTCGTGCACGGTCGCGGCGGCGTACTGCGCGACATCGGCGGCGATCACGTCGGTGACCAGTTCGCCAGCCGGCTCACCCAGCTGCCTGACGATGTGCCGCACGATGTCGTAGGGCAGCCAGCCGACCCTCCACATGTGGCTCACGATGTGCCGCAGCGCCATGTCCACACCGGTGTCCACGAGCCGAACGGGCTTGCCCCGCAACCACTTGACGTGTTCGGCCAGCGCCTCGGTGTCGCCGACGGCATGGCGGCGCGCGGCCTCGATCACCGCGTTCCCCAGGACTTCGGCCGGCGGCGGGGCAAACGGGTCGGCGTCGAAGTCCGCACGGTGTTCGCGCGTGGAACGGCGGTCGCGCGCCTTCTTCTTCGCCGCGCGCCGTTCCCTGTTGCGAGTGCCCACCGGTGTCTCTCCTGTTCTCGCCGCAAGGCAGAACAGTACCGAGGAGCCCAGACATGGGTGAGGCGGGCCGGTCACCGGATTGCCGGTGACCAGCCCGCCTCTTGTCACTCACGAAGCCGCCGCCACGTCCTTCGTGAGCGGTCCAGGGTTCAGCCGAGGGCGACGCTGAACACGTGGAAGGTGCCGCCCTGGACGGTGCCCGGCAGGGTGATGCTCTTGACCTGCTTGCCGGCCTGCAGGGCGATCGGGGCGGTGGCGAACAGGTAGACGTTGAGCTGCTGCGAGGTGCCGCCGCCGGCGTTGCGGTACGACATCGAGACGACGGTCCGGTTGTTGTAGGCGACCGGTGCTCCGCCGCCGCCCAGGGCCCAGTCGGAGAAGCCGACGGAGGCGGTCTGGGTGGTGCCGTCGGTGTAGGTGATGGTCAGGTTCCCCGACGCGTTGCCGTTGCCGGCGCTGCCGAGCAGCGACAGCTGGGTGGCCCCGGCCGGCCCGTCGACGTTGACGGTCTGACCGCCGGCGTTGACGTTGTCGAGCTCGCCGACCGGCACGTTGGGCCAGGTGAACTTGAGCCCGTCGGAGTCGGTGACGGTGGAGCCGGGGGTGACTCCCTTGGCCGCCAACGCGTTGCGCGAGTAGCTCCAGCCGCCGCCGTCGTAGTTGCCGATCTGCTGGTTGTCGTCGGGCGAGGTGCCGACGTTGTTGTACGTGGCCCGAAGGCTGCCGGGCTGGGCCACGAGCACGGCCAGGGTGGAGCCGCTGATGGCGGTTCCGTTGGCGGTGTAGGAGATCGGGATGTTGTAGGTCTGCTCGGCGGTGCCAGGGGCGACCGAGACGGTGACCGCGGCGCTGGCCTTGCCGCCGGGGTCGGCGGTCAGGTCCCCGGAGGACGGGGTGATGGTCAGCCCGGCCGGCGCGGTGGCGGTCCAGTGCACCTTGCTGCCCTGCCCCGACAGGTCCTGCACGCCGACGCTGGCGTTGGCGGTGCCACCGGCCGGCGCGATGACCCGGGACGGGTCGACGAAGGTGCTCTGGTTGACGGCCCCGTCGGTGAACGACGGCGGCGCGTCGGCGCGGTCCGCGCCCCAACTGGTGTTCGGCGTCGCCGACAGCGAGAAGTCCAGCGTGCCACCGGTGTTGACGAACGACTCGGGCAGCCACGGCTTGGACCAGGCCTGGCCGTTGAGCTTGAGCGAGTTGATGTACGGCGTCGAGGTGGACGCGCCCGGGGCGTTGATGGTGATCTTCTGGCCGCCCGGCCGGGTGATCACGGCGCTGGTGAACTCCGGCGTGTTGAGGGTCATCTCGGCGCGGCCCGGGATCTCCGGGTACATGCCCAGCGCGGCCCACACGTACCAGGACGACATCTCACCGAGGTCGTCGTTGCCGACCAGGCCGTTGGGCCCGGCCTTCCAGATCGACTGGCGGATGTTGTTGACCAGCGCCTGCGCCTTGTACGGCTGCCCGCTGAAGTCGTAGATCCACGGCGTCTCCAGGGTGGGCTCGTTGCCCAGGAACGCGTGCGGGTCGTTGGGGCCGGCGTTGAGCTTGGTGAAGAAGTCGTCCAGCCGCGTGTTCACGGCGTCGTTGCCGCCGAGCGCGGTGATCAGGCCGCTGTAGTTGTACGGCACCATCCACACGTACTGCGCGCCGTTGCCCTCGGTGTAGCCGCCGGGGTCGGCCGGGTTGAACGGGCTGCCGAACGCGCCGTTGGCGCTGCGCGGCTGGAGGTAGCCGGTGGCCGGGTTGTACAGGTTCTGCCAGTTCTGGGCCCGCTTGATGAACGCGTTGTAGGTGGCCGAGTCGCCCAGGCGCCGGGCCAGCTGCGCGATGGAGAAGTCGGCGCTGGTGTACTCCAGCGTGTCGGAGGCGACGCCGGGCACGTAGCCGAGCTTGAGGTAGTTGGCCAGGCCGGGCCGCTCCTCGTAGCCGACGGTCGGCTGCGTCGCGCCCCGCTCCATCAGCAGCAGCGCCTGGTTGGCGTCGAAGTTCTTGGCCCCGAAGGCATACGCCGTGGACACGATGATGTGGTACGGGTCGCCGTTCATCACGCCGGTGTAGTCGTTGGCGACCGTCCACCGGTCCCAGGACCCGCCCTGCGCGGCGAACTGCACCATCGAGTTGGCGATGTCGGATGTCTCGTTTGGAGCCAGCAGAGCCAGCAGCTGTGTCTCGGACCGGTATATGTCCCAGCCGGAGAAGTTGGTGTATATCGCGTGTCCCTTGGCGGCCTTGTGTATCTGGCCGTCGAAGCCCGGATACTGGCCGTCCGAGTCGGAGAACACGTTGGGCTGCAACAGGGAGTGGTACAGCGCGGTGTAGAAGATGGTCTTCTGGTCGTTGCTGCCGCCGGTCACCGCGATCTGGTTGAGCCGGCTGTTCCACGCCGCCCGCGCGTCCGCCGAGACCTGGTCGAAGGTCTTGTTCGGGTTCTCCGCCTTGATGTTGGCCTTCGCGCCGTCCGTCGACACGAAGGACACGCCGACCTTCACGTTGACCGTCGGGGACTTCGTGTTGTCGAAGGTGACGTAGGCGCCGCTGCCGGGCCCGGACACGGTGGTGTCCTGCGGCTTGACCGACTGCGACTTCACGTCCGCCTTGGCCTTGGCCGCCGTGGGGTCGGCGGTGTTGGGGGCGCTGGTCACCGGGGCCTTGGGCTGCGACATGCCGCGCTCGGTGTTCTTGCCGGGCGTGACCGCGCCGTTGTGCCAGGTGCCGGTGCTGGCGAAGTTCTGGTCGAACTGGGCGTAGAAGTACACCCGGTAGTGGTCGCTGGCCCCGCAGAAGTGGCCGCTGGCCGCGTAGCCGCTGATGTAGTTCTTGCCGATGGTGACCGAGGCGTCGTCGGTGCCCATGATCGAGCCGGACACGTTGACCAGCAACGTGGAGGTGGGCCCGACCGGCCAGGTGAAGCGGCCGGCGCCGGTGCGCTGGGTGGTGCTCAGCTCGACCTTGGCCCCGTTGTCCAGGCTCACGCCGTAGGAGCCGGCGGTCACCTTCTCGTTGCTGTGCGAGAAGGTGGAGATGTACTTCATCGGGTCGGCCGCAGGCGAGTCGGTGATGTCACCGACCACCGGCATGAACGGGATGTCCTGGTAGGTGTCGCAGCCCGCGCCGGACAGGTGGGTCAGGCTGAAGCCCTTGATGCGGTTGTCCTGGTAGTAGTACCCGCCGTGCTGGAGCGTGACGGTGTCCGGACTCCACTGCACCATGCCGAACGGCACGTCCGCGCCCGGGTAGGTGTTGGCGGCTCCGCCGCCGGTGCCCATGTCGGCGTCGCCGGGCTGGGTCCCGATGTAGGGATCCACCCACTGGGCGAGGTCCTGGGCCTTGGGCGCGGGGGCGGCGGTCGCGGCCGTCGCCATGAATGGCGACACCACCATCGCCAGCGCCGTGCCGATCACCGCCGCGGCGCGCCAGCGCCGTCTCGGTACTCCGCTCATCACGCGGTCGCCTCCCGTGGCTCGTACGCAGGTACGGTCGAACGGCAGGCGTGACAACCTTGTCGCGACGCCCGGCGGGTCCGCTCGACCCGGGGGCAACACTGCGGAGCGTGTTGGTTCCGCGTCAAGACGCGACCGGCGACCCTGTCCGCTTCCGGACAACGCTCGTGGTCCGTATGCAGCAACGATGCACGTTAACAGTGTGAAGAGGCAAAAGAGGCCGGGTAACGGTTGCATCCCACCCTTCGTACTTGACCGGTTCACAACCATTGACAAGCCGTGTGTGGATCCGGTGAGATCGCGCCATCATGACAACGTTGTCGAGCCTCGGTCCACGACGGGTCCGCCGCGCCACCATGAGCGACGTGGCGAGGCTGGCCGGGGTCAGCATCAAAACGGTCTCGCGGGTCGTCAACGACGAGCCGGGAGTGCACCCCGCCACCGCCGAGCGCGTGCTGGCGGCCATCGACCAGCTCGGGTTCCGCCGCAACCTGGGCGCCCGCAACCTGCGCCGCGGCTCGTCCACCGGGACCATCGGCATGGTCCTGGAGGACGTCGGCAACCCCTTCTACTCCGGCATCACCCGCGCCGTCGAGGAAGTCGCCCGCCAGTACGGCCGACAGGTGCTCACCGGCTCGTCCGACGAGGACCCCGGCCGGGAGCGCGAGCTGGCCCTGGAGTTCTGCGCCCGCCGGGTGGACGGCATGCTCGTGGTGCCGGCCGGCATGCAGCACGGCTACCTGGTGCCGGAGATGCGCGCCGGCATGCCGGTGGTGTTCCTGGACCGGCCGGCCGGCGACGTCGTCGCGGACACCGTGCTGGTGGACAACATCGGCGGCACCGTGCTGGCCGTGCGCCACCTGGCCGCCCACGGCCACAACCGCATCGCCTTCCTCGGCGACGCCCCGGACATCTTCACCGCCAACGAGCGACTGCGCGGCTTCCGCGAGGGCTGCGTGCGCGCCGGCATCCGCTACGACGAGGACCTGGTGGCGATGGGCCCGCACGACGAGCGGGGCATCGCCGAGGTGCTGCGCCGCATCGGCGAGCACCGGCAGCCGGCCACCGCCGTCGTCACCGGCAACAACCGGATCACCGTGCACCTGTTGCGGGTGCTGGCCGGCAGACCCAACCGCCCCGCCCTGGTCGGCTTCGACGACTTCGAGCTGGCCGACCTGATCGACCCGCCGGTGACCGTGATCGCGCACGACGCGAGCGCTATCGGCAAGGCCGCCGCCGAACTGCTGTTCTCCCGTCTCGACGGGGACACCTCCCCGCCGCGGCGGGTCGTGCTACCGGTGCGTTTGGTACCCCGTGGATCAGGAGAAATGCGACCGTGAGTGAAGTTTTGCGGCCCGTCCGGTTGGCCGCCAACCAGCCCCGGCAGTTCTACCGGGGCGGCGCGGCGATCGCCGAGCTGCGCGGCCTGCCGGCCACCGCCGAGTTCGGCCCCGAGGACTGGGTGGGCTCGACCACCAGCCAGTTCGGCAAGCAGGCGGGCCCGTCCCCGCTGCCCGACGGCACCCTGCTGCGGGACGCGGTGGCGGCCGACCCGACTGCGTGGCTCGGCGCGGCGCATGTCGCCAAGTACGGGGCGGACACCGCGTTACTGGTGAAGCTGCTGGACGCGGGCCAGCGGCTGCCGGTGCACTACCACCCGACCGACGCGTTCGCGGCCGACCACCTCAACTGCCGGCACGGCAAGACCGAGGCCTGGATCGTGGTCGGCACCACCGGCCCGAACCCGACCGTCCACATCGGATTCAAGGCCGACGCCGACCCGGCCGTGGTCGACAACTGGGTGACCACCCAGGACCGCCCGGCCATGCTGGAGGCGCTGAACACGGTGCCGGTCAAGGCCGGTGACACGGTGTTCATCCCGGCCGGCCTGCCGCACGCCATCGGCGAGGGCGTGTTCATCGTCGAGCTCCAGCAGCCCACCGACTTCTCCATCACCATCGAGTGGCAGGGCTTCCTGGACGGGCCGGACTCCTGGCACCTGGGCCTGGGCCAGGCCACCGCGCTGAAGGCGCTGGACTTCTCCGGCTGGTCCAATCGGCTCGACACCATCGTCAAGCACACCGCGGACAACCACGACCCGGTGGTGGACCTGTTGCCCAACAGCGACTTCTTCCGCGCGCAGCGGCTGCACGCGGACTCCGCCATCGAGCTGGACCCGTCCTTCGCCGTGCTGGTGGCGCTGGAGGGCGAGGGCCGGCTGCACGTGGAGGGCGGCGAACCGATCGCCGTGCGGCGCGGCGACACGTTCGTGCTGCCGCACTCGGCTGGATCGTCCAAGTTGGACGGTGGGCTGGTCGCTGTCCGGTGTCTACCCCCGGAGGTGCCCGCATGACCACGCCGCTGCTGGAGGCGCGGTCGCTCGTCAAGCACTACGGCAGCGTCGAGGCGTTGCGCGGGGCCTCGTTCGAGGTGGCCGCGGGCGAGGTCGTCTCGCTGATCGGCGACAACGGCGCCGGCAAGTCCACGTTCATCAAGTGCCTGTCCGGCGCGGAGCAGCCCGACTCGGGGCAGATCCTGTTGGACGGCAAGGAAATCCACCTGGACTCGCCGACCGTCGCCCGGTCGCTGGGCATCGAGACGGTGTACCAGGACCTGGCCGTCGCGCCGGACCTGGACCCGGCGGCCAACCTGTACCTGGGCCGGGAGATCAAGCGCAAGGGCATTCTCGGCACGCTGGGCATGCTGGACAAGAAGGAGATGCGCCGCCGGGCGGTCGAGGAGTTCGGCCGGCTGGGCGTCACCCTGCAGAGCGTGGACGTGCCGATCGGGTCGCTGTCCGGCGGGCAGCGGCAGAGCGTGGCCGTGGCCCGGTCGGTGGTGTGGGCCAGCAAGGTCGTGTTCATGGACGAGCCGACGGCCGCACTCGGTGTGGTGCAACGAGAACGCGTGCTGGACGTGATCCGCAAGGTCCGCGACGCCGGCATCGGCGTGGTGCTGATCAGCCACAACATGCCCGAGGTGCTGTCGGTGTCCGACCGCGTCGAGGTGCTGCGGCTGGGCAAGCGGGTGGCCCGGTTCAAAGCCTCGGAGGCGTCGCTGACCGACCTCGTCGGCGCGATGACCGGCGCGCTGGTGCAGGAGGACGTGGCATGACCACCGTGACGGATCCCGCTCCCCCGCAGGAGAAGCGCTCCCTGACCAAGCGACTAGCCGGTGCCAACTCGCTGTGGATCGGGCTCGTTCTGGTGGCGCTGATCGCGGTGTTCGGCGTCATCAACCCGAGCCAAATCCTCAACCTGGTCAATCTCCAGAACCTGCTGATCGAGACCTCGGTGCTGCTGGTGCTGTCGGTCGGCATGACGTTTGTCATCGTCACCTCCGGCATCGACCTGTCGGTCGGCTCCGTGCTGGTGTTCTCCGGCATCACGTCGGCACTGTCCATGAACGCGATGTCCGGCGGCGACTCCACCCACGCCGGATGGGGCGTGGTCATCGTCGGTGGGCTGGTCGCGGTGGCCAGCGGCGCGGCCTGGGGATTCGTGAATGGCTGGCTGATCGCCAAGGCCAAGATCCCGCCGCTGATCGTGACGCTCGGCTCGTTCGGGGCCGCGCTCGGCGCGGCCGAGCTGCTCACCAACGGGTCCGACGTGCGCAGTGTGCCGGACACGCTGGCCAACTCGCTGGGTTTCGGCACGCTGCTCGGCGGGATCCCGACCATGGTGATCTTCGCGGCGGCGGTGACCGCGGTCGGCGCCTGGCTGCTGGCCACCACCCGATTCGGCCGCCACACCTACGCCATCGGCTCCAACGAGGTCGCCGCGCAGCGCACCGGCATCTCCGTTACCCGCCACCTCGTGCTCGTGTACGTGCTGGCCGGGGGGCTGGCCGGGCTGGCCGGCTTCATGTCACTGGCGCACTTCACCACCACCACGCTGACCAGCCACAGCACGGACAACCTGAACGCGATCGCCGGCACGGTGCTCGGTGGCACCAGCGTGTTCGGCGGCGTCGGGTCGGTCATCGGCACGGTGATCGGCGTGTTCATCCCGGCGGTGCTCACCAAGGGCTTCACGATCATCGGGGTGAACGTGTTCTGGCAGCCGATCGCGGTTGCCATCGTGCTCGTGTCGGCCGTCTGGTTCGACCAGAACCGCCGCAGGGCCCGAAACCAGCGCTGACCGAACACCTGAAAGGGTCTCTCAACGATGACGGACACCAAGAAGATCGCCGGCCTCGCAGCGCTGGCCGCCGTGTCGCTGCTCGCCACCGCGTGCGGCGGCCAGGTCGGGCAGTCCTCCGGCAGCGCCGGATCGTCCTCTTCGGACAACAAGAGCCTGGCGCTGATCCCGGGCATCTCCGCCGAGCCGTTCTACATCTCCATGCAGTGCGGGGCGGAGGCCGAGGCGAAGGCCAAGGGCTACACCCTCAAGACGCAGGCGCCGCCGAAGTTCGACCCGGCCGACCAGACGCCGATCGTCACCGGCATCCTGGCCAACAAGCCGGCGGCGGTGCTCATCGCGCCGACCGACGACAAGGCCATGGCCGCGCCGATGAAGCAGCTCAAGAACGCCGGCATCAAGGTCGTCGAGGTCGACACCTCGCTGCAGGACACCTCCGTCGCGGAGTCCTCCATCTCCTCCAACAACGAGCAGGGCGGCAAGCTGGCCGCCGACACGCTCGCCAAGCTCGTCGGCGACAAGAAGGGCTCGGTGCTGGTGCTCAACACCATCGCCGGCACCTCCACCACCGACGCGCGGGAGAAGGGCTTCAAGGAGGAGATCGCCAAGTACACCAACATCACCTACATCGGTCAGCAGTACACCGACAACGACGCCGCCCAGTCGGCGTCGAAGGTGACCGCGACGCTGTCCAGCACCCCGGACCTGATCGGCATCTTCGCCACCAACCTCAACACCGGCGAAGGCGCCGCCACCGGCCTGCGCACCGCCGGCAAGACCGGCGCGGTCAACCTGGTCGGCTTCGACGCCAGCCCCAAGGAGGTCAGCGACCTCAAGGACGGCAGCTTCCAGGCGCTGATCGCCCAGGACCCGGCGACCATCGGCAAGGACGGCGTGGACCAGGCGATCGCGTCCCTGACCGGCGGCTCGGTGACCCGCACCATCTCCACAGACCTGGTGTCCATCACCAAGGACACCATGGACCAGCAGTCCAAGTACTTCTACAAGTCCAGCTGCTGAACCCCGCGAGTCACGCTCTCAGACACACCGAAATACGGTTTCCGGCAGAACTTGGACCCAGGCCAAGTTCTGCCGGAAACCGACATTCGCCCTGTCGGAGAGCGTGACTCGCCGGGGTGTGGCTAGCGCCTTGATTTTGCCGCCGTGCGTGCGGCCTTGTGCGCGCGGTCGGCGGCCTCGCCGGCCTTCTTGGCGGCGGCCCGGGCCCGTCGCACCGCGGCGGATCCCTTGGGCTCCAAGGCTTTCAGGCTCGCTTCCAGCGCCGTCAACAGATCACCGGAGCCGTTGGGCTGGATCGGCACCTCGGGGCGGATCACCTCGTTGCCCGCGGCCTTGGCCTCGATCAGCTCGTCCAGGGCCTCGCGGTAGGCGTCGGTGTGCTCGGCCGGGTCGAAGTCCCGGGCCAGGCAGTCGATCAAGGCGGTGGCGGCCTTGAGCTCCGGCAGCCGGACATCCACGTCCTCGTCCAGGAACGGGAAGTCCGGGGTGCGGATCTCGTTGGGCCACACCAGGGTCTCCAGCACCAGCACGCCGTCGAGGACCCGCACCACGCCCAGGGTCTCCCGCTGCCGGAAGGCCACCTTGATCACGGCGACCTTGCCCGAGCGGCGCAGCGCCTCGGCGAACAGGACGTACGGGCGGACGCCGTTGGTGTCGGGCTCCAGGTAGTAGCCGCGGGACAGGCACAGCGAGTCGATCTGCTCGGGCGGCGCGAAGGCGTGCACCGCGATGGTGCGCAGCGTCGGCACCGGCAGCGCGGCCAGATCCTCGTCGGTGATCAGCACGACGTCCCCGCCGCCGGTCTCCGCGGCCCGCCCCACCTCGGCCGCCGGCACCTCGGCGCCGTCGATCTCACAGAACCGGGTCAGCCGGATCCGGCCGCCGTCGGCGGCGTGCACCTGGTGCAGCCCGAGCCCGCGCTCCTCGGTCGCCCGGTACGCCTTGACGGGAATGCTCACGAGCCCGAATCCGATGCTGCCCTTCCAGAAGCTGCGCAAGGTCGACCCCTCCTCGACGGTTGGCCACGTCAACAACGGCGGGGGAAGCACCTCGGTGGCGCGCGAAAACGCTTGCGGTCCAGGGTAATCGGGGAGAACGGGGCGGTTGCTGCTACGAACGGGTGTCGCCGCCGTCGAGGTCTTCCAGCAGCGGCAGGGACTCCTCGAGCGCATCCGCCGTAGCGTCGGCGGCGTCGGCCGCAGCACTCAGTACTTCGGTCAGCGGAGTCACCTCGGCCGACAGGTCGACGCCCCTTCCGCCACTCGACGCGCCACCGTCCGTGTACAGGGCGATCTTGCCCAGCGCGACCGCCAGCTGCCGCTGCGCCCGGGCGAGCACCGGCACGATCGCCGCCACGTCGTCCAGGCCGGCCACACTGGCCCCGGCGAGCTCGGCCGCACACGCCTCGAGATGTGCCGCCGCCACTGTCGCCGGCAGGATCGGAGCGCTCGTCACCCGCGTCATCCTGCCACTACACCCCGGACCGCCCACGGCGACTCACCGACGCCGCGCAGCCCCACCGTCGATCTCGCTCAACGCCAGGAAAGGCCCCTTCATGGCGTCGGGCGCCGGTATCGGCCCCTTCCTGGCAAGAAGCGGGGTCACGGGGTGGCGAGGCCGGTGATCAGGTCGTCGGCGGCGGCGTAGGGGTCCAGTTCGCCGGCCGCGACTCGTTTGGCCAGCTGGTCCAGGGCCGTGCCGCCGCGCAGGTCGCCGATGCGGGACCTCAGCTGGGCCACGGCGATGGCCTCGACCTCGGCGGCGGCGCGGGCCTGCCGGCGCTGCTCCAGCTCGCCCCGGTCGACCAGCCACCGCCGGTGATCGTCGATGGCCTCCACCAGCTCGTCCACGCCCTCGCCCCGCGCGGCGACGGCCCGCACGACGGGCGGCCGCCAGCTGGGCCCGAGCCGTTCCCGGCGGGCCAACGACAGCCCGTGCTTGAGCTCCCGGACGGTCCGGTCGGCGCCGTCCCGGTCGGCCTTGTTCACCACGAAAACGTCGGCGATCTCCAGGATGCCGGCCTTGGCCGCCTGGATGCCGTCGCCCATGCCCGGCGCGACCAGCACCAGCGTGGTGTCGGCCAGCCCGGCCACCTCGACCTCGGACTGCCCGACGCCGACGGTCTCGATCAGCACCACGTCGCAGCCGGCGGCGTCCAGCACCCGCAGCGCCTGCGGCGTGGCCCAGGACAGCCCGCCGAGATGCCCGCGGCTGGCCATCGACCGGATGAACACGCCGGCGTCGGTGGCGTGCTCCTGCATCCGCACCCGGTCGCCGAGCAGCGCCCCGCCGGAGAACGGCGAGGTCGGGTCCACGGCCAGCACGCCGACGCGGAGTTCCTTGCGCCGCAAGGCGGTCACCAGCTGCGAGGTCATCGTCGACTTGCCCACGCCGGGCGCGCCGGTGAGGCCGACGACCCGCGCCCGGCCGGTGTGCGGGGCGAGCGCGGCGGCCACCTCCCGCAGGTGCGGGCTGGCGTCCTCGACGAGCGAGATCAGCCGCGCCACCGCCCGCGGCTCACCCGACCTGGCCCGGGTGACCAGGTCGGGCACGTCGACAACGCGGGTCACGAGCTTTAGCTCTTGGGCACGCGCACGATCAACGCGTCGCCCTGGCCGCCGCCGCCGCACAGCGCGGCCGCGCCGACCCCGCCGCCGCGGCGCTTGAGCTCCAGCGCCAGGTGCAGCGCGATGCGGGCGCCGGACATGCCGATCGGGTGGCCCAGCGCGATCGCGCCGCCGTTCACGTTGACCTTGTCCTCGGACAGGCCGAGCTTGCGGGCCGACACCACGCCGACCGCGGCGAAGGCCTCGTTGATCTCGACCAGGTCCAGGTCGGCCGGGTCGATGCCCTCCTTGGCGCAGGCCTTGCGGATCGCGTTGGACGGCTGCTCGTGCAGACTGGCGTCGGGGCCGGCGACCACGCCGTGCGCGCCGATCTCGGCCAGCCAGCTCAGGCCCAGCTCCTCGGCCTTGGCCCTGCTCATCACCACGACCGCGGCGGCGCCGTCGGAGATCTGCGACGCGGAGCCGGCGGTGATGGTGCCGTCGGAGGCGAACGCCGGGCGCAGCTTGGCCAGCGTCTCCACGGTGGTGTCGCCGCGCACGCCCTCGTCGGTGCTGAACAGCACCGGGTCGCCCTTGCGCTGCGGGATGGCCACCGGAACGACCTCGTCGTCGAAGATCCCGTTCTTGGCCGCCTCGGCGGCGCGCTGGTGCGAGCGGGCCGAGAACGCGTCCTGCTCCTCGCGGGTCAGGCCGTAGCGGGTGTTGTACTTCTCCGTGGACGAGCCCATCGCGACCTGGTCGAACGCGCAGAACAGGCCGTCGTAGGCCATGTGGTCCTGCAGCGTGACGTCGCCGTACTTGAAGCCGGAGCGGGACTTGGGCAGCAGGTGCGGGGCCTGGGTCATGGACTCCTGGCCGCCGGCCACCACGATCTCGAACTCGCCGGCCCGGATCAGCTGGTCGGCCAGGGCGATCGCGTCGATGCCGGACAGGCACACCTTGTTGACGGTCAGCGCGGGCACGTCCATCGGGATGCCGGCGGCCACCGCGGCCTGCCGGGCCGGGATCTGGCCGGCGCCCGCGGTCAGCACCTGACCCATGATCACGTATTCGACCTGATCGGGTCGCACCCCGGCTCGTTCCAGCGCGCCCCTGATGGCGACGCCACCGAGTTGGGCTCCGGAGAAGTCCTTGAGCGAGCCGAGCAGTCGTCCCATCGGGGTGCGGGCCCCCGCGACGATGACGGAACCGGACACGACAGCCTCCAGCGGCGATGCGGGCGGTGTGGTCTTGTGGACCTTACCGGCCGGTAGCTTGGCCTGCGGCTGTGAGTAGCCGCACAACCAGCGGTTCTAGTGATAACAGGAATTCAGGCTACTACCCTGCGGAGCCATGACTCTGCGCGCTGAGCTGGGCGACCTCGTCACCGCCATCGACCACGTCGGCATCGCGGTGCCGGACCTGGACGCCGCGATCGCCTTCCACCGGGAGACCTTCGGGCTCGAAGTCGCCCACGAGGAGGTCAACGAGGAGCAGGGCGTGCGGGAGGCGATGCTGCGCGCCCCCGGCGACACCACGGGCGCGGCCATCCAGCTGCTCGCGCCGTCGCGGCCGGACTCCACCATCGCCAAGTTCCTGGACCGCAGCGGTCCCGGCCTCCAGCAGTTGGCGCTGCGGGTGACCGACGTGGACGCCGCCTGCGAGGCGCTGCGGGCCAAGGGCCTGCGAGTGCTGTTCGAGAAGCCCAAGCGCGGCACCTCCGACAGCCGCGTGAACTTCGTGCACCCCAAGGACGCCGGCGGCGTGCTCGTCGAGCTGGTGCAGCCGGCCGAAGGCCACTGACCGCCTACGGCGCGCCGGCCCCGAGGGCGAGGGCGTCGGCGATGAAGGCCAGCTCCCGCTCCATCGTCACCCGGCTGGGGTCGGGCTCGGCCTCGTGCCGGGCCACCGAGTGCTGGTAGCTGACCGCCAGCGCCAGCAGCTCGGCCGCGCTGTCCACGTCGGCCTTGCACTGCACCGCGCTGCCGGCCGCCATGATCACCTTGCGGATCAGCGCGACCAGGTGCCGGAACCGGCCCTGCAACGCGTCGCGCACGGTGTGGTGGGTGTCGGCCTCGCGGTAGAGCAGGCTGCTCAGCACCAGCGACTCCTGCCGGCGGCGGTCCAGCTCGGCCAGCAGCCGGCGCAGGCTGCCGGCCACGTCGCCGGCCAGCACCACCCCGGACAGGTCGACGCGCTCGTCGGGCAACCGCTCGACGAGCGCGACCAGGAGATCCGGCTTGCGTTTGAAGTAGTAGTGCACGAGCCCCTTGGGCACGCCGGCCCGCTCGGCGATCCTGGAGGTGGGGGTGGCCTCGAACCCGGTCTCGGCGAACAGTTCCTCCGCCGCCGTCAGGATTCGCTCCCTGGCCGGCATCTCCGCCACCCGCACCTCACCACATCGTCAGTGTGATCCGGCCAGTCCGCGGTGCGCGGACGTCGCCACCGGCAGGGCCACCGCGCCCGCGAGCACGGTCAACACGCCGCCGACCCAGGACACCCAGGAAGCGCCCGACATCGCGGTGTAGCCCATCACCCAGGGTGCCACGAACAGCAGCACACCGAGGACGACCTGCACCCACTCGCCGGCCACCAGGCTGGGGGACGCCAGCGACCACAGCCCGTCGAGCACGACGAGCACACCGAGGACGACCATCGTCCACGCCGCGGCCGTCGAGGTCGTCACCACGATCGGCGAGAGCGCCACCAGCGCGCCGATCACGACCTCGGTCCAGTCCTGCCACCTAGTCCATGACTTGGCCATTTGAACCCTCCACATCCTTGTGGGATGCACTGATCATGCGCCTTGGTTGGCCGGCCGGTCAAGAACTGTGACCGTGTAGACATCTGGCCTCCGACCTGCGGCTACCTTGAACCGTCGGTGCTGCTGGCCCACATGAACGACCAGTTCCGGGACACCGGCGCTTCGGCAACGGGGTGGTCCGGCTGCGCCACACACGCTGACGGGTGAACCGGGCCACATCGGTAGTTCTGTATCGTTACTCGTGGGTAACCTGCCTCCAACCTGCGATCGGACCCATCGAGGCCCCGGAGGCACCGCCGTGCAGAAGATCCTTGACGCCATCCTCGCCGACGAGCTGGACACGCTCGCCCACCTGCCCGTCCCGGAGACATACCGGGGCGTGACCGTGCACGCCGACGAGGTCGAGATCTTCGACGGCCTGGCCACCGCCGACAAGGACCCGCGCCGCTCGCTGCACCTGGACGAGGTGCCCACCCCGGAGCTCGGCCCCGGCGAGGCCCTGGTCGCGGTGATGGCCAGCGCCATCAACTACAACACCGTGTGGACCTCGATCTTCGAGCCGCTGTCCACCTTCGGCTTCCTCAAGCGCTACGGCCGCACCTCGCCGCTGGCCTCCCGGCACGACCAGCCGTACCACGTGGTCGGCTCCGACCTGGCCGGCGTCGTGCTGCGCACCGGGCCCGGCGTGCAGGCCTGGAAGCCGGGCGACGAGGTGGTCGCGCACTGCCTGTCGGTCGAGCTGGAGAGCCCGGACGGGCACAACGACACCATGCTCGACCCGGAGCAGCGGATCTGGGGCTTCGAGACCAACTTCGGCGGGCTGGCCGAGCTGGCGCTGGTCAAGACCAACCAGCTGATGCCCAAGCCCAAGCACCTCACCTGGGAGGAGGCCGCGTCCCCGGGGCTGGTCAACTCCACCGCGTACCGGCAGCTGGTGTCCACCAACGGCGCCAACATGAAGCAGGGCGACACGGTGTTGATCTGGGGCGCCTCCGGCGGCCTCGGCTCGTACGCCACGCAGTTCGCCCTGGGCGGCGGCGCCATCCCGGTGTGCGTGGTCTCCAGCGAGGAGAAGGCCGAGATCTGCCGGCGCATGGGCGCGGAGCTGATCATCAACCGGAACGCCGAGGGCTACCGGTTCTGGAAGGACGAGCACGAGCAGGACCCCAGGGAGTGGAAGCGGTTCGGGGCCAAGATCCGCGAGCTGACCGGCGGCGACGACCCCGACATCGTGTTCGAGCACCCCGGCCGGGAGACCTTCGGCGCCAGCGTCTACGTGGCCCGCAAGGGCGGCACCATCGTCACCTGCGCGTCCACCAGCGGCTTCATGCACAGCTACGACAACCGCTATCTGTGGATGAACCTCAAGCGGATCATCGGCTCGCACTTCGCCAACTACCGCGAGGCGTGGGAGGCCAACCGCTTGATCGCCAAGGGGAAGATCCATCCCACACTGTCCAAGGTGTACACAATGGCCGAGACCGGCCAGGCCGCGCGGGACGTGCAGAGCAACGCGCACCAGGGCAAGGTCGGTGTGCTGTGCCTGGCCCCGTCCGAGGGCCTCGGCGTGCGCGACGGCGAGCTGCGGGCGCGGCATCTGTCCGACATCAACCGGTTCCGAGGTGTGTGAGCCGTTTTCCGGCCTCCGCCGTGCACACCGGTGTCACTCGTACCGGTAGCGTGGACCCATGGCCCTTGGCAGCGACCGCGATCTCGTCCCGTTGGGAACCGGCTTCGACGTCGTCAAGCGCGGTTACGACAAAGCCCAGGTGGAAGATCACCTGGAACGGCTGGACGCCGACCTGAAGCTGCTGGCCGCCGACCGGGACGCCGCCGTGTCGCAGGCCAACGACCTGGCCCGGCAGCTGGAGAAGGCCCGGTCGGAGATCGACGACCTGCGCGGGCAGGTGGACCGGCTGTCGCTGCCGCCCACCACCTTGGAGGGTTTGTCCGAGCGACTGCAGCGGATGCTGAAGCTCGCTCAGGAGGAGGCCAACGAGACCAAGGCCAGGGCCGAGGCCGAGGCCGGGCACATCCGGGTCCGGGCCGAGGAGGAGGGCGCCGCGCTGCGCGCCCGGTACGAGCAGATGATGCGGGACCTCGACGCCCGGCGGGCCGCCATGGAGACCGAGCACAAGGGGGTCATGGAGGCCGCCCACGCCGAGGCCAAGCGCATCACCGACGACTCGGCGCGGAAGCGTGACGAGGCCGACGCGGCCGCCGCCCAGATCCGGGGCAAGGCCGACGCCGACTCGCTGGCCAAGCGGACCCAGGTCGAGGAGGACTTCGAGATCGCCATGTCCTCGCGGCGCACCGACGCCATGCGGGCCCTGGCCGAGCAGGAGGCTTCCAGCAAGAACGAGGCCGAGAAGCGCGTTCGGGAGGCGACGGAGGAGGCCAACCGCCGCCGCCACGACTCCATCGCCGAGGCCACCGCTCGTCTGCAGGAGGCCACCGACGAGGCCCACCGCCGCGTCCGCGAGGCCACCGAGGAATCCGCCCGCCGTGTCGGCGAGGCCACCCGCCGCGTCGACCACCTCCGCGGTTTGCGCAACCGCATCGCCGGCCAGCTCACCGAGGCCCGCGGCCTGATCGCCGCCGCCGCGCCCATGCTGGAGCGCCTGCCAGAGGAGAAGGTCGCCGACGAGTCGCCGACCGTGCAGGTCAAGGCGCCCGAGGGCAGCGCCCCCGGCCAGGCTCAGGCCGCGGCTGCCCCGGCACCCGCCGCCGGCACGCCGACGCCCAGCACTCCGGTTCCCGCCGGTCAGGCCGCCAACGCTCCCGCCGGGCAGGCCCCGACCGGGCAGGCCGCCACCCCCGCCGCCGGTCAGGCACCCGCCGGGCAACCCCAGCCCGCTCAGGGCCAGCCGGCACAGGCCAAGGCCGCTCCGGCTCCCGTGGCCCCACTGACCGCCAACAACCCGGCCGCGCAGCCGAGCGGCCGTCCGACACCGCCGCAGAACCAGGTCACGCAGCCCGTGCAGCAGGTCCCGGCCAAGCCCGCGGCCCCGCGGCCGGGTGCTCGCCCGCAGGCCAAGCAGCCGGCGAAGCAGCCGCAGCAAGCCAAGCAGCAGCCGGCCCAGCAGCAGCCCGCCGCCAAGGATGCCGAGCAGACCAAGAAGATCCAGCGGCCGACCCCGCCGCGCCAGTCCGCGAAGCGCTGACCCGCCTCAGTCCACGAAACCCTGCTCTGCCAACCAATCCAGGACCACCGCGGCAAACGCGTCGGGGTCCTCGACCGGCGGCAGGTGGCCGCACCCCGCGAGCTCCACGACCCGAGCGCCAGGCACCGACACCGCGCCCGGGGCCATCAACGCGTCCTCGGCACCCCGCACGACGAGCGTCGGCACGGTCACTCCGGCCAGCAGCGCGGTCGAGTCGGGCCGGGCAGTCATGGCTCGTTGGGCGCGAGCGACCACGGACCCCGGCTGCGAGTCGATGAGGGCACGAAGCGTGGCCAACACCTCGGGACGACGCTCGCGAGTGGTGGTGCCGACGAGGTTGGGGAGCATGGCGTCGGCCAGCCAACCGGTGACGCCCTCGGACTCGGCCCGGGCGGCCATCGCCAGCCGGTTGTCCCGGGCCTCGGGCGCGTCGGCCGCCGATTTCGTGTCGACGAAGAGCAGGCCGGCGACCCGGTCGGGGGCCTTGCGGAGGATGGCCATGGCCAGGTAGCCGCCCATGGAGCAGCCGCCGAGCACGAACGGCTCCTCACCGAGGTCCGCGAGCACCGTGTCGGCGGCATCGTCCAGGCTCGGCGGCCCGTCGCCGAGGTCGGGTGTGACCAGCCGCAAACGTTTGGCGAACGGCTCGCGAAGGCCGTCCCACATCCGGGCGTCCAGCGGGAACGCGTGCAACAGGACCAACCTCATGCCCGCCGACGCTACTGTGGACGCTCGTGGCTGACCATCCGCTCATTCTGCTGACCGGGACCTCCGCCGCCGGCAAGACCACCGTCGGCCGGCTGCTGGCCGACGCGCTGCCCGCGAGCGCGTTCGTCGAGGGCGACGCCGTACGCACCATGATCCGCAACGGCCGCGCCGACATGACCCCGGAGCCGACGCCCGAGGCGCTGCGCCAGCTCGCGCTGCGCTACCGGCAGACCGCGCTGCTGGCCGACTCGTTCCACGAGGCCGGCTTCGCCACCGTGGTCGAGGACATCGTCATCGGCGGTCACCTGGTGGAATTCGTCCGCTCGATCAAGGCCCGGCCGCTGCACGTGGTCGTGCTCGTGCCGGACGAGCCGACGGTGCGGCGGCGCGAGGCGGAGCGGGACAAGATCGCCTACGACGACGTGTGGACGCCGGCCGCGCTCAACGCCGTGGTGCACCGGGACACCCCTCGGATCGGCCTGTGGCTGGACACCTCCAGCCAGACCGCCGCGGAGACGGTCGAACAGGTACTGAAGCGGCTCCCGGAAAGCCGCATCGAGCACCTGTAACCGTTTGCCCATCGCAGAATCGGCGCATGCTCGCCGAAGTGCGCACCGAGCGGCTGCTGCTGCGCCGGTTACGGCCCGACGACCTGCCCGCCGTGGTGCAGATCCAGGGCGACCCCGCGGCGAACCGGCACAACCCGATCGGCACGGCCAGCCCGTCCCGGATCGCGCAGCAGCTGCGGTGCTGGGTGGCCGACTGGGAGGAGCACGGCGTCGGCTACTGGCTGGTGGTCGACGCCGAGACCGAGCAGGCCGTCGGCATCGGCGGGCTGCGGCCGATCGAGCACGAGGGCCGGCCGGCGCTGAACATGTTCTACCGGTTCCGGCCATCGGCCTGGGGTCGCGGGCTGGCGCTGGAGATGGCCCGCGCGGCCGTCGACTGGGCCGAGCGGGAGGGGCCCGCGCCGGTGGTCGTGCTCACCACCCGGGACAACCTGCCGGCCATCCGGCTGGCCCGGCGGCTCGGCTTCCGGCTGTCCGACGCCGATCCGTACTGGCTGGAATTCAGGCGGTCATGAACTCGTCCTTGAAAGAACGAGCTTGCCAACCGCCGCGCGCGGCGGTTTGTAGGCTTGCTGCTGCCGTCCTAGCTGGCTGCCAGGATGGGCGCTGCGTCTGGACGCATGACTTCGCCCCAGCGATCAACACCGCGTGCCGCGATGTTGATCGCTGCGTTGTGGTCGGCGTGCCCAACGAAGTCGCACCGGCCACAATGAAACACCGCCTGACTGCGGCGGTTGCGTTTGTCGACGTGCCCGCACACGTGGCAGGTCTGCGAGGTGTAGGCCGGATCGACCTGCACCACCACCACACCAGCCCGCCGGGACTTGTAGGTCAGGAACTGACCGAGCTGGGCGAACGCCCAGGAGTGCAACGTGGCCCGTTGGGGCTTGCGAAGCCGTACCCGCGCGCGGATCCCCGTCAGTTCCTCGACGGCGATCCCGCGCCCGGTGCGTTCAGCCTCGGCCACGATGGTCTTGCTGATCTGATGGTTCACGTCGGCAGCGAACCGGGCCTCCCTGCGGCGGCGCTTCTTGAGCAGCCGCCGCGCGGAGGACGTCTTCTTGGCCTGCAACCGCTGGCGGAGGCGTTGCTGACGTTTGCGATAGCGGTTCAACCGCGCCCCGCACGTCCGATCACCGTCAGAGGTCGTGGCGATGTTCGCGATGCCCAGGTCGACGCCGATAAACCCGTTCACCGGTTCACGTCGGGCAGCCCCGGGAACGTCGATGACGGCGTGCAACAGCCACACCCCGTCCCGGTGCAGCAGATCCGTTTCCCCAATCGGCCGCGAGCGCAACAGGGTGAGATGCCCGGGGTCTCCGACGATCCGCACGTCTTTGAGCCGGCCGGCGGTAGTCCAGATCGACACCCTGCCCTCACGACCGGAGTCGCCGAGCTGCCAGGACAGGCAGCGGGCGTCGAACGGCTGCCCGGCATACGGGCGGAACGCAATCGGGTTGTCCTCGACCCTACGGCGTCGGTTCGACCCGGGCGGTCCATAGTTGCCGGCCGTGAGGTTGGCGCGCAGCGTCGCGTAGGCATCGGTGGTCTTGCCGATCACCCGGATCGCCGGTTGAGCGGCCAGCCCGAACCGCTCCCGCACCTGGGCGTAGAAACGCTTCTGCACATCGAACTTCCGCAACACCCGGCCGGCATGCATCTGCTCGGACAGCCAGGACGCGGCGGCGTTACAGGCATGCAGGGTGTCGACCAGCGCCGAGGCCTGCTCAGGCGTCGGCAGCAACCGCACCTGCACAACCTGCTTCACGCGGATCACCATAGCCCTGGCCCAGGTCGCCATGGCGGGAGCCGGCCCGGCCGTCTCCTTAGGAGCCGAAGCGCCGTGCACCATCTTCATGTCCACTTGGTCTTCGTCATCAGATACCGACGGACGGTGTTCGCTGACGAGATCTTCTCTCGCTGCGAGGAGGTCATACGGCAGGTGTGCGCGGACTTCGGCGCCGAGCTCCGCGAGTTTAATTGGAGAGACCGGTGAACACCTTCGGCAGCGGCACCGGGACCCGCGGCGCGACCGTCGCCACGATCGCGTCCAGAACCTGCTCGGAGTAGCCGACGAACAGGTGCTTCGCCCCGGCGAACTCCTCGATCCGGGCCTGCGGGATCGCCGCGAACCGCTCGCGGGCCTGAGCCGGGCGGAGGTAGTCGTCGAACTCCGGGACCAGGCAGACCAGCGGCTTGTCGGTGGCCGCCCAGGCCGTCAGGTCCGACGGCGCGCTGAAGCGCAGCGGCGGGGAGATCAGCACCGCCCCTTCGACCTCGTCCGGGCAGCCGTGCCGCAGCGCCAGGTCCGTGCCGAAGGACCAGCCCACCAGCCACACGTTCGGCAGGTTCCGGGCCTTCACGAACGCCAGCGCCGCCGCCACGTCCAGGCACTCGCCGTCGCCGTTGTCGAACGCCCCCTCGCTGCGGCCCGCCTCGCTGGCCGTGCCCCGGGTGTTGAACCGCAGCACCGCGACGTCCGCCAGCGCCGGCAGCCGGTTGGCCGCCTTCCGGTACAGGTGCGAGTCCATCATGCCGCCGTGGGTCGGCAGCGGGTGCAGGCAGATCACCGTCGCCCTCGGCGCCGCCTGCGCCGGCAGCGCCAGCTCCCCCACCAGCCGCAGCCCGTCCGCCGTGGTCAACGTGACCGGCTCACGTCGGGCCGGCAACACCGTGTTGGCACGAATCTCCGTCACCCAAAAATCGTGCCAGCCCCACGTGCCCGTGACCGCACAATGCCGGCATGACCTCGACCACCCTGTGGCGTCCGACCGGCCCCGCCGAGCTCGAGCTGGTGCGCGCCGCCGGCTGGCGCCGCTGGCCGCCCCGGCTGCCCGACCAACCGATCTTCTACCCGGTGCTGAACGAGGACTACGCCATCCGGATCGCCCGCGACTGGAACGTGCCGCACTCGGGCGTCGGCTTCGTCACCAGGTTCCAGGTCCGCACTGAATTCCTGGACCGCTACGAGGTGCATCAGGTGGGCGGCCGGACGATTCTCGAGTACTGGATCCCGGCCGAGGAGCTGACGGAGTTCAACGACAACCTCGTCGGCGAGATCGAGGTTGTGCACGAGTTCCGCTGACCTTCACCACCGCCGGCTGGTTGGCCTTCGGCGGCCCCGGCTGTTCCAGCACCCCGTGTGCCAGTGCCGCCGGTCCTCCACGCCGCCGAAGTCGTCCGCCGGCCAGGCCACCACGTGCGGCGTGCCCGGGCGGATCTCGTGGTCGCAGCCCGGGCACCGGTACGTCTTGTCCGCGCCGCCGACCGGCCGCACGTTCCAGTCGCCGTCCGGCCCCGATTCCGTCCTGGCCCATCCGAACATCGACGGGCGCGGCTGGTCGTCGTCGCCCTTGGGTCCGGGGCGCTGGGGTCGGTTACGACGTGGCACGGGCAACCAGGCTATCCGGCGGCCCTCCCGGTGCCGGACAATGGTCCTCATGCCGATCTACGACTTCCGGTGCCGCCAGTGCGGCGACACCTTCGAGGTGAACCGCCCCATGAGCGGCGCCGCCGACCCGGCCCACTGCCCGGCCGGCCACGACGACACCGTCAAGCTGCTCACCACCGTCGGTGTGAACACCGGCGCGGCGGCCCCCGCCGCCGGCGGTTGCTGCGGCGGGGGCTGCTGCGGCGGTTAGGACTGGCTCAGTTCGGCGTCATTCACCCCGTCGGCCGGCCTCCACATCCGCGACAATGTCGGCCGTTGTCGTCGACCGCTCGCTCCTGGCCAGGCCCGCTTCGATCTCGGCTATCACCTCGGCCTTGGTCCTTCGCGCGGCCATCGCGATCAACTGTTCGCGCACATACGCGGAGACCGACCGACTGTCCGCCTCCGCCCGCGCTCGTATGGTTTCGTAAGCCTGCTCCGGGATGCCCCGGACCTGGATGGTCTTGCTCACCTGGTTGATTCCTCGGGAGTCGAGGACAGTCCGGAGAGCGGTCGGGCCAGCCGGGCCTCGATCTCATTCAGCATCTCGTCGGATGTCCGCTGTGACGCCAGCGCGATCAGGTGGCCCCGGACGTAGTCCTCGACGGACTGGCCGGCGGCGCGGGCCCGGGCCTGGATGGTGTCGTAGGCCCGGGGCGGCAGGCCGGTGATGCGCATGATCGTCACGCGCAGAGGGTAGCGAAGGGTCACACCGTGTAGTCGCGGAACCCCTTGCCGGTCTTGCGGCCCAGCCGGCCGGCGGTGACGAGGTGTTCGAGCAGGGGGGCGGGGGCGAAGCCGGCCTCGCGGAACTCGAGGTACAGGGTGCGTTCGATGGCCAGGGAGACGTCCAGGCCGACGACGTCCAGCAGCGCGAAGGGGCCCATGGGCAGGCCGCAGCCGACCTTCATGGCGGTGTCGATGTCGTCGGCCTCGGCGTAGTGCGCCTCGAGCATCTTCACGGCGTCGTTGAGGTACGGGAAAAGCAGCGCGTTGACGATGAAGCCGGCCCGGTCCCCGCAGTGCACGGGCTCCTTGCGCAGGCGCGTGCAGACGGCATGGGCGGTGGCGACGACGTCGGGGGCGGTGGCGATGGTGGAGACGATCTCCACCAGCTTCATCACCTGGGCCGGGTTGAAGAAGTGCAGCCCGACGACGTCGCCGGGCCGCGAGGTGGCGGCGGCGCATTCGATGACGGGCAGGGAAGAAGTGGTGGTGGCGAGCACGGCCCCGGGCTTGCACACCTCGTCCAGCGCCCCGAAAACGGCCTGCTTCACCGAGAGTTCCTCGGCGACGGCCTCGATCACCAGGTCGCAGTCGGCCAGCGCCTCGAAGTCGACGGTGGTGTGGATGCGGGCCAGCGCGGCGTCCCGGTCGGCCTCGGCCAGCTTGCCGCGGACCACGGCCTTGTCCAGCGACTTGTGGATCTTGCCGACGGCGGCCTCGGCCTTGTCGACGCCGCGAGCCCGCAGCACGACATCGTGCCCGGCCTTGGCGAAGACCTCGACGATGCCGGTGGCCATGGTGCCGGTGCCGATCACGCCGACCCGGTGCACATCGCGCGGTGAGCCGCCGACCGCGGCCGACACGGTCGAGTCGGCGACGACAACGGGCGAATCCGGGGCCTCGTAGGTGTAGAAGCCGCGACCGGACTTCCGCCCCAGCAGCCCGGCGGTGATCATCTGCTTGAGGATGGGCGCCGGCGCGTGCAGCCGGTTGCGGGACTGGTGGTACATCGTGTCGAGGATCTCGTACGCGGTGTCCAGGCCGATCAAGTCCAGCAGCGCCAACGGTCCCATCGGGTAGCCGCAGCCGTAGCGCATCGCGGCGTCGAGGTCTTCCCTTGTGGCGTAACGACTCTCGTACATCCGCACGGCGTGGTTGAGGTAGCCGAACAGCAGCGCGTTGGCGATGAAGCCGGCCCGGTCGCCGATCACCACCGGCGTTTTGCCCAGCCCGCCGAGGAAGGCGACGGCGTCGTCGACGACGTCGTGCTCGGTGACGACGGTGCGCACCACCTCGACCAGCTTGAGCACCGGCGTGGGATTGAAGAAGTGCAGCCCCAGCACCTTGCCGGGCCGGCCGGTGTGCACGCTGATCTCGGTGATGGACAGCGACGAGGTGTTGGACGCCAGGATCACCTCGGGGCGCACGATCTTGTCCAGCTGGGCGAAGATCTCGGCCTTCAGCGCCAGGTTCTCCGGCACGGCCTCGATCACCAGGTCGACGTCGGCCAGCTCGGAAAGGCTTGTGACGCAAGAGATCCGGCCCAGCAGCTCGGCCCGGCCGGCCTCGTCCAGCTTGCCACCGCTGACCGCGCGGGCGGTGGAGTGCTCGATGTGCCCACGCCCCTTGGCGATCGCGGCCTGGTCCACTTCGACCGCCACCACCCGCAGCCCGCTGCGCGCGCACACCTCCGCGATACCGGCACCCATGGTGCCCAGACCGACAATTCCGATGGTGGCGATTTCGCGCGTCACGGCGGACCTCCGGCGCTCGTCGAAGCGGCGTCACTGGCTTGCTACGCGTCAGTAACATCCGAGCTTGGCGGAGATACTGCCATGGCGCGACCGCTCATCCGGGTGAGCTTCGCCACCGAATCGTGCAAGTAGGGGCCGGCGCCGGGAATGTGCCACCCAGGATCGACACGTCCCCGGCGCCGACGACTCAGGACGACAGGACGGCGGACACGATGATGTTGTCCACGTAGTTGCCGCTCGACTTGTCGAACGCGCCGCCACAGGTGATCAGCCGCAGCTCGCGCTGGCTGGACGGCCCGTAGACGGCCTGGGTCGGGAACTGGTTCTTGGGAATCTCCTGCACCTGGCGCACCACGAAGTTCAGCACCTGGCCGCCCTGCTCGGTCACCTTGGCCACGTCGCCGGGCTTGAGGTCGCGCAGCCGGTTGAAGACACCGAGCTGCCCGCCGCCGTCCACGTGCCCGAGGATCACGGCCTTGCCGACCTCGCCGGGACGGGCCCCGAACTTGTACCAGCCGGCCTGCAGCGGCTGGGAGACCGGCGGCACCTGGACGGTCTTGTCCGCGTTCAGTCCAAGTTGGACCAGCGAGGAGTGGGCGTTGATCGCGTCCACGTCCACCCGCACCGGCAGGCTGGGCCGGGCACCGTTGTCGGCGGCGGCGGCGCCTGCTGAGTCCCCGAGGCCGGCGGCGCGCCCGCCACCGAGGTCGGCTGGCTCGTCGTGCCCGACGCCGAGCTGGTCAGCGCGGTGTTCACGGGCGAGCCGGTGCGGAAGATCCCGATCGCCACCCCGGCCAGCGCGAACACCGCGACCAGCGCACCGACGACGAACATCGTGGTGCGCCGGCCGTTGGGCCGATCCCGGTTGGGGTTCGGGATGTGCAGTGTCGGCTCCATGCCCCGCCCTCAGCCGCGCTGGACGGCGAGCCGGCGGCGGCGGTTCACCGCGACACCGACGCCCGTGCCGGCGATCAGCACGATGCCGCCGAGTTCGGCTAGCCCGAGCAGCCCGGAACCGGTGTCGGACGGCCCCTCGCCGCCGGTCTGGGGCGCGCCGCTGGGGTAGACCATGGTGGTCGAAGTGTCCACAGTGGTCGATGTCGTGGTGTTGGTCGTCGTGGTCGTGGTGGTGGTGCCGCCGCCACCGCCGCGGTTGCCGTTGTCCACGCTGATCGTGACGGAGATCTTCTGGTCGCCGCAGCGGAAGGAGATGTCGAAGTTGCCGGACTTCACGTCGCTGCGCACCCGGGCGGTGGCCTGGAGGTTGAAGTCGTTGCGGTTGGTCTTGATCCATTCCTTGACGTTGTCGAGCGCGGCCGAGACGGCGATGTCGGCACGGTTGGAGTTGCACTTGGCGTCCAACTTGATCACGTCGCCGCCGTGGTAGGAACGCTGGGACGGCTCGATCTTCAGCGAGGCGTCGCCGTTGTTCTTGTTGTTGCCGGTGTCGGCGTACGCGACCGGCGCCACCGCTACCAGCGTGAACGCGGCGAGCGCCGCGCCCGCGGCGACCACCCGAGTGACAACCATGAGCAGTCCTTCCTGAAAAGCACTGAGCCGGCCGGTCGGTCGAGCTGCCAGTGACGATCGCCGCCAACTACGCCGCCAGCCGCCCGGACGGTTCAGTGCGTTTCGGACTACTCCTCGAACTCGATCTCCACCAGCTTGCCGATCCGGCGCAGCGCCTCGGCCGCGTCCGGCCCGTCGGCCACCACCTTGATCGTGTCACCGCCCCGCGCCGACAACCCCATCAGCGCCAGCACGCTGCGGGCGTCGGCCTGCTGGCCGTTGTGACAGACGGTCACATCGGCCTTGAGGCTGGCGATCGTGCGCACCAGCAGCGCCGCCGGCCGGGCGTGCAGGCCGACCTCGTTGCGCAGCACCAGTTCGACAGTTTCGCCGGCGGCCGGCGGGGCCTGCTCGCCGAACTCCGGCGGCCGCTCGCCGGCGGCCCTGACCACGGCGGCGAGGTCGCCACCGCCCTGCGCGGCGACGGCCGCGGCGACCGCGCCCTCCACCACCGGGGCGTCCACCACCACCGCGTTCAACGGATTCCCGTGCGACTCCACCGCCAGGTCGGCGATCATCCGGGCGCTGCCGAGGTCGTAGAGCAGCACCGCGCCGTCGCCGGAGTCGGCCCGCTCCAGCGCGGTGAGCACCCGGTCGAAATCGGTTCCGAGCGCACCGTCCTCCATCCCGCCGGCGGCCCGAATTGTCACGTCCGGGGCCATCTGCCCGGCCAGTTCGGCGACCCCCTCGGCCAGTCGCACGCTGTGCGAGACGATCACCAGTCCGACGGTCATGACGCGCCCGCCGAGTCGGCCAGCGATCGCAGCAGCAGCGCCGTCGACCGGGCGCCGGGGTCCAGGTGCCCGGCGGACCGATCGCCGAGATAGGACGCCCGCCCCTTGCGCGCCACCAACGGAATCGTCGACTCCGCGCCGGCCTCGGCCGCGCCGGCCGCGGCCGCCAACACCTCCGCCACCGACTTGTCCCGCACGGCTTCAGCCGCCTCGACCGCCGGCCGGAGGGCGTCGATCATCGTCTTGTCGCCGACTTCCGCCTTGCCCCGCGCGACAACGCCGTCCAGCGCGGCCCTCAGCGCGGCAGCAACCGAGGGTCCATCGACTTCTTCCAGACCCGTTGCCGCGCGCAGGAAAGCCGTGCCGAACAACGGTCCCGACGCGCCCCCGACCTTGGATATCAGCGTCTTGGCCACCAGCTTCAGCACCGCCGCCGGACTGTCCACTTCGGTCGAGTCCAATGCGGACACCACGAATTCGAAGCCGCGCTTGAGGTTCTCGCCGTGGTCGCCGTCGCCGATCGCCCGGTCCAGGTCGACCAGCTCGTCCCGGTGCTGGGCGACCACGGTCGCCATCGCACGCACCGCCGACGCCACATCCGCAGCCGAGCAGCCCATCGTCACATCCCCCAGCGCAGCGCCGCGGTGCGCACGGGCGCGTCCCACAGCTCGGTCAACTCGTCGTCCAGTTTCAGCAGCGTCACGCTCATGCCCTGCATCTCCAGACTGGTCACGTACGGGCCGACGAGTCGGCGTTCCACGACAATTCCCTTCTCCGCCAACAGCTTTTCGGCGATGCCGTGGGCCAGGTACAGCTCGACCAGCGGCGTGCCGCCCATCGAGTTGGTGAACAGCAGCACCCGGTCGCCCGCGGCGAACGGCAGGTCCGCCAGCACCGGGTCGAGCAGCCGGCGCACCAGGTCGTCGGCCGGCTCCATCGTCCGCCGCTCGCGGCCGGGCTCGCCGTGGATGCCGATGCCCAGCTCGTACTCGTCGTCGGCCAGCTCGAAGCTCGGCTGCCCGACATGCGGCACCGTGCACGCGGTCAGGGCCAGCCCCAGCGACCGGACGCTGGCCACGACCTTGCGGGCCAACGCCTCGCACCGATCGAGGTCCGCGCCCTGTTCCGCCGCCGCGCCGACGATCTTCTCCAGCAGCAGCGTGCCGGCCACGCCGCGGCGGCCGGCGGTGTAGAGCGAGTCCTTGACGGCCACGTCGTCGTCGATCACGACCGTGCGCACGTCCACGTCGTCCATCGCGACGAGCTCGGCCGCGGTCTCGAAGTTCAGCACGTCGCCGGTGTAGTTCTTGACGATCAACAGCACGCCCGCGCCGCCGTTGACCTGCTCCACCGCCGCCTGCACCTGATCGGGCGTCGGCGACGTGAACACCGCCCCCAGGCACGCGGCGTCCAACATGCCCGCGCCGACAAAGCCGCCGTGCATCGGCTCGTGGCCGGACCCGCCGCCGGAGATGATCGCCACCTTGCCCCGCACCAGCGCGTCGGCCCGCCAGATCGCGGCCGGATCCCGTTGCACCCTCAGCAGGTCCGGATGGGCCAACGCCATGCCCTGCAAGGCCTCATCGACCACTGTGGACGGGTCGTTGATGATCTTCTTCATCACGGTGTCCCCTCGCTGCGGCAACCATCCGGCCCGCTCTTCCTACCCCCGCGAACACACGCACGCCAGCCACGAAATTCGCAAGGGTAGGCCGACCGGGGTGGTCGACGCTGAACGCCGTGAAGGCCGGCCACGCCAAGCCGGTCGCCGACGAGACCTGGTACCTGGGCCTCGGCGTCCTGGCCGCCAACGCCGTCCTCACCGACCTCCGCGGCATCCTGGGGGTGTGAAAAACGCTTGGAAGGGGGCTTTCCTGCACTCGGAGTGCAGGAAAGCCCCCTTCCAAGCGTCACTTGCGGCCGTAGCGGAGCTTGACGATGGTCAGCAGCTGGCGGACGGTGCCGGCGCCGCGGGTGAACGACATGGGGTTGAGCAGGCCCTTGAACTTGCGCCGGGCCACCGCCTGCGGGCGGGCGAACTCGCGCAGGCCGTCCTCGCCGTGGATGCGGCCGAAGCCCGAGTCGCCGACGCCGCCGAAGGGCAGCGACGGGATGGCCGCGAACGCCACCACGCCGTTGATCGACACCATGCCGGCCCGCAGCCGGCGGGCCAGCTGCTCGCCGCGGGTCTTGGAGAACACGGTGCCGCCGAGGCCGTACTTGCCGGCGTTGGCCAGCCGGATCGCCTCGTCCACGTCCCGTACTCGGTTGATGGTGATGGTCGGCCCGAAGGTCTCCTCGGTGATCGCCGTCGAGTCCTCCGGCACGTCGGCCAGCACCACCGGCTCGACGAACGGCGGCCGCACCGACTCGACCCCGCCGACCAGGGCCTTCGCACCCTTGTCGAGGGCGTCCTCGACGTGCCCGCGGATGATGTCCACCTGCGACGGCATGGTGATCGGCCCGAGGTCGGCCCCGGGCTCGCCGCCCGGCCGCAGCTTGACCGCGAGCTTGCGCACGGCGGCGGTGAACTCGTCGGCCACGTCCTCGTGCACGTACACCCGCTCGACGCCGATGCAGGTCTGGCCGGCGTTGGACATCGCGCCCCACACCGCCGCGTCGGCGGCCAGCGTCACGTCGGCGTCGTAGTCGACGATCAGCGCGTCCTTGCCGCCGCACTCCACCAGAACCGGCGTCAGCGACTCGGCGCACGCCGCCATCACGCGCTTGCCGGTCGCGGTGGAGCCGGTGAAGGCCAGCTTGTCGACCCCGGACCGGCACAGCGCGGCCCCGGTCTCGCCGAAGCCGGTGACCACGCTCAGCACCGGGTGCTCCGGCACGATCTCGGCCAGCGTGTCGGACAGCCAGGTGCCGACGCCCGGCGTCAGCTCCGAGGGCTTGAACACGACGGTGTTGCCGGCCGCGAGGGCGTAGGCGATGGAGCCCATCGGCGTGAACGCCGGGTAGTTCCACGGCCCGATCACGCCGACCACGCCGACCGGCAGGTACTCCAGGGTGGCGGCCTGGTTGGACATCAGCAGCCCGGACGGCACGCGGCGCTTGCGCAGCACCCGTTCGGCGTTGCGGGCGGCCCAGTGCAGGTGATCGATGACCAGCACCATCTCCAGCTTGGCGTCCGCGGCCGGCTTGCCGGTCTCGGCGCTGATCAGGCCGGCCGCCTCGTCCAGCCGCTTGACCAGCAGCCGCCGCCAGGCGTCCAGCCGCTCCTTGCGGCCGTCGAAGCCCAGCTCCTGCCACCAGTTGCTGGCCCGCCTGGCCTGCGCCACCGCCTCGGCCACCTGTTTGGCGTCGTGGATCGGGTGGTGGGCGACGACCTCCCCGGTGCGCGGGTCCAGCGAAGCGAACCGCCCGTCACCCGACGTGGTCACCGCGCTGTTCTCCGGCGCTGTCTGAGTCATCGACCCTCCCGGCATTGGGCACTCAGCTTGTTACTGAAGAGTACGCAAGTGGACCCGTCCTCGTCAGCACCCATTCTCCAGCACCAATCATCCTGGCCAAGTCGCGACGCCGTGCGGGTGAATCAGGTTTTGGGCAGCTTCGCCGCGACGATCTTGCCCGCGGCGACGGCGTGACCGCAGGTGTCGACCCCCGGCGTCTTCTGCCCGTTGCCCACGTAGACCGTGACGACCTCGCCGTGATCGCCGGACAGCGGCCGGTCGGCCCACTGCACCATGCACGACGGGTACCCGGTCGAGCTGTCGGACTGGTAGCCGGCGACACCACCCAGGTCGACCGGCGTCGGCGGCTTGTCGAAGCCGGGCACCGCCGGGTTCACGCCGATCTTGGCGTAGACCTCCAGGGTCATCCCGTTCTGCCGCCACGCGCAGTCGTGCAGCGACTCGGAGTCCAGCCGGGCCTGCGGCCCGACCAGCGACGCGATCGTCGCCTGGTCGACCAGCGCGCACGGATCGACGGCCGCCATCACGCTGCCGCCGGCCGGCAGCGGCGGCGGGGCGGTGCGGATCCGGGCGATCACCGCGGTTAGCGCCTGCTTGCCGACGGCGCACGGGTCGCCGCCCTTGGCGTCGACGCGGACGACGATGGCCCGGCTCGGCGAGTCCTGGGTGACGGCCTTGTCAGTACAGCTCGCGTCCTGCTTGGCCTCCAGCACCCGCAGACCGGCCAGCGCGATCGCGTCGTGGTCCAGCTCGGGCACCGCGTCGCCGAGCGTGACCGTGACGGTGGCCTGCTGCCCGTTTACCGTGACGTTCGTGTGGCACCCCTGGAACGGGTCGCCCGCGGGCTGGCCGCTGGGCGTGCCGATGTCGCCGAGCAGCCTCGCGTCGAGCAGCCCGCACGGGTCGACCGCGCGCAGCTTGGCCTCGGTGAGCGCCGGGTCCACCGGGCCTGCGTCGGCGCCGCTGGTCGGGGCGGCGATGGCGGTGCGGGCGGACACGGACCGGGTCAGGTCGACGCCGGGGGAACAGGCCGTGAGCACGACGGCGGCCGCGAGCACGGCGCAGGCGAGGCGAAGCACGGGTGCACGGTAGCGACCTGCGGCGATCCGTGTGACCTGAATCCCGTGATCGGTCTCACCGAGAGTTTCGGGAACGATTCAGAAGATCAACACGTCATACTCGGTGCAAGGTTCGGAAGAAGACCCGGAAGGGGACAGAAGTGATCAAGGTTCTGCGCAAGCAGGCCCGCAAGGCGGCTCGTCGGTTCGACGCCTGGACCGTGGAGGCGTTCAACCCGGTGTACCCGCACCGGCACAGCGGCCGGCGCTGAGGTTCGACTCAGCACCGACCGCCGGTAGGTAGATCAGTTCTCGCCGGCGCCAGTGGCGTCGTCGGCGGGCTCGGTCTCCGTCGCCACGACGATGGGACGCAACCGGGCCCACAGGGAGAACGCGATGCCCACCACGAGCATCACCAGCCCGCCCCAGAGGTTGATGTTGATGCCGTCGGACTTGTCCAGGCCGGCCTGACTGGTGAAGGCCAGGCCCATCACGGTCAGCACAACGCCGTAGACCAGGAACAGCAGGGCCAACACGTAGCGGAGGTCGAACAGCCCCGCGCGCTGCTTCTTCACGGGCTCGCTCATCGCCGGTTTCTCCTCCCTCACCAGAAGATGATGTTCAGGACGGCCGCCAGCACCAGCACGCCGGCGCCCAGCACCACCGGCTTGCGGTACCAGCCGGCGTTCTCGCCGGTGTCGGAGTGCTTGAGGCTGTCCCGTGGCGTCAGCGACCACACCAGCCCGACCAGCTCGGAGTCCGGCTTGGGCGCGGTCACCAGCGTGACGATCACGCTGACCACGATGTCCATGATGAACGCCGCGCTGGCCGCCACGAAGCTGGCGCCCTGGCCGGACAGCGTCAGCGTGCCGGTCCGGTTGAGGACGTCGATGGTGACCGCGGACAGCGTGCCGACGATCAGGCCGACGCCGCCGGCCATCGGCGACATCCGCTTCCAGAACATGCCCAGCAGGAAGGTCGCGAACAGCGGCGCGTTGAAGAAGCCGAACAACGTCTGGAGGTAGTCCATGATGTTGTTGAACTGGCCGGCGATGAACGCGGTGCCGATCGCGATGAGGCAGCCGACGATCGTGATCATCCGGCCGACCCGCAGGTAGTACTCGTCCGGCTTGTTCTTGACGACGTAGGTCTGCCACAGGTCGTAGGTGAAGACCGTGTTGAACGAGCTGACGCTGGCCGCCATGCCGGCCATGAAGGCCGCGACCAGGCCGGTGATCGCCACGCCCAGCATGCCGTTGGGCAGCAGGTCGCGGATCAGCAGCTCGATGGTGTTGTTGTAGGTGACGCCGTTCTGCAGCGTGCCGCCGCTGGCCTTGAACGCGGCCAGCTCCGGCGAGATCACCGCGGCGATCATGCCCGGGATGAAGATCAGCAGCACGATCAGCGTCTTGGGGTACGCGCCGATCAGCGGCGTGCGCCGGGCCGCGGACATGCTCTTGGCCGACAGCGCGCGCTGCACCTCGGCGAAGTTGGTGGTCCAGTAGCCGAAGGACAGCACGAAGCCGAGGCCGAACACCAGGCCGATGACCGAGAGCACGCCGTTGGAGATGCCGGTCAGGTTGGAGCCGGGCCAGGAGTGCAACTCGGCGGCGGCGTCGGTGTTGGCCGCGGTGATCTTGGCGACCAGGCCGTTCCAACCGCCCACCTTGTACAGGCCGACGATGGTCAGCGGCAGCAGCATCGCGACGATCACGAAGAACTGCATGACCTCGTTGTAGATGGCCGCGGACAGGCCGCCCAGCGTGGTGTAGGCCAGCACGACCGCCGCTGCGACGATGATCGCCACCCAGGTCGGCCAGCCCAGCAGCAGGTTGATCACGGTGGCCAGCGCGAACAGGTTGACGCCGGCGATCAGCACCTGGGCCAGCGCGAAGCTGAGGCTGTTGACCAGGTGGGCGAAGCGGCCGAACCGGCGCAGCAGGAACTCCGGCACGCTTCGAACCTTGGAGCCGTAGTAGAAGGGCATCATCACCAGGCCGAGGAAGACCATGGCCGGGATGGCGCCGATCCAGTAGTAGTGCACCGTGGGCACGCCGTACTGCGCGCCGTTGGCGGTCATGCCGAAGATCTCGACCGCGCCCAGGTTCGCCGAGATGAAGGCCAGGCCAGTGACCCAGGCCGGCATCGACCGGCCGGACAGGAAGAAGTCCAGGCTGGAGGACACCGAGCGGCGGGCCAGCGCCCCGATGCCCAGGACCAGGACGAAGTAGAAGCCGAGTAGGACGTAGTCCACGGGTCCGGCGTCCAGCCGAAGGTTCGCGTCCGCAAGGACGGTCACCGGCCCCACCTCCACACATCGAACAGCACCGAACAGCATTCACCACCATGTGGCGGAAGCGAACGTTACCGCACAGTCATGGGGCGGTGAACAGGTCGAAACCCAGCTGTTGTGTTTGTTGGAAGGCACACTAAATGACCATGGGTGGCCCCGCACGGCGACACCCGGTCACGAGTCGATCACAGCTCGCCGCTGAGCAGCTCCGCGACCTGGTCAAGATCACTCCGGGTAGCCGGCCGGGCCCCACCATGCAGCGTGAACCCGTCCGCGACCATGCGCGGAATCACATGCAGGTGAACGTGGAACACCGTCTGCCCCGCCGCCCGGCCGTCGGCCAGCACCAGGTTGATCCCGTCGCACCGCAGCGAGCTGCTCCGGATTAGGGCGGCCAGGCGCTGAGCCAGCGGGAACATCAGGGCGCCCGTCTGCTCCGGCAGCTCAGCCAGGTTCGTCGCGTGCCGCTTGGGCGCTATGAGCAGGTGGCCCCGATTGACCGGCATCAGATCGCAGAACGCGATCAGGTGCTCGTCCTCGTGCACCACACTGGCCGGCGCCGCACCGGACACGATGGCACAGAACACACAATTCGGGTCCACAGTGGACGCCTTTCCGGCAGTGACAGACTGGTTGGCGTGCCGGAGCCTCTCACGTTGGTCACCGCCGTCACCTCGTGGACGGCTGACCCGGTGTCCCTGCTCGTGCTGGTGCTGCTCGGCGGTTGGTACGGCCTGTCCGTGCGCCGCCGCGGCCACTGGCCGCGGGCCCGGGTCATCGCCTTCTACGGCGCCGGTCTCGGCGTCTACGCCGCCGCCACCCTGTCCAGCATCGGCGTCTACGCCGACACCCTGTTCTTCATGCGGGCCGCGCAGATCATCCTGCTGCTCATGGTCGTGCCGCTCGGCCTGGCCCTCGGCGCCCCGTTCACGCTGCTTCGCGACACCGGGCCCGCCTGGCTCGTGTCCCGGCTGCGTTCCTTGCTGCATGGGCCTTTCGGGAAGGTCATCGCCTTCCCTGCCACCGCGTCCGCGCTGCTGATCGCCACGCCGTGGCTGCTCTACTTCACCTCTTGGTACCCCACCGTGCTCCGCAACGGCGTCGTCGACGAGCTCACCCGCCTGGCCCTGCTCCTGATCGGTCTTGTTTACTTTTGGAGCCGTTTGCAGCTGGACCCCGTGCCGCGGCGCTTCCACCACCTGGTGTCCGTCTGGATCACCCTCGCCGAAGTCGTCTGCGACGCGGCGCTGGGCCTCACCCTCTGGTTCTCCGGCCACATCGTCGCCGAGTCCTACTACCAGGCCCTCGGCCGCACCTGGGGCCCCGACCTCCGCCTCGACCAGACCTTCGGCGCCGGCGTCCTCTGGATCGTCGGCGACCTGGCCGGGCTTCCCTTCCTCGGCGCCCTGGTCAACCGCATGACCAAGGAGGATGCCAAGCAGGCCAAGGAGATCGACCGCGTCCTGGACGAGCAGGAGGAGGCCGGCGAGGACTCCACCCGCCCCTGGTGGGAGTCCGACCCCACCCTGTCCGAACGCTTCCGCCGCGGCTGACCTGTCTCATTTCCTTCTCTCGCGCGGAGTTCCCGCCCGACGGGGGAAACATCGCGGGGCGGGAACTCCGCGTGCGCCGCTCAGGCGGGGTTGTTCACCGCCTGCTCGGCGTCCGGCAGGTAGTCCTTGTAGGCGCCGCTCTCCCAGGTGGACCACTGGTCCCACTCCGTGCCCTGACTCGAGATGTCGTAGGCCGCCTTGGCGTTGTCCACCGGGTCGAAGGCCTGCTGCTCGCTGACCTCGGGGTGCCAGTAGTCGTTGATCTGCCACAGGCCCCGGTCCCGGGTGCAGTTCTCGTTGACCAGCAACGCCTTCGTGAAGCCGCTGCTCTCGGCCAGCGCCACCGCCACCGCGTTGACCAGGCCGTCCCCGGTGAACCCGGTGTCCTTGGCCAACTTCGCCAGCTGCTTGGCCGACAGCTGGTCGCCCTCCGTCTTGCTCACCGCCTTGCACGTCTTGTGCTCCACCGGCGCCGACGCCTGCACCGAGGCCGGCGGGGCCGCCGCCCCCGGCACCATGCCGGCCAGCAGCGACGCCGCCGCGATCGCGGCCAGCCGGGACAGCGCTTCAATCACCTCGGGCTCCGAACTGCCGACGGGAACGTGAACACGTCCAGCTATGCCAGCCCTTAGCCGCCCCTGCCAGCATCCTGTCCCGATTCGGACGGAATCCCCCGACCACGCAACCAATTCCGGTGGACCACCTAGTGAATGAGTCCCGGTTGCCCCGTCGCACAATTGTTGCACAACAACGACATCCGGGTCACGTCAACTCGATCCGCATCCCCACTCGCCGCCCCTCCGCGAGGTCCCGGCCGGTCAACCGCACCTCCGTGCGCCCCTCCGCCGCCGGCCGCACGGCAAGCACGACCCGTTCGTCGTCGAGGCGAATCCGATCGGATCGAAATACGCCGTCTTGCCGGCCGGCAACTCGACGACGTACTCCAACTTGGCCACTTTTATTGAGTGAATGCTTATTCAACAGTGTTGAGCGTCCCAACCGGAGCAAGCGCACACCCCGAAGGAGCAGCGGAAACGGCGTCGCCCGAAAGCGGAGCGGGGTCGCGATGAGCCGATCGGCTATGCCTGCCGTGACCCGGTTTACGACCGATCGGCGGCCGGGTATCTGATCCAATAGGGGGCGCTGCGCGTACCACTCGCTGTCCCGACATGGTGAGGAGCCCATGCCCGACTACGGCATCGATGTCAGCGGCTACAACACGATCACCAACTGGTCGCAGGTCCGCGACGGCGGCAACAGCTGGACCTGGACGAAGGCGACCCAGGGCGACTACTACACCAATCCGTTGTTCGGCGGGCAGTTCGCCGGGTCATCGGCGGCGGGGCTGATCACCGGGGCGTACCACTTCCCGGACCCGAACGTCAGCGTGGCGGCCAACGTGAGCCACTTCGTGTCGGTGGCGGCCCCGCTGGGCGCGTTCGGCGACCGCGCGATGCTGCCGATGCTGGACCTGGAGGACTCGCCGAACGACGGGATCGCCTGGAACGCCGGCAGTGTCAACGGATTCGTGCCGGCCTTCCGGGACGCCCTGCGCGCCGCGACCGGCCAGCCCAAGCTGTGCGTGTACGCCCCGCAGAGCTGGTGGGCCGGCGGCATGATGCGCCCCGACGACTGGGCCGACGACCACATCTACCTGTGCGCGGCCCGGTACGAGGTGACCCCGGGCGACGTCGGCTGGTCGCACCCCCGGCTGGCCGTGCACCAGTACACCAACGCCGCGCCGACGCCGGGTTCGGCGCGGCCGACCGACCGCAGCGTGACCGTCGGCGCTTTCAACGCCGCCGCCCTGACCATCGGAGAGGACGACGACATGGCTGGCTTCTGGTTCATCGGCAACGCCGAGACCGGCGATGTGGCGCTGCTGTATCCCAACGGCGACTTCGTCGGCATCGACGGCAGCAACTGGGCCGCCGTCACGCAGGCCAACAGCGTGCCCAAGCTGGACGTGCCGCAGGCGGTGTGGGACGACATGCGCACCCGCCGCGGCAACGACCTCCAGTCGCTGGCCAAGGCGATATCCCAGCAGCCGTAGCGGAGCTGACTCAGCACAGCCGAAACTGACACCTGGGAAAACGTGCCCCGGCCCCGACCTGCGCCGCCGGGGCACACAGGTGCTCTGACCCGGCACCGCCTGATCAACTGCGCGGCGAGACCAGGCGGAGGTGCGTAGACCCACCTCCGCGATCCCGCTCGATCAGCCACGCCGCTTGGCGTCCCAGCGACGGCGCGAGCGCGGCCAACACCTGCGCGCCGATCTCCCGCGTGAGTATGAGGTGCACCGCGGCGTTGAAGCCGTCGTCGAGGGCGACGTGCACCACGTGCTCGTTGACGTCGACGACACGGACAGTGGCACGGGGCGAAGAGACCTGGATGACCAGCGGCTCACCGGTGACCGGGTCGGCGAGGATCAGCATGGAAAGCCTCCTGGTACACGGCGGCGGCACGGTGTCGGGGTCCCCGCGCCGCCGCCGCGGGTGACCCGCCGGCGCACTCTCCGGGGAGCAAGGGCGACGGCGGTGATTACACCCCTGGCCGGCATCGGGCGGATGCCCCTAGTGCGACTGCCAACCAGGGTCATCACCCTAAGGTGAGAGTGCGCAATTTTCACAGCGGTTGCGCAATATCCACTCGAACGGCGGATGGATGTGACGCCGCGTAGCTGCATCTGCGGCAAAGATGACCGGCTTACGGCGTGAACGATGCGAAAATTGCGATCACGATGAGCAGACCCTTAACCGTGAGGAGCAGCAATGAAGATCGAATTTCTGGGCACGACCAGCAACGAAGGCGCCTGCCCACGCGCGTTCGCGACCGACCGCGGCACGTACCTGTTGCAGGGCACCCGGGTGACCGATCCGGACGTGCTCACCGAGCTGCGCGCCACCTACGGCGGCCTGCCCGATCACGAGACTGTCGTCGAGATTCCGGCTGGTCTGCTGGCGTTCCTGCCGAACACCTGATGGCCGAGCTGATCGCCGGCGAGGAGTTCGGCAAGCTGTTCCGGACCTTCCGACAGTCCGCGTGGCGGCTGGAAACCCAGTTCGAGTACCGCGAGCCCAAGGAGGTGCCGCTGCTTCAGTCCTGGCTCAATGGCGAGCCGGACGACCTCGCGTGGATGAGCGGGTGGCTCGACAACATCCGCGCGATCCGCCAAGCCGGCAAGGAGTTCGGCCGGGTGCGCGTCATCAGCGAGCCTCTGACGGACTACCTGCGATGGCAGATGACGATCACGCCGTCCAACGTCGAGGCCGGCGAGGACATCCGGCTGCTACCGGCGAACCGGGCCCGTGAGCTAGGCCTCCCGGGACATGACTTCTGGCTGTTCGACGAGGAGCGGGTCGCCGTCATGCACTTCGGAGAGTCCGGCTTCGTCGGCGCCGAACTGGTCACCGACAAGGCCACGGTCGCACGCCACCGCGTGTGGCGGGACACCGCGGTCGCCAACGCCGTACCGTACAGTGCCGCGGACCCATCACTGATCACCTGACCGGGGAGAGCGTGGCCGGCATCGACAAGCGAAAACTCGAGTTCGGCGACCGGCTGCGCGGACTACACGAACAGGCCGGCATGACGGGCCGCGCGCTGGCACAGCGGCTCGGCTGGCAGTCGTCGAAGGTCTCCAGGATCGTGCAGGGCAAGCAGACGCCGACCGACTCCGACCTGCGCCAGTGGCTCACGGCCTGCGGCGTCGCGGACTCGGTCGGCGCCGCCATGGTCGACGAACTCCGCGAACTGCGGTTGGAGTACTCGACGTGGCGACGGCAGCTGCGCGGAGGCATGGCCGTCCGGCAACAGTCGTGGGTCGATCTGGCACGCGATACCGCCAGGTTTCGGATCGTCGAGTCATCCGCGGTACCAGGCCTCGTCCAGACACCCGAGTACGCGGCGAACGTCTTCCGCAAGGTCTCCGAGCTTCACGAGGTGCCGCGCGACATCGATGAGGCGGTAGCGGCCCGAATGCAGCGGCAAGAGGTCCTGTACGCGCCCGGCAAGCGCTTCGAGATCCTGGTCTTCGAGGCCGCCCTGCGGTATCCGGTCGCACCGGCCGGGGCGATGGCCGGCCAGATGGACCGGCTGATGACAGTCGCCGCCCTGCCCTCGGTCCGGTTCGGCGTGATCACGCTCGACACCGTGCTGCCCAACGTACCCATGCACGGCTACTGGATCGCCGACAACACCGTGCTCGTCGAGACTGTGGCCGGTGAACTAACGATCACCGATCCGGACGCGCTGGCGCTCTACAACCGGTTGACCGACCGACTGTGGGCCGTCGCAGCCGAGAACGAGGCCGCGCGAGCCGTGCTGGTGGCTCGCGCCACGCGCTGGGCAGAGTTGGCCTAGTAGACGCGACAGCGCCCGCCGTTCAGAACAGCCGGAACTCGTCGGAGTCGGTGCCCTTGAGGGCCTCGTAGTCCAGGGTCACGCAGCGAATGCCGCGGTCCTCGGCCAGCGTCCGGGCCTGGGGCTTGATCTGCTGCGCGGCGAACACGCCCTTCACCGGGGCCAGCAGGGGGTCGCGGTTGAGCAGCTCCAGGTATCGGGTCAGCTGCTCGACGCCGTCGATCTCGCCGCGCCGCTTGATCTCCACGGCCACCGACACGCCGTCGGAGTCGCGGCACATCAGGTCGACCGGCCCGATCGCGGTCGGGAACTCGCGGCGCACCAGCGACCAGCCGTCGCCCAGGGTCGTCACATGCTCGGCCAGCAGCACCTGGAGGTGCGCCTCGACGCCGTCCTTGACCAGGCCGGGCTCGACGCCGAGCTCGTGCTTGGAGTCGTGCATGATCTCCTCGAGCGAGATCACCAGCTTCTCGCCGGCCTTGTTCTGCACGGTCCACACGCCCGGGTCCTCGATCAGCCAGCACGGCGGGCTCATCCAGTTCAGCGGCTTGTAGGCGCGGTCGTCGGAGTGCACCGACACCGAGCCGTCGGCCTTGATGAGCAGCAGCCGGTTGGCCATCGGCAGGTGGGCGGTCAGCCTGCCGACGTAGTCGACCTGGCACCGCGCGATCACAAGACGCACCCGGACGAAGGTACTGGGCGGAAGCGCTCCGGACGCCGCCGGGCCCCCGACAAGCGGCATGAGCTGCGCTCATGGGTACCGTCGCGTGTCGTGTCACTTTCCACAACGTTGACCCGCCGTAAGCCGGTGGCCGCGCTGACCTCGGACGCCGAGCACTCCGGGCTGCGCCGGGGCATGGGCCTGTTGCCGCTGGTCACGCTGTCCATCGGGGCCACTCTGGGCACCGGCATCTTCGTGGTGCTGGGCCAGGCGGCGCCGAAGGCGGGCCCGGCGGTGATCGTGTCCTTCGCCCTGGCCGCGCTGGCCGCGCTGTTCTCGGCGCTGTCGTACGCGGAGCTGGCGGGCGCGGTGCCGGTGGCCGGCTCGGCCTACTCCTACGCGTACGCCACGCTGGGCGAGCTGGTGGCCTGGATCTGCGGCTGGTGCCTGCTGCTGGAGTACGGCGTGTCGATCGCGGCGGTGGCGGTGGGCTGGGGCGGTTACCTCAACGCCTTCCTGCAAGCCACGTTCGGCGTGACGCTGCCGGACACCGGAGCGGTCGACGTGCCGGCGGCGGTGGTCGTGTTGCTGGCCACGGTCGTCCTGCTGGGCGGCATCCGCGAGAGCGCGGCGGTCACGGTGATCACGACGCTGCTCAAGATCGCGGTGCTGGTCTTTTTCGTGGCGGTGGCGGTGTTCGCCTTCAACAGCGACAACCTGACGCCCTTCGCGCCGATGGGGATCGCCGGCGTGGCGACCGGGGCGTCCTCGGTGTTCTTCTCCTTCGTCGGCTTCGATGCCGCATCGACGGCGGGTGATGAGGCCCGCAACCCGCAGCGCGACCTGCCACGGGCGATCATGATCTCGCTCGGCGTGGTCACGGCGGCGTACGTGCTGGTGGCGCTGACCGCGATCGCCGCGGTCGGGGTGGACGTGCTGAGCGGCTCGGAGGCGTCGCTGGCCACGGTGCTGGAACGCGTGACCGGCGCGGGCTGGCCGTCCACTGTGCTCTCGGCCGGCGCGATCGTGGCCATCGCCTCCGTGGTGCTGACCGTCCTGTATGGACAGACGCGGATCCTGGTCGCGATGGCCCGGGACGGCTTGATGCCCAAGGTGTTCGCCCGCGTCAGCCCGCGGCGCAAGGTGCCGGCGGCGAACACGCTGATCGTCGGCGTCGTGGTCGCGGTGCTGGCCGCGCTGGTCCCGCTGGGTCAGCTGGCCGAGGCCACCAGCATCGGCACCCTGGTGGCGTTCGGGCTGGTCAACATCGGCGTGCTCGTGCTGCGCCGCAGCCAGCCGGACCTGCCGCGCAGCTTCCGCACGCCGCTCGTGCCGGCCACGCCGCTGATCGGGCTGGCGCTGTGCGTGCTGCTGGTCGCCGGCCTGGCTGCGACGACCTGGCTGGCCTTCGCCATCTGGACGGCGGTCGGCCTGGCGGTGTACTTCGCCTACGGCCGCCACCGCTCCGCGCTCAACGTTTGACAGGATCGACCCCGTGGAAACGCTCAAGTCGCGTGAGGTGTACCGCAACGCCTGGATGACCGTCCGCGAGGACGACATCCGCCGCCCGGACGGCTCGGCCGGCATCTACGGCGTGGTCGACAAGCCCGACTACGCCCTGGTCATCCCGCTGGACGGGGACCGGCTCCACCTGGTCGAGCAGTTCCGCTACCCGCTGGGCCTGCGGCGCTGGGAGTTCCCGCAGGGCACCGCCCCGGGGCTGGCCGACACGGACGCCAAGGAGCTGGCCGCCCGGGAGCTGCGGGAGGAGACCGGGCTGCGGGCGAGCGAACTCGTGGAGCTGGGCATTCTCGACGTGGCGCCGGGCATGGCCAGCCAGCGCGGCACGGTATTCCTGGCGACCGGCCTGACCGAGGGCAAGGCGGAGCGGGAGCACGAGGAGCAGGACATGCGCACGGCGTGGTTCCCCCGCGCCGAGGTCGAGGCGATGATCGCCCGTGGCGAGATCACCGACGCCCAGACCGTCGCCGCGTACACGCTGCTGCTCCTGCACGAGGCCCGTCAGTCGAGGTCAGCTACGTAACTCGCGATTGGTTTTAAGCTTGGCTACATGATGGACGTGCGGCGGCTCGTGCTGCTTCGGGACCTGGCCGAGTACCAGACGGTGACGGCGGTCGCCGACGTGCACCACGTGACGGCTTCCGCGGTGTCGCAGCAGCTGCGGGCGCTGGAGGCCGAGGTCGGCAAGCCGCTGCTGCTGCGCGAGGGCCGGACCGTGCGGCTGACCTCGGCCGGGCGTGCGCTGGCGCGGCGGTGCGAGGACGTGCTCGCGGCGTTGGAACGGGCGTCCGCCGAGGTCAACGAGCTGGCCGGGACGATCGACGGCGAGCTGGCGGTCGGCTGCTTCACCAGCGGCTTTCCCGCCGTGGCGATGCCGATGGCCGAGACCCTGCTGGCACGGCATCCCCAGCTCAAGTTCCGGTTCCTGGAGGGCGAGCCGGAGGAGACGATCCCGATGCTGCGGCAGCGGCGGCTCGATCTCGTGGTCGCGTACCGGTACCGGCACCTGGGCACCGAGTTGCAGCCCGGGCTGGTCAGCCTGCCGGTGTGCGACGACCCGTTCCTGATCTGCGTGCCCGAGCGGCTTCGGGACGTCGTCGAGACGGACGGGCTGGCCGCGCTGCGGGAGCAGCCGTGGGTGACTTTCCCGGTCGGCAGCTGCCGGGAGGCGAATGTGCACGCCGCTCGCACCGCCGGCTTCACGCCGCGGCAGGCCCACGTCACCGCCAGCATCCCGGTGGCGCTGGACATGGTCGCCGCCGGAATGGGCGTGACGATGATGCCCGCCATGGCCGCTCGCGACGCCCCGCCCGGCGTCGCCCTGCTGCCGACCGCCGGACTGCACCGCAAGATCGAGGTCGTGGTCCGGGCCGGCACCGAGCGCCAGCCGATAATCGCTGCTGCGCTTGAGGCTTTGTCCCTAAGCTGACGGCATGGACTGGCTTGACTGGCACTCCGACTACGACCAGCCCGATTCCTCCCTGGCCCAACGACTTCTCACCGTTCAGACACAGATCCGCGCCGTCCTGGACGACGCCCCCGCCGGGCCGATCACCGTGCTGAGTGTGTGTGCCGGGCAGGGCCGTGACCTGCTTGAGGTGCTCGCCGACCACCCTCGCCGCGCCGACGTCAAGGCGCGCCTGGTGGAGTTGGACCCACGCAACACCGCCTTCGCTGTTGCCGCCGCGGCGGGCCTCGACGTCGAGGTCGTCACCGGCGACGCCTCCCTCACCGCCCACTACCGCGGCATCGCGCCGGCCGACCTTGTGCTGATGTGCGGGGTCTTCGGCAACATCACCGAGGACGACATCCAACGGACCGTCGACACCTGCCACCAGCTCACCGCCCACAACGGCACCGTCATCTGGACCCGTGGCCGCACCGCTCCCGACCTGCTGCCCCAGATCTGCGCCTGGTTCGAGGAGCGGGACTTCGAGCGGGTCTGGGTGTCCGACGCAGACGTCAACTACGGCGTCGGCGTGTACCGCTACCGCGGCGAACCGTTGCCGCTCAAGGACTCCAGCATGTTCACGTTCGTCGGCTGGGACGTGCTCAAGGCCGCCGGCCGCTCACACGGATGAAACGGGCGGGATCCCTGGCCGCCACGAGGGATCCCGCCCGCGTTTGGATGACCGGGCCGAACCCCTGGCCGCCACCAGGAATCCGGCCCGGCCGGCTCAGGAGCCGTACACCTGGAACTCCGAGATCTGGCCGGCGGGCCAGCCGTCGTTGCCGGTGATGTTGAGCCGCAGGTAGCGCTGGCTCGTGGCCGGGACGGTGATGGTCACGGTGTTGCCGGTGGCGGGGTCGAAGCGGTAGCCGGCGGAGCCGACGAGGGTGCTGAACGAGCCGCCGTCGGCGGAACCCTGGAGGGACAGGGTTTCCGTGCGGGCGCTCCACGCCGTGGCGGGCGGCAGGGTGAGGACGACGCGCCGTACGGAGGTGGACGAGCCGAGGTCGACCTGGAGCCACTGCGGGAACGCGTTGTTGGAGCTTTCCCAGTAGCTGCCGGTGTTGTTGTCGTTGGCGTTACCGGGCCCGTACACCTGGGTGTAGCTGCTGGCGGTCATGGCCTTGCCCAGCGAGAGGTTGCCGCTCGGCGGGGTCGTGGTGGTGGTTGTCGTGGTGGTGGTCGTCGTCGTGGTCGGCGGAGGGTTGCCGCCGCCGGGGTAGGTGTAGACCGGCGCGGGCCAGGGGCCGCAGAACGGAGTCGATGGGTACCAGCCGGAGTTGCCGCCGCCGTCGGAGATGGTGAACCCGCTGCCGAGGCAGCTGTAGATGGGATTGGGCGCGCCGACGTGGGCGGCGGTGACGTTGCTGAAGCTCGCCGAGCCGCCGTCCTGCAACTGGAGCACGAAGGTGCCGGTGCCGTCGATGGTGACGTTGCTGAAGTGCACGTTGCTCACCGTCGAGCCCTCGACGGTCTGGATCGCCTCGTACGAGCTGTCGAGCAGGTTGGAGTCGGTGACGTTGATCGTGCCGTTCAACGCCCCCTGCTGGGCGTCGAACCAGATGGCTCCGACACCGAACTGCCAGTTGGGATCGAGCACGCCGGCCCGCAGGGTTGTGTTGCGGGCCAACGTGGTCGTGCCGGCGACCTGCACGGAGTTGAACCGGTTGGCGACGTGGATGCCGCCGCCCTGGGTCTGGGTGTCGGTGACGACGTTGTCGGTCACGCTGTTGTCGTGCCCGCCGTAGATGGCGATGTTGTTGGCCAGCATGGGCAGTTCGACGGTGTTGAAGGAGAACGTGTTGTCGTGGTCGGCGTTGACCTCCGACCACATGGCCAGCCCGTCGTCGCCGAGGTTGCGCAGGAAGTTGTTGGTGACGGTGACGTGGCTGATGCCGTCGTGCAGGTTCAGGCCGTCGGCGGTGGTGTCCAGGATCCGGTTGTTGGACACGGTCAGGCCGTCGAACGGGCCGTCCAGCCACAGGCCGACCTTGACGTGCTGGATCCACAGGTCGGACACCACGGAGCCGCCGCCCAGCGCGCCGCCGATGGCGTTGACCTGGTCGCAGTCGTTGCGCTCGGTGACCTCGCCCATGATCGCGAAGTCGTAGAGCTTGACGTTGCTGCTGACGCCGGAGTTGCCGCCCTGGCCGCAGCTGTTGGGCTCGCCGAGGCCGAACACGCCGACCCGGTTGCCGTGCAGCACGCTGTACCACGGCCCGGCGCCCTGGATCGTCACGTTGTTGACGGTCAGGTGCTGGTTGACCGTGTAGGTGCCCTGCGGCACGTACAGGACCTTGCCCTGCGACGAGGCCGCGGCGATGGCGGTGACGAAGGCGCTGCCGGAGTCGGCGGCGCCGCTCGGGTCGGCGCCGTAGGAGGTGACCGACAGCGAGTTGGCCGGCTGCGCGATCGGCGCGGCGACGTTCTCGAAGTCGGCGGTGTCCAGCGTGACCGCCACGGAGGCGGCGTCGAGCTGGAACTTGACCTTGGTGCCGGCGGCCAGCGTGCTGCCGAACATGGTCCGCACGTCGTCGTACATGTGGTGCTGGTTGCCGGCGCCGGGGTCGTTGGTGAACGGGTAGCTGCCGTAGTACCAGCTGTACTTGTTGGTCAGGGTCAGGTCGGTGCTCTTCGAGCCGTTGACGTAGACCGCGATCGGCGTGGTGTACGCCGCGCCGCCGCCCGCGTCGGGCACGGAGTAGTGCAGGGTCACGGCGTTGGCCGCGGCGGTGAGGGTGAACTCGACGTAGCGGCCGTTGCCCGACAGGGTGACGGCCTTTCGCCCGGACGCCTCGCCGGCCAGGGTGCCGGCGGTGCGGGAGGGGCCGATCACGGTGCCGTTGGTCGCCGCCGACTCGGCCTCGTACTCGGTGAAGGGGACCGTGGCGCCCCGGCCGCCGGTGGCGGCGGCCGCGGAGGGCGCGACGTGCGGGGCGGCGAGGGCCAGTCCGACCAGGGTGGCGACGCCGAGGCCGGCCGCCGCCAGTCGTACGGATAAGGGACGCAGGGATAGCGCAGACATCGTCGTCTCCACTTCGGCTCAGGATGCCGGTGTGACGGCCACCATAAGAAGATGGGACGACTGACTGCAATATCTAGAGTGAAAAGTTGAAAACTTTCTACCGATCAACGCAAGTGTGCGACAGTCGCGCAAACGTACGCCATCGGGCGGCCGTCCGGCCGCCTACGAACACGGTCTACCCCGGCAAGAACCCCCGCAACCCCCGCAACAACCCCACTCGCCTCAACAACCCCAACAAAAGCCACATGTGCGCCATAGTCGCCCTCCAACGCCACATGCGGTCCACACGTGGTGTGGGTCGGGCGACCCCCCCGGGGCGCGGGGGTTCTGGTCAGGTGGACCAGGTGGGGTGGCGCTTCTCCAGGAAGGCGGCCATGCCCTCGCGGGCGTCGGGCAGCTGCGAGGCGGCGGCCATGACCTCCAGGGCCAGTGCGTAGGCGTCAGCCTCGGGCCGATCGAGCTGGGCGTAGAGGGTCCGCTTGCCCAGGGCCTTGCTGGCCCGGCTACCCCGGGTCGCCCGAGCCAGCAGCTCGTCGACGGCCCGGTCCAGCTCCTCGTCGGGCACGACCCGGTTGACCAACCCCCACTCCAGGGCGGTGGCCGCGTCGATGGGGTCGCCGGTCAGGGCCAGCTCCATCAGCCGCTTGCGCCCGACGGACCGGGCCACCGGCACGGCCGGGGTGTGGCAGAACCAGCCGCCGTTGCCGCCGGGCAGGGCGAAGCCGGCCGACGCGGCGGCCACGGCCAGGTCGCAGGAGGCGACGAGCTGGCAGCCGGCGGCGGTGGCCAGACCGTGCACGCGGGCGAGGACCACCTGCGGGGCGGACTGCAGCGCCCGCATGAGCTCGGTGCACAGGGTCAGGAGCTCCCGCACGCCGAGCAGGTCACGGGAGGCGACGTCGCCGAAGTCGTGGCCGGCGGAGAAGACGGGGCCGGCGGCGGCCAGCACGAGACCGGTGGCGTCGGAGGTGGCCACCGAGCGGACGGCGTCCAGCAGCTCGCCGAGGTGGTCGGCGGACAGCGAATTGCGCCGGGATGGGCGGTTCATAGTGATCCGTGCCGTCGCCCCGGCTCGATCGAGCAGGATGTGCTGGTAGGAGGCCATGTCCTCACGCTGCCACATCGGAACCGACATTCACAGCGAGTCACCCGGCGCATGCGCAGCGCATTCCGGCAAAATCGTTCGAGCGCCATTGACGGGCTAATTCAGAAGTGCGATCGGACCATTGCGGGACGGACCGGGCGCGACGGCGACGGTCGTCACCCTCCGTCGACAAGTTGGACCGAGCACCAAGCCATGTTCGCCTGAACGGGTGATCCTCGCTTAGGTCAGACAGGCTACCTCGGCGGCCGCCTGTCCGCCATTTCAATCACAATCGCGCCACGGACGCGTGCGAAATCTGGTGTTACTCAGCCTTTGGTAAGAGAGTCTGCTGAACTCGTGGGAACTGGTGAGTTCCCAACGGAGCAATTGATGTGCGGCCGCCGAAGGCAGGGGTGAGACGATGACGGCGCCCATGGATGTTCCGGGCGACGCGGTCCAGGCTGAGCCTGAGGCCGTGCTGGCCGGGATGGGCAAGGCGATCGAGGGCCGGTCGCTGCGGCAGATCGCCTGGTTGCGGCTGAAGCGGGACAAGGTCGCGATGGTCGGCGGCATCGTGGTCGTGCTCCTGGTGGTCGCCGCGGCGGCGGCCTTCGTGCTGGACCGGGTGTTCGGTGTCATCCCCACCACCACGTTCAACCAGTCGCTGATCGACCCGGAGCTGCAGATCCCGAAGGGCTTCTTCGGCGGCCTGAGCGCCGAGCACCCGCTGGGCGTGGAGCCGGTCAACGGGCGCGACCTCCTGGCCCGCATCTTCGCCGGCTCCTGGGTGTCGCTGCTGATCGCGTTCCTGTCCACGGTGGTGTCGGTGGTCATCGGCACCGTGATGGGCGTGGTCGCCGGCTTCTTCGGCGGCTGGGTGGACACGCTGATCAGCCGGCTGATGGACGTGTTCCTGGCGTTCCCGCTGCTGCTGTTCTCGCTGGCGCTGGCCGGCGTGGTGCCGGACAACGCGTTCGGCCTGTCCGGCGACGCGCTGCGCATCGCCCTGCTGATCTTCATCATCGGCTTCTTCAACTGGTCCTACATCGGCCGGATCATCCGCGGCCAGACGCTGTCGCTGCGCGAGCGCGAGTTCGTCGACGCCGCCCGCAGCCTCGGCGCGCGGGCCCCGCACATCCTGTTCCGGGAGCTGCTGCCCAACCTGGCCGCGCCGATCCTGGTGTACTCCACGCTGCTGATCCCGACCAACGTGCTGTTCGAGTCGGCGCTGTCGTTCCTCGGCGTCGGCGTTCGGCCGCCCACCCCGACCTGGGGCGGCATGCTCTCCGACGCGACGCAGTACTACCAGATCGACCCCGAGTTCATGCTCGTGCCCGGTCTGGCGATCTTCATCACCGTGTTGGCGTTCAACCTGTTCGGTGACGGTCTGCGCGACGCGCTCGACCCACGTGCTCGATGACGGGACGGCCGTCCCACCCGTTGAGGAAAGCAGTTCGAGAAGATGAGGGGTTGACCAGATCATGAAGAGAACGCGGATCATGGCGGCGGTCGCCGTCGCCTCCGCACTCGCCGTGGGCCTGACCGCCTGCGGCGGCGGTGCCAGTTCGTCGAGCTCAAGTGGCGCCGCGACGTACAACGCCGCCTCCGGCGGCAAGGTGGTCAACGCCTCGGACACCAAGGGCGGCACCCTCCGGATGGCCAACTCCGGCGACTGGGACTCGCTGGACCCGGCCGACATGTACTACGGCTACGAGTGGAACTTCGCCCGCCTGACCGGCCGCAGCCTGCTCATGTTCGCCTCCGCCCCCGGCCAGGCGGGCACCAAGCTGGTGCCGGACCTGGCGACCTCGCTCGGCCAGTCCAGCGACGACGGCAAGACCTGGACCTACAAGCTGCGCTCGGGCGTGAAGTTCGAGGACGGCAGCACGGTCACCTCCAAGGACCTCAAGTACGCGGTGGAGCGGTCGCTGGACAAGACCGTCTTCCCCGACGGCCCGACGTACTTCAACGACTTCCTCGACCTGCAGGGCTACACCACGCCCTACAGCGACCCGTCGCCGGACAAGCTGGGCCTCAAGGCCATCGAGACGCCGGACGACTCGACGATCGTCTTCCACCTGAAGACGGCGTACTCCGGCTTCGACTACTTCGCCGCGCTGCCGTCGACCATGCCGGTCCAGCAGGCCAAGGACACCGGCGCCGACTACAAGAAGCACGTGGTCTCCACCGGTCCGTACAAGTTCTCCGAGAACAACCTCAGCAAGAACTTCACGCTGGTCCGCAACGACCAGTGGGACCCGAAGACCGACCCGAACCGCAAGCCGCTGCCGGACCAGATCACCGTCCAGCTCAACGTCAACGCCGATGACATCGACTCGCGGCTGATGGCCGGCGACCTCGACGTGGACATCGCCGGCACCGGCGTGCAGGCGGCGGCCCAGGGCAAGATCCTGGCCAACCCGCAGCAGAAGGCCAACGCGGACAACCCGGTCAGCGACCGGCTCTGGTACACCAACATCAACGGCGACGTCGCCCCGCTGGACAACATCCACTGCCGCAACGCCATCGAGTACGCCGCGGACAAGACGTCCTACCAGGCCGCGTACGGCGGCCCGACCGGCGGCGACATCGCGACCCACCTGCTGCCCCCGGTCACCCAGGGCTCGGAGAACTTCGATCCGTTCCCCAGCCCGAACAACGCCGGCGACGACGCCAAGGCCAAGCAGGAACTGCAGGCCTGCGGCCAGCCCAACGGCTTCAGCACCAACATCTCCTACCGGGCCGAGCGTCCCAAGGAGAAGAACACGGCCGAGGCGCTGCAGCAGTCGCTGGCCAAGGTCGGCATCAAGCTGACCATCAAGCCGTTCCCGCAGAGCGACTACTTCAAGCTGTACGCCGGCAAGCCCGACTACGCCAAGAACAACGGCCTGGGCATGATGATCTCCGGCTGGCAGGGCGACTGGACCGACGGCTTCGGCTTCCTCAAGCAGATCGTGGACAGCCGCGTCATCCACGCCTCCGGCGGCAACACCAACCTGACGGTGAAGGACCCGGAGGTCGACGCGCTGATCGACAAGGCCAGCAACACCGCCGACAACGACGCCCGCAACAAGGCGTGGGTCGACGTCGACAAGAAGGTCATGTCCGACGCGTACATCCTGCCGGGCATCTTCGCCAAGGCGCTGCTGTACCGCCCGACGAACCTGACCAACGTGTTCGTCAACGACGCGTACGGCATGTACGACTACCTCGCGCTCGGCGTGAAGAAGTAGCCGGAAGGTAGGTGAAGGCGTAGGGCGCCCGGCCGTCGTCGCGAGACGGCGGCCGGGCGACCGTCAGCCGTACCGGTGTTCGCATATCTGATTCGTCGCCTGCTCGGGGCGATCGTGATGCTCTTCGTGGTCAGCATCGCGGTCTTCCTGATCTTCTTCCTGCTGCCCCGCATCGGCGGCGCGACCGTGGACGACCTCGCGTCCCGCTATGTCGGCAAGACCGCGGACGTGACACAGATCCACGCGCTGGCGGTCAAGCTCGGTTTCACCGACCCGCTCTACGTCCAGTACGGCCGGTTTCTGTCGGGCATCTTCGTCGGCGCGGACTACAGCACCGGCCCGACGACGGTGCACTGCCCGGCGCCGTGCCTGGGCTACTCGTTCCTGCAGCAGCAGCCGGTGCTGCCGGACCTGCTCGACCGCTTCCCGGTCACGCTGTCGCTGGCCGTGGGCGGCGCGATCGTGTGGCTGGCCTTCGGCGTGTCCGCCGGCGTGGTCTCCGCGCTGCGCAAGGGCTCGATCTTCGACCGGACGGCGATGGGCATCGCGCTGGCCGGCGTGTCCCTGCCGATCTTCTTCACCGGTCTGCTGGCGCTGAACATCTTCAGCTACACCCTGGGCTGGTTCCCACCGGGCGGCAGCTACACCGACTTCACCGCCAACCCGGCGGAGTGGGCGTACGACCTGGCGCTGCCCTGGCTGACGCTGGCCTTCCTCAACGCCGCGGCCTACGCCCGGCTGACCCGGGCCGGCATGCTGGAGACGATGGGCGAGGACTTCATCCGGACCGCGCGGGCCAAGGGCCTGCCGGAGAGCACCGTGGTGATCCGGCACGGCCTGCGCGCCGCGCTGACCCCGATCACCACGATCTTCGGCCTGGACATCGGCATCCTGCTGGGCAGCTCGATCCTGACCGAGAAGACGTACTCGCTCAACGGGCTCGGCCAGTACGCGTTGCAGGCGATCACCCAGAACGACCTGCCGAAGGTGCTCGGCGTGACCATCCTGGCCGCCACCTTCGTCATCATCGCCAACCTGGTGGTGGACATTCTGTACGTGGTCATCGACCCGAGGGTGCGTATCTAGTGACCGCCGACGTACTTCTCTCCGCGGAGGCGGAATCATGACCGAGCAGTGGGACCCGCCGCGGCAGCGCAGCTTCCTGGAGGTCAACGACCTGCGGGTGCACTTCAACACCGACGACGGCGTGGTGAAGTCGGTGGACGGGCTGTCGTTCAAGCTGGAGCGCGGCAAGACGCTGGGCATCGTCGGCGAGTCCGGCTCCGGCAAGAGCGTGAGCAGCATGGCCCTGATGGGCCTGCAGCGCTACGCCAAGGCCAAGATGACCGGCGAGATCTGGCTGGACGGCGAGGAGCTGCTGTCGGCCGACGACGACCACGTGCGGTCGTTGCGGGGCAAGAAGATGGCGATGATCTTCCAGGACCCGCTGTCGGCGATGCACCCGTTCTACACGGTCGGGCAGCAGATCATCGAGGCCTACCGGATCCACCACAAGGTGACCAAGGCGGTGGCCCGCAAGCACGCCATCGAGATGCTGGACCGGGTCGGCATCCCGCAGCCGAACTCGCGGGTGGACGACTACCCGCACCAGTTCTCCGGCGGCATGCGGCAGCGGGCCATGATCGCGATGGCGCTGAGCTGCGACCCGGAGCTGCTGATCGCCGACGAGCCGACCACCGCGCTGGACGTGACCGTGCAGGCCCAGATCCTGGACCTGATCAAGGATCTCCAGCAGGAGTTCGGCTCCGCGGTCATCATCATCACCCACGACCTCGGCGTGGTGGCCGAGCTCGCGGACGACATCATGGTGATGTACGCGGGGCGGTCGGTGGAGCAGGGCGGCGCGCGCGAGGTGTTCCACTCGCCGCAGCATCCCTACACCTGGGGGCTGCTGGCCTCGATGCCGCGGCTGGACCGGGACCGCTCGGAGCGGCTGCTGCCGATCAAGGGCACCCCGCCCAGCCTGATCAACGTGCCCAGCGGCTGCGCCTTCCACCCACGCTGCGCGTACAAGGACATTCCCGGCGACGCCACCACGTCGCAGGTGCCCGAGCTGGTGGACATCGGCAACGGCCACCGGGTGGCCTGCCACATGAGCGTCGACCAGCGGCTGCGGATCTGGACCAACGAGATCCAGCCGAAACTCTAGGAAGATGGAGACCACTGTGGACAGTCTGTTGACGGTTTCGGGGCTGCGCAAGCACTTCCCGATCCGCCGGGGACTGCTGCGCCGGCAGGTCGGCGCGGTCAAGGCCGTCGACGGGCTCGACTTCTCGGTGCGGACCGGCGAGACGCTGTCCCTGGTCGGCGAGTCCGGCTGCGGCAAGACCACCACCGGCCGGCTGCTGACCCGGCTGCTGGAGCCGTCCGACGGCAAGATCGTCTTCGAGGGACGGGACATCACGCACCTGTCCAACTCGGCGATGCGGCCGCTGCGCCGCGACGTGCAGATGATCTTCCAGGACCCGTACTCGTCGCTGAACCCGCGGCACAACGTCGGCACCATCATCGGAGCCCCGTTCCGGCTCCAGAAGGTGTCGACGCCGCAGGGCGTGAAGAAGGCCGTGCAGGACCTGCTGGAGCTGGTCGGGCTCAACCCCGAGCACTACAACCGGTACCCGCACGAGTTCTCCGGCGGCCAGCGCCAGCGCATCGGCATCGCCCGGACGCTGGCCCTCAAGCCGAAGCTGATCGTGGCCGACGAGCCGGTGTCCGCGCTGGACGTGTCCATCCAGGCCCAGGTGATCAACCTGCTGGAGGACCTGCAGGGCGAGCTGGACCTGACCTACGTGATGATCGCGCACGACCTGTCGGTGGTGCGGCACGTGTCCGACCGGGTCGCGGTGATGTACCTCGGCAAGATCATGGAGATCGCCGACCGGTCCTCGCTGTACGAGCGGCCCATGCACCCGTACACGGTGGCGCTGCTGTCGGCGGTGCCGGTGCCGGACCCTGACAACAAGGGCAAGCGGGAGCGGATCCGGCTGGTCGGCGACGTGCCCAGCCCGATCAACCCGCCGCCGGCCTGCCGGTTCCACACCCGGTGCTGGAAGGCCCAGGACAAGTGCAAGACGGTGGAGCCGCCGCTGGTGGAGCTGGCCCCGGGCCAGCAGGTGGCCTGCCACTTCCCGGAGAACGCCCCGGCGAGCTCGCAGAAGGCCGCCGCCACGGCCGACTGACCCTCCCCGCGAACCCCCGCGAGTCCCGCCCACAGTCACACCGAAAGCACGAATCCGTTTCGTGCGTTCGGTGTGACGCTAGGCGGGACTCGCGGGGTTTTTGCTGTGCGGGGTTGCCCGTTCGACCGCGCTCCGGGCATCGGCCGCACACTCTCCTCCACCCGCTCATACTCCCTCTGACCTGCGCATATCGTGGGCCGCGCGGCCGAGAACCCACCCTCGTGTAACCGCAGTCACATCGTCTCCAACTTGATTGTGCACGATGTAATCGCCTACGGTTCTCCTCATCGAGCCCGACCCACGAAGGAGTCACCGAGATGCGCATCAAGGCCACCATCGCCCGCACCCTGGCCGTCGGCGTCGTCCTGGCCACGACGGCGGCGCTGTCCCTGGCCCCGTCCTCCTCGGCCACCCCGGCCACGCCCGACAACCACGGCACCAAGCCCACCGTGGTCCTGGTGCACGGGGCCTTCGCGGACGCCTCCAGCTGGAACGGCGAGATCACCGACCTGGAGCGTCGCGGCTACCCGGTGATCGCGGCGGCCAACCCGCTGCGCGGCGTCGCCTCCGACGCGGCCTACATCCGGGCCCTGGTCGAGAGCGTCAAGGGCCCGGTCATCCTGGTCGGGCACTCCTACGGCGGCCAGGTCATCAGCAACGCGGCCCTGCACGAGCCGAACGTGAAGGCCCTGGTCTACGTGGCCGCGTTCATCCCGGAGCAGGGCGAGAGCGCGCTGGCGCTGTCCAACAAGTTCCCGGGCAGCACGCTCGGCGACACCCTCCAGCCGGTGACCCTGCCCGACGGCAACACCGACCTGTACGTGAAGCAGGACCTGTTCCCCAAGCAGTTCGCCGCCGACGTCCCGCTGGCCCAGGCCAAGCTGATGGCCGCCACCCAGCGGCCGGTCGCCCAGGCGGCGCTGACCGAGGGCTCGGGCGAGCCGGCCTGGCACACCATCCCGTCGTGGTCGATCATCCCCACCGCCGACAAGAACATCCCGGCCCAGGCCCAGGAGTGGATGGCGCAGCGCGCCCACGCCCACACCGTCGAGATCCCCGGCGCCTCCCACGCCGTGCTGGTCTCCCACCCCCAGGCCGTCACCGCCCAGATCATCGCCGCCGCCACCGCCACCGCCCGCTGACGACCTGTCTCAAGCCCTTGATGCTTGGAAGGGGGCTTTCCTCCACTCGGAGTGGAGGAAAGCCCCCTTCCAAGCATTGGGGCGGGGTTCAGAGGCCGTGGGCGTCGCGGATGACGTTGACGATCTCGTCCATGATCTGGGTCAGCTCGTAGTCCTTGGGCGTGAACACCCGGGCCACGCCCCGCTCGGCCAGCGCGACGGCGTCCTCGGGCGGGATGATGCCGCCGACGATCACCGGCACGTCCCCGGCCCCGGCGGCCCGCAGGCCGTTCACCACAGCGGGCACGACCTCCAGGTGCGAGCCGGACAGCACGGACAGGCCGACGATGTGCACGTCCTCCTGCACCGCGGCGGCCACGATCTGCGCCGGGGTGAGCCGGATCCCTTGGTACACAACCTCGAACCCGACGTCACGGGCTCGCACGGCGATCTGCTCGGCGCCGTTGGAGTGACCGTCGAGACCAGGCTTGCCGACCAGGATCCGCAGCCGCTCGCCGATCTGCCGGCCGGTCTCCTGCACGCGTTCCCGCACGGCGGCGATCGCCGAGCCGGCGTCGCCGACCGTGGCGGCGGCGGAAACCCCGGTCGGGGCCCGGTATTCGCCGAACGCCTCGCGCAGCGCGGCGGCCCACTCCCCGGTCGTCACCCCGGCCCGGGCGCAGGCCAGGCTGGCCTCCATCAGGTTCTCGTCGGTCTTGGCGGCGTCCCGCAGTGCGATCAGCGACGCCTCGGCGGCGGCGTTGTCCCGCGACTCCCGCCAGCGCGCCAGCGACTCGATCGCCTGCTTCTCCACCGCCGGGTCGATGGTCTCGATGGCCTTGGCGCCCTCGGCCTGCAGCGGCGACGGCTCGCTGGTGTCGAACTTGTTCACGCCGACGATCACGTCCTCGCCGGCCTCCAGCCGTCGCCGGCGCTCGGCCAGCGAGCTCACCAGCGAGGACTTCATGTACCCGGTCTCCACCGCGGCCACCGCGCCGCCCATGGCCTGCACCCGGTCGATCTCCTCGCGGGCCCCGGCCAGCAGCTCGTCCACCTTGGCCTGCACCACGTGCGAGCCGTCGAAGATGTCCTCGTACTCCAGCAGATCCGTCTCGTACGCCAGCACCTGCTGCATGCGCAGCGCCCACTGCTGGTCCCACGGCCGGGGCAGACCCAGCGCCTCGTTCCACGCCGGCAGCTGGATCGCGCGAGCCCGCGCGTTGCGTGACAGCGACACCGCCAGCATCTCCAGCACGATGCGCTGCACGTTGTTCTCCGGCTGCGCCTCGGTCAGGCCCAGCGAGTTGACCTGCACGCCGTAGCGGAACCGGCGCTGCTTCGGGTCGGCGATGCCGTAGCGGTCGCGGGTCACCTCGTCCCACAGCACGGCGAAGGCCCGCATCTTGCACATCTCCTCGACGAACCGCACGCCGGCGTTGACGAAGAAGGAGATGCGGGCCACGACGTCGCCCATGCGCTCGGCCGGCACCTGCCCGGAGTCGCGCACCGCGTCCAGCACGGCGATCGCCGTGCACATCGCGTAGGCGATCTCCTGCACCGGCGTGGCCCCGGCCTCCTGCAGGTGGTACGAGCAGACGTTGATCGGGTTCCATTTCGGCACGTTGGCCACGGTCCACGCGACCATGTCGGTGATCAGCCGCAGGCTCGGTCCGGGCGGGAACACGTAGGTGCCGCGGGACAGGTACTCCTTGATGATGTCGTTCTGGGTGGTGCCGGCCAGCTTGGCGACGTCGGCGCCGTCCTCGCGGGCCACGCTCACGTACAGGGCCAGCAGCCACATCGCGGTGGCGTTGATGGTCATCGACGTGTTGGCGTCGGCCATCGGGATCTGGTCGAACAGCTGCCGCATGTCGCCGATGTGCGCGACGGGCACGCCGACCTTGCCGACCTCGCCCCGGGCCAGCTCGTGGTCGGAGTCGTAGCCGGTCTGGGTCGGCAGGTCGAAGGCCACCGACAGGCCGGTCTGTCCCTTGGCCAGGTTGCGCCGGTACAGGGCGTTGGACGCGGCCGCCGACGAGTGGCCGGCGTAGGTGCGCATCACCCACGGGCGATCGCGTTCGCGGTCGGTCGGGTACGGCACTAGGGCCACCTCCGGTCACAGCGTCGTGTCCGGCTAGCGTACTGGCCAGTAACCTTGATCTACCTGGTGGAATTGCTCACACGATCGGTTTAGATGACCGTTACGCCTGCTCAGCGACCCGCCGGATGTCGGCCCCGAGCCGCTGCATGTTCTCCACGAACTGGGGGTAGCCGCGGTCGATGTGGAAAACATCCCAGACATCGGTGACCCCGTCGGCGCACAGGCCGGCCAGCACCAGGCCGACGCCGGCGCGGATGTCGGAGGCCCACACCGGGGCCGCGGACAGCCGCTCCAGGCCGCGCACGACGGCGTGGTGCCCGTCGGTGCGGGCGTCGGCCCCCATGCGGACCATCTCCTCGATGAACCGGAACCGGGACTCGAACAGGTTCTCGGTGATCATCGACGTGCCGTCGGCCACCGCCGCCATGGCGATCGCGAACGGCTGCAGGTCGGTGGCGAAGCCCGGGTAGGGCAGGGTGACGAAGTCGACCGCCTTGGGCCGGTCGTTCATCACCACGCGGAAGCCGTCCTCGATCAGCGAGACGTCGGACCCGGCCATGCGCAGCTTCTCCAGCACCAGGTCCAGGTGGTGCGGGTCGACACCGCGGACCGTGATGTCGCCGCGGGTGATCGCGGCGGCGAAGCCCCAGGTCGCGCCGACGATCCGGTCGCCGATGACGCGGTGGTCGGTCGGCTCCAGCCTGTCCACGCCGTGCACGGTGAGCGTGGAGGTGCCGGCCCCCTCGATCTTGGCCCCCATCTGCGTCAGCATCGTGCACAGATCGGAGATCTCCGGCTCGCGGGCGGCGTTGTCGATCACCGTCGTGCCGTTGGCCAGCACCGCGGCCATCAGGATGTTCTCGGTGGCCCCCATGCTCGGGAAGTCCAGCCAGATCTGCGCGCCGCGCAGCTCGTCCGCCTCGGCCACCACGTTGCCGTGCTCGATGGTGCTGGACGCGCCGAGCTGACGCAGGCCGCTCTGGTGCATGTCCAGCGGGCGCTGGCCGATCGCGTCGCCGCCGGGCAGCGCCACCACCGCGCGCTTGCAGCGGCCGACCAGCGGACCCAGCACGCAGACCGAGGCCCGCAGCTTGCCCACCGACGGCGAGGTCGCCTCGTGATTGAGCTCCGCCGGCGTGGTGATGACCACCGTCGCGCCGTCCACCTCGACCGCGCAGCCCAGGTCCCGCAACACGTCCGCCATGAGCGGCACGTCCAGGATCTCGGGGCAGTTGGTGAGCGTGGTCGTGCCCTCGGCCAGCAGGGCCGCGGCCATCAGCTTGAGCACGCTGTTCTTGGCGCCGACCACGTCGACCGCGCCGACCAGCCGTGCCCCGCCCTCGACCCTGAAGTGCTCGCTCAACCTGTATCTCCTAGCGTCTTCGACCCGGCGGGAGCCGCCGACCATCGTACGGAAACGCGAAAGGCTCTATGGTCCGGGTATGTCCGTGCACCTGACCCGCATCTACACTCGTGTCGGCGACGACGGCACGACCGCGCTCGGCGACTTCTCCCGGGTGCCCAAGACCTCTCCCCGGCTGGCCGCCTACGCCGACGTCGACGAGACCAACGCGGCCATCGGGGTGGCCATCGCACTCGGTCAGTTGCCCGAGGAGCTCTCGGGGTTGCTTCGCAAGATCCAGAATGACCTTTTCGACGTCGGAGCCGACCTCTGCACCCCGATCGTGCCCGACCCCAAGTATCCGCCGCTGCGGGTCGCCCAGTCCTACGTCGACCGGCTGGAAGGCTGGTGCGACCAGTACAACGCCGACCTGCCGGCGCTGAAGTCGTTCATTCTCAACGGCGGCACCCCCGGCGCGGCGCTGCTGCACCAGGCCCGCACCATCACCCGCCGGGCCGAACGGGCCACCTGGGCCCTGCTGGAGGCCGAGGCGGAGCAGACCAACGTGCTGACCGCCAAGTACCTCAACCGCCTGTCCGACCTGCTGTTCATCCTGGCCCGCACGGCCAATCCCGACGGCGACGTGCTCTGGCAGCCCGGCGGCAACGCCTGACCGCGAGTCACGCCCACAGTCGTACCGACTGTGGATCTGGCGTTCACTCGTCCGGAGGAAAATGTACACACCACCCCCAGTCATGTGTACATTTTCCTCCGTGAGCGGTCCAGCCGAAAACGCGTTGCCCGACGTGTTCACCTACGGTGACGCCCGCGCCCGCGGCCTGTCCGACCGCGCGCTCTACGAGCAGCGCGACGCTGGACGCATCGAGGCGATAGGTCGGGGCCTCTATCAGCGGACCGACGCCGAGCCCGCCGCGGATCTCGACCTCATCGAGATCGCGCTTCGGGCACCGCAGGCCACCCTGTGCCTGACCAGCGCGCTGTCCAGGCACGAGCTGACCGACCTCATCCCGTCGTCGATCGACATCGCCCTACCGCGCGGGCAACGCAAGCCGCGAACCCAGGCAGTCGTGGCCTGGCACCTGTTTCAGGCGAGCACCTTCACCATCGGCCGCCACGAGCTCGACATCGACGGCCACCAGATCGGCATCTACACCCCCGAGCGATGCATCGTCGACGCCTTCCGGTTACGCAGGTTCGAGGGGCCCGAACTGGGCAACACCGCACTGCGTACATGGCTCAGACAACCGCACACCAAACCCGCCACACTGCTGGCGATCGCCGCCCACTTCCCGAACGCCGAGAAGGCGCTGCTGCAGGCACTCGAGGTCCTGCTGTGAAGACACGTCCAACCAGGACGACCAAAGCCGGTCAGATCTATCTCGATCTACAGAACCTGGCACGACGAACCCAGCGCCCGACCGATGAACTGCACCAGCTGTACGCCTTGGAAGGATTCCTCGCGCGGCTGGCTGGTTCTGACTACTCAGATCGACTCGTGCTGAAGGGTGGCGTACTGCTCGCCGCATACGACACCCGCCGCCCGACCCGTGACGTCGACCTGCTGGCACAGCGTACCGACAACAACACCGAAGTCCTGCTCACGGTGGTACGGGCAATCGCGCTCGTTCAGCTCGACGACGGCATCACCTTCGACGCCGATTCAGCCGTCGCTGAAACGATCCGTGACGAGGACTCCTACAGCGGTGTTCGCGTCATGCTTCGGGCGGAGTTGTCAGCAGCCCAGCTGTATCTGCACGTCGACATCAATGTCGGCGACCCCGTCGACCCCGACCCGGTTGTGATCGTGCTGCCCCGATTGCTCGGTGACGGCATCGAGCTGCTCGGATACCCACTTGCGATGGTTCACGCGGAGAAGATCGTGACCGCGCTCGAACGCGGTATCGCCAATACTCGGTGGCGCGACTTCGCGGACATCTATCTACTCAGCCGCCAGCAGGACCTCGACGGCGACGAGCTGCACCGCGCGATCACCGCCGTCTCGGGGCATCGCCTGACCGCGATGGTCCCGCTGAGCGAGGCTCTGGCCGGCTACGCGGCTCGCGCTCAGGCCAGATGGATGGCATGGCGTCGCAAGCAGCGGCTGGACGACCGGCTCCCGGCCGACTTCGACGACGTGTTGCGAGCCGTGTGCTCTTTCGCGGACACCGCGCTGAGCGGTGATTCGGTGGGGAGAACCTGGTCGTCGGCGCAGTCCCGATGGCAGATTCCACCGTGACGGACAAGCCACCGCCTGAAACCCCGCGAGTCCCGCCCACAGTCGTACCGAAGTGCCGAAACGGTTTCGGCACTTGAGTGTGACGCTAGGCGGGACTCGCGAGGGGTCAGCTGGCCCAGGGGATGACGCTGCCCGGGGGGCTCGACTCCAGCCAGGACAGGAAGCCGGTCATGGCGTCCACGCCCATGGCGATCTCCACCGTGCCGTCGGGGCCGTGGCAGCTGATCACCATGGCCCCCAGGGGCATCGAATAGGTCTCCGCGCCGGTGGGCTCGCGGCGGGCGTCGATCTCCAGGCCGTCGCGGCGGATCACCTTGTCCGGCCCCGAACGCACGGACAGCACCCGGTACCAGACGAACTCGTCACCGCGGTAGCGGCCCACGCCCAGCTGCCAGCCCCGGCCGCTGTCGTCCTTGCGGCCCCGCACGGCCACGTGCACGCCGCCGGCGCGCAACAGCCGTAGCCGGCGCCAGGCCAGCAGGCCCAGCCCCCCGGCCGTGACGACCAGGACCACTGCCACGATCCAAGTCATCTCCACGGCCTCGCCCGTCAGCCCGGCTCAGACCGTCTGGCCCGCAGCGCGCAGCTGGCCGGCTGCTCTGGTCCGCTCCGCCTCGTCCTCGCTGTCCAGACCCGCTCGGGCCGCCGCGACGTCGATCTCGTCGGCTAGCTCCGCGGACTCGGCGAGAATGCTCACGCCGCGCTCGCTGATGGACAGGAAGCCGCCGTGCACGGCGGCTCGGACTACCTCGCCGTCCGTGGTGCGGATCTCCACGGCGTGGCCGTCGACCAGCTGGCCGAGCAGCGGGATGTGGCGAGGCAGGATGCCGATCTCGCCCTCGATCGTCCGCGCCAGCACCATCGTGGCCTGGCCCGACCACAGACGACGCTCGACGGCGACCAACTCGACGGACATCTCGGCCACGTTCATCTCCTTCGTCGACCTCGAGGACCGATTCTAACGGTTACGGAATGCGTACGGGTCGCGCCTTCAACGCGGCCGCACAAGGAGCGCGGTGGGGGTGCCGGCCGGAACCAGCACCCCCACCACAGCACACCTCACTTGCCGGTGAGCTCCTTGTACTTCTTCTCCAGGTCCTCGAGGCCGCCGCACATGAAGAACGCCTGCTCGGGGTAGTGGTCGAACTCGCCCTTGGCGATCTTGTCGAATGCCTCGATGCTCTCCTTGAGCGGCACGGTCGAGCCGGGCTGACCGGTGAACTGCTCGGCGGAGTACATGTTCTGCGACAGGAAGCGCTCGATGCGGCGGGCCCGCTGCACCGTCACCTTGTCCTCTTCCGACAGCTCGTCGATGCCGAGGATGGCGATGATGTCCTGCAGGTCCTTGTACTTCTGCAGGATGCGGACGACCTCGCGGGCGACGCGGTAGTGCTCCTCGCCGACGATCTGCGGGTTGAGAATCGTCGAGGTGGACACCAGCGGGTCCACCGCCGGGAAGATGCCCTTGGAGAACACCGTCCGGGAGAGCTCGGTGGTGGCGTCCAGGTGGGCGAACGTGGTGGCCGGCGCCGGGTCGGTGTAGTCGTCGGCGGGCACGTAGATCGCCTGCATCGAGGTGATCGACCGGCCCCGGGTCGAGGTGATGTGCTCCTGGAGCTCACCCATCTCGTCGGCCAGGGTCGGCTGGTAACCC
>Ga0307511_10000033_pt1 | contig 104421 bp, 79 predicted proteins | sample 13_EM_MG_FD_200266 | JGI IMG/M metagenome (GOLD analysis project Ga0307511, IMG submission 200266) | Populus trichocarpa ectomycorrhiza microbial communities from riparian zone in the Pacific Northwest, United States - 13_EM | ecosystem: Host-associated > Plants > Roots > Unclassified | place...
CGATTATGCATGTGAAATCCGCCTTAAGGATATCCCTGGTCACAGCCATATACGGGATACTCATTTTATTTGCCGCCGGCGCCCACGCCCAAGGCAATAAAAAAATCTCCGGCGCCATAAAAGATGAAAAAGGCGCCCCCCTGGCAGGAGCCACCATCACCGTCAAAGGCACCCAAAAAGGCACCACCACAGATTCATCCGGCAACTATTCCCTCACCCTACCGGAAAACAACAACGTACTGATCATTTCCTACGGCGGGTATGAATCCCGGGAAATCAACGTTGCCAACGGTTCCACCTTTAACATGCAACTCATGCCGGACAAAAATTCCAAACAGCTGGAAGAAATGATCGTCGTAGGCTATGGCACACAAAGAAAAGTCAACCTCACCGGCTCCGTTGCCTCCATCACCTCCAAAGACCTGGAAGACCGCCCCGTTACCAACCTTACCAACGCACTGCAAGGCAGCATGGCAGGTGTCACCATCACCACCACAGGCGGACAGCCGGGCGCAGATATAGGCGCCATCAATATCCGGGGTATCGGCACCCTCAACAACAGTGCCCCCATGATCGTCATCGATGGCATCATCGGCAACCTGAACGATGTCAATCCGAGTGACGTCGCCTCCATCTCCGTACTAAAAGATGCCGCATCAGCCGCCATCTATGGCTCCCGGGCAGCCAACGGCGTTCTCCTGGTCACCACTAAAAGAGGCCGGAACGGCCGTATGCAGATCAGCTACGATGCCTATGTCGGCAAACAAAAAGCCACCGCCCTCCCTGACTATTTACCTTCCTGGCAAGCCGCCACCCTGTATAACGAGGCCCGCGCCAACGAAGGACAGACCCCGTACTGGACGGACAATGATATCACCCTCTTTAAAAACCAGACTGACCCCTATGGCCATCCCAATACCGACTGGCAGGGACTGCTGTACAAAGGCAACGGCATCCAGCAAAATCATTATATCGGCATAACAGGAGGCGACCCGAAAACCCAATACGCTTTTTCACTGGGCTATTTTGGACAGGACGGCATCATCAAAAGATCATCCTTCGACCGGTATACCAGCCGCTTTAATATTACCTCCGCCCTCTCCAAAAAATTAAGCGTGAATGCCAACATCTCCTTCCTCTATTCATCCCAGCAGGCCCCGGATGCCCTGGGAGGAGGCGATATCGGCGGCATCATCGGCACCACCGCCGCCATGAACAGCACAGTGGTCAACCAATATAAGAACGGCGTTTACAACTACCTCTCCTTCGGCAACCCCATCTCCTGGCTGAACTCCCCTGGCTACAACAACCAGCAGAACTATACCTTCCTGGGCAATATGGGCGCAGACTGGGAGTTGCTGAAAGGACTTCATTTCCGCCCTTCCTTTTCCTATCGCTATAACGGCAACCCCCGGCAGGAATTTAAATCGGCAGATACCTACTACAGTCCCACCGACCCTACCGTAGTGGCAACCACCATCAGCCCCAGTTCTTTGTCCAATACCAATATCACCAACAATTACACGAACCTGCAGGCCTTACTGGAATATGACAAACGTATACAGCAGCATAGCTTCAACATACTGGCCGGCGCCTCACAGGAACTGACAAAGTATGATTCTTTATATGGATACCGGCAGGGCTTTTTAAATAACTCCCTGTCCCAGTTGAACGCCGCCTCCACACTGGGGCAAACGAGCGCCGGCACATCGAATGACGTCGCCCTCCGATCCTTCTTCGGCCGCGTACGGTACGGCTTTGAAGACAAATATTTATTAGAAGCGAATTTACGATACGACGGCTCTTCCCGCTTTGGAGAAGGGAATAAATGGGGAACCTATCCTTCCTTCTCCGCAGGATGGAACATCTCGAAAGAGAACTTCTTCGAACCCCTCCTCGGCAAGATCTCCGCACTGAAGCTCCGCGGTTCCTGGGGCAAGCTGGGCAACCAGAATATCGGTAGCGCCTATCCCTCCGTATCAGTTGTAGCCAGCGGACAGAACTACTCCTTCAACCAGTCCGTGGCGTCAGGTATCGCCCCCACCAGCGGCGCCAATGCCAACATTACCTGGGAAAAGACAACCCTCACAGACATAGGAGCAGACCTCGCGGCACTGAACAATAAATTACTTTTCACAACCGATTACTACGTGAAGAATACAGACGGCATCCTGTTGCAGCTACCCGCCAGCATCGTGTACGGATTTGCCACCCCGTTCCAGAACGCAGGCGCCGTCCGCAACTCAGGCTGGGAATTTGCCGCAACCTACCGGGACAACATCGGTCAGATCACCTATAATATCGGAGCCAACATAGCTTTCAATAAGAACAGGATCACCGACCTGGCAGGCACCGGCTCCATCTCTTCCGGTTATGTAGTAGGCGAGCCCATCAAAGCATTCTACGGCTACCAGACAGAAGGCATTTTCAAAACACCGGCACAGGTGACAGGCCATGCCACCCAAAGCGGCGGCACCATCGCCCCCGGCGATCTTATGTACAAGGACATCAGCGGTCCGAAAGGCACACCCGATGACGTTATCGACGGGAATGACCGGGTATATCTGGGCAGCCCCTTCCCCGGCACAACCTATGGCTTTACCCTCGGAGCCGGTTGGAAAGGATTTGCCATCAGCGCCTTTTTCCAGGGAGCATTCAACGTGAAGAACTATCTGCAAGGCTTTGCCCTGGGCTCACTCCAGCAGTCCAATATCGGCAACCCTACCACCGCCATGCTGGGAGCATGGACACCGGAGAATTCCAATGCCTCCTTCCCCCGTCTATGGTCGACCTTCTCGCAGAACAATCCGCAAAGCTATGTGTCCTCTTTTTGGGTAAGGAACGCTTCTTACCTGCGCATGAAAAACCTCACTTTCAGCTACACCCTCCCCAGCAGCAGTCTCATCCGGCTAGGCATCCAGCAAATAAAAATCTATTATAGCGGACAGAACCTGCTGACCGCGACCAGCTTCTATAAATGGGTGGATCCCGAGACCACTGTCGGCAACAATGCCTATGGCGCCTATCCACAGGTTAAAACCAACACCATCGGTATTAATGTGATCTTTTAATTCTCAAAAAGTTGTATCATGAAAAATTCATTCTTACGAATAGGTCTTAGCATACTAGTGACGTCAATAGTGGCATCCACAGGATGCAAAAAAACGTTCCTCGACAGAAATCCCCTGGACTCCTATACCAACGATGCATTATGGCACTCGTCCAACGACGCCCTTACCGCCCTGAATGGCTGCTATTCCACCTGGGGCAAAAACAATAACGGATACTTTGGCGCACTCAGCGATTGTGCCACCGACAACGCATTCGACCAGTTCCCCTGGGAGAGCTGGCTGGCCACATCGGCAGGCATTGCCACCCCTACCAATCCGGGATACACCAAATGGAACTACAATTGCATCCAGACCTGCAACTGGTTCCTGGATAATGTAGGCGCGACTTCCATGGACGCCACCCTCAAAGCCAGGATCATTGCAGAAGCGAAATTCCTCCGGGCCTACGAATACTTTTCCATCAGCCAGCTATACGGGGCCGTTCCCCTGGTGCTGCACAACCTTTCAACCGACAGCGCCAACCTGGTCAAACAGACACCAAAGAGCGACGTGGTCACCTTCGTGCTGAACGAACTGGCAACCCTTGCCCCCGATCTCCCCGTCAGCTATTCCGGCGCCGACCTGGGACGCATTACACAGGGAGCCGCCATCGCCCTAAAAGCCAGGGTGGAATTGTTCAACCAGAAATATACGGACTGCATCGCCGACTGTCAGAAACTGATGACCGCCCCTTTCACCTATGACAGATATCCCAGTTATGTTGACCTCTTCCGCCAGCCCTTTGCAGACAACAAGGAAGTGATTCTCGACGTTCAGTTCAAGGCCAACGACAACCCCTTCCAATGGACACGCAACCTGACCATCAATTCCCTGGGCGGCTATTGCTCCGCAGCGCCCACCCAGGCCCTGGTGGATGCCTACGAGACTACCGATGGCAAGACGATCGATGACCCCACCTCTATCTATAACGCCGCACAGCCTTACCAGAACAGAGATCCAAGACTAACAGCTACTGTTTTTTATCCCGGCACCCAATATAGTAGCTCGCTTGGTTACGGCATGTACTACGACCCTATTTCATCAAGTCCCCAGACCGTAGACCATTGGGGTAATAATAACTGCAGCCCCACAGGATACGCCGAAAGAAAACTCACCCCGGTCATTGCCGATTTCCCCGCGGATCCAAACAACTGCGGGCTGGACATCATCCTCATCCGCTATGCGGAAATCAAATTGATGGATGCAGAAGCAAAAATAGAAAACAACCAAATTGACGCCTCCGTCTACAACGACATCAACTTTGTCAGGACCCGTCCGGGCGTCAACATGCCCACCGTCGATCAGACAAAATACAACGACCAGACAAGCCTGCGCACCCTGGTCCGCCGGGAAAGAAGAGTGGAACTGGCATTGGAAGGCCTGCGATGGTTCGACATCCAGCGCTGGCAGATCGGGGACCAGGTCATGGTCGGACAGGTGACAGGCTGCCTGCAGGGCACCGTCAACCAGGCAAGCGGAGCCGTCACCCTGACACCCGGCACCACCATCAAAGCCGGCGCTCCCCGGGTCTTCGACAAGGATAAAAATTATGTATGGCCTATCCCCCAGACCGAAATAGACCTTAATAAGAACCTCGTTCAAAATCCGAAGTATTAAGTATTATTGCTGTAGCCCCTGCCTGTCAGGGGCTACAGCAATAAATCAACAAACATGAGCAAACGCGAAAGGGTGGATGTATTTGCAAAAGTTCGGGAACTGGCCGAAGTACCTTCTTTTTCCAAGCATGACCGCTTGGTACAAGGCATCATTAATGCCATCGACGAAAAGATCATTGGCCAGGATGATATGCTCCCCTCCGTAAATACGATGATCAAGGAGCTCCATTTTTCCCGGGAAACGATCGTAAAAGGTTTCCGGGAACTCATCAGCCGCGGCATCATAGAGTCAAAGAACAGGCTGGGCTATTTTGTCGCCAATGGCAATACCGGCCAATCCCTCAAAGTGGCCTTGCTCATGTACAACCTGGATACCTTCGAAGAACAATTTTACCGGAACTTCCGGCAGCAACTGGGCAAAGACGTTCACTTAAATATTTATTTTCACCACGGCAATATCGAAATATTCGAAACCATCCTCCTGCAGATAAAGGGAAAATATGGCATGTATGCAGTAGCTCCGATCCCCCATCCCAGAACAGCCACATTACTGGAGATGATCCCGCGGAGTAAATTACTTATGTTCGACCGGTACGAACCACTGGAAGGAGCCTTTAACCATATCACCCAGGAATTCGAACGCGCTACCTACACGGCCCTGGAAGAGCTGGCGCCCGTTATCAGCCAGTACGACGAAATGATCTTTTACCATTCTCCCGATTCATTAGACCCGAAAGAGATCGTGCCCGCTTTTAAAAAATTCCTGAAGAATTGTAAGATCAAAGGCCGGATCCTGACAGAATACAAAGCCGGGTCCATCGAAAAAGGGAAAGTGTATTTTACCCTCGACAACTTTGCCCTGTGGCAGATGATGAAAGATTGTAAGGCAAAAGGATTACGGCCCGGAAAAGAAGTGGGTATCCTTTCCTACAATGACGAACCTGCCAAAGAGATCATCGGCATCACCACCCTATCCACCAATTTTTCCGAGATGGGGAAAAGAGCAGGCCAGGCAGTGATGAATCGTGAACAGGTAGCGGAGACCATCCCTACCGTACTGTCACGAAGAAATACACTGTAACAGTCCGCATGAATGCACCAGCCATACTAAGCTTTCTTTTCTTTACCGGCATCGTAGCCATCGTCGCCTGGTATCAGACAAGGAAACAAAAGATCGACACCTTGAACAGCCTCTTCCTCGCCAACAGAAGCCTGAGCTTTTTGTTCGTAGGCGGCGGACTGCTCTTCACCAATATCAATACGGCCACCATCATCGGCGAAAACGAACTGACCTACACCCATGATATGACCGTGATGGCCTGGGGCATCACCTCCGTTCTTGCCATGCTGCTGGTTGCTGAATTTTTTATGCCCATCTATCTCCGAACGGGCATCTCCACCACCCCGGATTACCTGGAAGCACGCTACGACAGCAGCACCAAAAAGATCGTGTCCATCGTCTTCCTGATCAGCTACATCATTAACCTGTTACCGAGCGTCCTCTACAGCGGGGCCGTTGCTTTTAACGGCCTGTTCCATTTTTCAGACCTGTATAAATGGGACTATTGGACGACAATCTGGGTGTTGGTGTGGGTCATGGGCTCCATGGGTTGCCTCTATTCCATCCTGGGCGGCCTGAAGGCGATCGCAGTTTCCGATACGTTACTGGGCCTGGGCATATTTGCCGCAGGATTGCTCCTGCCTTTTTTGGGATTGAAATATCTCGGGGGCGGCAACATCGGACAAGGACTGCATATCGTTCTATCCTCCAAAACAAGCCATTTGAACAGCATCGGTTCTTCATCCGACCCCATTCCATTTACCACCTTGTTCACGGGTATGTTGCTGGTGAATTTGTATTACTGGGGAACAGAACAATACATCGTGCAACAGGTGCTGGCTTCAAAAGATCTGGCATCCTGCCAAAAAGGTATTGCCGTGGCCTGCCTGGGTAAGATGATCTCTCCCCTCCTGTTAAATATCCCCGGCATTATCGCAGTACACCTGTTTACCAATCTATCCAACACCGCAGAGGTATTCCCGAAAATGACCAGCCTGGTCTCACCGCCCTTTATGGCAGGCTATATCGCAGCTATTATTTTCGGGGCGGCATTCACTACCTTTAATGCCGGATTGAATAGCTCCAGCACCTTGTTTGTCCTGAATATATACAAGCCCTGGCTGCAAAAAAAAGCCCTGCAGGCCACCCAACCCGCTCCCCCCAGTGAATCCAATCTCACCAAAAATACCCAACCTAACAGCCCCCCCGTCCCCATCAAACAAACCAATCCCATCAGCGAATCCCATCTTATCAAAATTGCCAAACGCTTCGAAATAGCCGTCTGCCTCACAGCCATGTTCATTGCCCCCTTTATCATATTCGCCAAAAAAGGATTCTATACCTACGTACAAACAGTCAACGGTTTCTTCAATGTACCCATCTTCACCATCTTATTTATTGGTTTCGTCACCAAAAAAGTGCCGCCCCTGGCCGCCAAAGCAGGATTGATCTTCTTTATCCTCTGCTATGGATCCATCCAGCTATTCTTCGATACTAAACTCCATTTCCTCCATATACTTTTCCTTCTCTTCCTGCTTACCTCAGCCCTCATGCTGATTATAGGGCGACTCTATCCCCTGGCAGAACCTTACCGGCAAAAGACCAGCAACCTCGTGGACATCCGCCCCTGGAAAAACAGGCATATCTACACGGTCCTGTTATTGATCCTCATGGTGCTCCTGTTCGTTGTTTTTTCAAAGGCCGGACTGGTCCGGGAATAACCCGGCGCCCGCCAATGCCCGTTGCCATTCAACAGCATCACCGCCCGATCACTCAACCGCCAATCGCTAATCACCCAACCGCCGATCGCCAATCAATCAACCATCACTCAAAAAAATAGTTTGCCTTACCAAAAAATCTGTTATTTTTATAGAATAGAACAGAATAGACTTTCTGCATGCCCTGAGAAAAATTATTGCTACATGAAAAAGGTTTTATTGATCGCATTGCTTGCTGGTTATTTTCATTCATCCGCCCAACAACTACGCTGGCGCCTGGCTGCAGACGGGGGGATCTCCTGGGACGTTGCACCTGCCGGCCCTCTGGTTGCGCATCCCAACCAGCCGGACGCCCACACCGGTCCTCCGGATGCACATACGAATCTGCCGGTCGCCCACACCGACCACATAGAAATGAGCGGCCGCTTCCTCTCAGCCATTGTCACCTACGGCATCGACTCCTTACACCAACTCGTATGGAAACGAAAACTCGTCTTCCCCATGCTCCGCACCCTCCCCAATGACACCCGGGGCAGCCTGATAGCGACCTTCGACGAGAACATCATCGATTCCATCACCGCCAACGGCCTGCTGCTGAAAGAAAGGCCGGTTCTGTTTTCCATCAACGGCTATCTGCGTTCGGTCAGCGCCACCAACACAACGATCAGCGTGGAACGATGCATCTATCCATCCGTCGACAAAGCCGCCTGCCTGGAAAAATATACCCTCACCAATACCGGAACACAACCGATCGCCATTCAGATACCGGAGCAGAATAAGAATAAAATAACCGATCCCGCCCAGGGCGTATATGGGTCTTATATCCTCAACTCCCAAACCTATAATGCCGGAATATTCCAGTTACCCCCCGGATCCAAACAGGAATTCTCTCTGGCCATATCGGGAAGAAAAGCCACCGATGAGCCTTACCATTTCTCAGCAGACTATGAATGGGAAAAACGCCGCAAATTCGTGGACGGCCTTATGACAACATTAGTCTTGCATACTCCCAATGATACACTCAACCGGATGTTTGCCTTTGCTAAGGTCCGCGCTGCCGAAAGCATCTTCGATACTAAAGAAGGATTGATGCATGCTCCCGGCGGGGGGAGCTATTACGCAGCTATCTGGGCCAATGACCAGGCCGAGTACGTGGGACCATTCTTCCCTTTCCTGGGAAATGCCGAAGGCAATGAATCCGCGAAGAACAGCTACCGGCTGTTCTCCAACTATCTGAACCCGGAATACACCCCGATACCCAGCTCCATAGTTGCGGAAGGCGCAGGCGTCTGGAAGGGAGCAGGCGACCGGGGAGACCAGGCCATGATCGCTTACGGAGCTTCCCGGTTCGCACTCGCATATGCGGACACCACCGAAGCCAACCGGTTGTGGCCCCTGATCAGTTGGTGCCTGGAATACCTGAAAAGAAAACAAACTCCCCAGGGCGTCATCTCCTCTACCTCCGATGAACTGGAAGGACGCTTTCCTACCGGCAAGATCAACCTCTCGACCAATACACTGGCTTACGGAGCATATACCAGCGCCGCGCGGTTGGCGGCCACCCTGGGAAAAATGAACGACGCTGAAAACTACAGACAGCAGGCACAGGAACTGAAAGACCATATCGAACAATATTTTGGCGCCCATGTCCAGGGTTTTGACACCTACCGGTACTATGATGGAAATACTACCTTACGTTCCTGGATCTGCCTTCCCCTCGTCATGGGTATCTTTGAAAGAAAAGATCAGACCCTACAGGCCCTGCTTTCGAAATATCTATGGACCAGCAATGGAATACTCACCGAATCAGGCTCCGGAACTTTCTGGGATCGCTCCACCCTCTATGCCTTTCGCGGCTTATTTTACGCAGGCGCTACAGACACCAGCCTCCACTATTTTAATTATTACTCTTCCATGCGCTTATTGAGCGAGCATGTGCCCTATGCCGTAGAAGCATGGCCCGAAGGAGATCAACGGCATCTGTCAGCAGAAAGCGGTCTGTATTGCCGGACAGTGACGGAAGGCTTGTTTGGTATAGAACCGACAGGATTTAATACATTTACCCTCCTGCCAAGGCTCCCTAAAAACTGGAACAGCATGTCGCTGGAACATATCCGGGCTTTCGGGCAGGACTTTACGATCAACGTAGTTCGCGCAGGAAAAAATGAACGGGTCCGGATCATCCAACAAGGGCAGTCCGTCCGGGAACTCTTATGGGATGGCAAAAAGCCCTTGTCCATTTCACTGTAAATTCCCCCCGGACTCATTCAAAAAAAGCAATTTTTATGAACTTTTTTCAACTAATTCATTACCAACAACTTTCAAAAGTTTCACACTAACCCCTCAAAAACACATACCATCCCCCCCAAAAAAGATACTAACATGAAAAGGTCTCTTCTCCTCTTGCTCGCCACCCATTTCACCCTCACCCTCCTCTCCTTCGGACAGAAATTCCCCGAAACACAGAAAGTTCCCGAAACACACACGGCTCCAGATACACACACGGCTCCGGATGCATCGACCGCAACCGTCCGTTTCCGCTCATCGGATACCGCCCTTGAAAACGCCTTCACCTGGGCCAAAACCATGGCCCTGCATTATAAAGGCAAACCAGGAGACGCCGTCGGCCCCTGGTACGAATCCGCCCTCCCACCACGTTACGCATTCTGTATGCGGGACGTTTCTCATCAATGTATCGGGGCCGAGATCCTGGGCATGCACCGGGAGAATAAGAACATGTTCACCAAATTCACAACCCATATCTCCGCATCTAAGGACTGGTGCTCCTACTGGGAAATGGATAAGTTCGACCGGCCTTCCCCCGCCGACTATCGGAACGACCGGGAATTCTGGTACAACCTGAACGCTAATTTCGACTTAATGGATGCCTGCTGGCGGTCATACCTGTGGACAGGTGATTCCCTGTATCTGAAAGATCCGGCCTTCAGCAATTTCTACGACAGGAGCGCCCATGAATATATTCAAACATGGATCCTGCAACCCGGCTCCCTGCTGACCCGGCCCGCTTACCCCAACGCCCCGCAACCCTTCAACATCGATGATGCCTTCCACCGTTGCAGAGGGCTTCCCTCCTATTCAGAAGGCGTGCATAATTTAAAAATGGGTGTCGACCTGGTCGCTGCCTTGTATCGCGGCCTGTCCTCCTATGCCGCTATCCTTAAGGCCAACGGCAATCCGAAAGCAGCCGAAAATTACAGGCAAAAAGCAAAATCCTACCAGGACCGGATAGACGCCGACTGGTGGGACAGCGCAGCATCCCTTTACCTCACCCACTATACCAACGAGCGGCAATTTGGAAAAGCCGAAGGCGAGACATTTTTGCTCTGGTTCGATGCCCTGAAAGATTCAACAAGAAAGCAACGCACCATCCAACACCTGCTGTCCATGGACCTGAATGTGGAAAATCTGTCTTACCTGCCTTTGCAATATTACAGGAACGGATATTGGGACCAGGCCCATGCCCTTATCGTAAAACTGGCTAACCCCTCTACCCAACGAAGAGAATACCCCGAAGTATCCTACGGTCTGATCGAAGCCGTGGTGCAAGGCCTGATGGGTGTCGATGCGAACGCAGCAACCCGAACCGTGAGCACCCTCTACCGGTCCGAGGAGCCGGCAAAATCCCCATCAACAGGATCGGCCCAATTACTGAACCTCCCTATCTTAAATACAACCCTCACAATTACTCACTTCGACAAAACCCGATCGTCCCTCATCAATACAGGCAAACATTCTTTCACCTGGAAGGCCCAATTCACAGGCAACTACCAGGAAGCTTCGGTCAACAATAACTATCACCGCAAACTAAAAAAAGAAACAGACCAGCAAGGCCATGTGATCTCCTATCTGGAAATGCCTGTAGCACCCGGCGAAAGAATCAACATTCGCGTAAAATAATCCGCTCCCTGACCTCACTCCCCACCCCTCAATCCCGGTTCGGAGGGCTTTTTGTCTTACATTTATGGTTTAAATAGCTGTTTTACAGTGTCCTCACAAACCATACATAATGAAAAAGAGCTGCTGCTGATGGTGTCAGAAGGGGACCAGTCTGCCTACCAACAATTATTTCACCATTACTGGGATCATATTTACTCTACCGCCCTGATGTTCACCAAGTCGCCGGAACTTTCAGAGGACCTGTCCCAGGATATTTTTGCCCGGATCTGGCTAAAAAGAGAAAAATTAGCCGAAGTACAGCAATTCGACGATTATCTGTTCATTACCGCCCGCAACCTCATTTTCGACCACCTTCGGAAAAAGGTATTCAGCGGCGGGTATGACGAGTATTTCCAGGAATATTTCAGGGACGCCGCCCTGTCGCCCGATCAAAAACTGGAATTCAAAGAATTTGAAAAGTCCATCCAAAAGGCCATTGAAGACCTGCCCCAACAACAACAAACAGCCTTTCGACTGAGCCGCTTCCAGGGACTTAGCCATGAGGAGATCGCCCGGCAAATGGGAGTATCCCGGCAAACCGTAAAAAGTTACATCGTAAGATCCATCGTCAGCCTGCGCAAAATGCTCAAAGAATATCCCGAAAACCCAATGATCGTTCTCTGGATATTATTTTTTCTTTAAAATATTTTTTTACGACGCTCCCTTCCATGGTGCTTTTTCGTCTTTAGTTCACAACCGGGAGTCACCCGGTTAATGCCCAGCTAACCATTCCTGCCTATCCTGCCAGATTTTATCCTGATTATTCAATCTAAATGACTGTCTATGCCAATGGATTTTGACATACTATTAAAAAAATTCCTGAAAGAAGAGTTGTCACCGGAGGAGCTAACCACTTTCCTGGCAGCCGTCAAAGAGCCTGCCAACGAAGGAACGCTGCGGGAAATGATAGGCGAAAAACTGGACAACAGAACCTATCAGGGGCTTTCCGATCCCGCAAAGCTTCCCGAAATGTTCCGGGCCATGCTGGAAAAGGCAGGCCGCCCCCACTCCGCCCAAACACGTGAAATACCCACTCCCGGCATACGGAGGATCTTCATCGGCAGAAGGATAGCTGCCGCAGCCATCCTTTTACTGGCAGGCGTCAGTTGTTACTTCATCTGGGGGAACAAACACCAGCAGCCGCCAACGGCCAAACAGGAAAGCCGGGAGAGCCGGTTCAGGAACGACATCGCTCCCGGAGGGAACAAGGCGATACTTACCCTGGCAGACGGACAAAAGATCACCCTCGACAGCGCGGCCGACGGCCAGTTAGCACGGCAGCGCAACGCCAGCATCATAAAACTGACCAACGGCCAATTGGCTTACCAGACTTCCCCCACTCCACCCTCTCCTTCAGGAGAGAGCCGGGCTGGGGAATTCAATACCCTCTCCACCCCCCGGGGCGGCCAATACCAGTTGACATTGCCGGATGGCTCACGGGTATGGTTAAATGCAGCTTCTTCCATCCGTTATCCCACCGCCTTTTCCGGAAAAGAAAGAAAAGTAGAGATAACAGGCGAGGCTTATTTCGAAGTGGCCAAAAATGCGGCGATGCCTTTCAAAGTGAACGTGCTGTCCGGTGGCCCCGAAATAGAAGTATTAGGTACGAGCTTCAATATAATGGCCTATGACGACGACACAACTGTCAGCGCCACTTTGCTGGAAGGGGCCGTAAAAATAACAAAGGGGGCGTCCACCCGGATGATTGCCCCCGGTCAGCAACTGATAGCGGGTAAAGAAGGATCCATGCACGTAACGACGGATGTGGATGTACAAAAAACGATCGCCTGGAAGAACGGAAAATTCATCTTTTATAATGACGATATCAGAGTTATCATGCGGCAGTTAACGAGATGGTATGATATCGATGTGCGTTTTGCAGGAGTGGTCAATGATCACTACACAGGCAGGATCAGCCGCCAGGTGAATATTTCCCAGGTATTAAAAATGATGGAAGCGGCAGGAGGAGTATCGTTCTCCGTCCAGGGAAAGGAGGTAAAAATAAATTGAGTCGATGAGTATATATATCTGAAAAAAAACCGGAAACGTTCGCAGCGCTTCCGGCATAAGATCAGGTAAAAATTTAAACGGTTTGACTGCTTATTATTTCACCTAAACTAACCAAAGGTATGGATTTTTTAAAGGACTGCTTGTTGCGCTTCAGAGTAAGCCGCAACGCTCAAATGTGTCGAGTCATGAGATTAACTGCTGCAATTTTATTAGCCATGGGCCTGCATGTTACCGCCGCGGGCTATTCTCAGAAAGTAACCCTGGAAATGCGAAACGAACCACTGGAAAAAGTGATCCTGGAGATCGGCCGCCAGAGCGGTATCGAGATCCTCTACAACAATGACCTGCTCCGGAGAGCAGGCAATGTCACCATCTCCGTAAAAGAAGTCGACGCCCAGACGGCCCTTTCCAGGGCATTATCAGAAACCAGGCTGAACTTCAAGGTCGTAGAGGGCATGCTGGTCATCAGCCCCAAAGCGACCATTCCGGCAGCCTCTCCAAAGGAAGCCCCCGACAATCTCATCACCGGGCAGGTCACCGGCCCTGACGGCAAACCCCTGGCCTCCGTATCGGTCACGAACAGGACCTCGAAAAAAGCCACCCAAACGGACAGCGAAGGCAACTTCTCCATCCAGGCCAATGAAAAAGACCTGCTGGAATTTTCCATCGTAGGCTATGCCCCTCAGCAACGGAAAGTAAGCGGCAGTAAGAATATCTGGTCCATTGTCATGATGCCCCAGGCTTCCAGTCTCAACGAAGTCGTCATGATCGGTTATGGGTCCTCCCAGCGGAAGGATCTCACCGGCTCTGTCTCCACCGTATCGGCAAAAGATATACAGGACGTACCCTTCAATACAGTGGACAATGCGCTGGTCGGCAAGGCCGCAGGCGTGCAGGCTACCAAGACCGATGGCACACCCGGTGGCACCGTCCGTATGCGGGTGCGCGGCTCCACCTCCTTATTGGGAGGCAATGACCCATTATTCGTCATAGATGGAGTACCTATCCAGGTTCAATCCAATTATGCTCCTCCCGGTTATGATGTCAGCAGCCCCGTCGGCAATGATGTGACCGGCAGCGGCGGCTCCAGTACGGGAATGTCCACAGCTTTCGTAAATGGACTGAACAGCCTGGGCGGGTTGAACCCGGACGACATCGAATCCGTTACCATCCTTAAAGATGCCTCCGCCACGGCTATTTATGGTTCCAAGGCGGCTAACGGCGTAGTGATCATCACCACCAAAAAAGGGAAGAAAGATATGAAGCCCCAGGTAACCTTTAACTATTATGGCACAGTCACCAGCATCGGGCGCCGGCCTGAATTGTTGGACGCCTCTCAATACAAGATGCTGCTGACGGAAGCCGCGAAGAACGATAATGATGCCCGCGACCTGGTAGGCCAGGCCCATCGGGCCCAGGCAGATCAGATCGTCAATACCCCTTCACAGTTCTTCGGCACATCCAATACCGACTGGATCAGGCTTGTCAGCCGCACCGCCGTCTCTCACAACGGAGAGATCGCAATCCAGGGTGGGGGCCCTGCCTCCCGGTATTACACTTCGGTTGCCTTTAACAGTACGCCAGGAGTCATACTGGGCACCAATTACCAACGGGTGGTCGGAAAAATGAACCTGGAAAACGAGATCAGCAAACACCTCAAATTCATCACCAACTTCAACATCGGATACACGAATCAAAATATTGCCAATGGAGCCTATGGACAGGCCCTTCGGGCAAGGCCCGATTATACTCCCTACGACTCCGCCGGCAATTTTACCAACTTCGCGAACGTAGGGGCCAGTTACCAGGGTTTTCAGAACCCCCTGGCCATGTCAACCGCGATCAACAATGCCAAAACCACCAGTATCCTCGGTTCTCTCAGCGCCGTATACGATTTTAATCCCCATCTGCAATTCAAAAGCACCGTCTCTTTAAACAATCAAAGCTACAACCAGCGTCTGTATACGCCCAGCTATCTCCAGATAGGCAGCTTCTACGGCAATGTCTCCTCCAACGGCGGGATCGGCAATAACGCCAATAGCCGCTTTACCGACTGGTTCGTGGAGAACACCCTGGGATATACGAAAGAATGGAAAGGACGTCATTCGCTGAATGTGCTGGCAGGCACCTCCTATGAAACACAGAAGACCAGCGCCTTCGATGTCACGGCTACAGGTTACCCCAATGACAATGTACTGAACAACCTTTCCTCCGCCATCACACCCCTCTATACCAATGGCGACGACCCCAATAAGCCCCAGAGCTACCTGGTATCCTATTACATGCGCGCCAACTATGCCTATGCCGACAAATACCTGCTCACCTTCACCGGACGGACAGACGGCTCCTCCAAATTCGGACCAAATAATAAATTCGGGTATTTCCCTTCCGGCGCCCTCGCCTGGCGTATCTCCAAAGAGAACTTCCTGAAAGACATATCCTGGATCGAGGATATCAAACTGCGCGGCAGCTATGGCCTGACAGGCAATCAGAACATCGGCAATCAACTGTATCGCACCTTATACAGTCCCCAGTCCTATAACGGCAACAATGCCCTGATACCTACACAACTGGGCAATCCGGATGTCAAATGGGAGACGACCAAACAGACAGATGTTGGCCTGGACTTCTCCCTATTCCGGAACCGGCTCCAGGGAACGTTTGACTATTATAAAAAACAGACGGACGGCGACCTCTTCGCTTTACCCATTCCCACCAGCAGCGCCTATTCCTCCCTGCTGAGCAATGTAGTAGGCATAAAAAATACAGGGGTAGAGCTATCCCTGCAGGGCGATATCATCCGCTCGAAGGATTTCCGGTGGAACATGTCCTTCAACGTTACCTGGAACAAGACGATCGTCACGAAGATCAGCAGCGATGCGGACCTGACGCAGATCGGCAACCTCACCGGCCTGGAAGATGGCAACACGGCGATCGTACAGGGCCAACCCCTGGGACTGATCAAAGGAATGAAAGTCATCGGCCTTATAAGGACACAAAAAGAATTGACTGATTATAAGAGCAAGTTGGGATCATTTGCCGCTTTCTTCCCCTATCTGAACATCGGGGACCCCATGTTCCTCCTGGATACAGTGACCTATGCTTCCTATGGGGCCAGCTATCCGTACTTTAGTACCATCATCGGCAGCGGCGCCCCCAAATACTACGGCGGGTTCTCAGAAGGGTTCAGCTACAAGAATTTTGACCTGAATCTGTATTTCCTCTTTTCACAAGGCGGTCATCTCATGTGGGGTGATAATATCAGCAGCCTGAATTTTGTTGGCACGTCCAATGCCAATGCAGTGATGCTCAACCGGTATACCCCTTCCAATACCAATACCAGCCAGCCCAGGTTGCTATTAAACGACCAACTGTTATACAACAGCAATCTGAGCCTGTTCAGCTCCTCCTATCTGAAACTAAGAACAGCCACTTTTAGTTACCGCTTCAATAAATCCGAATGGATGAAGAGAACAGGCATACAGTCAGCTTCGGTCTACGCATCCGCCACTAACCTCTTCACCATAACCAAATACCCGGGCAACGATCCGGAGACCTCCGACGATGCTTATAGTGTGGCCGGCGGATATTTTGACGTGAGCAATTACCCGGCAGTAAGAACCTTTTCCCTTGGATTGAAAGTTGGATTTTAATCACAAAAAAGTAAACAATGAAAAAAATCAGCATATCGATCGGAGTCCTGACTTTGCTTAGTTTCACTTTCGGGGCATGTAACAAACAACTGAATGTATACCCCTCCACACAGGAAGTGGATGGCAGGATCATTACCGACACCAAGAGCGCCACTACCGCCCTGAACGGCGTCTATTATCAATTTGCTTACGGAAGTACCGATTACAACAGCGTACCTTCCACCAAGTGGTATCTTGTCAATGAAGAAATACCCTCCGAGCTGAGCGGCATGTTCACCAACATATCCACCACAACCCTGGGCGACCACACTTATAATGCCACCACCTACGGCATGGATTTTATCTGGAATTATGGATATTCGATTGTGAATACGGCCAACGGCTTTCTAAAGAATATCGCGCCCGTCAGCAGCATCTCCGCCAACAGCAAGCGCGAAATGATCGCCGAGGCAAAATTCCTGAGGGCCTTCGGCAATAGCCAGCTTCTGCTGTACTATGGCCAATATTACGACACCACCAGCGCCTACGGCATCATCCTGCACACTGAATTCGTGACCCCGGACGACATCTACATGCCCAGGACCTCCGTAGCGGCCGCATACGATTCCATTCTCTCCGATCTCAACAATGCCATCCCCGATCTGCCCAATACCAACAGCTCCATAGCCTACGCCAATACCTGGGTCGCAAAATTGCTGAAGGCAAGGGTATTGATCAATCACGGATCGGCCGCAGACTACGCGCAGGTGATCAGTCTTACAAAGGACATCATCGCGAATAGCCCATTCACGCTGGAAGCCAATACAAAAGACATCTTCCTGTCCAAAGCGCTGACGAGCCAGGAAGTAATGCTGGGAATCACCCCTTTCCCTAACCAGACGATAAAATGGTCGGATTATATATACTATGTCCAGGACGGGCCCTCCCCCTTTATGGACGGGCTTTTCAACGGCGATCCCCGCACCCCCTGGTATATTAAGAATATTCCTACCAATTATGGAACATACGAGGGACTTACCAAGTATTATCCCGGCGATGTTGTCAACGCCACCGCCGCACCGATCTCGGAGAATTGTTATGCCTTCCGGCTGACGGAAGCCTACCTGCTGGAGGCGGAAGCTCTTGTAGCTTCCGGAGGCAGTATGGCCGATGCCCGGGCACTACTGAAAACAGTCATGAGCCATGCCGGTTTCACGGACTTTTCAGGTGTAGATGCCGCCACTACCACCAGTGACCTTCAGTTGCTGATCGTGGAAGAAGAGATGAAGAACTTCGTAGGCGAAGCCGGCCAGGACTGGTTCGCCGTCCGCCGCCTGCCCTTTGCCACCCTACAAAGCTTACTGCCCAACGTCACCAACCAAAGCCTGCTGATCCTGCCAATCCCGGAATCTGAAATAACCTCCAACGGTAAAATAAAACAGAACCCCAACTATTAAATAACAACCCGGACGAATACCGGTCCGGGTTTTATCTTACAACCTTTTACAAATGAAATACCTGATCTTTCTACTTTCCCTGGCGACCGGCTTTTACTCCTTCGGCCAGTCCGGAGGCCCGGGCCAGTTCATACTAACCGGCAGTATAACGGGGCTGAACAAAGGATTTGTTTACCTGAAGTACCGGGATATATCCGGTAACAAAATAAGCGACAGCGCTCTTGTGGATAACGGGAATTTCCGGTTCCGGGGAACTATCGCGGAACCCACTCTGGCAACTTTTTATGCCCGCACCAACACTGACGGCGACATGGACCGGAAGGATTATACCCGGATTTTCCTGGAGCCGGGCGAAATGCAGCTCACCGCCGCTAAAGGAGCATTTGATGAAACGCATCTTAGCGGATCGGCCACCCAGTCTGAATATGAAGGCTACCAGCAACAGGAAAGAAAATTAGAACAGCGTTGGGCCATTGTAAACGATACCTTGACCGAAGTGAATAAAAGGAGTAGTTTCGAATACCAGGCATTAAAGGACTGGGTATTGACACCCTATTTCCAGGAGAGGAAGGAGATGGCAGCATCCTTCATACAGGAACATCCGACCTCCTACGTCACAGCCTTGCTGACGACGTTCGAACTTCACAACGGCATATCCGACGATTCGTTAAGAAAAATATATACCGCCTTTCCCGAAAAGCTGCAAAAAAGCCCCGATGGAATGGCCATCATTACGGAATTGGAAAATAGGAAGAAAGGTGTTCCCGGCGCCGTTGCTGCAGCCTTTTCGACAACGGATATCAATAATCGCCTCATCGGACTGGCCGATTACAAAGGAAAATATGTACTCCTGGATTTCTGGGCCAGTTGGTGTCTTCCCTGCCGGAAGGGCAATCCTCATCTAAAAGAGCTCTATGCCCGTTATAAGGAGAAAGGATTCGAAGTCATCGGCGTCGCCAGCGATGATACCAGGCCCGATGCATGGAAGGCGGCCGTTGCCAAAGATGGCCTTCCCTGGAGACATGTGCTCAGCGGCTTGAAGATCATCAAGGGAGAATATGACCGCTCGGAAGATATCCTCGATAAATACAATGTTACCAGCCTGCCCACCCAGATTCTCATCGATCCTTCCGGCAAGATCATAGGACGGTATGGAGAAGAAGCCTTCGCCCATGGAGAGTTGGATAAAGCATTGGCAGCTGTTTTAGCGGACCTGGCACAGGCCCGGCAATTCACCCTCACCGGAACGATCACCGGCCAGACTACCGGTAAGCTCAAATTATACTACACGAATAAGGATGGCAAACAGATACAGGACAGCGCCGCCATCAATAACGGCCAGTTTAAATTCCGGGGAAATATAGCAGAGCCCGGCATGGCCTTCCTGGCAGGAGCAGTAAAGACACAAGGCATGGACGACCCAAACAGCACCGATCTCTTTTTAGAACCCGGCATGATGACCATCCGGCTAAAACACAATGATTTTAAAAATGCCGTCATAACCGGATCAAAAACACAGGACGAGTATACTGAACTGAAAAAACTAAAGGCGCCCATCTATAAGGAGATGGAGCCTCTGTCAAAAGCCTACGAGGCAGCAGGACAGGCTTATCAAAAGGCCGTAAAAGAGAAAAAAGACGATGCGACAGTCGACACTTTGAAATACAGAGCTGCAGCCATTCATGACCAGTTTGATCCCTACTTTGAGCGGGCGGCGCAAATCGATTACACCTTCTTCGCCACGCATCCAAAGTCCTATGTCACCGCATCCGAGCTTCGTTTTCATATCAGTTCCTTATCCCTGGACTCTGTACAGCTATTCTATGACGGCCTCGGCAGTACCATACAACAAAGCAATTCCGGAAAATACATCGCCAAAGAAATAGCCAAACTACGTGCCGGCTCTCCCGGCAGTCCCGCGGCAGACTTTACGGCAAAAGAACTGAACGGCAGCACCCTCACCTTATCCACGCTGAAAGGAAAGTATGTGCTGATCGACTTCTGGGCCAGCTGGTGCGTACCCTGCCGCAAGAGCATGCCCCATGTAAAAGAATTGTACAGCCAGTATAAAGACAAAGGGTTCGAAGTCATCGGCGTCTCCGATGACGACCGGGATAACGCAGCCTGGGAAAAAGCCGTGGCAAAAGACGGCACGGGTATCTGGCATAATGTGCTGCGGGGCCTGGACTGGGAGAAACTGAGAAAAAACGAAAAGAATGACAAGGACATTAGCGACAAATTCGGCATCCACTCCTTACCCACCAAGATCCTGATCGATCCGAACGGCGTCATCATCGGCCGCTATGACAAGGGTACAGAAGAAGAAGCAGAAGCCATGGATAAAAAAATAGCAGAAATGCTGGACAAATAATACATTCATTTAACCAACCTAATCAGCCAGGTCATGAAAAAATATCTCTTGTTATTTCTCGGAGGGTTACCCACCCTCCTCATACACGCCCAGCCATTTACCCTGACCGGTACGATCACCGGTCAGACTTCCGGCAAACTCAAAATGTACTACACGAATAAGGATGGCAAACGCGTACAGGACAGCAGCAGCATTAACAACGGCCGGTTTGAATTCCGGGGCAATATTGCAGAACCAGGCGGAGCCTATCTGTTCAACGTCCTAAAGACAGCGGACGTCGAAGACCCGCGTAATTCAACTGAAATTTATTTGGAGCCCACGGCCATGACCATTAAAATGAAAGCCGGTGACATCCGGAACGCGGTGCTCACCGGATCAAAGACACAGGATGAATTCCTTGCACTTCAAAAATTAAGAACACCGGTATATAAGGAAATGGAACCCGCAGAAAAAGCCAATCAGGAAGCAAACGAAATATACATTACCGCAATAAGAGAAAAAAAGGACGATGCCACGCTCGACACGTTGAAATACCAGGCGGCAGCCCTCCATGACAAATTAGATATTTATAATGACCGGCTGGCGCAAATAGACTATGCATTCTTCGCCGCACATCCGAAGTCCTATGTCACCGCTTCTTTTCTCAATGGCCATCTGCATGAGCTGAGCCTGGACTCCATACAACTATTTTATAATGGCCTGGGCAGTACCATACAACAGAGCAATACCGGACGAGCCATCGCCAAAGAAATAGAACAACTGAAAGCAGGCTCTCCGGGCAGCCCCGCAGCAGACTTTACGGCAAAAGAACTGAACGGAAGTACCCTCACCTTGTCCTCCCTGAAAGGGAAATATGTATTGATCGACTTCTGGGCCAGTTGGTGTGTCCCCTGCCGCAAGAGCATGCCGCATGTAAAAGAATTATACAACCGCTATAAAGACAAGGGACTGGATGTCATTGCCGTCTCCGATGACGACGGGAATACCGCTGCCTGGGAAAAGGCAGTGGCAAAAGACGGCACAGGCATCTGGCACAATGTGCTGCGGGGAGCATCTGTTGACAAAACAGGTAATTATGAAAAAAATGACAAAGAGATCAGCAGCAAATTCGGCATCCACTCCTTACCCACCAAGATCCTGATCGATCCGAACGGCGTCATCATCGGCCGTTACGACAAAGGCACGGAAGAAGAAGCCGAGGCCATGGATAAAAAGATCGCCGCCGCCTTCGGGGGATAGAACGCTCAATTAATCCCCACTTTCCCTTTCACAGAGGCAAATATCTTTTGGGAATCAAAGCCTACCCCATCTTTGAAAACGATCTCCGTATGGCGGATAGCATGAATATCCTTGCTGATATCCCCATTGATCAATACCAGATCAGCATGCTTGCCCGCGGCAAGCGTGCCGATCTCTTTTTCCCGGTTGAGATACAGCGCTCCGTTCAAGGTACAGATCTTAATAGCCTGTGCGACTGTGAAACCACCTTCTACCAGCAGCTCGATCTCCCGGTAGTTTGCATAGCCGGCAATGGTTCGTCCGCCACCAGTGGGATCCGTACCGGCCACCAGCAGGCCGCCTGCCTCATAGAATTGCTTCTCCCAGGCCAGCTCCCGCCGGAAGAGGTCAGCAGCCGCCGAATCTTTGAATTGCCGCATCTTCCAATGAGCGGCCACCGAATCTTTTACCTGCTGTAATACAGCGTCCCCTCCCCCGCCCTGTATGATTTCCCGGTTGGTCACAGGCTCGAACACCGGCAAAGTAGAGGTCAATGCCACCTTTTTACTGACCAGGAAACCGATCAGACTTTTCATTTTAGGGCTGTTCACATCCAGGCCTTGTAAAGCCTGGTGAGCCGCCGGATAATCGAAGGCATCTTCTTTTTTAGCGCTGTCAAAATCCGAGCTGGCCATGAACCCATGCTCCAGATCATCAATCCCGATCTCAGCAGCTTCCCGGTAAGTGACGCTGCAGAGATGCCCCGTCACTTTCAGTCCCCGCTTATGCGCCTCTCTCACCACCCCCCGAAGGTCCCCCCGGGTGATATGCATATACATCTTAAAGGAGGTACATCCTTTGTCCGCCCAGAAATTGACACTGTTGGCAGCTTCCGCCGTATCTTTTATGATATTGATGGAGGGGATGTCAAATCCTTCCCGCTCGATATACGGAGCGGTCACATCCATCTCGGGCCCCATCAACTTTCCTTCCCGGATCATCCTCCGAAGGGCCAGGTCTGTCTGCGGCTCAATGCTTCCCGCCGTCCTCATCGTGGTCACCCCGCCAGCAAGGTACATGCGGGGAAACGAAGAAGGCATCTCCGCGACATTGAAATAATTATCGATAGGCAAAGTATAATATAAATGTTCATGCAGCATCACCAGCCCAGGTATGACCGTTTTGCCCGTGCCATCAATAATCGCCGCATCCTTGGGCGAAGCGATATCTCCGGCATTTCCCACCTGGCTGATGATACCATTGCTCAGAACGATCGTTTGATGTGTCTTAGGCTGCCCCCCGGTTCCGTCGAAGAGCGTCACATCGGTGATCACCGTCGTTTTAGCGGAATCTTTGATATAGGCCCGTACCTGGGTTGTAAAGTTGGGCGCCTGGCTCTGGCTTTGAAAACTCAGATAGCACAGAATAGCGGTAAAAAGGAGGGATATTTTTCTCATGAACAGGATAGTTATACTACTAAAGATAAGGGAATAATGCAAAAATCTTCTGCATAGGCTGAACACAAAAACGCCCCCGGTTCCAACGATCCGGAGGCGTCCAAACAAAAAACAAAAAATCTATTTTCTTACTTCATCCAATGCTCTCTCTCCCGACTTTACCTCCTTCCCCAGCTTCACCTCTATCTGATGTATCGCCCGGATCGTCTTAATAACAGAATCCGGCGTCACCGAAATACTATCAATCCCTTCTTCCACCAGGAACTGCGCAAAATCCGGGAAATCAGAGGGTCCCTGGCCGCAGATACCCACCTTCACCCCACACTCCTTGGCAGTGCGTATCAGCATCCGCAGCAAGGTTTTCACAGCCTCATTCCGCTCATCGTAAATATGCGCCACCAGGGAGGAATCCCTGTCCAGGCCTAATGTCAATTGAGTGAGGTCATTCGAGCCGATCGAGAATCCGTCAATATGTTTGCTGAATTCTCTGGCCAGGATAATATTGGAAGGCACCTCGGCCATCAGGAATATTTCCAGTCCCCTCTCCCCCTGCACCAGCCCATACTCCCGCATCACTTCCTTCACCTTCTGCAGCTCTTCCACCGTCCGGCAGAAAGGGATCATCACCACCACATTATCCAATCCCATCTGTTCCCTCACCCGACGGATAGCCCGGCACTCCATCCCGAACGCCTCCTTATACTCCGGCGAATAATAGCGGGAGGCGCCCCTCCACCCGATCATCGGATTCTCCTCCTTCGGCTCATAATATTTACCTCCCAGCAGATTGAAATACTCATTGCTTTTGAAATCGGAGAACCGGACGATCACCTTCTCCGGATAAAAAGCCGCCGCAATGCGTCCAATACCATAGGACAACTTCCGGATAAAATAATCCTCCTCTCCTTCAAAACCCTGTATCTTCTTCTGGATCGCATCCGTCAGCTCCGCATCCTTTAAAGCCCGGTGCGTCATCAGCGCCACAGGATGCACCCCGATATAATTATTGATAATGAATTCCTCTCTTGCCAGCCCCACCCCACAATGCGGTAAATGCGAATAATTAAAAGCCATAGCCGGAGTACCCACATTCAACATCAAGGGAGTACGGATAGACGGTAGTCCGCCCAGGTCGGTCTCGATCTTTCTGAATTCCAGCACCCCCTCATAGATCAGCCCTTCATCGCCTTGCCCGCAGGAGGCCGTCACCAACTGCCCTTCAGACAGCAGCTCCGTCGCATGCCCGCACCCTACGATAGCAGGAACTCCCAATTCCCGGGCAACGATCGCCGCATGACAGGTACGCCCGCCCTTATTCGTAATGATGGCAGCCGCCTTCTTCATAATAGGCTCCCAGTCGGGATCCGTCATATCCGTCACCAGCACATCTCCGGCCTTAAACTCATGACCGTCCGTCACCCGCTTATCCAGGGAATGCATAATATTCACCTTCCCCGTAGCGATCTTATCGCCTACAGCAATACCTTTCAGCAATAGTTTTGCCGCCTGTGTTTTTTCATCCATTACATACTCAGTCAGCGTGTTCTGGTGCTTACGCGAGTGAATAGTCTCCGGCCTCGCCTGCACGATGAACAGCTCTCCTGTCAGCCCGTCCACCGCCCATTCCACATCCATAGGGCACCAATGCTTTTTCAACCGGGAATAATATTCCTCTATCAGGCACACCCATTTCGCCAGCTTGAGAATATTCGTTTCATCCAGACAGAACTTATGCTGCAGGTTCCTTTCCACGGGAATGATCTTCACCCGCTCGTCCGGGTCGTCCCCATATACCATAAGCTTATCCTTGGAACCCAGCTTTTTCTCGATGATAGAAGCGTACCCCTGTATCAGCGTCGGTTTAAACACGATGAACTCATCCGGCGACACCGCCCCCTGAACGATCATCTCTCCCAATCCATACGAACCGTTGATAACGACCACCTCTTTAAATCCGGATTCAGTGTCCAGGGAGAAGGCAACTCCCGAAACACCCAAGTCCGAGCGAACCATCTTCTGAATACATACAGAAAGACCCACTTCGAAATGATCGAACTTAAATGTCTCCCGGTAGCTAATGGCCCTGTCCGTAAACAGAGAGGCAAAACAATTCCGCACGGAATCCATCAGAGCAGCCGGCCCACGCACATTCAGGTAAGTCTCCTGCTGCCCGGCAAAAGAGGCATCCGGCAGATCTTCTGCCGTAGCGGAAGACCGGACGGCTACATCCGTATCGGATTGCCCGTATTCCTGAGATAGTTTGTGATACCCCTCGATAATGGCGGCGCTAAGCGCCGGAGGGAATTTACTGTTACGGATCAATTGTCGTATCTGCAGACCGGCCCGTCGCAAAGATTCGACGCTGTCAAAATCAATAGTACCTACCAGGCGTTTGATCTCCGCCTCCAGTCCGCCCACTTCGATAAACTCACGATAGGCATGCACCGTGATGACAAATCCATCAGGGATACGTATCCCCAGTTCATACATGTTGGTGATCATCTCACCGAGAGAGGCATTTTTCCCGCCGGCTATCGCGATATCCGATAGTCCGACTTTGCGCAAAGGCAGAATGTAAGAGTGTGTACTCATATGGCAATCAATCGTTGATGACAAATTTATCGGCCGGACAACTACCAGTTAACCCGTCCGCACGATTCAGGCAATACAAACCCGTACCGGCTAAGCCCGCAGTTTGTTAATGTGTTCGTGTTTTCTCAAAAAAGACCCCGCGAAAAAAATGAAAATTGGGAATGGTGAAGCAAAGATATAGGAAAACTGCTAATACTTTAGCAATTCAGTCTCAGTATGGAAGTAATATAATCTCCAAGTAATATTCACCCGATTGCAATGTCTGCCGGCCGACAATTAAAGCCCCTGGCTGCAAGCTGCCAGTTCCCCCTTACCCCAATGGCAACCGCACACTCAGCATACATCCCTCCCCGGGCCGGGACTGCAAATCCACTACCCCATTGAACAGCTCCACCCGGCTGATGATATTGGTGATCCCCACCCCTTTGCGATGCCGGGAAATATCGAACCCAACGCCATCATCCGTTACCGTTAGTACAATATCGTCCTCCTCGATGCTGAGACGGATCAACACCTCGGTGGCATGGGCATGCTTCACGATATTATTCAGTTGCTCCTGGATGATCCGGAAAAAAGTCAGCTTGCGCCGGTCCTCGATATCCTCCTCGCTAATGTTCCGGACGTCCAGGCTGATATGGAGCTCGGTCGCCATCTTCATATCATCGATAATATCCTCTATGGACTCGATCAGCCCGATCTCCCGAAGACCGGGCGTTATCAGGGATTTGGAAATTTTCCGGATCTCGTTGATGGCATTGCTCACCAGCTCCGTACTACGTTCCAGCAATTCCTGCCGCATATCCTCATCGGTCATGGCCGTATTAATATACAGGTTGCTGGCTCCCAGGATCTGGTTGACATTATCGTGCAGCTCCTTGCCGATCTCCGTTCGCTCCTTCTCCTGGGCGAGGATAACAGCCTCGGTTATCTGCCGTTGCCGGGAGACACGTTGCTCATTCAGTTCATTTTCCAGCACGATCCGCTCGGTCACATCAATGGCCAGCACCAGGACAGCCGGTTGGTGCTTATACTCTACACTGTGCCAGGCTATCTCCACGAAGATTACCTGCCCGTTCTTTTTAACATGCTGCCAAAGGCCTTTTTTCACCACCTCCCTGGTGTGCAGGATCTGGTTCACTTCCGCCCTGATCTGCTGCTCACTGCCGTCAAGACGGATGTCCGCCAGCGTCTTATCGAGAAATTCTTCATGACTATATCCATAGTGATGAATGGCCTCTGCATTCGCCTCCAGGATCCGTAAGGTCGCTGCATCGAACACCCACATAGGCATGGGATTATTATTGAACAGCTCCCTGTATCGCTCCTCGCTCTCCCGGAGATTTTCCTGGTTGCGCTTACGCTCCAGGCTGTACCGGATAGCGCGGGACAGCAGTTTTTCGTCAAACTCCCCTTTTATCAGGTAATCCTGGGCGCCAAGCAACAGCACCTGCAACGCTAAATTGGTATCCGTTATCCCCGTCAGCAGGATCACCGGCACCCGCTCCGCGGACTGGCTGAGACCCGTATAACTGTCCAGACCAAAACTATCGGGAAGGGACAGGTCAAGAAATACCAGGTCGATCGGTCCCGTTGCCAGTATGATCTTCGCATCTGCCAGCCGGGTAGCATGCAGTATCTCTCCGATCACCAGGTCCGTAGCCAGCAGAAACTCCTTCAACAGGAAGAGATCCCCGGGATTGTCCTCGATGACCAGTATATTCAGATTGGCATTTTCCCTGGACATTTACTTACGCAGATTTTGGAAGTTTGACAATGCTGATCCAGAAATCCTCAATGGTCCGCACGACTTCCATGAACCTTTCCAGGTCTACCGGCTTGGTGATATAACAATTCGCATGATTATCATAAGAAGTCAGAATATCTTTTTCGGAAGAAGATGTGGTGAGCATAATAACGGGAATCCGCTTCAGCTCCGGATCATTCTTAATAATACTCAGCACCTCCTTCCCATCCATCTTCGGAAGATTGATATCCAGCAGGATCAGATCGGGCGTGTCGCCATCTGTAAAGGGAGGAGCTTTCTTCAGGAACCGGATCGCTTCCATTCCGTCATAGGCTACGGATATGCGGTTGACGATCTTCGCTTCTTCCAGGGCTTCCCGGGTCAGCAGTATATCGCCCTCATTGTCATCTACTAATAGAATGTGAATCTCTTGCATACGATAAGATTTACAGGTACTAAAATCTTCCGGGCTACGCCCGGTTTGGTATGGTAAAAAAGAATATACTTCCTTTTCCCGGGGCCGATTCCACCCATATCCTTCCCCCATGCCGCTCCACGATCTTCTTACAAATCGCCAGTCCGATACCGGTGCCGGAATAATCGCTCTTGTTATGCAGACGCTGAAAGATAATAAATATCTTCTCAAAGAATAAAGGATCAATTCCAATGCCGTTATCCCCAACGGAGAACTGCCAGCATTCCGGTTCTTCTTTTACCTGGATCCGGATAACAGGCGGCTCTTCGCTACGGTATTTCAGAGCATTGCCCACCAGGTTCTGGAACAACTGCGTCAACTGCACCTTATCACCATGGACCACCGGTAAAAGGTCCATCTCCACCCGGGCCCGGGTGGAAATTACCTTTTCCCGGAATATATTCCCCACCTCCGCCATTATCTCGCCCATATCCACCGCCCCAAAACTCTCCTTTCCGACCCCCACCCTCGAATACTCCAGCAGGTCCAGTATCAACGCCTTCATGCGTTCAGCACCATCCACCGCATAATGAATATACTGACCGGCTTTTTCGTCCAGTTGCCCCTGGTATCTCTTCTGCAGCAATTGCAGGAAGCTGCTCACCATGCGCAAAGGCTCCTGCAGATCATGCGAAGCAATATAGGCAAAGCGTTCCAGCTCGGCATTGGACATAGCCAGCTCTGCGGCCCTTTTCTTCAGATCCTCATTCAGTTGCCGTAACAGCTGCTCCGAACGCTTCCTGTCCGTGATGTCGTTCACCACCACCATCCGGGCGCGCCGGCGATCATATTCAACGGGATGCGCCGTCACCTCCACAAATATAATATCCCCGTTCTTTTTAATATGCCGCCAGGTGTCACGCCTTGACTCTTCATGGGAAGATCTGGCGGCTTCCACGTCGCTGAGCAGCCGGAACTTATCCTCCGGCGGCCGGATATCCGTAATCGTCATCCGCAGGAACTCCTCCTCGCTATACCCGTAATTGCGTATAGCCGCCTCATTCACTTCTAAAAATTGCAACGTCTCCTGGTCATAAATCCATTTGGGCAGGGGACTCTTAAAAAAAAGATATTTGTATTTGCCTTCCGATTCCTGTAACTCCGCCATCTGGCTCCGCACCTGCCGCTCCAACTCCCGGTTGAACCGGCTCAATTCTTCCTTCGCCTTCTTCTCTTTGCGAAGATCGACCCTGACTTTGGAAAAGACCACAATCGCCAGGATGCACACGGCGGCAGTCAGCACCCAGAGCACACCTTGCAATCCGGATGCCACTCCCTGACTGGCTCTTCGGCGAAGCTCCAGCAGCCGGTTCTCTTCAACGTCCATACGGTCGATCAGTATACCGATCTGGCGGGAATATCCGATAGTCGCACCGGTGGCGATCAGCATTGCTGCAGACTGAAAATCCCTGCCCCGGCTCACCCGGGTAGCCTCGTCCAGCAACGCCCTGTTCTTGTTCACATAATACAGCAGGAGATCTATCCGGTCCTGTTGAGTCCGGTTATCAGCAGTCAGTTTTTTCAGCTCCGTGATCTTACCTTGCAGCAGGGAGTCAGATATCCTCAGGCTATCCAGGAAAGAACGATCGCCGGTAAGGAGGAAATTTTTTACGCTTAGCTCGTAATGAGTGCTGAGAGCCAATACTTCCTGCGTTTCATAAATCACCTGGCTGGAATGCCTGATAATGGCGGATCCATCCTGCAGCCGCCCCGACTGTCGGATAGATATAACAACAGTAGCGAGAACACCTGTTATCGCTATGACGATACCTGTAATAAGAGTTCTTTCGATGGTTGCACAGAATTAAAGTCTACTAATATACTTAAAAATTACTGATTTACACACCCAGCGATTTCTTAGCCGCCAAATGGCTTCTCCCATCCTCCGCCACGATCAGCAGCTTATCATCACCCTGCAGCACAGTCGAGCCGACAGGAGTAATATAATCCTTTCCACGTATGATTAAGAGGATCTTCGCCGTCTTAGGAAAATTGATCTCTACGATCCGCTTGCCGGCTACAGGTGCATGAGCCGGCAGCAGGATCTCTTCCCGCACCGACATGACGGGGTCGATCCATTCCAGGTCATTACCGGATCTCTTTTTGGCCCTGCCGGGAACGGTCAGATGTAATCCACGGGCGATAGCAGGCAGGGTCGTTCCCTGCACCAGCACCGAGGAGACGGCAATAAAAAAAACAAGGTTGAAGATCATATCCGACTGGGCCAGCCCTTCGATCATCGGATAGGTAGCGAATACGATCGGTACCGCTCCCCGCAACCCCACCCAGGAAAGGAATAATTTGCTGCGCCGGTTGGTTTTAAAGAACAGCAGGCTGCCGAATACTCCTATTGGCCGGGCAATGAATATGAGGAAAGCGGAGATCAGCAGACCCGGTCCGGCCACAGCCATCACCCGCGACGGGAATACCAGCAGGCCCAGCGTGAGAAAGAGGATGATCTGCATCAGCCAGGCCACCCCATCGTAAAACCGGATCAGACTCCGTTTGTGTATAAAATTGGAAGTGCCGAGCACCACCGCACAGATATAGATCGCGAGAAACCCATTGCCCCCCAGGAACTCCGTTGCAGAATAACTGAACAGCGCCAGCGCCAGCAGCAACACAGGATAGATCCCTTCATTATTCAGGTGGATGCGGTTGAGCAGCCACAGGCTCCCTTTACCGGTAGCATATCCCATCAGCCCTCCGATGATAAACCCTTTGCAGAACAACAGAGTCAGCTCCCCCACGGGCAAATGCCCTTCCTTCACCACGGCCGTCAGAGAAATAGTGAGAAAATAAGCCATCGGATCGTTGCTCCCACTCTCCAGCTCTAGCAAAGGCCGCAGGTTGCCCTTCAGCCCGATGCCCTTTCCACGTAAAATAGAGAAGACAGCGGCCGCATCCGTAGAAGAGACGATGGCGCCCAGTAACAAGCCCTCCGGCAGCGTGAAGCCCAGCAGGTAATGGACAAAAATCCCCACGGACAGGGCCGTCAGCAATACCCCCAGCGTCGACAAAGCCATCCCCTTCCAGAGTATGGGCCGGATGGTGGGGAAATCCGTGCTCAACCCACCGGAGAACAGGATAAAATTCAGGGCGGTAATGCCCACGAACTGAGCAATATGCGGGTCATCGAATTGAATACCCCCAATGCCTTCCGATCCCGCCAGAATACCTACCAGTAAAAAAAAGATTAGCGTGGGAACGCCCCATCTGCTCGTAGTCTTTCCGCCAAGTATACTCAAAAGGAGCAGGACAGAGCCAATCAGTAAAATATTCTCCGAGGTAATGTGCATAGCTCATACAATTTACTGATTGTTCTAATGACTCTCCCTATAATGTTCTAACAAAAGGTCGCCCCCGAAATCATTGGTAAGGTCCCGTATCACCGTATGCACATGGTTGGCATTATTTTGCGTGTTATCGTATTCAATAATAAGAGTAGGCCCCTGTATGCGGTAGTAATAAGGTTTTCCCAATACATGTTCCGTATTGCCGGCCCAGGTGAACCAGAGCTTTTCCAATCCCGCGCTTTGTATCTCTTTCAGCATGTCGTCTGCGAATAATTTCGTGTACCGGTGTACATAAAGGCTGACTAGCTGCAGGAGTAGTTGCTGATTGCCAGGCGACAGTTCATTGTAACGTATCCCGGATGGATGCCCGATCATAGCCTTTCGGCTTGTCCCGGTGATAATCTCCCGGGGAGCCACCGAATCAATAATAACTTTTTTCAATTCTTCCGGGGAGAGCGCATGCAGCAGGCCAAAGCCCATAGCCGTTTCATCTTTCAACACCTCCTCATCCTTTTGAGCCCCGCTCAGCACAATACCCGGGTTGGAGCCAAGAAAGCTGGGTGTTCCCGCAACCAGTTGATTTTTATCGGCAGAAAAATGGAAAGCCACATGGTGCCCTTCAAAACGCCATCCCCAGATAGTACCGGCGGAAGGAATGCCAAATACAGTGATAAAATATTTACCCGGATCCCGGAAATGATCCTCAGGCTTCCGGTGCTCCAGCTCTTTTAAAAGGGCATCGAGCTGCATAATACTCTTTACTTTCTTCACCGTCTCTTCGCTGAGACAGGCACGTAGCAGGTCCATTACAGCAACCCGCTGTGCAGCATTCAGCTCATTCATGGAAATACCTTTCCGGTCTTCCAGCGGCACAAAATTAAACCGGTAGCGCTCGTCATTATCAAAAGGATAAAAGGTCTTTGCACGCTGCGCGCTATCCAGCAGATGAATTAATACATTCGCTTTACTGACCAGACCCTGAGCCTGGACAGCTCCGGCAAAAAAAAGGCAAAAGGCGATATATAGCAAAAATCGTTTCATTTTTAGATCTTATTAAGGAAATAAAGGTATGCGAATAAGGCCAATTCAAATGGGCTCTAACTATATAATTTAGCTCCTTTAGAGCCAAATTGCTATATTCATTCTGACATAAAAACTACCATCCATGAGATTTATCCTACTGTCATTTTTTATCGCCATCTCCCTATTCATGTCCGCGCCTCTCCCAATCCACGCACAGCAAAAACTCGACAGCATAATGCCCGTAAGAGGTTTCTGCATCGACCTGCCCCGGCCCTCCGGCCTCGACTCATTTGTGCATTTTATCAACGAAGAGCTCGCCCCACGAAAAGTCAATACCCTATTCCTCCTGGTGGACTATCACTATCAATTCAAATCACACCCGGAATTGATCGATAGCTTCGCCCTGTCGGAGGCAGACGTCAAAAAGATTGTAAAGACCTGCCGGCAGCATAATATCCGGGTCATTCCGCAGATCAATCTGCTGGGGCACCAGGGTTGGGAAGAACGTCCCGGAAAATTATTAAAGGCCTACCCGGAATTCGACGAAACACCCTGGGTAAAGAACCCGGAGAAATATGTATGGCCAAATGCAGATAACCTATACTGCAGGAGCTATTGCCCTCTTCACCCCAAAGTTCATGAAGTACTTTTTGGAGTGATCGACGAACTCTGTGACGCGTTTGAATGCACTGCTTTTCATGGAGGAATGGACGAAGTCTTTTACCTGGGAGAAAGTAAATGTCCCCGTTGCGGAGGCCTGGATCAATCGGTATTGTTTGCGGGGGAAGTACAGATAATCCACGATCACCTGGTACAAAAAGGCCGTGAATTGTGGATCTGGGGAGACCGGCTGATTGATGGCAAGACTACGGGGATCGGCAAATGGGAGGCAAGTTATAACAATTCCTACCGGGCTATCGATCTGATCCCTAAGGACGTAGTGATCTGCGACTGGCATTATTACCGCCCTGACAAGACCGCCGTATATTTCGCGATGAAAGGATTCAGAGTGGTGACCTGTCCCTGGAGAGTTTCCGGGTTCGGTATCGCACAGGTAGAAGATATGGTCAGTTTCAGGGAGGGATCTACCCCCGAAATGAAAGGCCGGTTCCTGGGAATCGTAGAGACGACCTGGTCTCCTACTCAGGTCTTCCTGAACGGCTTTTATGGCATCGGCCAAAAAGGACCAGCCAGGGAACATACGGCCTGGAAATGTTTCAAAGATGTGTTTCAAAAGATTGACACCTTGGGAAATTAAACAGCCCTTCGCAGATTATCTCACCTATGGGCCATGAGCAATTGATAATTATAGGAAGATTCAAGCGCAATCCGGATTGCGCTTGAATCTTCCTGTTTTTTGCATAATAATACAGAAATCAATTCCCCCCATTAATGTGCAGGAGCATATTCAATATCGATCTGTATGGGAACAGTACCGCCCGGATAATTCCCGTAAGGATTAACGGGACCGAGACCGGCAACGGAAGTATAGGTCTGCGCCGATACAGCCGGCAAAGGCAGCGTAGCATAATACCCGCTTACATGTACCTGAGTCCCCGATACATCAATTGTGCCTCCGTTCGGATTTTGGATAGAGATCTGCACCCAGGCAGTGATTGCCCCGCCGGTGGAATTGGTTATTGAAACAGAGTTGCCCGAAGGTACACCGAGCGTCAGAGGATGACTGGTACTGGGATCTTCATGGTACGTTAATGAACCCATGATAATTGAGCCGGTACCTCCCTGCAGGGATGCATTTAAAGTCTCGGTGCTGGTACTGCCATCCTGACCAACCTGGAAACTAACGGAGGATGGGTTGACATCGACACCATAGGGCGATAGAAGAAGCACACCGCATTGTTGAGCATTCGCTTGTCCCGCGAATAAAACCGCCAGCAAAAATAGCGCTGGAATGGATAAGAGCTTGGACATGATTTTGTGGTTTTAAATTTTGAATAAGATTTTATAGCCGGCTACTCAAAGGAAAATTAGAATTATTTATAAAACTGACACGCAGCCAGGCATTAACTGTTGATTAAAATAAAACTGCCAAAATGTATAGTTAATGAGTGTGTGGGAAAGTCAAAAATCCTTATAGCGGTTTCTGATATACGATACCAGGTTCGAATTAAAAAAAATCCCGGCAAATGCAGCCGGGATCAATTACAAATCCATCAACCTGTCTCCTGATAAATCATTGTTAAAACTAATCCTGCAACGGTTCACAATCATACCCATACCCGGCAACTACCAACTGGATATCAGTTTCTCTAACTGGTCCCAACTGGTTTTCTATCCGCAGGATCTTGTCGCAGTCGTCCAAATCAAAATTGACCTTGCAATGGAAATAATTTTGATGCAGAAAAAGGATAATACGTCTGGCAACCTGTTGATCCTGCACATCAGTCCTGAAGACTTGCACAATTCTCATATTGATAGATATTCTTAAAGCAATCAAAATACAACTACCCTCTTCCAGGGGGCGCTGAAAACCAGTTCCAACTAGAAGATATAAAAAATACTCGCCTGCGCCACGCTGGTTTTGAAATCTGTTTTTACATTCGAAATATTAAAATCGCCGACTTTAGACAACCCCGCCACATATCTTACGCCAAAACCAAACCCGCTTTTTGACTGGTAACCCAACCCGGCGGCAGCAGCCAGATCCATCTTTTTTGCAAAATCACCGGTAGACTTATTACCGACATCCTCATTAACCCGGAGACCAAACTGTGAACCCGCTTCAAAATACAATCCTATATTGGTACGGTACTTCAAAAGGAATGGTACCGTCATATAGGACACATTTACATTCTCCTTGCCGAAAACATCATTTTTCATTTTTGCCCCCTGAGTAGAGAACAGGAATTCTTCCTGGATGGAGAAATTGTCAGTGATCCTGAAATTGACCAATCCGCCCGCATGAAAGCCTACTAACCCGTCCGTGGCAAAATCCGCGTTGGTGTAGTTGCTGTAATTCCCGCCGGCTTTGAGCCCAAAACTAAGTCTGCTCGTAATCCCTTTTATAAACCCCTGACTAAAAGATTGAGTAGACACCAGTACAAAACAAATAAAGAGTAACTTTTTCATAATTTTCCTTTTTTACAAAGATCAGTCCGCTACCCGTAATGCGAAAAGGGAAGGGCAACGAACCGGACAAAATCACCCACGAAGCGCCCCCCGTTCCATGGATCTTTCAAAGTCTGGTTCAGAACTCCGGATGTAAAAGGACGCACCAGCGAAATCCAGGAAAATGACGGTTCAATAGCCGTTTTGTCCGTTTCAGGACTTCTCCGTATCTATACGGTTTGACAAATAGAGTAACTTTATATAATGACGATGAAACTCCTTGTAAAGGATTTGACACGGTACTCCTGGATAGCAGCGGTGATCACGGGCGCGCTTGCCTTTATCTTCGTTTCCATTTTTCAAACAGGGGCGCCAATGCCTGTTTTGTATTCGCTATTCGTAGGCGCCCGGTTTTTAGCACAAGGGTTAGCCAATGTTGCGGCCCTCGTAATCGTACAAAGGTATTTGACGGAATCTCCGCCCATAAAGAAGAAAATGATCCGATACGCCATCGGGTTCCTGTTTTCATTTGTTTTCTTTTTTTTCACAGAGCCTCTCGGACTCTATTTATCTCTGCCAAAGAATGGTCCCTGGATACCTTCAACACGCCTGACCTCCTTGTTATTTCAGGCAGCCTTCAACAACACCCTCGTCATCATCGTCCAGAACATGGTTATCCTCCGATATGAAAAGACAAAATCGGATCTCGAGAACGCCAGGCTAAGAGCGGCAAATCTCGAATCAGCCAACCTGCTGCTAAAACAACAGATCCACCCCCACTTCCTTTTCAATGCCCTTAGCATGTTAAAAAGCCTGTACAAAACAGACGTACGTGCCGGCGAAGAATACCTTTCCCACCTGGTAAATTTCCTGCGGGCTTCACTGACAGATCCCCAGTCCAGGGTATCACTGCTCTGCGACGAGATCCGACTCTGTAATGACTACCTCGAAATGCAAAAGATACGGTTTGAAGATGCATTGATCTGTACGATTGATATCCCCGACCACTTACTGACAGGCGGGTCGGTTCCTCCCTTCTCAGTGCAATCCTTAATAGAAAATGCCATCAAGCACAATGAAGTGACAGAGTCATCACCCCTGGTGATCGATGTATTTTATAAAGAAGGCCGTATCTTTATTGAGAATAATATCCAGGTAAGGAACCATATCGATACACCAAGTGGCAAAGGACTCATCAACCTGATCGAAAGATATAAGATCCTGTCTAATGAAGAAGTCATCATCCGTCAGGACAACAAAGTTTTTTCTGTAAGCATAAAAGTTTTAACCAATGAATCTGGTGATCATAGAAGATGAGAAAGTAACTGCCAGGGACCTCGCCCAGACGATCGAACAATTATTTCCCGGGACGCAGATCGTGAAGATATTATCTACCGTTAAAGAAAGCATTCAGTATTTCACGGACGGCAGCGATGCAGACCTGATCTTTTCGGACATCCAGTTGGGAGATGGCCAGAGCTTCGAGATCTTTTCTAAAGTCGACATAGGCGCCCCTGTCATATTCTGTACTGCCTTCGACGAATACGCCTTACATGCCTTCAAGGCCAATGGGATTGACTATATCCTGAAGCCTTTTACTACCGAAGCAGTAGCAGCCGCCATAAATAAATACCTTGCTTTGAAAGGGAAGGTCGCTGAGAACGCATTCCCGTACAAGGCACTGGAACAGCTTTTCATTTCCAGGAGAACGACGGATGCAGGCGCTGTCCTCGTATACCAAAAGGACAAGATCCTGCCCATAGCACTGAGCAATATTGCCTTTTTTTACCTGAAAAATGGAGTCGTCAACCTCACCACCTTTGACAAAAAGAATTATCTGATCAATAAGAACATGGAAGAGTTGGGCAAGATCGCAGAACCTCTGTTCTTTAGAGCCAACCGTCAGTTCCTGGTGAATAGAAGAGCCGTACAGGATGCATCCAATTATCTCTCCCGTAAACTATCCGTTACTTTGTCCGTACCAACACAGGAATCCATCACCATCAGCAAAGAGAAGATCTCCCAATTTCTGGAATGGTTAACACAACCCTGAAGACCAACAATCCCCATAATGCAGGTCTTATTGCCCCTTTTGTCCGTTTCATAACCATTCCACTCACACCCTGCATCGTTTATACTCATTTTTGATCTATAAAACATCAGCGAACTACATCCTGATAAAAAAAATAAAATGAATATGAAAAGCAGTTCAATTACCGCGAAATTATTATCGGCAGCAACATTGCTGCTGCTCTCCGACTCTTTTACCTCCTGTAAAAAGAATAATATTGACACTTACGGGACAATGAACCTAAAAGTAGTAAATGCCGCACCAGACTCCGGCCCTCAAAGCTTTACCCTGGCAGACCAGGTACTCATCAGCGGCGGACTCGATTTTACAGAAGCATCTGACTATATCAGTACCAACTCCGGGACCAGGTTGGTGGCCCAATTCAAAAAAGATGGAACAAATACAGTTTACGCAACAGGCGAACTATGGACAGCTAATGATCTAAGCTTTACAGTCTATCTTGCCGGCGAGGGCTCCTCTGCAAGAGTTAAAATGTTCAAGGACGACCTCTCTGCTCCCCCAAGCGGCAAAGTCAAGGTAAGGTTCATTCATCTAAGCGACGCCGCCCCATCCGTTATCAGTATCAGGAACTCAGCAGGAGACAACCTGGTTACCACAATCAGCCGGGATATCGAAAGCGGATATAGCAATGTCGATCCAGGAACACTTTCTATAAAGATCTATGGCGTCGCATCAGGGGACAACATTGGTAATTTTGATGTGACGAATTTGCAGGCAGGTAAAATTTATACACTCTACCTCACCGGTTCAACGAATGCAACCATCAGCGTACAAAAAGTCCTGCATAACTAAATAATTTATTAAGTTGAAATTAACGCGTATAATACCCCTCTTCACGTGAAGTCTGCGGAGACGGAAAAGTCTTTCCATTTTATAAGCTCCTGCCTCATGGATTCGATCTTTTCACCTGCCCGGTCAAGGGCGTTGGATCCCAGCCAAAGATGCAGGGGTGGCTCGGGATTTTCAGCCAGCTGAATGAATAGCATGGCAGCCTTTTCAGGATCGCCATCCTGTTTACCATTCATCGCAGCGTAACGGGCCTGGGTCCTGGCAACGGCCTGGTACTCGGCGATCTGGCTTTCCGTCGAGACCAGGGAATCTTTGGTAAGGAAGCCCGTTCGAAAGCCGGAAGGGCCGACGACGGTCACCTTGATACCCAGTTCCCGGACGTCGAGATCGAGGACTTCCGAGAAGGCGATAACGGCGGATTTGGTGGCGGAATAGATAGCCCAGCCCGGTGCACCGACGAAGCCAGCCACGGAGGATATATTGATGATATGCCCCGACCGCTGCCTGCGCAGGTAAGGAAGGGCGCACTTCGTCACATTGATCGTGGCAAATACGTTGATCTCGAAGATGGCGCGCATCCGTTTCTCATCCAGTTCCTCGACAGTCCCTTCCATACCATACCCGGCATTGTTGACGATGACGTCGACCGTGCCAAAAGTGGCGACCGTCTGTTCGATGGAGTAGCGAATAGCCTCGGCGCTCGTCAGATCGACCTTGAGCGCGAGCAGCCGGTCGGGATCATTCACCCCAGCAGCTTCCTGCAGGTCGCTGGCCGAGCGGGAAGTGGCAGCAACGCGGTAACCGCTGGCCAGAAGCTGTTTTACAAGAGACAGCCCCAATCCCTGAGACGCCCCGGTGACATACCAAACTTTATGGGTGTTCATATTGGCTGGTTTTATTGATTATTGCTCGACGTCCGCGATCATCTTGTTGACGATGACCCATTTCCCGTCCAGTTGGTGGAAAGATAGCAACTCGAAGTAATTAAAATCATACATCTTCACATGGACCTTCGCCACGGCAATGGAGTTGATGATCTCTATGGAGACGATTTCGCCTTTGAACGGCTTGCCGGAATCCTTCGGACTTTGGCGATTCTTAACGCCGTCCAGGTACTGGGCGAGGGTCTTGAAATAGGGCTTGCCGGCAGCGTCTCCGAACAGCAGAGTGCCGGAGTAATAAACGCTGCTGAGAAGGTTGACGTCGCCCGTGTAAATACCTTTGAAGTAGGCATCCGTGAGAATGTGGGCGATGTCCGCAGAGTCGGCGGTGAAATTTTTCATACTTTTTTCGTGTTTGGTTGACGGCTGCTGTGTGGCGGCTGTCAGGGTGATGAAAAGGAACGAGGAGAGGAGGAGGAATTTCATATCAGTGAGATTTATGGGTGGCCAAATGATGACAACTTAGGTTTATCTATTATCAAGCCAGTGCAAAAAACTCCTTACCTTTTCTTTAGAAACAAGTAGTTTGTCTTTGGCAGGAACAACAAGATTTACTAACAGTTTACGTGCGAAGTAATGCTCCACCTCTTTTACTGCATTGAAATTAATCAGGTATTGCCTGCTTACTCTGAAAAACTGCTTGTCGGTTAAAAGACTTTGGATTTGTTCCAATGAATGATTCACAAAATATTCCTGCCTGTCAAAACAAGTAATTATAGAGGATTCATATTTAACGTAGAAAAAAGCAATATTTTCAGTATGCACATTGATATACTTATTGTCTTTTAAAACCAGGAAGTTCTTTTTACCTGCCGGCGCTGCAAGTTTCGTTAACAGATCATCCAGGTTGGTTGTTTTAGATTGAGGGCTCATTTTAATTGTTTTATTTGATTAGTATTTTTTATCTATTTAAATGTTAGCAGCATTCACTTGTCTATTTTATACCATGCATCCAATAAAGAATAAAATCAGCTTCCTCCTCCCATGCCGGCTTATCAAAAACTAAATGATTATGACCTTTAAATTCCTTATAATCGGTAATTGAATCACTCATTTCATAATTTCTATAATTGCTATAATTAATTGAAGCCGGAATCATTCGATCCTGAGTACCGGAAGTAAACAACAAGGGGGCATGTGGGTTTTTAAAATTTACTTTTGCCGCACATCTAAATGCATCCCTGATAATTAGCTTTGACTCGGGTATTGCATACTTGTAATACAATTGTTTTTGCTGTTCGCAGGTCATTCCATTGGCAATGACATTTTTCCATTTTTTAAAGGGCATCTGGTAGCTGCTTCTGCCAGAAGTAAAAGGGCCCATCGCATCCCACCATCCTCTTAGGAACGAGAACTTAAAGGTGCTTACACCCGGGGGAGGAAACGAATGAATAGCAACACCAGCCGCCCCAAGTCCACGTTGTAACAATAGCTGTACAATCAGGCCGCCCAAAGAATGACCCATCATAATTGGTTTCTCCGGTAGAGCACTTATGATAGCTGCAAAATAATCCGTCAGGGCTTCCAACCTGCTTGATGCAATGGCAGCATCGGGATGCCTGTTCCGCAACTCTTCAGGAGCAGTATCCTTATAAGGCCACCCGGGCGCCATGCACTTGTATCCTTTACTTTCAAAATATAACTTCCAATCGTCCCAGCAATTATTACCCAAAAATGTCCCGGTTATAAAAACAACTGATTTCGGCAAGGGTTTCGTCATATTCATGGTTTAACCGAAATACTAAGTCAAACAAAATGCCATTACTATAAAGGATTATAAATCAAAATATTACCGTATTTTCCCATAAAAAACAACTACTAAATATCGTGGTATCAGCAAACGTGCCACGTAATAAAGTGGTCCAGAATTTTCTACACCACATATTGGCAAATTCCTTTTCGAATTCCTACCTTTCATGAAATTCGCCCGTTTATCGACTATACCCGTTAAAAGAAAAGTATGTTTAAGCTAATTGTTGCATGCATCCTGCTCTGCGTAACAACGCAATCTCATGCACAATTGAAAACGGACCAACCTCCGTCAATACTGATTTTGGACTTACAGAAAAATAAGCCTGATACCATCAGGCTGCAACTTTTGCTGGAATTGTCACTATATTATTATTTTGAACGTGACGACAGCAGTAAAAATCTCGACACGGTACTCATTTTGTTACAGCAAGCGAAAAAACTAAGCGATGAAATTCATTCCGTAAAATGGCAGCCTGAAATCTTTTGCTTTTTGGGGAAATACTATTACAAGACCGGAAATACCGGCCAGGCGAATGATTATTTTATTAAGGTAACAGACTACATTAATAATTTTGGCCCCATAGATAAGCAGATTGAACGCTGGAAAGAACTTGCCTGGAATATTGAAGAACTGGATACCGCCGGATTTACAAGAATAAATTGTCTTGAAAAAGTGATGTCCCTGTACATGCAGTCAAATAATATGGAAAGAGCGTTAGAAACGCAAAGGAACATTGCAGACACACACATGAAGCAAGGAAAACTCGATCTGGCTGAAAATGAATTATTAGATGTGGTCGCTAAATACAAATCCCTGGGTTTTCGGGATATTTACTATTGCTATAATTTACTTTCCATAACCAACCATCTTAAAGGAAATTATAATAAAGCCCTTTATTATGCTTTGCTGACAATTGAAAACAGACAGAATGCCAGTGACACCTGGTTAATTATCTTCTATAGCCATGTGGCTAATTTATATGACGAATTGGGGCAGGCGGAAAAGAGCATCGAATATTACAGAATAATTTTTAAAATAAAGCCTCCTGACCCAATTGATTTTTATTACATCAGGGAAGCCGGTGTTTTTGTTCGTGATCTTATAAAACAAAATAAATTGGACGAAGCACGCACTTTTTTATTTGATTTTTCAGAAAGATGCCCACCCGTTGATCCCTATGGCAAAGCAAGTTTAGCGAGAACATTTGCTTACTACTATAACGCTGTCAAAAATTATACCATGGCAGACAGGTATACCCGGGAAATGATCAGCCAGGGAGAATTACTCGGGAAAAACAACGAAATAAGAAGAGATGTAGAGTATGACATCGGCCAGTATTACTTCGGGAAGCGACAATTTGTAAAAGCAGCAACTCATTTTCACATAGCTCTTGATGAAGCAATTCTCAATAATTCTGCCAATACCATCAAAGATATTAATTTGTCGCTTTTTAAGACTGATTCTTCCCTTGGCAATTATGTTTCAGCGATCCAACATCTGAACCAATACCACCAATTAAATGATTCAATTTTTAATGTAGCCAAAGTAAGACAGATAGAAGAAGTGCAGGTAAAATACGAAACCGAAAAGAAAGAACAGGATATCAAGCTGCTGGAAAAAGAAAGTAAACTACAGCAAAATGAATTATTACAGGCAGGACATACCCGCAATTGGATATTGGTCGGCATGGGCTTCCTGCTGACAATAATGGGTTTGATGTTTTACAATTCCAGAGTCAAACAAAGAATAAATAAAAAGCTGAAATTACAGCAAAAAGAGATCGGGGAACAGAACATTGCCTTACGCCACTTAGTTAATGAAAAAGAATGGCTGGTCAAGGAAATTCATCACCGCGTTAAAAATAATTTCCAGACAGTCATGGGGCTGCTCGCCACACAATCCGGCTACCTGAAAAATGAAGTAGCGATAGATGCTATTACGGACGGCCAGCACCGGGTGCATGCCATGTCCCTGATTCATCAAAAGCTATATCAGACAGAGAACATGTCTGCCATCAACATGCCTGATTATATTAATGAATTAGTCGATTACTTACGTGACAGCTTTACTATCGATAAACGCATTCGGTTCCACCTGCAAATTGAACGAATCGATTTAGACCTGTCTCATTGTATCCCCCTGGGACTTATACTGAATGAAGCTATTACCAATTCCTTCAAGTATGCATTTCCAAATGATAGGGAAGGGATCATATCAATTTCATTAAGCCATAGTTCAGCAGATCATCTATTGTTAACGATTGAAGATGACGGAATGGGTTTACCCGCCGGATTTAATGCTATTAAACAGAATTCCATGGGAATGAATCTCATGCGGGGGCTTAGCGCAGAAATTGGCGCAAAATTTACTATTCGTAGTCAAAAGGGAACACAGGTAGCAATCAGCTTTGTTTATAACCCAGATGTTACAATCGGGTTTACACAAATGAAATTTGAACAAACATATTCCGAATGAAAGAAAAAGTACTTATCGTAGAAGATCAGTTTGTAGAAGCCGATTACCTCCGCCTGATGCTTACCCAGGCCGGTTACGGAGTTACAGGCATTGCCTATTCTGTTATACAGGCACAGCAGATGATCCAGGAAGACAAGCCTGACCTTGTCCTCCTGGATATTTTCCTGAAAGGAAAATTAACAGGAATTGATCTGGCCAGGCAATTAGGAGAAGACAACATTGCTTTTGTATATCTGTCAGCCAATTCAAATGAGGAAGTGCTGAATGCGGCAAAAGCAACTCAACCCTATGGGTTTTTGGTAAAACCATTCAGGGAAAGGGACCTGCTTATAACACTGGAAATTGCACGATATCGCCACGAACATAGCATGGAGTCCAATTTAAAAAGAGAAAATATTCTAAAAAATCAACTATCTGCTATCGCCACCGATCCGGTGAGTTGGGAAAAAAAACTGTTAAATATCGGGAAAACCCTTCAGCCATATGTCCCCTTTGACTACGTAGCGGCAGGATTGAACACCTTCAGTGATATTTCAAGCCAGGGTCTGGGCTTCTTGAGAATTGGATACGATGAATACCAAAAAATAGATACCCCTGAATTACTGAATATTTCCGGCGTGAACACAAAGGAACTTATGACGCTGGTAAAAAACACATCTTATGATGACAAGCCAGCCATATATACTGAATCGACATTTGAGCAGATGTCCCGGGAACCATCCCTGAACAAATTGTTTTCCAAAATATTCCAACTGAAATCACTCCTCTCCTTACCCTTACATCTGTCAAATGGGGAAGTTTTCATCTTCTGCTTCTACAGCCGAAAATCAGACACGTATAATGGAGATCATATCGGATTATTACACCGTTTACAACAAGCAATGACAATAGGTGTAGAAAATAGGTTGCGCCAGGGGAAAGCGAATATAACCAATGCATCTCAAAGAAAAGAGGATCCGGAACCTCCTGGAAATCCTGCCAGAACACAGGGATTTGAAGGAATTATCGGAAGAAGCCACCAGCTATTAAATATATTTGATCTTATCACACAAGTAGCACCATCGGATACTTCCGTGCTTATTTTAGGAGAGAGCGGGACGGGCAAGGAAAGGATCGCAGATTGTATTCATAATCTGTCACCCCGGAAAAGTAAGCCGTTTGTAAAAGTTAACTGCGCGACGCTTCCTTCCACATTGATCGAATCCGAATTGTTTGGACATGAAAAAGGATCCTTTACAGGGGCTTTGGAGAGGCGAATCGGTAAATTCGAAAAAGCAGATAAAGGAACTATTTTTCTGGACGAAATTGGTGAGATGCCACTGGACCTCCAGGTTAAATTGTTAAGGGTATTACAGGAAAAATATATTGAAAGAATTGGTTCGAAAGACATAACCAAAGTGGACGTCCGGATTATTGCAGCTACTAACCGCAACCTGGAAAAAGAAGTGGCAGAAGGACGCTTCCGGCTTGATTTATTTTATCGCCTGAACGTTTTCCCAATGGAATTACCGCCATTACGGGAACGAACCGAAGATATACCCGACCTGGCTTATCATTTTATGCATTATTACGCCCATAAAGCAGGAAAAAAAATTACCGGACTGTCGGACAAAGTATTAAAATATATGACGGCTTATAGCTGGCCCGGAAATATCCGTGAGCTTGAAAATTTAATAGAAAGAAGCGTCTTGCTCACGAAAGGCAACATCATTGAAGATATCTCACTACCGGCATCTCAAAAAAAAGAAATCCCCATGAACACTCCGGATCTTCGAATGAAAACAATCTTTGAAAATGAGCGGGATTATATAATTACCGTTCTGAAAAAATGCAATGGCAGAATATGGGGCGCCGGTGGAGCTGCCGAATTATTGAACATCCCCCCAACTACATTAAAGTCTAAAATGAAAAAACTGGGCATCCGCAAAGAAAATATTGAATAACCCCCCTGTTGTCCTCTGCCCCTACTGGCTGATGGCATGTTTTGCGCCGCGGGAAAACAGTTTGTTTACCTTGACTCTGAGCCCTTCGATTACTACATACACGGATGGAACGAGGACCAACGTAAAAATGAGTGAGCTTGTCAATCCGCCGATGATGACCCAGGCCATGGCATTTTTAGTTTCAGCGCCGGCTCCCGAGGCGAAGGCCATGGGCAACATCCCGAATACCATCGCCAGAGTGGTCATTAATATGGGTCGCAGGCGTTCTCTGCCGGCTTCTACAAGAGCATCTTTAACAGAAGCACCCTTATCTTTTTGGTGATTGGTGAAATCCACTATAAGAATAGCGTTTTTAGCTACCAACCCCAGTAGCATGATCATACCCAGCAAGGAGAATATATTCAGGGAGTTTAATGTCAGGGCTAAGGCCAGGACAGCGCCAATAATAGCTACCGGCAGAGAGAAAAGCACTACGAACGGATACACAATGCTCTCATATAGGGCTACCATAACCAGATACATCAATAGAATGCCTACACCAAGCGCTAAAAACAGGCTACCGAATGCATCTCCCTGGTTTTTCGACATACCTTCTACAGACACGGTAATACCTTCAGGCAGTTTGGCCGTGGCCAGTTTTTGCTGTATCTCTGCCATCACAGTCCCGGCAGGGCGGCCGATGGCGGCGGCATTGACCTCGATCGAGTTAAGCCTGTCCGTTCTTTCCAATACGGATTGGCTTATATTTTCGCGGATATCGGCCACTTCACTGAGTGGTATGCTGGCGCCACGGCTATTGTAGATACTTAGTTTCCGTACGTTTTCAATGGTCCGGCGATCTCCCTTGTCCAGTTCCATATTGATATTGTATTCTTCACCCTTGTCACGAAATTTCGTATCGTCATTGCCTTTAAAGGCATATTGGACGGCCACTCCCACATCGTTAACGGATACGCCCAGCTTCGCCATTTTATCCCGGTTAAGCGTAATGGATATCTGCATCTTAGCCTCTTTTGTACTATACTGCACATAATCCGAGCCAGGTGTGGCAGTTACGATTTGCTTTACAATGGCGGCGGCCCCGGCAAGGGAATCCATATTGGTCCCCTTTACCGCCAATTGTAAGTCAAAAGAGGCATTGCCCGTGATACCTACCAGTTTGATAGTGGGTTTGATACCGGGGATTACGCCAATTTCGTTTCTGATCATTTTGCCAAAATCCTCTGTTGAAATACTCCTTTTCTTTTTATCTGCAAGTATTACGGATATTTCGGCGAGGTTGCTGTTGTTGGATCCGGATCCCCCAAAAGAGGCCCCCTGCTGGGTACCTACATTGGAGAAGACATTTACCACCTCCGGATGGGACATCACGATTTTTTCGACCTTGGCAACCGCCTGATTGGTTTCTTTTAGCGGGGTCTCCGATGCCATGTCCAATTGTATATTCAGTTCGCCGCGATCGGAGGTGGGGATAAAGGTGGAGCCCACAAATCCCGTTGGAACCAGCGCAATGGAGCCTATGATCAATAAGATCACGAGGAGGAAAACATATCGTTTATGGCCCAATGACCATTTGAGGATCCTGGTATAGAGCTCCCGGAGATTGTCGATAATGGATTCAAACCAACTATTGATGCGACCCCACCAATTGGTTTTGGTCAGACGGGCAAGTTTACCCCAGCGGGATGCCAGCAGCGGCGTAAGAGTAAAGGCCACGAATAAGCTCATCAGTGTAGAAAGGACCACCACCAGGGCATATTCTTTCAGGATATTGCCGATAAGCCCTCCTGCCAGGGAAAGAGGGAGGAATACCACTACGTCCACGAGGGTTATGGCAATGGCGGTAAAGCCGATCTCGTTCCGACCTTCCAGCGCAGCCGTGCGTTTGTCCTTGCCCATTTCCAGGTGACGGTAAATATTCTCCAGCACCACGATACTGTCGTCTACCAATATACCGACTACCAATGACAGACCCATCAGTGTCATGAGGTTAAGGGAAAACCCGAAATACCACATTCCGATAAAGGTGGGTATCATCGCCGATGGGATGGCCAGCATGACAAAAGAGGCGCTGCGCAGGTTATGCAAAAAGAACAGCATAACACATGCTACGATCAGAACGGCAATGAACAGATCGTCTATTACTGCATCAGCAGAAGCCAGGGTATAAATAGATTGGTCGGAAGCAATATGGTAGTTGAAATCCTTCGATGTAAAGGAGGTTTCGATCTCTGCCAGCCTGGCTTTTACCAACTTGCTCACGTTCACGGCATTGGCATCGGTCTGTTTTTTTATTTCGATACCGATGGCAGGTGCTCCGTTGATCCGGTTAAGGGTGGTATTTTCTTTCTGCGCATCGGTAATATAGGCCACATCCCGCAAGAGCACACGGCTCCCATCGCTATTTTGGCGTACGATAACGTTTCGCAGATCTTCGACGGTCTTTACCTTGGCATTGAGATCAATGGAATAACGTGTAGTATTTCCTGTAACAAAACCTGCCGGATAAGAGGCCCCACTAAAGGACACGGCCTGGTTTACGTCAGCAGATGAGATTTTGAAGGCTTGCAGTTTGTCGTTGTCCAGCAATACGCTGATCTGTCGTTGGGTGCCGCCGGTAATGTCTACTTCGGCAACGCCCTGTATGTTGGTGAGCAGTGGCTTTACCTGCAGATCGATGAAGTCGTATAGTTCGGTGCCGGAAATAGATGAGGTGATGCTTATTTTCATGATAGCCTCGTCATCGCTGCTAAGACGGCTTACCACGGGATCCTTTACCGCGGCAGGTAGGTCGGCCTTCATTTGGTTGATCTTGCGTTCAGCATCCAGTTGGGCATCCTTTACATTTGTACCTGATTTAAGGGTTGCTGTTACGGCAGAAGCGCCTTCTTGGGAGGAAGAGGTGATTTGATCCACCCCTTCAATGGCAGCCACGGCATCCTCAATAGGCTTGGTAACACTGGTTTGCACCTCTTCGGGGGATGCACCTGTATAAGTGGTGTTAACGGAAATACTATTGGATTCGAATTTTGGTAAGAGATTGTAGTTAAGCGTCTGGTAAGACAGGTATCCGAAGAGTATGAGTGTGGCGAATATTACTGTAATCAGTAATGGACGCCTGATGGATAATTCCGTTATCGACATATATCTATATTTTTACGATTGGCGGGTACTATCTATTGCTTGATAAGACTGCCATTGATAATATTAATTTGCCCTTCGGTGACGATTTGCTCTCCTTCCTTTAGTCCACTCATCACTTCAACGTTTTCGCCGGTTTCATTTCCTAATACAATCTTCCTTTCTGCGGCTTTGCCATTCTCAACGACGTATACGTATGGATTTTTCATGCCGTCCGCTAAAGCTGTTTTAGGTACCTGCAATACCTTGTGAGTGCCTCCGGTTTCGAATCCCGCCAGGACATACACACCTGCCCTGAGGCGGGAAGCCTTGTTGTTTTGAACTGACAGTTCCACCAGGTAATTGTGGTTATCATCCCCTTTGGGGCTGATGTAAGTGATAGTCCCGTTAAAGGTTTCCCCCGGATATACTTCGCTGGTAATGACGGCTTTTTGCCCGGTCCTTAACCGGAATACGTTATTTTCAGCCACATAGACCCTGGCTTTGAGGGTACTGACATCAATGGCAACGGCGATGACGGAACCAAGGTTGGCATATTCACCCGCCACCATTTTCTTTTCCGTTATAATGCCGTTGATGGGTGAAACGATATTGCCATCCAAAATTTGTTTTTTAAGCTGTTCGGCTTCTAATTTTTTGCTATCCAGGTCATATTTGCTGTCTTTTACGGCGTTGGCATTGGTAGCATTTCCCGAAACGAGTATTTTGTTGCGTTCATAATCCCGGTTAAGCTTCTCGATGGATAATTCCGCGGACTGAAGTTTGATCTCGTTCTCTTTCAAATCCAGCCTGCCTATGACCTGTCCTTTGCCGACAACACTTCCGAGTTCTATATTGAGGTCGACGATGTGGCCGGAGGCCGTTGCGGAGATATTAGCTTCCTCCTTAGCGGAAAGGGTGGCAGGTACGGTAAATCTTCCGCCCATTTCCTGCATTCTTACCCGTTGCATGGTAACCGCAACGGGTACTTGGGAACGGTCGACCGCCTTATTTTTTGAGTTAATTGTTTTTTTGTTACGGGCCAACAAAAAAATAATGAGCGCCACGATGCCGATCACACCGATAATAGTTAGTACCCTTTTCATTCTTTTCCTATTTAAGATTGCTTACATAATTGGTTAAAGTACCCTTGGCCTTTTCGAACGAAAGCCGGGAGTTGAGGAAGTCCAGCAGCGAGGTGATATAGTTGCTCTGTGCTTCTTTATAACTGTAGTCATCATCCAGGAAAGTCGACAGCGTGGAGGTACCTTCCTTATATTCCAAACCGGTTGCTTGCAGCACCGACCGGGCCAGGTTCAGGTTTTCTTTATTTTTAAGGAGGCTCGTGTAGGAACTAAATAGCTGTGAACCGGAATTCTCGTAATCGAGCTTATAACTATCGTTGTTCAACCTGGCTGTTAATCGTTGATTCCGGGCATCCAGCTTACTTTGCTCCAGCTGGCTGCTTTTTTTAAATCCGCTGAATATAGGAACGGTCAATTTTACACCGATTGCCGAATAGTCGAACCAATTATTGAACGCATTGGACAGTTGGGAACCGTAAGCATTGACACCGTATTTTGCGTAGGCTGACAGTGTCGGGACAAACGCGGCTTTTTTCTTCTGCAGGTCAATATCCTTTAGCAATATATTTTGCTCGTCAATTCTATAAGATACAAGGTCCCTTGTGTTCGACCCGGCGGCCTCCGGCATGGCTACCTGTGCTGAATAATCGATACTGTCGCTGATGTTGATCAGGGTTGACAGGTGTATGCCCATGGCATTTTTCAATTTGTTGAGGGCAAGCTGATAGTTATTTTCGTTAAGGGCAAGCTCTGCCTGTATATTATTCAGATTGACGCGGGTGCGGTCGTATTCGGATTTCTTTACCACTCCCTGTTCATAACGAAGTTTAAGAATAGACAGCAATTGTTCGTATTGGTTTTCATTTTCGCGCAGGAGCTTCCCTTTCTCACCGTAGGTAAGTACCTGGTAGTAAGCCGAAGCAGTATTGTAAATCAGCAATTCATTTTCTTTCAATAAGTTCAGATCCGATATTTCCTTGTCAACTTTTGCGGATCGGATAGCCAGGCTGGAGGATTTGTCCAGGATGGCCTGGTCTGCTTCCAGGTAGCCTCCCGTACTGAATTTGTTGCCGATTTGCAATTTTGTTTCTGCGGAACCGAACGCTCCTGCCGGAATAATGGAGGTTTGCAACTTAATATTGTAATCAAAGCTGGCATTGCCGCTAACGGTTGGCAGGAAGGCCGATTTATTTTCGCGTACTTTCTGCTGCGCCAGCAACACGTCGTTCTTATAAATGGTGCTGTTAACATTGCGTTCCAGCGTAACCCGGATGCATTTACTCAGCGATAACGTATCCTGTGCAGTTACATCCATGACATGAAAAAGACTTAACAGCCATATCATGCCTGATGCGGCAGCGCCGCGCCTCCAATAATTTCTGATTATAATCCTCATCTTGTTGTCTTGTGTCTCCGATATTGATGGGCGAAGTTAGCAGGGCTTTTTCGGGGTCCGGCGGAAATTATAGGAACCTTACTAATTGTTATACCAACAGGGTATAGGCTTATAGAAGTGCCCAAAAACCATAACTTTGTCATTCCGGCAGCAGCATATATATAATATACGGCCGCTTTCGTATAAAATATCAAAACCCGGTCAACACCCCATCGTACTTTTATGCAAAGAATCCTCATTCTATATTATGACTGAATACAACGATACAACAACAGTAGTAACCGCCAGCGCCCTGCCATTCCTGATTCATCCAAAATTCCGCATATACAGGCACTTACTGGCGCTGATATCGATAGGAGCTATGCTATATAGCAATGGTGATATCAGCAGAGTGTTTAATGCCTTCTATGTAAAGTCTGTCCTTTTCGTCACGCTGATCTTTATTTTCTATACCAATATGTATTGGCTGGTGCCCAAATATTTATTTCGGAATAAATACCTCCAATACGCGCTGGGCATAGCTGCTTATACCGGGCTTATTTATTTGTCCGGCACTATCCTGCAGAATATAAATCACGTCAAAGTCCCTGACAATGGCTTGTTCTTCCTTTTTTTCATAACTGTAATACATGTGGCTGCATCAACAGCCATTAAATTATTTCAGCGGTGGGCAATAGACACACAACGCATCACCGAACTGGAGAGGGCAACCATGCAATCGGAATTGGAGCAGTTGAAAAACCAGATCAATCCGCATTTCCTTTTAAATATGCTTAATAATGCCAATGTGCTTACACAAAAAGACCCTGAGAAAGCATCGCAGGTCCTGATGAAACTAAGCGACTTTTTGCGCTATCAGCTGTATGATAGTGCAAGGCCAAAGGTGCTGCTGACGGCGGAAATTCATTTTGTTACGGATCTACTCAACCTGGAAAAGATAAGGCGTGATAATTTTCAGTTTGCCCTGTCCCAGGAAGGCGACATAAGCGGCATACAGGTGGCACCGCTTATATTTGCAGCCTTTGTTGAGAATGCGGTGAAGCATAGCCTGGATGCGGAAGGCAGTTCATACGTAAGCCTGCATTTCGATGTGCAAAATGATACATTACATTTTAAATGTATCAATTCCAGGCCGCCCATGACAATAATTAAAAACGATAGGGGCGGATTAGGGTTGGCGAATGTGAAACGAAGGCTGGAATTGTTATATCCCGGCCGGCACACCCTTACTATTAATAGTACTGCAGCAGTATACCATATTACTTTAAGCATACAATTATGAGCTGTATCATTACAAACGACCAACCTTTCAATTGCCTTCAATCGCGGGCGGCCGTGATTTGATTCTTCCAAATAAGTAAAATATGCTCATCTGTACCACGCTATTCTTAATGCTGCCGTCCTGAACAGGAGCTTCGGACATTTTACTGCTATTGGTATTGCTAAAATTACTTAATCCCAGGTTATAGCGAATATCGAAACCCAGGTTGATGGGAGAGACGTAGCCCCCTCCCAATACCCAGCTAAAATCCGTGGATTTGTAGCTGTCTTTGACATGATAATGATTAGTGTTGGTTACTCCCACGATGTCCTCGTTGATTTTGGCGCTGAGAAGCAGTCCCAATTGCGGTCCTGTTTCGATGAAAAAGCCCAAAGGCAGCTTGTATTGTAAAAGGAGCGGAATGTTAAGGAAATTGAGCTTGTATGACTCGGTAGCGGTGATGGTATACCCGCTGGATGGTTTGCCTGTAGCGCCCTGGTTGGAGTAAATCAATTCAGGCTGCAAGCTGAATTTTGCCGACAAGGGGATGGACAGAAAAATACCGCCGTTATATCCTGTTTTCGGAAAATTACGTATGGATCGTGGCGAGCCGCTGATAATAGCTATCTGATGGTCACTGGTCAGGATCTCGGATATGTTTAACCCGTTTCTTATTCCAAATTTCACTTGCGCATAGCCGGCCGTAGCAAATGTACCAGCCGTCAAAAGCAGTAAGCTAAGTTTTCTTAATTGTGGCAAAGTCATATTTTTTGATGATTTTATAAATTGATAGTTCTGTAATTTGTTTATTGCGGATGGGTCTGAATCCAATCTGCCGAAAAGGATTTCCCCCACTCTTTGATGTAATGATAGAATTCATAATCCGTCTCACAGCCTTGTATAAACTCATAGCTGGGACGATATTGCACCATAAATGAATCCAGGGCGGGTGGCTGCAGGCCTGTCACTCTTTTTATAATAGCCTTGGTAAAGCGACGATCTATATATTTGTCGTGTTCTTCTTCGAGGAGCCTTTTTTGCAGGGCTTCCATCCTCCGGGCCTTTTTCATATCGAATAACATATTCAGGTCAATGCCGACTCCACCTATCCCGCCCCTCGGGCTCAATCGTAGATTCGGCAGGTAATTGGGGCCCTTATAATCGAATACCTTCTCGTATTCTCTCCGGTTTTCTATGGAATCCGTCCTGTAATCTCTGGGATGCACAAAGACCGTCGGTAATGAGTCTGTGTTCGCTTGCAGGCTCATGTCGAAAGACTGTCCCGGTGGAATATCAGCAACCGGATACCGGGCAGTCGATTTGCCCAGGTAGGAAAAATAAATGGAGTCCCCGACAGCCAGCTTAATATGGTATCGTCCCAGTGAATCGGTGACTGTACCGGCGCCCGAAGTCCCCATCACACTAACTCCACGCATGGTGTACATAGACTTGTTATAAACCGTTCCCTTTATCAGCGCCTGCCCGGTGGCTTCCTGTCGGCATACAGATAATATCAGGATCATCCATGTTCGCGTTTTCATTGCGTATCCAGGGTCTTTTATTTGATAGGTCAACAAATCTATCCTTACCATCCTTTGATGGGTCTTCTATTATACCAATCCTGTTCCTTTTTATAGTAAAATGGCTTCCTGTTATACCAAGCAATTCCCGGAGGCTCTCTGCAAGGATGACAGGTAGCCCCGCTATTATTTATTATCTTTGGTAACGAAGAGATATACGCTGTTACATTAACTATCGACTTATGAACTGCATGATCGTAGATGACGAGCCTTTGGCCAGGGAAGGCATTGAACTTTTGGTTAATAAGACGGAAGGGCTCAGGCTCATCGGCACCTTCAGTAATGCTACCGCTGCCTCAAAATTTTTGGAGGACGAAATGGCAGATCTGATATTCCTTGATATTCAAATGCCCGGTATCACCGGTATTGAATTCGCCAAATCCATTCCTCCCAAAACATTGGTGATTTTTACCACTGCTTTTAGCGAGTATGCATTGGACAGTTACGAGGTAGAGGCGATCGATTATCTGATAAAGCCGGTAAAGCTCGACCGCTTTCAAAGAGCCGTTCACAAGGCGTCTTCCTACCTGACTTTGCTCAAGGCGGACAATTCCAGGAGCAATATCGAATCGGTAAAGGAGGACTATTTTTTTGTAAAGGCCGACCGCAAAGTTTTTAAAGTCTATTTTAAAGACATACTGTTCATTGAAGGATTGAAAGACTATGTGATCCTGCAAATGGAGGAGCAGAAGATAATGACGGCCATGAATATCAAAACCATTTATGACCAGTTGCCCCAAAAGGTTTTTGTCCGTATCAGCAAATCGTATATTATCAATGTACAGCAGATAGTCTCCTTTGACAATAATTCGGTTTTTATCGGTAAGCATGAAATCCCTATTGGGAATGCCTACAGGAGTTATTTCTTCGATGAATTTGTTACCAAAAGGATGTTGGGCAGGTGATTGCCGGAGTGGAAAGCATAATAGCCCGCCGAAAACACAACTTCAATTGATCACATTTTAATGAACAATAGAAATAGCATGAAAAATAGCAAAAGAATTTGGTCAAGACGCGGCTTCATTGCAACGGTAACTGGCACGGGTGCCTTTATGATGGCAAGTCCACTTCGGTCCTGGGCGGCAGCTGACATCGACCCCGCGACCTATGATTTAGACCCTCGGGTTGCGGCCATAGTCGCCAAAACAATAGGCATCGATACGCACAACCATATCGATGTCCCGCTGGATACGGACGAGTTGCCCGGCCCCGATGCAGACCTATCGGGAGAAATGGGGAAATCAGGCCTGTCCGCGATCTGCATGACATTTGCCACGGACTACAAGCGAAATGTCCAGCCCGGCGAAGCCTACCAACGTTTTCTCAACGGTTTGTCCGCCATGGATGCCATGCTGGCGCGGAACAACATGAGGCGATCCTTCAACCTTGCGGGTCTACAAAAGGCACATGTCGCCCATCAGCCAACCGTTATCCAATCCATCGAAGGATGCCACTTCCTGGAAGGGAAGCTGGACAGGATGGAAATCGCTTACCAACGCGGCGTCCGCCACCTTGGTCTGCTCCACGATAGCAATGCCTCCGTGCCCTTGGGTGATGTGTACACGAATTCCCCGGAACTTGGGGGTCTCACAACATTCGGCGGCGAGGTCATCAAGGAATGCAACCGGCTCGGCATGCTGGTCGATCTCGCTCATGCCAGCAATGACACGATCGATGCTGCTTTAAAAATCACCGCCCATCCCGTCTTAATTTCGCATACCGGTCTTGATACGCAGCTGGGGCAATACCCCAATATGGCAAAGATGATGCGGCCGCGGCTGATCAGTAAAGAACAAGCCAGGATCGTCGCCGATGCCGGCGGGGTCATTGGTGTATGGACCCATTTGGCAGATACACCACTTGAATATGCGCAGAATATCAGGGCGCTGGTGGACGTCATTGGCGTCGGGCATGTAGGGATCGGAACCGATACCAAGCTGACGCCACCTTACCGGTCACCTAAAAGCAATGCCGGCGGCCCCGGTGGTCCCGGTGGCGGGAGACCCGGCGAGCGTACCAACACCGCCTGGGCCGACCAAGACGGGGGCTTCTACTATGCGGTAGTAGATGCCCTGCTGAAAACCGGTTTCTCGGAAGCTGAAATAGGAAAGATCGGCGGCGGTAACTTTTGCAGGATCTTTGACGCGGCTACTACAGGGCATTAAGCTGTTTCCTCAAACCATTTCTATAGGCTCAGATCGCTTGAGTTTTTTAACATCGGCAAGGGTATATAATGATTTGGTATCGCTCACTCTCATTGTTATTTTCTGCGCTTTTGTTCGGGCAAAGCTCGACAACGCTCCGAAAACAACAATGCCCCGCCTAAGGGCGGGGACATTGATTTGAACTTGCGGAGAGTAAGAGATTCGAACTCTTGATACCCTTTCGAGTATACACACTTTCCAGGCGTGCTCCTTCAACCACTCGGACAACTCTCCGGAAGGGCGGCAAAAATAGCAATTTCCCCCCTACATTCCGAATATTTTTTGAGCATTTTCCGTAGTTATCCGGGCCACCTCCTCCACAGACACCCCTTTCACCTCCGCCAGCCTGGCTACCACATATTTCAGATAGCTGCTCTCATTACGTTTGCCCCGGAAAGGCACCGGGCTCAGGTAGGGCGCATCCGTCTCCAACACGAGCCATTTCAGGTCTATTTCCTGTAAAGTTGCAGCTAAACTGGAGTTCTTATAGGTCAGAATACCCCCGATACCCAGATAGAACCCCAGATCGGTGATCTGCCTGGCAGAGGCGACATCCCCCCCAAAACAATGAAAAATACCCCTCAACTTCCCTTTCTGATGCTCGCGGATCACCCCAATACTCTCCGCCATCGAATCCCGGGAATGGATTACTATCGGAATATCATACTGCAGCGCCCACTCCGTCTGCCGGTGAAATGCCTCATATTGTTGCTGCTCGAAGGTCCGGTCCCAGTAAAAATCCAGCCCGATCTCTCCCACCGCCACCCAGCGACGATGGCCCAGCCAATCTTCCACCAACTTTAGCTCGGAGGAATAATCCGCCTTCACCGAACAGGGATGCAGCCCGATCATTCCGATACATTTCCCCGGGTACCGCTCTTCCAGGACCAAAAGATCCTCCAGGCTTCCACTGTCAACGGAAGGGAGATAGAACTTTCCAACTCCTTCTTTTTCAGCCCTCTGTATCGTTTCCGCAATATCTCCGGCAAACTCTTTGTTATATAAATGACAATGTGTGTCGATCAATCGCATAAATGACTATTAGTGCGGTTTTTACAATTATACCACAGCAAATATCCCTAAAAAGCAGGACTTCTTACCAATAGTCGCTTGTTGAAAAGATACCGGATGCAAAAAAATGCCAGGAAGAAAGTCGACTCGAATATCGAAACAAAAACATCCGGCAACCCTTAACCGGACCCGGGAGGAATATCCCGAACAGAAACTCACCACTTCCGGGAGCATGCGGATTGGACATGCACCTCCGCGAGAATCGAAATCAGCTCCTGCCGGGGTTTCAAAATAAGGGTAACGAAAAAGGCTCCACTAAATTACTTTGGATAAATCAAAAAAAGATTTACCTTTAAACCAGTTTTCATAGGGTACGGATTAAAAACGGGCCAGGGTGTCTACCCAGGCCCAATTTATTTTATAGCCATCCCATGCATTTGAGGCACGCCCAGCGTGCATTCCAGCGTTTAACTATTACAGTTTGCCCATTCCCGTTGCCCATTTAATTCCACCCTCTCTATCCCATTTTCTGTCCGATCGTTCCTATGCAATATTCATTCCAACCCTCCCACAAGTCGACTTCGTCGACCAGAAGTCACGCTCAAGGAGCACCCGTCTACCGGCGTCCGGGCAGGGATGCAGAAAAATCAATCCCTTCAAACCGGTACCCCAGGCCCGAAAAATGTTTCAACACCTCCGGTAATGCCCCCCGGAGTCTGTCAAAAGCCTTTTCACTATCATGGAATACGACAATAGACCCGGGACGCGCATGACGGATCACGTGGCGGGCACATTTTTCCGGGCTCAGCTCCCGGTCAAAATCCGCACTCAAGACATCCCACATAATTATCTTGTAATGGAAGGGAGCCTCCCGCAGAAAAGCCGACTGAAAAGCGCTGATCCTCCCATACGGCGGCCTGAAAAGATCCGAATCGATATACAAAGCGGCCTGGCGGATATTTTCTACATAATCCTTGTCACGGGTCTTCCACCCGTTGAGGTGGTTATGAGTATGATTGCCCACCCGGTGACCCTCAGACAATACCCTTTTATAAATTTGCGGATAGGCCAGCACGTTCTTGCCAATACAAAAGAAACTGGCCTTTGCCTCGTATTTTTTCAACTCATCCAGCACAAAGGGAGTGGCTTCGGGATGCGGCCCATCGTCAAAAGTCAAATACAGCACCTTTTCGGCTACAGGAATATCCCATACCAGCCGGGAATACCATTTCTTCAGCCACCAGGGCGTTTTTACGAAATAGAACATGGTCTGCAATTTACACATAAACCCAAACGAACCACAGGTTTGCTGGCCGAAGTTCCATCATAAAAAAGGCCCCGCCGAAGCGGAGCCGCACTAATCAAAATACCATTAACCATTAAACCTTATCCTATTAGCCCTGCAAAATATCACATTTATCCGGCCGCACCGCTAGACGAATGTCTAGCGCCAATCTCCCCCATCTCCCCTCCTTCCTCTACAAGTCAGTCCCACAGCACTCTTGAACACGAATTGTATATTCTTAAAATAATCTTTACTTTAGCCCATCCCATTATTTCCTGCTCATGGAAATGCTTGCATCAATGAAAAAACTATTTAAAAAGATCCGGAACTTGCTTCCGGGTACAAAAACTTCCGAATTAGCGCAGGATGATGCGCAAAAGCCCAACGATTCTAAAAGGGAACTGATCAGACATGTCAGCCACGAAATTCAGGGGAGCTTCTTTGGAGTAGCCGGCACCTGCGTCCTGCTAAAACATGCCATTGAAAAAAAACAAGATACCGGGATCCTGCTCGATCACCTGATGAATGCCTGTAATTCTTATAAATATAAATTAAACAATCTCCTCGAATATATCAGATTGGATGCAGGGCTGCGGGATACGATCTATGAACCTATTGATATAAGGACCCTGACAGGCAGGATCGTATCCGAAAATCAGAACATGGCATCAGAAAGAGACATAAAAATAGCCCTCTCCATATTGGATGACACGCCCGAACAAATAATAGGGGACGAATCAAGGATCAGCCAGATTTGTACTAATTTACTGACCAATGCCATAACATTTACCCGCCCCGGCAGCGCTGTTTTGATGCAGGTCGGGAAAGAGGGAACAGACAAATGGACCTTGCTGGTCGAAGACGAAGGCGAGGGAATGACAGACGAAGAACTGGATAAAGTTTTTGACCCTTTTACCACGCAAGAAAATAGGATGGATAACCCGGAAGGATTAGGTTTGGAATTATTCATCACCCGATACCTCGTAAAAGAAGTTCTGAAAGGGAAAATAACCGTATCCAGCCAACCAGCGATCGGAACCCGGTTTACAGTTGTTCTGCCCTCCCAATAAACGGCCCCGATACCCATTGCAAAAAAACAATTTACTACATATTTAAAATATATCAAATACAAAAAAACGATTTAGCTCAATAAGGTGATTTGATTTTCTTATCAAATTAATTAACTTACCGTCCATTCCAAACCTGTAAATATTACCATTGGAGCTTAATACACGCTCCCCCACGGTTCCGATTAGTAAGCTGGTATTTCCTACTTTATACATGTTACTATGAATAAGATTAGACTTTTATCTATTGGAACATCTGGTATAACAGATGAAGAAGCCGTAAACAGGATAATAATTGTCAATAAATTCTGCCTTGCGTTTAGCATCGCCCTTTTAATAATTGCCCCTGTCGTGGGCTATTTCGTAAATTGGAAACTATCGGTACTAATCCCCATTTCAGTCGAGTTTGTTATAAATGGCTCTGTAATTATTCTGAATCACTACAAGAGACATCGGACAGCCAGTATAGTCCTCTATTTTCTCCAATGTGCAGCCATCCCTTATTTTGGCATTTTACTCGGACGGCTGCTTCAGCTGCAATTCACCATCGTTTTCATGATTGCAATTGTCTATTTGATTTTTAAAGAAACCACTCTAAGAAAAATTGCCCTTGCAGCGGCCCTGCTCGATCTGGCTATTCTTGAAGTCGCCTATTACTTTAGCGGTAAAGACACTCAATCAGCATTGCCTATAAGCTACAATGCAGCTTTTCTCATTCACGCGCTGGTGATTGTCTCTGTGATTTCTCTGATCATCCTGGTGAGCAAGCCCTATGTTAAAAGCAACGACACGAACGCTGAACTAAAAAGGGCCAACCATTTTATTAAAATATTTGTAGCACAGGTCACCCATGAATTACGCACACCCCTCGATAGCATACACCAGGTTACTCAATTATTGAGAAAAGAAGTCCGGAAAAATGATCATTTGAAACAGATCCAGCCGCTGCTCGATATCTCATTTACCGCCAGCTGCGACGCACGGAATATTGTTAACAATGTGCTCGACATGGCGGAAATTGAGTCCGGAAAAACGCCGGGAACCGTAAATGAAGCGTTCCAGGTAGCACCATTCCTGGAAAAAATATTGGAAGTACATCAGGTGATCGCACAGGAAGAACAGATGAAGCTGCAGCTTTATATGGAAATGCCCCCCGTAATTATAAGCGACCCCCTAAACATAAACCAGATCCTTACCAACTTACTGGCTAATGCGATCAAATATGGACTCAAGGGAAGTACCGTTAACGTAGAAGCCAGAAGACGTGATAATTCATGGGAATTGAAAGTATCCAATGTCGGGCCAGGCATACCTTCAGAAAAGATAGCCTCCATATTCGATCCGTTTGTTACCGGTAAAACCGGCCAGACACAAGGTTCGGGACTGGGCCTGTATATTGTCAGGAGCAAAGTGATTTCCATGAATGGAACCGTTCAGGTACAAAGTAAGCCCGGCGGCTATACTATATTCACCGTAACCCTGCCGCTCATCGAAGGCAGGCTCAGGAACCTCTCCAAATGGAATGAAGAGGGAGAAAATTCAGCCGACAACAGGATTGATCTTAGCAATATTCATGTGCTGATGGCGGAAGACAGTAAACTCACCGCCTTATTACTAATCAGATCCTTAAAGGAAATGGGATGCAAGGTCACTATAGTAAATAACGGCCTGGAACTACTGCTGGCAGCACAAAAAGGATATCCCGATAATTGCCCTGATATCATTATCCTGGACTGCCATATGCCGGTATTGAACGGCGAAGAAACAATCCTGCAATTAAAGAAAATTCCTGCGTTAAGCAATATTCCCATAATAGTCACTACAGGCGACCTTTTTTCAGATATGCTGGACAGAATGCTCGCAGCAGGAGCCGATGCCTATCTCAAAAAACCCATCGACCACCTGGCCCTGCAAAAAACAATCAGCCTATACCTGAAAAAACAACATTAAACTCACGCTCCGCTAACCGATGTTTCTTTAACCAGCCTGGTTTCTTCCCAAATCGACTGTGGGCGTTTATATCGTTTGGTATAGACCTGCCACATCCAGCTTGCCTGGACGCATCTCACAATACCATTAAGATGTATATTCAGCCTGAGCGCCAGAGCAGGATAAACATCCGCTATCTTCTCAATCTGCTGCTTAATAGACCCCATCAATGCCAGTAACTCTATCAACAGGCCACGTACCATACCGGACGCCCGTAAGATTGCCTCTTTCAATGATAGTCCGGGATGGTTAAGCACTATGATCATTACTAAATTGGAATCAGAATTGTTATCAACTACTTCCTTTTCGAAAGAGAAAAGGTCATTAGATAGAGCTCCGAATGCAGCCGTTACCCAATGAAGCCGTTTCAGCCTTTGAGCGATATTGGTCGTCTTAAGCAGGTCCCATTCCAGGAATTGTCCGTCGCTATACTCGATCCATAATACAATATGATGCATTCCAGCTAAATGACAACGATTTTCCACGTACTCATAAATACCAGGGATATGACCCAGTGCATCCGCATTACGGTCCAAATGCGTAATGTTGATGTGATGACAATAGAGCCTGAGAAACTTCCTGAACCATTCCTTGGACGACGTGTCCCTGAACTCCCTCAATACATCCGCATTAGCCAGCTCCAAAGGGCAAGCGTACGATGAAAGATATAGAGCATCATTAAGACCTGCCATCCCTTGCAGCATTTTCCTGGACGTCTCCTGCTGCTCATGCGTAAGAAACTTAAAAGTATCGCGCCCCATGACATCATTCAGATAGAAATCAATGATAAGATTCTTCATCATAGTCAGCATCCTTTCAAAATGCGCCGTAGGGTATAAAAACAAAGCGCAGGTAATATGATGCTTTGCATTAGCCAGCCAAATCCCATAATTTTCCCCGAAAACCTGCGCAATGCCTTTTAACTGATCGCTTTGCGGATGAGGAGTGAATTTTTTACAGAACTCGTCTAAACTAAAATGGTCCGGAGCAAACAATTTTTGAAGGGAAAGAGAGGGGGACTTAAGTAAATCCGTGTATTCCTGCTTAATACGTTCCAGGGTTGCATGAGCAACGACCTGAACATTTTGTTCATGTCTCATAGCTAAAGGTTTAATGATTAATAGTATCTGTTTATCCAGGGATAATCCATTACCCTATCCGGTAGGTCCGTAAGCATTATCCCACGTAAATAAATTAATAAGGAATTCTCTTATATGAAATAAGCATTTTCTTTTATAAGCGAATACATGTAAAATGAATTCAGTAGCTTTATCCTATACACTCCCCTTCATGTACACAAAAATATTATTGGCAGATGATCATAGCATGATCCGCAAAGGGGTTAAGCTGCTATGCGAAGCGCAACTGGGATTTTCAGATGTACAGACAGTGACAAGCTGTAGCGAGCTTATGAAAGAATTGGCTCAAAAAAAGTATACCCACCTGGTACTGGATATTAATCTTTCTGACGGCAGTAGCCTGGAAGTCTTACCCAATATACGCAGCCTTTATCCCTATCTGCAGATTTCCATATTATCCATGCAGCCTGCCGCAATCTATGCCAGGACCCTGAAACAGCAGTATGGCATTTCCCTCTTTATCTCCAAAGCCGCACCGGAAGAAGATACCATCCGGCTATTGCGGCAGTTCTTCCAAAATGAGCAGCCCGCCCGGGACCCTGCCGGAATGGAGCAATCGAATAACCCGTTTTCCGATTTCACTCTCCGGGAGCTGGAAATACTCCACTATATGTTAAAAGGAATAGGGACCAATGAAATTGCCAAAGCCCTGAACCTGAAATGGAATACCATCTCCACCGTCAAGAACAGGATCTTTGAAAAGACCACAACCACGAACCTGATCGAACTAAAAGAACTGGCCACCTTGTATAAGGTTAGTTAACCCCCTCCTGCTGATCTTTCAAAAAAGTATTCACATGCACCACCTGCCCATTCTGCCGGAAGATCTTCCCATTCTTCTTAGCAAACTCTTCCTGGCTACGCTCATCCTTCAATAATTTATCCATATATCGTTTTACCGGCGGGTCCGGCAGCGTCACCGGCCCCCCATACAGGGTCGCTTCATCAATATAGCCCCGCAACAGAGGCTCCAGTTGCTGATAGAACAGGCCACGCCCGGCAAAAATATCACTCCCGATCACCTTACCGCCCGAGACAGCCACAAATCCCACGATCGTGCTGTCCTTCTCCCGGAACTTCTCCCGGAAATAACGGAAATATTCATCGCCCGCCAACGTATACTTCTTGTCCAGGTTACGGGACAGATAAGCCATACTGTTATTCTTAAATTTCCCGGAATCCAGCTGCCGCTCCACCTCTTTCCAGATCAATACCTGGTTGTGACTGGAATCCAGCACTTTACGCAAATGCATATTCGCAAAATTGCTGTAAGCGAACTTTTTCTCCTTATCGCTCCAACGCCCTTCCTCCACACACATGACCGGCACATACTGGTCTTTGGATGAGGGAGCCAGGATCGTGTCCCGGACAATCATCCGGTCCTGCCTTCCCCCGGCAATGATCTCCCCTCCGGCAATATATACGGACTTATCTGAATGCGTGTTAAAACGCAGCCAATGGACATTGTCAATAGAAGTCGTTCCCCGTTCCGTCACCGTCACCAGCCCCTGGCTCAGCGCCTGGTTCAGCGACACTACCCCACCCCCCGGCTCTCCCCCTCCCCCCTTTCTTCGGACAGGGATCAGTTTTAAATTCCTGAACTGTACCGCACTGTCATAATCTACGTACAGCGTCTCATACGTGAGCTGGGCATAGCCGGAGACAAAGCAAAAAATCAGCAGCAGAAAGGGCAAAAGGCATTTCATCCATACAATAACGGCTGAAACCTAGAAGTATTATCTTTGCCGCCTATGAGCAAAAAAGTCAGGCTAAGATTTGCCCCCAGCCCCACCGGGGGGCTGCACTTAGGTGGTGTACGGACGGTCCTCTACAACTATTTATTCGCCCGCCGGCACGGCGGTGACTTTATCCTCCGCATCGAAGACACCGACCAAAGCCGCTATGTAGCCGGCGCAGAAGAATATATCCTCGACTGCCTGAAATGGTGCGGGCTCGAACCCGACGAGAGCCCCGAACGTCCCGGAGCCTACGGCCCCTACCGGCAAAGCGAAAGAAAAGCGGAGGGCCTCTATGAAAAATATGCCGCGCAACTGATAAAACAGGGACAGGCTTACTACGCTTTCGATACCCCCGAAGAACTGGAAGAAATGAGGGCAAAATACAAGACAGCGGAGAACCCTTCCCCCCAGTACAACCACGTCCTGCGGGAAAAAATGAAGAACTCGCTCACCATGACGCCCGAAGAATTACAACACCAACTGGCCGCCGGCACTCCCCATGTCATCCGCATAAAGATCGACCCCGGACAGGACGTCCGGTTCACCGACCTCATCCGGGGAGAAGTTCACTTCTCCACTTCCGGCGTTGACGATAAAGTATTGCTGAAGGCAGACGGGATGCCAACCTACCATCTGGCCGTAGTGGTGGACGACCGGCTCATGGAGATCACCCACGCCTTCCGGGGAGAAGAATGGCTGCCCAGCGCCCCCGTGCATATCCTGCTCTGGAGATACCTTTTCGGCGAAGAACATATGCCCCAGTGGGCGCACCTTCCCCTGATCCTCAAGCCCGATGGCAATGGCAAGCTGAGCAAGCGGGACGGAGATCGGCTGGGCTTCCCCGTATTTGCCATGAACTGGACGGATCCCGCGACAAAGGAGACGAACAAGGGTTTCCGGGAGATCGGCTTCTTACCAGAGGCCTTTATCAACCTGCTCGCCGTACTGGGCTGGAATGATGGCAGCGAACAGGAACTTTTCACCCTGCAAGAACTGACAGAAAAGTTTGCGCTGGACCGGGTACATAAGGGCGGGGCCAAATTTGACTTCGAAAAAGCAAAATGGTTCAACCACGAATGGATCAAACGACTGCCCGTTACCCATTACAAGGACCGGGTGAAAGACTTTTTTATTACAAGTTTCCCCGGGGACGGGGGAGCCATCTCCGGACCCAACGAAGCAAAATTCACAAAAGTCCTGGAGCTCGTAAAAGACCGCTGCACCCTGCTGACCGACTTTGTACAACAGTCGTCGTTCTTCTTCATCACACCGACCGCGATCGATACAGCAGCCATCCAGCCCAAGTGGAACGCCGCCAAACAAACCTTCTTCGCAGAACTCCTCCGCCAGTTCACTTTCATCTCCCCCTGGGAGGCGCCCATCCTGGAAAAGGAATTCAAGGAAATGGCCGCCGCTGCCGCTATCAAACCGGGAGATCTCCTGATGCCGCTGCGTGTCATGCTGGTTGGAGCTAAGACAGGACCGGGCGTTTTCGACATTGCGGCCCTTTTAGGAAAAGAAGAGACAGAGCGCCGGATCCGACATGTCCTGAGCCTGCTGAAGGTCTGAGGGAATGTCCCCGGCATTGCTTATTTTTGACCCCTAACATCCCATTTGCCATGCAGCATAACGCACGTCCCATCCGGGTATTGGTAGCCAAAGTAGGTCTCGACGGTCATGACCGCGGCGCCCGGGTAATCGCTACCGCCCTGCGGGATGCCGGCATGGAAGTGATCTACACCGGCCTGCGCCAGACCCCGGACATGGTAGTCACCGCAGCCATGCAGGAAGACGTGGACGCCATCGGCATCAGTATCCTCAGCGGCGCCCATATGACCGTATTCCCCAAGATCATCGAACTCATGAAAGCCAGGGGCATGGACGACGTACTGCTCACCGGCGGCGGCATCATTCCCGATGAGGACAGGCAGGAACTGCAAGGCCTCGGCGTCGGCAGCCTCTTCCCCCCCGGCACCCCCACCACCGAAATCGCCAGCTATATTACAGAATGGGTGCGAACACACCGGGATTTCTAAACCCCGCTTTTTTACGGATCAGGCATTCCAGGCCATGGATGCTATAAATATTTTATATACATTTGCCCCGACCAGACACCAAATACCGGCCCCCCTTAGGCCAAAAGCAACCTGTACGCCCAAACTCAATTGCCATGAATATGCAAAAGATTCTCCTAGCAGGGGTGTGCACAGTTATGTTTATTTTTTTTGCAAAGGCCCAACAAGCCCCCCCTTCAGCTCAACAAAGCCCTCCTCCAGCCCATCCCGGCTACCTGACCATTGACCTCAACGCTGCCCAGCTCTCCATTGCCGAGGTACACTACTCCGATCAAAGCTATGAGAAGCTGAGCATCCCCCGTTTTACCTGGATGATCAATGCCGGCGCCTATTACAATTATGATATCAACGAACACTTCGGCTTCTACACAGGAGCAGAGATCAAGAACCTGGGCGTGATCATTAAAACAGATGGTATAAAATACAAACGTCGCATCTATACCCTCGGCATCCCCCTGGCTTTCAAACTGGGCAGCATGAAATACGGCGACTTCTTTGCAGGCGTACAGGCCGACCGGGCACTGCAATACCAGGAGAAACAGAAGGTCGGTGACTCCGTACATCACCGCTTCGGTGAGTGGTGGAGTGACCGCACTCCACCCGTGCTTTTTTCCTGGTTCATAGGCGTACATTTATTCCATAGCAGCTACATAAAGATCCAATCCTATTTCACCAATTTTTTCAACCAGGATTACACCGACTCCGGCACCAGCGACAAGCCCTATGCCAATATGATCGCAAGGCCCTTCCTGTTCTCCGTTGGATATACCTTCAATACAAACAAAAACAACCGCTTCAGGCATGCCTCCCGCAGGCATCACTGAACCTACAATTCCGATCCATGTCGTACTTTTGATAAAACAATCTTATGTATACCACCTTACATACCGACCTCACCGATCAGATTCTCACTGTAACGATCAACCGCCCGGATAAGCTCAACGCATTGAACAAGACCGTCATTGCAGAATTGGGTGAAGTTGTCAGCGAGATCTATGAGAATAAGGACATAAAGAGCGCCATCATCACGGGGGCCGGCCCCAAAGCTTTCGTAGCCGGCGCCGACATCTCCGAATTCCTGGGGCTCAGTAAGGAGCAGGGACAGGCCCTGGCCGAAAAAGGGGGGAACATCTTCCTCCGCATCGCCGCCTCTCCCAAACCCATCGTGGCAGCCGTCAACGGCTTCGCCCTCGGCGGCGGCTGTGAGCTGGCTATGGCCTGCCATTTCCGTTTATGCAATCCGACAGCCCGCTTTGGCCAGCCGGAAGTCAACCTCGGCCTGATACCCGGCTATGGCGGCACCCAGCGCCTCACCCAGCTCGTCGGCAAAGGAGCAGCCCTGGAACTGATGCTGACAGGCAGAATGGTCGAAGCCCCCGAAGCCCTGCAACTGGGACTCGTAAACTATATCACCGAACCCGACGAACTCCTCACCAAAACCCGCGAACTTCTCTCCATCATCAATCAAAAAGCCCCCATCGCCATCTCCCGGATCATCGAATGCGCCAATCTCGCCGTCGGAGACGGAACAGCCGTCACCAGGGCAGGCATCAACGGATCAGCTATCAACGAGTCAGCCGACTGGGAAGCCGATCCCTTTGGCGGCGACAATTCAGCATCGATCGAAGGCACAGGAATCCGCAACGGATTTACAAGAGAACAGCAAGCTTTCGGGGAATGTTTTGCGACAGAGGATATGCAGGAAGGCGCCCGCGCTTTCCTTGAAAAGAGAAAGCCTGTTTTCAAGGGAAAATAAGTTCGAATAACTAATTGGTTAATAACTTAATAGGAGGCCGGCCGGGGGTCCTGACCCTCAGGAATGATCTGGCTGGGAGGAGCCAGCGGTTTACTGATAGAAACATGAATTTGTCGATACATAACAACCATTTTTTCTTCCCCTAAAGTTACCATTTTATTTCGAATTCCCAATAATTTCCACCCTTCCCGGAGGGACAACTTTTGCATCAAAACTGACCTTTTTTTCCGGTTTCAGCCAATAATTTATAGAAAAAAAAGGAAGGCTGGCACTGATAACGATCAGGGTGATAATCAGATGTTTTTCACAATTGTAACTGAACTTGAGCTTTCTTTTGTTGTTCTTTTGATTTGCGCCCGTATTCCTCACCATCGACGCAATGAGATATTGTTCAAAATCCTCCTCCGAGCTATCAGGAAGAGACGGATTGGCCGCATAATAAGCCTTTAATTCCTGGCGATATTTTTCAATGTCATCATTGTCCGCGATTATTACATAATCATAGCGGCCTGGAAAATTGGTATACGCCTTTATTAAATTGTACACAGACAGCACCAAAAAAGCCAGCCCTGCCACCATAGCAACCACAAAAGGCATTGTAAGCCAGATAGATACGTGGTATTCGAAGTTTGTAATAAGGTAAGAACCTCCTCCCACCAACGCTGTAATAAGTCCGATGGGAATAGATAATGAACTATTGATCTCATTCCTCCTGTTCAGCTCTCTGAAATAATAGTCCTGGTAGAAATCAAATTTATCCTTCATAATATAAGGCGCGTGGTTACAGCGTAAATGTAATGAACTCATCCGTATAATGGCCCCACAAAAACAGATTTTGAACTCCGGAACTCCGGCCAAAGTGAAAATTCAGGGTAGGGGGCACGCCGGAAATACTGCAGGCAGAATGCACTCAATAAAAAAATTCAGTAATTTACGTATCGAACATCCGGGGGAGTCGCCCAAACTTCAGCACGTAGTGAATAAAAGTTGCTCTGCTGAGTGGCCCCCAATTTTGTCAGATTAAACTACAGGGAGCTAATGTACACGGAGCAGCGTGACCGACAAAATTGCGTCTATATTCTAAAGACAGGAAAGAATCTTTACAAGATCGGCAAGACCCGTGACCTCCAAAAGCGGCTGGCCGCTTATCATACCCACTTGCCCATCCTGTTCCGCGTCATCCGGCAATATCCGGCCGCCAATATGGCCGACCTGGAAGAAAGCCTCCATGTCGTCTTCCAGCATAAGCGGGTTAAAGGAGAATGGTTTGAGCTGGCAGGCGACGACCTCATCATCTGCGATAATATCGCCCGCAATTACGCCCTGGCCAAACTGCAAAAACAGGCAAAAGTCTTCCAGGAGATCCACTACAGCAACGATCCCCTCCTGCAAGTGATGGAAGCCAACGAAAAATACCTCCGCGACTATTCCAAAGTAGCCGACGATATTAAGCTGGGACTCACCATACAAGAGATCGTCGAGTTGCATGAAGGCAGTGTCAGCAAGACCACCATCGAGACAGTCCGCAGGCTCCTGGACTACCAGACCCCGAATTCCGAGTTCCTCAGCCAATGGTTCTATATCGTCAACGAACTGGAAGCCGGCCTGAGCGAAAACAAGATCCTGGAAAAATACAACGGCCAGGTCAGCCGCTCCTCCATCCGCATGATCAAAAGAATACTGCGCAATCAATTGTATTAGGGCCAGACGCCACGATCCCTCCACCCCGGACGCCAATAGCCCACCCGGGCATTGAGTATATACAAAAAAAAGGAGCCGTATAGAAATACACTCCCGTTTTTAATCCAATATCCTATGAAAAACCGAATAGTATAATTCAATGGTCGTACCACAAATTAATCTATTGATTATCAATTAATTAAAATCAAAAAGGGAAATGCCAAAGTTCCAAAATGGGAAAACAAATTGCAAAAAGGGAATGCAACCGAATGCATATATCCACCCCTCCTCACTGGAAGAACTGGAGCCCCTGCAAACTATTTAATCGTGCGATCGACGGGAAATACTTTTTTAATAAAAAAAAGACCGTCAAATACTTCGGGCCAACGTCCTTGTATATCCATATAATCCGCCCAGGAGGCAGGTTGCTTTTGTCGTAATTCGCCGGGAGAAGAGCGATAGTTTATAAACGCATAGGCGTATCCGGTACCAGCCAGCTTCCCCTCCACGGTTTTACCTATTTTCGGCACAAGGGAAATAATATGGCTGTCCACATAATCCATATAGCTGCCTTCAGACCCCGAAAAACCGATATGATATGCCCGCAGGCCAAAATAAGCATGAATGGTGACGCCCATCGGCACGAAGGCATCCGCACCCCCGGGGGCCTTTCCGGAAGACGGTTTGGGAGCCTCGGCCGAATCAGGCCCGAGACTAGTGAGGCTTTTAGAGATGTGCACATTGTGTGCCCATACAATGATCTTCTTCCCGGGATAAGCTTTCTCCGACAACCAGATAAGATTTTTCGCCATCTGCAAATCACGAACACTCACCTCATTTCCTGCTACCATTTGCCAATAACGTAACGCCTGGGACTCAATACTGCAAACGACCCGGTACCAAAACCCCGCCGATCCCATAAGCGAATCCATATCTGCCAGTTTCCCATTTGCCGGTTGATCATCCGTCAGTTTCCCGCTTGCCGGTTGATCATCCCCCAGCACTTGCTTCAGCGCCAGGATCTCGCGAAAGTAAACGCTCTTCTCCCCTTCCCCCGGCCTGTAATCACGGGAACCAAAGGTGGCAACACTGACCCGCCTGAATAATTTCCAGGCGCTGTCCATCATTTCCGGATGGCCGCGTTTCAAAAACCGTTCAAAATCAACGAACAGATCTGTCTTGGCTTTTACGCCACTATGCTGACTTTCAAAACCCGTCACTATTAAAGAATGCTCCTGCCGGAGTCCCGATTGAATATAATCGAACAAAGGCTGCATTTGTTTACTGGTGGCATACATATAGAACAGGCTGCCGATCACTTCATCCGATAGGCCGCCTCCGTTTTTTACATTTTCCCATATGCGCGCGCAATCATAAAACCCGCTTTCAAAAGCCAGCACCTCAAACCCCAGCTTCTCATGCAGAAATTTTATGATCCTTGTCTTGGCCAGAAAAGTGGACCCTTCCCCGTGTGTCTGCTCTCCAAGCAACACCACCCGGGCATCGCCGATGGCCGTCTTTAATCCCGCCAAATCCGAAAAATCAGTATCGGAAGGGTCAATCGATCTTACCGGAGAAACATATTTTTTTAAAGAATTCCGCCCTTCCTGGGCGCGGGCAGCCACTATCTGAAAGGAGATCACCCCTGTCAACAGAAATATTTTCAACCAATAACGGCGCATAAATTTCAGGATTTTAAGTAAAGTGCCAGAATCAGCCTGAATGTAATACTTTCAGCCCAGCATTCCATTCATGGAATTCATCCACCCCTTTTTCCCGAAATGGGACAACGGCCTTCTGATTAAAAACTATATAGCCCTCTTAATCAATCGCTTTCATTCCTGGCCCATTAATTGAAAAAAGGAGGATATTCCTTTATACTAAAAGGATCTCGCACCAATCCTCCTGGAACAACCCCTTTCCGATTTCCCCTAAAAAGCCAGCCAGTCCACTCTCCCGTGAATGACGTTGAACAGACCCGTATCAAAGATCTCAACCCCTATAAAAATAGTCCCCATGAAACAATTTTATGTACTGCTGGTTTTATCCCTCGTATTCCCCCGTTTCTCCCACGCACAATATCTCGCAGCAAATAACAGAACGATCACCCCTATCCTGACCGGGGAAGTTGCCGGCTCCGGTAATCCCCAATGGGAAAGAGAACAGGACCAGGTCAACGGCCATATCAGCTCCGCCAAACTTTCAAGCATGAAGATGGTAACGTCGGCAATCATCACCCTTCTTCATGATAGTTGCATTTCAGACGAACGCTACAACCTCACCTGGCATGGAGAATATTTTTCGGAAAAGACCAGCGCCACCACACAAATAAAATTCAGTATTCATTGCAATTTTTACGAGCAGGCAGCAAAGCTTACGATCCTCGCTAATGACCTCAGCCCATTACTGGATCATCTGGTTGTCAACAACCAGCATTTTCTCACTATCCAACCCGCCGCCGCAGTAAAGAATGACTACACCTTTTTCGAATACCGGTCGAATAGCTCAGCAACAAATGCCAACTCCCTCCCGGATGCGGCAGAATCTAAGCCCCTTCACTCAAAGATCTGGCTGGTCACCGCTGACAACCATCAACTCCTTTATACCCCGGTAACCCGCAGAGAATATCTCCGCGAGGCCCAAATGGAATTAAACAATATTAAAAACGTTATCCTTGCAGATAGGAAGCAAAAGATGCCGGTTCGTTCGGCGGCCATCCAGGAGGCAGAGAAAAAGGCAGCCATGGATCAACTGAATAGCCAGTATTCCGGCATCGACCTGCAGGTGAGAACAAAAATGTTCCTCAATAACTACAAAACAGATGAAGAGTATCTCAAAGAAAACACAGATAAAGAAACAGCCGGCCTGGACAACACCCTCCATGTAATGGACCACCTAGCCAGTCATATGTCCGCAGCTCAGCTCGACCAACCGGCCATCATATCCGGTCAGGCAACCGACTTCCAGGGATTTGAGGATGGCCGCGCCGGTAAAATGCTGATACGGATGAATACCACCTATTTCAACCCCTACCTCTCTCCGGAAAAGCCCCAGTTCTTCCTGGTATGCTGGCAATACGACCCATCCGCCCCTATGGCCGATGACATCGACAGGCAGATCCAGGAAAGACTCGATTGCCAGAAATTAAAGGAACTGCTGGGAAAATAGCCCCTTACCGATCATCAGCAACCGGTCCCCTTATTCATGCAGCACAAGAATAGCCTTGATAGCCCTTGCCATTACTTTATTAACAGTGCTCGTATTAAAGATCCGGTACACTAAATTATGATGCCGCTTGACCAGGCAAAGGATATCGGTCTCACTGCTAACGATAAAGTTCATGATCCCTTCGATCGGGCTGCTCTCCTGTATGTATTTGAAGTCCAGCTCCGTGGAATCGATCAGCTTTCTCAGACTCTCTTCGCCGGCTTCATTGGTCTTCCATTCCGGGCTTTCAAGAATATGCACCACATTCAATTTCTCCGATCCGACAGCCAGGATCAGCTCTTTCAGCGCATTCACGTCTTCGGAAGATAGATTGGAATCGGAAGAAAAATCCGTAGCCAGCGTGATCGTAGGATGGGTGGAAAACTTACTCTCCAGGGGAATGATCAGCGTAGGTATCTTAGTCTTTTCCACCATCGTACTGGCATTGCTGCCGAACAGGCCCGTGATGCCAGTAGACCCCATGGTGCCCATCACCAGCAATTCAACAGGATTCGCATCGATATACTTCGCGATCAGGCCGCTTACCGACCCCACTTCACAGAATGTCGTGACAGGTATTTCACTATATTCCTCCCTCGCGGTGAAAGACGCCGCCCAACGGCCAAGCGCCGCTCTCTTGTTATTGTGATAATCTTCTATATAGAGCGCATTATAGGTATTATTGAAAATGCCTTCCAGAGATCCGATGGCATGAAGAGCGCAAACTTCGGCGTGAAGAACCTTTGCCAGCTCCATGGCATATTCCATAGCATTGGTGGCGCAGGCAGAGAAATCAGTGGCGACTAATATTTTTTTCATTTCGTATAGTTGATATTGCTGTCCAAAAATTAAACAAACAAATGAAATATTACAAATAAAACCAGGGACAATAGTATGCATACCGGCAAAGTAAGTATCCAGGCCATAGCAATAGCCTTAAGCGTATTGCTATTCAGGTTCTTAGTACCATTGGAAGCCACCATCGCTCCGGCGATCCCGCTGGACAGCACATGCGTAGTGCTCACCGGCAAACCAAAGCCTGTGCTCAACCCGATCGTACCGGCCGCTACAATCTCAGCAGTAGCCCCCTGCGCATAGTTCAAATGTTCTTTTCCGATCTTCTCCCCGATCGTCAGCACGATCCTTTTCCAGCCGATCATAGTACCGATACCCAGGGAAATGGAAATGATGGCGATCACCCACACCGGCGCATAGTCGGTCGTTTTGGTCAGATCTTTAGTGGCTGTCGTCAATACCGCCTTATCGGATGCGGACAGCTGAATGGTCGGGCTGCCGTCAACCAGTTTCACCTGTTTGGCTACCGCCTGCACCTGCTTCCTGAAATTGAATATGTGGCTGTCATCCCTCGTTGTCGCACCGGCGATCGTAGCCTTTGTCTTTGCAACCAGGACGGCCAGACTGTCGACAGCTGCTTTATCCGCCTCATGGGTCTGGGCTGTCCTGGGCAGGACCTGCTCTATATTATTCAGAGAAGCCAGTATCTTATCATCGGAAATAGTATGGTCCAGAGCAAACTTTGCCGGTAAAAAGGCGATCAGGATCAGCATCAATAAACCTACCCCTTTTTGCCCGTCATTGCTCCCATGGAAAAAGCTTACCAGAGTACAGGTCGTTATCAACAGAAGCCGGATCAGTATCGGCGGCCTGTCATTCTCTCCCGCAGGTATATGGAAAAGACTCTTCGCCTTCAGCACATTTTTCAGAAACCACATCAGTAGGACGGATGCCCCGAATCCGAAGATGGGGGACATGATCAGGGACAACCCGATCTCTTCAGCCTTGCTCCAGTTGACACTGCCCTTGTAATAAAAAGTGAAGGCAAGACTGGCGCCGATCATGGCTCCTATCAATGTATGTGAGCTGGAACAGGGGATCCCCAGCCACCAGGTACCCAGGTTCCAGATAATGGACGTAAGCAGAACGGCTAATACCATGCAGGCTCCTACCTTGACAGGAAGAGCCATCAACTCATTCAGCGGCACCAGTTTCAATATACCCATGGCCACAGCCACCCCTCCGGTAAAAACACCCAGGAAATTCCACATCCCCGACCAGGGCACCGCTACCATCGGCTTCAACGCCTTTGTATAGATCACGGTCGCCACGGCATTGGCCGTATCATGAAACCCGTTCACGAATTCAAAACCTACGACACACAATAGGCAAATAAAAAACAGGATCAACAGACCCGCACTGAGATTGACCTCCCCAATGAATGGGAGTGTAACCAGGTTTAGCAGAACATGCATAAGAATGCGAAAATTTAATTGATTTAATCGGTTGCTAAGGCAATAACCTATCCATCCCGTATAACCGAACAGGAAGATGGCATCGTTCATAAGTATCCAGGGGACGACAGTTAACCTTCAGAAGATTATGTGGTGGTAAACCTAGTAAAAAAAGTTTCACGCAGGAAATATTTACCACAGGTAAACCCTTAATTAATATTCACTTAATATTGGACAAAACCGTCCCCCTCCTTCCCGCAAGCCCTCGTTTTATAAAATAAACATACCACGAACTGGTAAAAATGGAAGCTTTCCACCCCGTTTGTTAAAAGGAATCAATTTTTTGAAGTACTTTGTCACTACACTACGCTCCGCACCGCTTAAAACACTCTGAACCAAGGCCTGTTTAGCTTTTGCAATAATTCATTTTTATACCGTCTTTTAAACAGCATCAAAATGGGATTGCGTGACAAGAGCATACAATTTATCAGAAGGCTGTCGGTGTTCTACTTGTTGTTGATCGTATTGATAATATGCTTCGGGCTATACTATTTCAATTATGTTCCCCACAACAAGGAAGGACTTAATGAAAGCGGTCAGCGATCGCTGATCCAACTCTCCTCTAATTTCACCCAGAAGAGCCTGGACATCAAGGATATCTTCGACAGGACAGACTCTGTACAAGACCTGATAAACAAAAAAGGCTCTTACCGGTACCTGAATGCGAATATTCCCTACACGCTGGACAAACCCTACACGCCGGACAAACATGCTGCCGATTCAGCAGAAAAAACCAGCCTGCCCAAAAACCCCATCCCTTTTATTCGTAAAGACAGGGCGGGACAATGGTGCATTCAATATTCAGCAGACTCCCTGTCCCCCGAAACCGTCGTTCTGATCCGGATGAAGGATTTTATCAGGCCGCTCCTGGAGGAAAGGGACGATATCTTCGATACCTACATGCTTTTTAAAGACCATGATCCATCCGGATCAGGTCCCTCCATCAACCTGGATATCCTGTACCGGGACGATGAACTCTCCACCTCGGCGATGATCAATGCCGATTCGCTGCTCTCAACGCAGAAGAACTCAGACTTTTCCGGGATCGTAGAACTGTCCATTGCCGGCGCGGCTTACAAGCTCTTTATCCGGCCATTCGATTTTTACAATCAGCATGTTTATCTGGCCGGGCTGATCTCCAAAAATAATTATAACAAAAGGGTGCAGTCCACCCCCCTTAATTTCATTCCCTATAGTATCGTCCTTTTCCTGCTCATCGTTATCAGCATGCCCTTTCTCAAAATATATCTGCTGAGCCCGGGAGAACGGATCAACGCCAGAGATGTACTTAGCGCCGCCTTATCTTTTTTTGTCGGGTCTTCTATCATAGTGCTGGTTGTCTTCTACATCTTCATCAATATTTTCACGAAGATGACCTTTAACAACAGGCTGGAGAAGTTCGGGGCCGGACTGCATACGGATATCGAAAAAGAATTCCGGCAGGCAAACAAACAATTATGGCAGTACGACAGCATCTATAACACCCTCGATCCTGAACAAAAAAAGGTGCTGGTCTACCGTCAACGGGATCCAGCCATCCGAAACAAGGTCTACACAAAACTGCTCCCTACCTCCTACTACAATATCAGTCGCCTGTTCTGGATAGATTCCGCCGGCAACACCATTGCCAAATGGAACCCTTTCAACTTTAACGCCCCCCTTTCCAACGTTAAAAATTTTGATATCTGGAAGATCTTTCAGAAGCAGGTGCCACCGGACAGCAGTTTTATCAACAGCGAACAAAATATCATTTATAGCGGCAAATCAAATACGACAGGAGAATTCCAGGTATACATCGCCAAACCCCTGCGAAGACCCATCACTAATATAGACAGCAACAAGGTAACCAGCGTCAACATCTCCCTGGCGGTATTCCTGAACAGCGGCACCAGGCCTGTGATTCCCGTCGGCTTCGGGTTCTGCCTGATCGACCAGGCAGGCAGGATCCTGATGGATGCGGACGAACACCGCAACCTGACAGAGAACCTGCTGAAAGAGACCGGCAACAATGCCCACCTGATCCATTCCCTCCAATTTAAAAACGAGACCATCATAGACAATGTTCAATTGTATGGCCAGCCCTGCGAAATGAAGGTCGCCCCCATTCAGGGCCAGCCCCTGTACCTGGTCGTCTATTATAACAAGCGCCTATTGACCAACAATATCCTGCGGCTTCTTGACTTTACTATCGAGACCCTGGCTTGTGTCTATATCTTCCTGGGCATCTGCATCCTTTTATCCGGACTCATCTCCTTCTTCACCCCTACCCGGCTACGGTTCCGGTTGAACAAAATAGAATGGGTACGCTACTCCACCGCCAATAAAAATGCCTATGCGTTCCTCAAAGTTTATTATAAGTTCCTGGCTGTCCTGACCATGACCCTCTTCCTCCTTATTTTACTCGGGCGCCTGGATATGCGGGGACTATTCTACATATCCCTGGTATTGCCTTTTTACAGCGTATTGGCGTTTATCCTTGCCGGCACCCGTTCCGTTCCCCACGATATTCAAAAACTCAAAAAATACGTGCAATCCTTTTTGCATACCGAACTTTCCATATCACTGGCAGCCCTGTCTATTTTCTTCTGCCTCATTACCGCGAACATCATCTGCCTCTCCTTCTTCAAAAATGATCTCACGTTCATGCCGGGGAGTAAGTTCCTGTTCCTCTTATTCCAGGTACTCGCCATCCTGGGTCTGCTGCTGACAAGACGGTTTGCCCGGAAAAAGCAGGCGATGTTGACGAAAAAAGAAAGGAACACCGGCAAAATAGTCACCGACCAGCGTTTCTGCAGGCCGAACTATATCGTTTCACTTTGCCTGGCAATCCTGTTGATTGGCGTTCTGCCCACCCTGGGAGTGCTGACTTACGGGTTCAACAGTGAAAAAATCCAGTATAAAAAAAACAAGCTCTTAAAAATTGCGAAGAGTTCCGAAGAGAGATGCCTCTACCTGACCAATAAAGTGATCCCGGCTTACAGACCCCTCGTCCGCGCCCGCTTTGCCCAAACCTATTTTGATTCCTTATTATTCCGCTCGGGCCTTTACCTTACCGAAAGAGATTCAGTAGTCTATCGCTCCGTAAGACAGATGAACTCCCTGGCGGACCAGGGAGAGGCCAATGGGGAGATCTCCGACCAGCCATATAGCCATTTAATGGATAATTATTATCTCCATACCGGCCAGGACCATGATACTTATTCCATTACCGGAACGGCTGATGACAGTAGCTGGCAATTTTATACCAGCCATGATTCACTCGACTGGATAAACCTGAAATATAAAAACAGGATCGCTCACCAAATGGGCTACCAGTTCGTTACCCGGTCAACTATCCAAAATCCGCTGATCGATTTTATAAACCTACCTCTCATCGCTATCGGCTTATTTTCGTTATTGATCATTGCCTTTATCGCCTGGTTTAACTGGCTGATTAAAGGAACGGCGGACCGGCTATTCCTTTTCACCTTTACCCGGGAATGTTTCCCCGACCGCGACGTTAACTTACTGATGAAATATTTAGCAGATCCCCTTTGCTGTTCGGCCCCACCCGTCCCCGCATCGCCGCCTATTCAGGCGCCGCCCACTCCGCAAACTTTTTACGAAGGTTTCATGGAGCGCATCGCACCGGAATTCTCTACCGACATCCCTATCCGGCACCGGGAAACGATCATACTCGACAATGAGCAGCGCTTCGAAATCCTGTATGACTGCATCTGGAATGCCCTGCCAGTGGAAGAACAATATATCATATACGATTTCTGCCTGGACGGCTATACCAATTACAAGAACAGGGAGCTCCTGAATACCCTGATCGACAAAGGCATCCTGACCCTGAAAGACGATGCATTTAAGCCTTTCAGCCTCAGCTTCCGGGATTATGTCCTTTCCAGGAAAGACAGCGAATCACTCAGCGAATTCATGGCGGGAAGAAGTTCCGGGGGATTCTGGTCCTCCCTGCGTATACCCCTCCTTACCCTGGTGGCAGTGGTCGCCATTTTCACGGCCTTTACGGAAAGTGATTTCACCAATCAACTGACCGCACTCCTCACCAGCCTGCTGGCCCTGTTCCCATTGGTCCTGAGATTCCTGGAGAATTTCAGGAAGACCCCTTCAGACAAAGAGAAGAAGGCCTCAGAAGGAGCCTGAGGCCTTCTCACCCCATCCATCCCCCGGAAAGCAAGTATGCTACCATATCCTCCAAATGTGTGAATTATATAACCTATTCACAAGGTTGTATAATACTTATTGACATAAGTTTATGCACCTTTAGGCATTGTCATCCAAATCAAATAAATGAACACACACACCATTACCCGGCCTGTTACGAATCTACGTAGCTACAAGCCCTCTGAACGCCTGTTCAAATCGCTGATCTCGCCCAAACCAGCACCGGTACAGCCCGGTCAATTTGTTGCCGCCCTGGCGCATGAAGTCCGTAATCCCTTGTCGAATATCAACCTGGCGGTGGAAATGCTAAAATCCACGATCCTGGATGACGATCAGAAATTATACCTCGACATCATCATGCGGGGATCCGGGCGGATCAATGATCTGGTAAGGGATCTTCTTACCTCCTGCCAGCCCGATGAATTGAAGGCGGAAAGACATTCCGTTCACCAACTGCTCGACGAAGTATTGGCCATGACCAAAGACCGGATCCTCCTTAAAAATATCAGCATCCGGAAAAACTATACCACCGCGGACTGCAAAATATGGGTGCACAAACAAAAAATACAGATTGCCCTGACAAATATTATTATCAACGCCATTGACGCCATGCCTTCGAAAAGAGGGGAATTAATACTGATCACCAGGTCAGTTTACGGCAAATGCGTCATAGAGATCAAAGACAATGGCATCGGCATCAGTAAAGCCAACCTGGGAAAGATATTTAAACCGTATTTCACCAACAAGCCGGGTGGAATGGGCCTGGGATTATCAACGACGCTGGATATCCTTCATTCAAATTATGCCCACGTAGACGTACAATCGGAAGAAGGAAAGGGTACCCGTTTCATTCTTTCATTCGACGCAGTTCCACAGTCCGGAAAAGTCATCCAGGATATTCCTTTCACAGCAACAGCCTAGCCTTCCGGCATTCACATATCTTCCAGCATGGAACGCCTTTTATCCTTGAGCAGCTTGAAATGGGAAGGAGTCAGGCCGGTCACCTTCTTGAACTGGGCGGAAAGATGCGCAACACTACTATAATGCATCTTGTAGGCGATCTCCGTAAGATTAAGCTCATTGTATACGAGCAATTCCTTAACTCGCTCGATCTTGTGCGCAATAAAGAACTTTTCAATCGTAGTCCCCTGCACTTCTGAAAAAAGATTGGCCAGATAAGTATAATCGTGATTTAATTTCTGACTCAGATACCCGGATAAATTTATTGCCAAAGGCTCCTCCGAATAATGCACCAACTCGACAAGCACGTTTTTTATCCGCTCGATCAGCACGCTTTTTTTGTCATCCATTAATTCAAGACCTGACTTCAACAGGGCTGACTTGATCTGGTCACGCTGGATGGCTGAAAGGCTTTCCGTGATCTCCGCTTCCCCTAGTTCTACCACAGTATAATGTAGCCCGAGTTTTGTCAATTCTTCCTTCACCACCATTTTACAGCGGATACATACCATGTTTTTGATATAGAGTTTCAAGAGAGTTCTTTTTAAGTGGGTCGCTACATTTCAGAACCCTTATAGCGGAGAACGTAATCCTCGGACGTTATTAATAAAGATAAGCTAAATAGTTCCATATACCGCTCTTTAACAACCCATATCCACCATTTGTTGTGCCGGCAGGAAGTATCCTATTGTGAGCTGTCCTCCGCAATAACAGCCCGGAAATACATGATAATGTGTGAATTATATAACTTATTCCTATAAAGATATAGCAGCCGCCCGGGCAAATAGGTGTAGCTTTACCCGATGAAGATAACTTACCTCCTGGCCTGCCTTTTACTGATAGGATGGGCAGTGGGATTTTTCGGCTTTCATGCCGGAAACCAAATTCATCTGCTGCTTGCTATAGCGATGACTGCGGTAATAGTCAATATTATCCGGGGAGAATAACACCTTTCCTACCCCAATTACCGAGCCTGCTCCTGTCACTTGCACGCCCTCCCAAAACTAAGGGCCGGCCCAACGGCCAGCCCTTATTATTTTCATTCGGAAGCCAGGGTCTTAATACCCAAATACCTCTTCCAGGCTCAACGTCTTCACATCACCCACTTTCTTCAGATCATCCTGGTTTACTTTTTTATCCGAAGCTACCACACAATAAGTGAAAGACTTCCCCGATACCTGCTCCTGGTGGAACTGCTTCACATCGCTCATCGTCAACGTATCCAGCGCAGCATATTCATTCTTGCGCTCATCATAATCCAGCCCTTTTTGCTTGGCGGCCAGATATGCAGCGATAATCCCGTCCTGTGTCACCCGCTCCGTCTGAATATCCTTCTTCAAACTCGCCTTCGCCAGATCGAACGCCTCTTCAGACACCGGCAGCTCATTCAGCAGCTCATTCATCCCCTTCACCGCCTCGTTCATCTTATCAGCCTGACAACCGATATACGCCAATATATAATAGGGGTCTTCTTTCTTCGCCGGAACGCCATAGGTAGCATAAGTGGAATATGCCAGGGCCTTGGATTCCCGCAGGGTCCGGAACACCACCGATCCCATGCCTCCGCCGAAATAATTATCGAACACCGCTACCACCGGCTCCTTGTTGACATCATAGGAAGCCGCATTCCGGATCCAGACGATCTCGCTCTGCACCATATCGTAATTGGCGAACAACACCTGGTTGGCCGTTTGCGAAATATAAGGGAAGGTCCTCTTCTCCGGGTAGGGCGTAAAGGCCGCCGGTAATTTATGCAGGCCACCAATGGCCGTTGTAAAGGCGTCCACTGATAACGGACCGTAATAAATAACCGTATGCTTATAGTTCAACAGACCATGGAGGATATTCACCAGGTCTTCCGCCTTCAGATTGTTGATCTCGTCCGTACTAAGGGTCGTGTTGAAGGGATTGTTCGCTCCAAATCGGGCATAACTGATAAGCCCCTGCAGGATGGCCTGCTTATTCAGCTTACTATTGGCGCGGGCCTTTAATAGCCGGCCTTTTAGCGCAGCCAGAGCCGCTGTATCTGGCTGGCAGTCCGACAGGATCTCTTCGAATAAAGAGACAGCCTTGTTAAAATTCTCCTGCAGCCCGGTAATGCTCAGCGTAGTGACCTCCGCCGTGGCATTCACGCTGAAATTACAGGCTATTCCATAGAACTCCTTGCTGATCTGCTCCGTGGAATATTTAGAAGTACCCAGGAATTGAAGGTATTGCGCCGCCAGAGGCAACAGCTTATTATTCCAACTGCCCATTTCCAGGCGGTAATTCAAATGGAACAATTCATTCTCCTTATTGGGCACATACAATACTTCCGCAATCCCGGCCTTCGCACGGGTAATTCCGTTCGTGAAATCCAGCCATTGCGGGGTGAGGGCGGATACCGGCATAGCTTCGATCTTCTTCAAAAAAGCAGACTGCTTGCCCGCATTCAACTCCACAGGAGTGATCGGGGGCTTGTCCACTTTCACGATATTCTTGTCCTCTCCCTTGCGTTTGTAAAGGAGCACATAATTATCACCCAGGTATTTATTCGCGATGGCTACAATCTCCTGCTTGCTCAGTTTCGCCTGGTCGTCCAGGTCCGACACATCTTTATCCCATTTCTCTCCCCGGTGCTTGATAAAGCCTTCCATCAAGGCTACCGCCCTCGCCTCATTCTTCTCCAGCCCTTCCAGCAGGGACAGCTTCCCATTAGCAATGATCGCTTTCACCAGGCTCTCATCGAAATCCCCTTTCTTCAGCCGGGCTACCTGCGCCATCAGCAGATCTTTCACCTGCTCCAGGCTCTGCCCCTGCCGGGGAGTCCCGATCAGCAGGAACATGCCATAATCCTTATACTGCTGCATGCCCGCCTGAGCACTCTGCACTTTTTGCTGCTTGTTCAGGTTGAGATCCAACAGGCCTGCCTTTCCATTGGAAAGAATGCTGGAAATCAGGTCCAGCACCAGGGCATCATGAGTGTTAGCAGCCGGCGTCCGATAGCAGATCCTCAAATTCTCCGCACTGGGCCCGTAAATATCTTTTACAATGGGGGCCGACAGCGGTTTCTCCGGGGCAGGGTTGTACAGCTCCACCGGCTTGGATTTCATATAGGCAAAAGATTGATCGACCTTTTTGATCACGGCATCTGGATCCAGGTCCCCCGCCATAATGATAGCCATATTATTAGGCACATAATATTTATGGTAATAATCCCGGATGGCATTGATGGAAGGGTTTTTCAAATGTTCGATCGTGCCGATGGTGGTCTGCTGCCCATAATTGTGGGTTGGGAACAGGTAATAATGCATCGCTTCACTCATCTTGTTGCCATCATTGTCCAGTCCCCGGTTCTTTTCTTCATACACCGCTTCCAACTCTGTGTGGAACAGACGGAAGATGGGATTGCGGAACCGCTCCGCCTCAACCGCCAGGAACTTGTCCATGGCATTGGAGGGAATATCCTCTTCATACACCGTCTCTTCTACCCACGTATGGGCATTGGTTCCCTGAGCGCCGATATCAGTCATCAGCTTATCATATTCGTTGGCAATCGAATATTTGCTGGCAAGACCGGAGACACTGTCGATCCGGTGATAGATCCGCCGGCGTTGCGTACTGTCTTTGGTGTGATTATACTGCTCATACAGGGCATCGATCTGATCCAGGTAAGGCTTTTCCTTCGCCCAGTCCAGAGACCCGTATTGATCGGTGCCTTTGAACAAAAGATGTTCCAGGTAATGCGCCAGGCCGGTATGGTCTTTGGGATCGGTATTGCTGCCTGCCCGGGTGGCGATCCGAACGGCTACCCGGGGCTCTTTATGGTTGACGCTCAACATGACCGTCAGCCCGTTGGCGAGGGTGTAAAACCGGGTCTGCATCGGGTCATTCGTCACATAACGATAAGTATAACCTCCCGAAGTAGCCTGCTTCCATACATATTTATCCTGCCCGTCGGAGGAGGGCTTCACTTGCGCCTCACTGGCTATCGCGCCTCCAAGGGCTACTACGATAAAAAAGAAAAAAATCCTGGTTTGATTAATAGTTCGCACAAAATTGCTCAGATTCATACAAAAATGTTTTTTTTTAATTTGCCCCTTGCCTGGGACATATGATAGTCCCCCCTTCCCGGGCCTCAACAACAAGGCGATAAAGTACTATATTTTTTCAGAATCCGGCCTTGCCGCTCATAAAATCAGCGACAAACAGGCTATTTGAAGGGACGGACCGGCCCTACTCCCCCACTAAACACCCCCTTCCGATAACTCTCCGGAGACATCCCCGTCTTTTTCTTAAACAACGTGGAAAAATAATAGACCGAACTAAAATTCAATTCGAAAGAAATTTCCTTGATCGGTTTTTCTGTCTGGCTTAAAAGCTGTCTGGCCTTATCAATCTTCAGTTGGATCATATACCCGCCGGGCGACATTCCCGTGTACTTTGAAAAAACCTTTCTGAACCACGAATACCCCACATTCAACTTTGCCGCGATCTCCTCCAGGGAAAGGTTGCCGTCAAAATTCTCCCTGATCAAAAAACGCCCCTTGTTCACGATCATTTCCATATGGGTCTCTCCCCTGAAATAATGCTGTTTTCGAATGGAATGGATCCTGCCCAGTAAATGCAGCACTCCTCCGGCTATCCGGGGCTGGTAGCCGGACTCTTCCATTTTTGTCTGCTCCAGGATCTCCACGATCAGTTGAAGGATCTCCTCCCTGACACCGACGGCAAAAGCCGCCTCCCGGGGATGAAAAAAATCAGCCCGGATAAGATTGTCAGCGATCGTCCCATGGAAACCCACCCAATACTCGTCCCACCCTTTATCCTTATCGGGTCTGAACCGGTGCCATTCATTCGGGAACAATAACAGGACAGTCCCCTCCCGAACAGGAACGATCCCTGTACTCATGGATTCGAAGACGCCTTCTCCCCTGGTGATATAGATGATCTGGTACTCATCATGCAGAATGCGCCCATCGTCCCAGTCAAAATAATGATGACGGGGATGCCCCCTGGCCGGGTACTCATCGCCCCTGTTCACCATGCTGCAGCCTGCATTCAATACACAAAGCCCCCAGCTTTCATCGTCTTCACTGACCGGCAGATATTTATAATAATTGTCCATGGCAAGGAATTTTCGCCGATATCTTTTTTATATAAAAGTCTAATTTACGATAGTGGGCCAAAACTATTTGAATGACGCCTTGAAAATGCTGACTTTTTGATCTTTTGTTTGTGTTTTTTGATAGCTACCCCATTACAAGAAAGACCTCGACGTAAATTGAACTCAATATAACCGAACAATATGTCTGCCCGCCATTTAAAAACTACCCCTCGTTTAAAAATTGGCTTATTCGCCATCGGCCTCGACACCTACTGGCCCCAATTCGAAGGGTTGCAGCAGACCATCGAAGACAATCTGCGAAAGGTCGCCGGACAACTGGCCGCTTCGCATCCCATACACCCAACTGCATTGCCGGCAGTCCTTATCAACGCCGGCCTGGTGGACACCATCGACAAGGCTTTCGAAGCCGGAAGCCTCTTCCGTAGAGAAGAAGTCGAACTGATCTTCTTATATATCAGTACCTACGCACTGTCCTCCACCGTTCTGCCCGTTGTACAACGTGCGAAAGTTCCGGTGATCATCCTCAATCTTTCTCCGGAACCAGCCATCGACTACACGGCTTTCAATGCCATGCAGAACCGGACAAAGATGACAGGCGAATGGCTCAAATACTGCGCAGCCTGCCCCGTCCCCGAGATCGCCAATGTCTTCACCCGGGCAGGAATAAAGTTTCACCAGGTAACAGGCATCCTCCAGGATGACCCCATCGCCTGGAAGGAAATAAGCGAATGGATAGAAGCCGCCCGCGTAGCCCATACCATGGCCTATAACCGGATGGGGTGCTTGGGACATTATTACAGCGGAATGCTGGATATCTACACCGACCTTACCCAACAATACGCCAACTTCGGCGGTCATATCGAACTCCTGGAAGTAGAAGAGCTGGCCGCTCTCCGCAAAGAAGTTACCGCCCCGCAGGCGGCAGAACGCATGCAACTATTTAAAGAAGTCTTCGATATCCAGCCCGATTGCTCCCCCGCCGAATTGGAAAAAGCCGCCATCACATCCGTCGCCCTGGACAGGCTGGTGGAAAAGTATCAGCTTGGCTCCATGGCTTACTATTATAAGGGAACGGGCAACAAAGAAAATGAAGACGCCATCAACTCTATCATACTGGGTAATTCCCTCTTAACGGCAGGTGGCGTTCCCGTAGCAGGAGAATATGAAATAAAGAACGCCCAGGCAATGAAGATCATGGACAGCTTCGGCGCCGGAGGGTCCTTCACCGAATATTATGCGATGGACTTTAAAGACGATGTGGTGCTGATGGGCCATGACGGACCAGGGCATATCGCAATCGCAGAAGGCAAGACCAAAGTAAAACCCCTGCAGGTATATCACGGCAAAGTAGGCAGCGGTCTTTCCGTGGAAATGTCGGTGAAGAACGGTCCCGTAACGCTCTTATCAGTCGTAGAGAGATCCAATGGTAAGCTGCTCTTACTCGTAGCCGAGGCCGAATCCGTCGCCGGCCCCATTTTGCAGATCGGCAATACCAACAGCCGTTACCGCTTCCCCATCGGCGCCCGGAACTTCGTAAACCAATGGAATCAGCATGGCCCCGCCCATCACTGTGCCGTCGGCGTCGGACATATCAGCGCCAAGATGGAAAAATTAGCGACTTTGCTGAACATGGATTTCACGAAGGTTTGCTAATCCAAAAACGCCACAGGCAACGAATGGCTCTCCCGAACGGCAGCATCTCTATCAAAGGCATCCCTGTCAAAATGTAAACCTACAACATCGAAATAACCATCACAAAAAACAAGCAACCCAGATGAAAAAATACACAACGATCGCCCTCTTACTCCTCGGACAACAACTTTGTATGGCCCAGGCCACTGAGCTCAAAGTCGACTGGGGAACGAAAATAATGGAATCCCGGTCGACACCCACCTTACAGGTCGTGGGCAACCCACAGCTCCGCCGGGGAGCATTCATGCACGACGGCTCCTTCAACGCCCTGCGCGACCTGAAAGCCGATTATGTGCGGTATGTGCCCTGGTTCCCTTACCCCAAATTAGCAGTGGCAGAACTGGACCCGCCAACTGCACAAAAGACCTCCTGGGATTTTAGCCTGATCGACCCAATGACCATCGATTTTTTTGAAGCGACGAAAGGCCATTCCGTCATCATGAACTTCAGCACCATCCCGCAATGGATGTTTAAGACAGGTAATGTTGTCCCCTACCCGGCAGACCCCAATGAAGTAGGCTGGGGCTATGGGGGCGGCACTGAACTCAGGGATACGACCCTGCAGGAATTAGCAGGTTATTATGAAAGGCTCGTCAGTTGGTATACAAAAGGAAGTTTTACAGATGAGAACGGGAAAGTACATACATCCGGATATCACTACGAGATCCCTTACTGGGAAGTCCTCAACGAACCGGACCTGGAACATTCAATGACTCCACAGGCATACACTAAAAGATATGACGCTATCGTGACCGCCATCCACAAAGCATCTCCCAAAACGAAATTCGTAGGCCTTGGCCTCGCCTATGAACGACATCCGGAATGGTTCGAGTACTTTCTGAACCCCGCCAATCACAAACCCGGCATCCCGCTCGACATGATCTCCTATCATTGTTATGCATCGGCAAATTCCAATCAGAAACTGGAAGACTATCAATACACGCTGTTCGACAAGGCCGAGCTCTTCCTCAACGTAGTAAGATACATCGAAAGTACCCGCAAAAGACTATCCCCCGCCACCAGGACGACCATTAATGAACTAGGCACTTTCGTCAACGACGAAATGCGGAACAAGCCCATTCCCCCGGAATACTGGAACCTCTCCGCTTCCGTATACGCTTTCTTCTTCCTGGAGCTGACCAAACAGGGTATCGATATCATCGGAGAATCGCAGTTGGTAGGTTTTCCCACGCAATATCCGGACGTGAGCATGATCGACCCGGATAACAGCAAGCCGAATGCACGGTTCTGGGTGCTGAAACTGATCAGGGATAATTTCAGTGCCGGCGATGAACTGGTAAGGACCGGCCTCGAAGCCAACAACGGAGACGATATCCTGGCACAGGGTTTTATAGCGCGCGGCCATAATGGCGGCGCATATTCGGACGGCAGCCATACAGGGAGCAGCGGATCTAAAAAGATCCTGATCCTGAACAAACGGAATAAAACGATCCCGGTAAAGCTGCCCGCCGGATTCAAAGGTGCGACCATCAGCACCGTCGACGGCTCCTCGGGTGACAATGCCCCCCACCAATCCGTTCTCGACGCAGACTCCATCGAAATGAAGCCTTATGCCGTCAGTGTGATCACACTCCCCCCCAAACCATAAGGGGGGAGTTTTGAAACAGGATATGATGTACCTTTGCTCCTCCAAAATAACCACTATGGACTACAGGATAGAAAAAGATACGATGGGCGAAGTCAAAGTACCCATTGACGCCTATTACGGAGCACAGACCCAACGCAGCGTAGAGAATTTCAAGATCGCGCAGGACATCAACCGGATGCCCAAAGAGATCATCCGCGCCTTTGCCTACCTGAAGAAAGCAGCAGCCCTCACCAACCTGGAAGCCGGCGTCCTTTCCAAGGAAAAATCCGACCTCATCGGCAAAGTCTGCGACGAAATACTGGACGGCAAACTGGACGCCTGGTTCCCCCTCGTCGTCTGGCAGACGGGCAGCGGCACCCAGAGCAATATGAACGTGAATGAAGTAGTGGCTTACCGGGGACATGTCCTCACCGGCGGCAAACTGACGGACAAGGAAAAGACCCTGCATCCCAATGACGATGTCAATAAATCCCAGTCCTCCAACGATACTTTCCCTACGGCCATGCATATTGCAGCCTACAAAATGCTGGTGGAGACCACCATCCCGGGTATCGAGGCCCTGAGGAACACCCTGGCGGCCAAGAGCAAACAATTCATGCATGTCGTGAAGATCGGACGCACCCATTTTATGGACGCCACGCCCCTCACCCTGGGACAGGAATTCAGTGGGTATGTCTCGCAACTGGACCATGGACTGAAGGCCATCAAAAATACCTTAGCGCATCTGTCGGAACTGGCCCTGGGCGGAACGGCAGTAGGCACCGGCATCAACACCCCTCCCGGTTATTCGGAGAAAGTGGCGCAGAAGATTGCCACCCTCACCGGCCTGCCCTTTGTGACGGCGGAAAATAAATTCGAGGCCCTGGCGGCGCACGACGCCATCGTAGAAGCCCATGGCGCCCTGAAGACCGTAGCCGTCAGCCTCATGAAGATCGCCAATGATATACGCATGCTCTCCTCCGGTCCCCGGAGCGGCATCGGCGAAATATTCATTCCCGACAACGAGCCGGGCTCTTCCATCATGCCGGGTAAAGTGAACCCCACCCAGTGCGAGGCCCTGACCATGATCGTAGCCCAGGTGCTGGGCAATGACGTGGCCATCAATATCGGCGGCGCCACCGGGCATTTCGAGCTCAACGTCTTCAAACCGGTAATGATCTATAACTTCCTGCACAGCGCCAGGCTGATCGGCGACGGATGCGTCAGCTTCAACGAACGTTGCGCCAGCGGCATCGAGCCCATCGAAGCCAATATCCGCAAACATGTAGAGAATTCCCTCATGCTGGTCACCGCCCTGAATACAAAGATCGGCTACTACAAGGCTGCCGAGATCGCTCAGAAAGCCCATAAAGAAGGCGCCACCCTGAAAGAAATGGCGGTAAAACTGGGCTATCTCACCCCCGAACAATTCGACGAGTGGGTCAAGCCGGAAGAAATGGTAGGGAAGATCAGTTAAATAACATTCCATAGTATCAGGCTATAATCCGGGAGGAAGAGAACTAAGTTTATTAATTATATTTGAAGGATCAACCTTCAAAACACATTTTATGAAAAAAGTTCTCTTCCTCCTCTTCCTCGGAGCCTCCCTGTCCGCCAACTGCCAGCAAAAGACTCCTCCCACTTTACGATCCATCCTCCTGGAACAATTTCGAACCACCTGGAATCAACAGGACTGGTTTGTCCCGGTCATAAAATCACTCGATGGACTCACCGCCAAACAGGCCATGTGGCAGCCTTCCGACTCCAGTCATTCCATCGGCCAACTAGCCTATCATCTGCTTTTCTGGAATAAGGAGGAACTGGACAAATTCAACGGAAAGAAGCCCAATGCCTTCTCCGGCAACAACAACGAGACCTTCACCGCCTTCACCGAAGCGTCCTGGGCGACCACCATACAGCAACTGGACCAGGTAATGAAAGACTGGGAGACGATTATCAAAAATGCCGATGACGCAAAATTACAAACCTGGTATTCCGTCATTGCCCATATCAGCGCCCATAACGCTTACCATACCGGCCAGATCCTTTATATCCGCAAACTGGCAGGCAACTGGGATCCGGCAAAGGGAGTCAAGTAACCCCCTGAAACAGTTAACATGACCCGAATGATCCGGCCCTATTCCCGTTTTGCAATAAATTTCCCGATTTTGGATATCCTCTTCCGTTCATTTAAAAGTAATCATCTGACACACAGCTAGTTGAATTCTGGCCCGCCAATTGAATTATCCTATTCGGTTTTTCATAGGATATTGGATTAAAAACGGGAGTGTATTTCTATACGGCTCCTTTTTTTTTGTACCTTCCTGTAAACCATAAATAACCAGCTATGAAAGGCGCCATTTTTCCCGCCGGAAGGCGTAATTTTTTGAAGTCAGCCGCCGCATTGGCCGGCGGTGTGACCGGATTTTCCTTTTTATCCGGAAGGGCCCTGGCTGGCAACCTGACCGACCGGAGTTCACAGGATAAGGACAGTAACATCATTGGGCCGAAAGAGGGATATACTCCCCAGGTAGGCACTCTCGTATCCATGATGGCCTGGCTTCGTCCTCAAATAGTAAGCACCGTCAAGGGTATGACAACGGAACAGCTTGACTTTTTGCTGGATGATAAGGCAAATACGATCGGCGCCCTGTTATACCACCTGGCGGCAACCGATGCCTTCTACCACGAACATACCTTTAAAGGCCTGGCCTGGGAGAAATGGGATGCGTCCATAACGGAAAAATATGGCGTGGCAATGGAATTGGGTGACGAAGGACGAAAAAAAATTAAAGGCAACAGCATTGATTTTTACCTGAACCTTTTGCAGCAAACGCGTGAAAGCACATTAGCAGAGTTTAAAAAACGCGACGACAAATGGCTCATGACGGTGGATGAGAAATGGTATTGGGGCCCGACCAATAATTACTGCAAATGGTTCCATGTTTGCGAACATGAATCCCATCACCTGGGGCAGATAGCCATGCTCAAAAGCCGTGTTCCCGGAGCACGACCTTCCGGCAACGGCTGAACGACCGGATTTCTTCACCAGGGACATTCGTCGCTTTCGCCGTCTACGTCTAGGCCGCACTCTTAATATTGTAAAACCTCGATGACGGGTCGCTGTGCATGGTAAGCGATGCCAGGCCCGATGTGACATTTACGATCCTTGGCTCATCTGATTTCTTCAACAGATCAATAAAAGCCTGCGTTACATTTATAGCCCCGAAAAAATTGGTATCAAATACCTTCCGGATGGTTCAACCCTATTCATCCTGAATAGCTTATTACCGATGGCCGGATCCGGCTCCAATGCATATTTCGGAATGATAGCTTCGGTGTCAGAATAATACATGCGGTAAAGTTAAGGCTATATAAAAAAACACCCACCCATATTCCCTATTTGCAATTCATCCTCCCATTTTTGGAATACATCCCATTCCCTGGAATGATGCAAACATTTGATAATCATTCAATTAATTTCTGGCCCGTCTATTGAATTATCCTATTCGGTTTTTCATAGGATATTGGATTAAAAACGGGAGTGTATTTCTATACGGCTCCTTTTTTTTATACCAGTTTCCGCCCTACCCCTGAAATCGCTGTTGATCCATATCCCTCGAAGCCGGAGTTTTTCCTTTCATCTTTAAAAATTTGATTTTATGAAACCCCGCCCCTCTACTCCCCATTCAGCCAACGCACATTCAGGCGATACTAAGATATCCATACACCAGCTCGTCAGCCGCTTGATCGCAAGTCTTCAGCCATCAGCGGTAAAACGTAACAACATATTATTAAACGATATACCCAGAGAGCTTTCGGTCATTGCTGACGAAAACACCCTGGCATATGTCTTATCGAACCTGGTGAACAGCGCGGTAAGCACCACCGAGAACAGTTGCATCCATATCGAAGCAGTTCTTACAGACGATCATACGATGATCCGCGTAAAAGACCAGGGCACCTATATCTATCATACGATGGAAATAAGCGGGCATCACGCTTAAGGGAAAGACGCCAGTACCTGCCCCCTTGAACGCTTTTCCGAAGTATAATAAAAACGCAACGACCCGTTGGCATTATCCTTGACCCTGTAGGAAATATTCCTTATTTTCAATTCATAAAACACCCTGCTTTTATGAAGAAACACCTGCTCGCTGCAATCAGCTTCCTGATCATCTTATTGTTCATAAACAACCGCGTTAACGCTCAGGCCACACCCCCCGCCCAAAACCTGCCCAGCCGCTGGGACGAACTGATTGCCAGTGACTGGCCCAAAGCGCTGGAAAAATCCTCCAGGACCTGCATCCTCCCCATAGGTATCCTGGAAAAACATGGCCCCCATGCCCCCATCGGCTCAGACCTGATCCAGGTCCGCGAATGGGCGGCACGGGTAACGAAGAAAGAATATGCCGTCGTCTTCCCGGATTATTTTTACGGTCAGATCAACGAGGCCAGACACCAGCCCGGCACTTTCGCCCTGCCGGAAAGAGTAGTCTGGGACCTGATGGAAGCCACCTGTGATGAAATTGCAAGAAATGGCTTTAACAAGATCGTCATCATCAACGGACACGGAGGCAACCCCGAATTCATCAGATACTTCATCCAGACCCGGCTGGAAAAACGCCGCGACTATGCCGTCTATTTTTTCACCCCCGGGGCGGACTCCTCCTATATGTCGAAAATGGCAAAACTGCATAAATCCGATCAGGCCGGCGACCAGCACGCAGGCGAACGGGAAACCTCCGTACTCCTCTACCTGCGGCCGGAACTGGTAAAAATGGATAGCGCCGCCAATGAATCAGGAGCCAATCAGAAACGGTTGTCGATCCCCGATATGTATACCGCTATCTGGTGGTATGCAGCCTATCCCAACCATTATGCCGGAGAAGGGGCCAAAGCCACCCGCGAACTCGGCCAACTGGTCACCGAGCATATCATCAGCTCCCTGGAAAAAGCATTGAAAGCAGTAAAAGCAGACACCAGGACCCTGGAGATTCAGAAAGAATATTTCGACCACGTCAAAGAATAAGGTCAAACATGCAATTCACCCAAATACCACCCCCGGACTATTTGAAAAGTGTTGTCCGCTATTGCTGGGCCCTGGACAGCAGTGGAAGCAGCGTCAGCGGTGACGACACCGCTGACGCCAAGGTATTCAGGGCAATGGCCGATGGATGTCCGGGAATCATTTTTCAGCATCCGGCGGAAGGCACCTTCCACAAGGACAATCAACCCTTGTCCGAGATATTCTTATATGGCCAAAGCACCCAATACGCAGAGCTGAGCCTCACCGGGAAATTCAATGCAATAGGTATCTGTTTTTACCCCAATGCACTCAAATCCGTTTTTGGGCTGAAGGCGGAAGAACTGACCGACTCCTGCATGGACCTGAACGGGATGGCTAAACAACAAGGGTTTAGCCTGGCCGAACAATTGTCCGACGCCCGCCCCGCCGGAGAGCAGCTGCGTATCCTCGCCAATTACTTATTCATCCAGTCGGGGAAAAACAGTCGTGTTACCGACGAGCCCATGCAGTATGCCCTGTCACAGATCATTCACTCAAAAGGAAGCCTCTCCCTAAAGACGTTGCAGGATACACTACAAGTCACCGAAAGAAGCTTCGAACGAAAATTTAAAGAGTGGGTCGGGATCTCCCCTAAATTATTCTCCAGGATCTGCCGATTCCAGGCATCCCTCACCCAATTACGGAACAATGATTATAACAAGTTGTCCGATATCGCCTATGACAACGACTATGCTGACCAATCCCATCTGATCCGGTCTTTCAAAGAATTTGCCGGCATCTCCCCCTACCAATACCAGAAACAGTACAACGAGGTCGTAGAAAATCTCTCTGAGCGGATAAAGTAGTCGACCGCCGATCCCTGTCGGTTTCGTTCTATTTTCCCGCCCATCCGCACCTTTATTTTGTCAAAAAAAAGATGATACACTTTTTTCTGACAGTAGCTATGATCTGCCAGGAGGCCAGAACGGCCCCCATCCCCGCAGACACCGGCAGGACCCTATTTGAACACAATTGCTCCCGTTGCCATGGAGCCGATGGAACAAAAGGCTTTCTGGGAGCAAAGAACCTGAGAAAGAGCCTGCTCCCCGACTCCGCCATCGTAGAGCGGATTCAAAATGGCAAACGGATCATGCCCTCCTTCAGAAAAAAACTCAGGCCCGAAGAAATTCAGACACTGGCAACCTATGTAAAAACCTTAAGAACCAGCTAAAATGCAAAACCAACTCCAACAACATATGCTAACGCCCATCCACCTCCTGCTCATCATTACCGCCACTAGCACCGCGCTCATGGCAGGACTCTTCTTTGCCTGGTCCGTTTCCGTAATGCCGGGAATAGCTCTTTTGCCAGATGCTGCTTATATCGCAGCGATGCAGGCCATGAACACAGCCATTCTCAACCCTGTCTTTTTCGCCGCTTTTTTCGGGACGCTCGGCTTACTACCCCTGAGCACCTGGCTCCAGTACAGTCAGCCCCTATCCCCGCGCTTCTGGCTGCTGCTCTCAGCAACCATACTCTACGCAGCAGGGGTCTTCGGCGTCACCTTCTTTGGCAACGTTCCTCTCAACGACACCCTTGGAGCCTTTCCCCTGCAATCGGCAACTGCCGGAGAAATAGCAGCGCTTAGGATCGGATTCGAAGGCCCCTGGAATAACCTGAACAACATCCGGACAATCGCCTCTACCCTTTCCATCCTGCTGGTCATCATCGCCTGCCTCAGCCATACAAACATTAGTCCCGCAGATAGCAGCCCTATAGGTAAATGATTATCTTTGACAGGCTGATCATCCGGCAAATCCATCGACTCCAGCACCTCATACTGTTGCTTCGATGTCTCATCCCGTCGCATCCAGCTCCTCATCCAGGCTCCTGTCCAGGAATATTTCCTGGCGGGATTCATCCCAATGCTTTTTGGCTTTTGTCTGATCAGGAGTTCCCCGGTCAAAATCCCAGAATCTCGCTTCCGCAGAAGAACAATGATAGGTTATCTCGCCATTGCCCCAATCCGTCGCGTACAAAGCCGATCCACACACCGTACATTTAATGGGAGGAGGGGGCTCACCCTTTACGTCGTTGACAAGTTGCATTTTCTATTGTGTTAATGAATTCTTCTTTAATGTCCTGGCAAGCAACCCGCATACATAATCGTAGATAAAACAAGTAAGGCAATCAATTGTTTTTCAAAGGCCAAACGGAATAATAATAACGATCCCGCAACAATAAAATTGCTCCGGGACAAGTCCCCCTCCCTTCCCGAACCCCGGGCGCCCGGAGTCTGTCCAAAGCCCCGGCAGCGCCTCAAAAACTCTCCGAAAAATAGTTTTTCGTCTTTATCCAACGGGTCAGCAAATAGAGGAGATAGCCCAGTGGGCCGAACATACAGGTGAAGATCAGGGAAGGAATGATCCAGCCATGCGGGATCCCATAACGCAGAGAATTCTTTTTTATCCAGACGGCCCCGAAAAGATCAAATACCAGGAAATGCACCCAACTGGCCACCACCAGCTCAGGGTTCTGGTACAATTTCATCATCCCATCCAGCGATTGAAAATCCTTCAGGATCTCCGGACTGAAATTGGAGAAATTCAGCCAGGTATACACACAGGCCAGCAGCGCAATGATAATGCCCATCAGCAATTTGTCAAACCCAGCCCAGAAAGGACTCACAAACAGCACGATGATCCAGCCGATCCCGGCGAACAACGAGGTGAACAGGAACATAGAAGATGCACTCATAAGGATAAATTTAAAATGATTTCAACCACTACCCCCCCTCATCCTGCGCTCATTCACGCCCTACAGCGTACTCAAATAATTGATCGCCGTCACCGAAGGGAAAAAGAAATAAGCCCCTCCACGAACCGTAACAAACCGCTTCAACCCCGTAATATATTTATTCACCGGCTCAGCCTGTATAGTGAAATTTTGCTCCACGCCCTCCCCGGGATCCTGCTTCACCCCGCATACAGGATCGGGATCATTATACAACTCCTTGAATTTAGGATAATTCGCCCAGGTATATTGAATGAACTCGTATTGCCGCGAAATATCCGTATTAAAACAGGTAAAGATCAGCCCCACCTCTCCCTCCGGTGTGTAATTCAAGGGCGACCCGACAGCAGGATCCCCATACAACCTGGCCCGACGCATGATCCGATGCCGGCGGGTCAGCCGCAAGGACTCCTTCGGTCCATTGTCCTCGAAATTATCCCGGGGATTCGTCCGCCGCAAATGCGAGCCAAACGGACATTTCAGCCCCTCCTTGTCCAGGTCCGTATACGTAAAATAATCATCATTCGACTGGCCGCCCGGATCCTTATCGGGGAACTTCACCACCGGCGCACCACTGGGCCAGCGTCCCATCATCTTTGACGCCAGCTTCACACTCTCCTCCGCATTGACAGAGCCGTCCGCATTCTTTGTCTTCTCATTCATAAATTCCCAGTACCCCTTCACATCCTGCTCCAATTGCCGCATCACCATATAACTGCCATTGCGGCCAAGATCCTTCTTCCCGGTTCCTGCCGCATCGAAAGGCAGGAGGAAAGTATCACCCTGTTCCTCCCCAAGAATCGGCGTATCAGGATATACGTCGTACTCATTCTTATAGCCCATCAGGAATTCCCCGGCATTGATAAAATCATTCTCCGGCCCCTTTCTGCCGCTACCCCTGATAATCGGCTGCGATATGCCATCCCTGAAACCAAAATGCTCCTTATTCATCGGCAAGGTCTGCCCGTCCAATTGCAGCACCTCCGCCAGTCCCGGAGCAAACTGCTGCTGCAGCCGCGCATAATATGACAAAGCCGTCTGCTTATCCTTCCCGAATACCATCAATATCAGGTGCACCTGCTCGTTACCAGGCCCTCCCCAGCGCCAGGACTCCGGAGCGCTGCTGCCCACATCTCCCAGCAGACGCCCCCGGTGCTCCGAAGTGATCCCTTCCCGGAACTCCCGGGTAAAATAAGCCAGGTTGGAATTCTTCAACCCCAATGCACCCAGTCCCGAACAGGTAAAGGCAATATTCAGGCAATTTGTTTTGGCATGATGCGTCACATTGGTCACATCGCCGACATTATCCCGTAAGAATTTCTTCGCAGCAACGGGATCCACTACCCGAAGCAAAGCATACCGGGAATATTGCATGTATTTATACCCCCTGATGATATATCCCTGTATATCTGATAATTCCAACGATTCCATAAGCGTAAATTTAAAATCTTTTTAAAACCGTTGCAAAAACTGCCGGGCCTCCCGTTCATTCAGATCCCGGAACAGCTCATTGCGTATATAAGAATTGTTGATGATATTCTTAATAGAAAGATGAGGATAAGCACAATACCAGACGGCTGTCGGCACCTGAAAATAACGGCTCCAGGCGAGGAAATGCTCCTCATCATAGGCTCCTCCCGTAAAGAGGAATCTCGTCCGGGGAAACTTCATCGTATTGCTCCAAATACCCGTCAGCCCCCATCCCGACTTATCGATAAAATCACCCAGGTACTGCTGCCAGCTCCCGTCGAAATTGCTGAAGAACAACATCCTCTTCTGATCATCGATCATCACCCAGCGGGCAAAATGAATGGTAGGGATCCCCATCAGCTTCCCATTCACGAAAAGGAAGCTGATCAACGCCTTGGCGAACAACATCAACGCCTTCAACGTAATCAGCCGCATCTTACCCGGCTTCATGATCAATACCTGGGTGAATTGATTCTGATTGGCCAGGTCCTCGTACTGCTCCAGCTCCTTTACATGCGCCCCGCTTACCTGACTGGGCGTAAGACCCAGCGGCTCATCCGTCCGTTCGAATAAAAAATGGATCAAAAGGATCCAGATGATGATCACCGGCAACAACACCAGTAATATCACTCCCAGCAACACCATCCCCAGCCAGCGGATACCCGGTATCTTAATAGACGCACGGGCCCATTGAAATCCCTGCTTCCCCAATACGTCTTCCTTCAACGCCCGGTGGATGTCGAGGGCCGATTTGCCGCCCCAGTTGCCCGAACAGAGCAGGTTCCAGACATAATTCCTCAGCTCGTTCTCCTGCCTGATCTGAGGCAAAGTCCTTCCCGGCGCCCCCACAAAAAAAGCATCCTCCTTCACCCTCCATCGTGACAGGTACTCTTTCCTACGCTCTGTCGTCCGGTCGCCCACACCCGGATAATCCACACAGTACCCGTATAGCTTATCAATAAAAGGAGCACACAGCGTCGCCAGCCCCGACAAATGCGCGTCTTCCTCCCCGTCATAATTGGAAGAGAAGACAAGCCGCACCCCCACATCGCTTTCTATATTGCCATCGGCATCCTTGGGCTCTAATAAAATCCAGCGGGCATAATGAATCGTGCCCAGGCTCTCGAAGGACTGGTGAATCCCCGCCTGAACATCAGCCCGTATCTGCATGAGCAACGCATTCAGATTGTCATGCTCTCCGCTCTTCACGGGCGTCACAAGGGTCAGTGGATGTTGCTGCGTCATGGAAAGTAGTTTTAAAGCGTTTCAATCAAATGCCACCACAAAATTGTTAAAGAACGGTCCCACATGCAATCCCGTCCCCCGACCTGCCCACCCCGGCTCCCGCCGCACACCAGGCAGACGGAGAATAGCCGCCACGAACTCTGAGATCGTCACCGCATTGATATACTTCCCATAACACTCATGCAGAGCATACCCATAGTTCATATAGACAGCCTCCCGCTGCGGATTAAATTGCCTGGGCTCCGGAAAAGCATCCGGGTCCATCATCGCACAGGCCGTCAGCGCGAACACCTTCCGCTTTGCCTTGATCCGGTACTTCTTCAGTCCCTTCCCCCTCAACACCTGCTCGCTTTCACAATAACGGATCACCCCCGGTTGAGCAGGATTGAATCGCATCGCCTCACTCACGTAGCCATACATCTTCTTCATATCCTTCAACTGCGCCGTATCGATCGCTCCCCTGAGGACATCCGGCCGGTTGAACAACTCATCCAGCACGAGGATCACCGCCTTATTCGTCGTCTCCAGGATACCGGTGATCAGACCTCCGATATTACGCTGGATCGTCTCGTCGTCAAACCACCCATTCCCCTCTTCCCTTTGCAGCAGGATCATCCGGTTCAGGACATTGTCAGCCAATGGCTTCCCATTATCCAAGTCCCTTTTCCGGTCTTTGATCAATTGCAGCACCCACACCCTTCTATCCAGGGAAGCAGTTACCGCCTCCTGGTGCTTGGCCTTGTTATTGGTAAAATTCAGGAAGAGATCGTAGAACAGCACACGCAACCAATGTTTCATAATGGGCTCCGTAGGCGGAGGCACACCGAAATAATCATCGATAAAACGTACCAATACCGTATAGCACATCGTATCGGCCACATCGATCTTTCCATAAGGCTTTGCCTGTTGCAGGACCCGGTCACAGGTGTCCCGGATAAAAGACCGGATCCGGTCCATATCCTCTTTTTTCGCTGTCCGCCGGACCATATTACGCTCCCGGTCAAATTGCGGGCTGTTCCGGTCGAACCCCAGAAAGAATGCGCCTTTCTGATTAGCCATCTTCTTTCCATTGATCTCTTCCACCGTAAAATCATTGTCCCGCTCCATCATTTCCACCAGCAGATCATTCTTGCAGACAGCCGCCAGGCCCACCACCCCCAGTCTCAAAACAGGGAAACGCCGCTGCAAAAAGCAGAACAGACCGGTCTTTTTCCGGTCCAGCGCCAGCCCTATCCGCAAGCCCAGCTTCCCTATAGGACCCGGGTCCTCCGGGATCTCCTTGCGGGAACGCATCAGTGGCCGGTCATCCTGGTAGAGCAGCAGAACGAACTGCCCTGCAGGAGTCGCCCTCAACTCCTCCACCTCCCTTCGCATCTCAGCAGGCACGGCCTGAATAACGGCCATCGCTCCCCCAAACTCACACGGTAGCAGCAGCGGAGCAGCTACCGAGGCAAAAGCTATATCGGCAATGGTCAACCGTTCCCCGGTCAGATACTTCCTGCCATCGCTCAGTATCCCATCCACCTTCTCGAAGATCTTTTTGATGTAAGCCAGTCTTTCGCCGGGCGGCTTCTCGTCCACCAGCCCTTCCCGGGACAGCCTTTTTCGTATGGAAGAAAAGAACAGCCAGTAGCTCAATTTCTCCCCCAGAGGAACCCGCTGCGTAAACCAGCTTTCGGCATACCGACGGTCCTCCAGCAACTGCCCATAAATATATTTGGATACATTCCCTTCAAAAGGACCGGTGAACAGATGGTATAAAGCCACCACCTCCCGCCTGCTTCCGGCATCCTCCGGCAGAAGCCGTTTCTCCGGAGCGCTCCGCTGCTCGTAATAGGCTATCACACTTTCCGCCGTATAGAGCAGGGCATCCGTCTTAAGGAGAACAGGCGTACCCGCCGCTCCCTTTCCGCCGGTAAGTTTGTTTACAACAGGAATATATAAGGGGGGAGCATGAGGCTCGTCCTTGTACAGGATATCATTCCAATCCAGTACCCATCTCGCTATTTCATCGACGCCCCCGATATTATTACTCACAAAGGAAGGCGTCTTTTTAGCATACGAAAAATCCTTCCGGAATTTGATGAACCTGAGATCATTTTCCGCTCTATCCATAGAATTAGATTTAGATCCGGCCCTAAGGAGCCGAGCTGTTTGTTAACGAATACCCCTGGAAGACAGGTTGTTAAATGGATCAGACAGGTAAGGAGCTAAAGGTAGAAGATCACATGAAGATAAACAATACTACAAAGCGGTAATTCTTAATCTTTCGGGCAGGTAGGTTCAGGATAAGCACAGGCCGGCGATCGGTCGAAAAAAACAGCACCTGATAGACTGACAAAATAATATATAATTTCCCAAATACAAAATAGTAGTTTTGAAAGTCACCCATCGCAGGGGCAGGCGCCAGTTTACTCGATCAATATCTTCTCCGTAAGCAACGGTACCGCACATCCATTCAGAAGATGGAAGACATAGATCCCGGGTAAGATGCTATGAACATCGAGAGAAAAATGGTCATCAGCTGTCTCCTTAAGGATCAGGAGTTTACCGGTTATATCATAGAGACCGGCTGTCAGGGGTCTCCGCTCTCCCGGGGAAATTTCTACATAGAGGACCTTATGGGCAGGATTAGGATACACTTTACTGGTAGTTACCTGTAATGGAGGAGGCATTCCCTTTATGCTATCCGTCAGGGCGAGTGTTTTGATGTACACCATCCGCAGGATAAACCCCTTATACGCCGGGTTGGAAATGGACGTACCTATCGTTCCTGCAGAATCAATGGAACAACAGGAATTGTCCACGGCCACGAACAGGGTATCCCCTGTAGGAGCCACCGTGATATTACGCAACCGAAGCCCGGACAGATAGTGCAGGGTATCGTAGGGGCTCTGTGTGCTGTCCAGGCTGAGCCCGTCCGGCTTTAACTTCAGCCGGAAAAGACCGTCCTTCAGGGAGGGCACCAGCAGGGAATAATTCCAGCCCGGAATAGCGCCCGCGCCATAAAAGGCAATAGAGGACGGCGCAATGGTGGGCCAGGACATATTACCCAGCGCACCGGACGACTTAGTTCTGGCCCGGTCCCAGTTATAAAAAGAGAACATCGGCTCCTGGAGCGTAGTACGGGTCGTATCACAAAATCCCTTCTCGCTGATAACGGACTTACTGGCCAGGTACATGGAATCCCCGTTGGTCGAAGTATAATTATCATCGCAGAGGCCGGCCACCTTTGGCCAGCCGTAATTGGCATGCGGCAGGATAATATTCACTTCATCATCTGACCTATCGCCATGCTCGCTGCTGTATAAAATATACGAAGCTCCGCCGTTCACAGAGCCAAAGACCAGCCCCTGGGGATTACGGTGACCAAAGGAATAGATAGGGCTTTTAGCGGATGGAGCCGCCCCCGCCGGAAAAGGATTATCACCCGGGATCCATTGCTGACTGCCGGTTAACGAAAGGTCCGGTTCCGTATTCAACCGCAAAACTTTCCCTTCGATAACAGTAGTATCCTGGGCATGATTGGGCCGGTTGGCATTCGACAGATTTCCCGCCCCCATATCCCCGATCGTATAATAAACATGATATTTCCCATCGCTCTCCATAAGCGGACTGATCCGGATCCGGCCGGAATTATGATCATTGCTCCCATCCAGGCCGGAGATCACATCGTCCATATACGATAAGGAGCCATCGGCAAAATTATATCGATAACGGACGATTTTGGTGTTAAAGCTACAGGACCCTGTGGCGCAGTTAGTGCAGAACGGGTTGCCGGCGGGATTGCCGGCGGTGTTACAGCCGACCAGGTGATAGACATACGCAATATAGACCCATGGCTTGCCTGAATAGAAATCCGGGTGTATTGCCAGGCCCATTAATCCCCCCTGGGGCCAGGATGCGGGATTGGTAAAGTCTTTTATGGCATTGAGATCCAACAATTCGCGGATTCCTTTATTACCCGGATGGATCTTCCAGATCTTATAATCATGGGCCGCCGTCACCCATAAGGAATCGTCCGGACCATAAACGACCTCCCAGGGTGTATTCATTCCTGTTGATCCGGTGGCGGGATATAAAGTGTCGATTTTAAAGGTCTGACCATAATAAGTTACGGTCATTTGAGCGGGAAGATTCAGAGATAAGCACAGGCAGGCCAACAGGCTACAAGTATAAATAGGTCTGCTTTTCATAAGGATCCGGATTAGAACAACCTCAAGATAATCGTTTACCACTAGATATGGAATAGTAGTTTTTCCTGGAGACTAGGTATTTATACGATTGCCTGCCAACAAAATACGGGTTAATTTTAGGGATAATTTAATCCGTTGAGGGAACCTGACCAAGGAACCCTCCAGACTTACCACAGGCAGCATCAACTGCCTATGGTCGTTATGATCCGATAACCCTAGAAATGAAGTCTACCCATGAAAACCAAGCTCTGTTCCATACGCACAGTGAAAGCACTACTTGCTTTAATGATCTTCTTCCTGGTAAGCAACCTAGCTTTTGCACAACCGGGAAATGACCTTTGCTCGGCAGCTTCCACGCTGGTATCCGGCACCTCGTGTACAACTACAGCCGGAACATTAAAAAATGCCACTGCCAGTGTCGGGATACCAGGCAACTGTGGCGTTGCCACTTCTGCAGACGTCTGGTATAGTTTTGTGGCAGCCAGCTCTTA
>Ga0307511_10000034_pt1 | contig 104204 bp, 143 predicted proteins | sample 13_EM_MG_FD_200266 | JGI IMG/M metagenome (GOLD analysis project Ga0307511, IMG submission 200266) | Populus trichocarpa ectomycorrhiza microbial communities from riparian zone in the Pacific Northwest, United States - 13_EM | ecosystem: Host-associated > Plants > Roots > Unclassified...
ACTCCCAGAAAGGGCAGAGGTGGTTGGGACGTACTTTGATACTCCTTCTTGAGCTCATCGAGCTTGCACTTTGTGACCTGATCGAACAGCTCCCCAAAGTAGGTCTCCCAGGATCCAGATTCACCGGGTCCAAAAGCTACGCCCCCATCGTCTGTCCTACCCGTGCGATCGTATCTCGAGCGCCGTTTCTCGTCAGATAGGACAGCGTACGCGAATCCAATTTGCTGAAACTTGCGAGACGCGTCGTCCCTTGCGTCCTGGGTTGCGGATGCGTGTTTGTCGGGGTGGTAAACGAGAGCAAGGCGGCGGTAGGCTTTCTTGACATCCGCTTCCTTTGCATCGCGTCCCAGTGACAGAACCGCGTAAAGGTCGACGTCCTCTTCACCGGGGAAGAAGGTGGTGATTGGGTCGCCGGTGTCCATTATGAACAGACGCGTCAATCACGTGAAGAGGTGAGGCTAATTTTCCTTCCGCGAGCAAGGTTCCGATAAAGATGAGCGACAAAGTAGTTGGCATCTTGGGTAAAAGTGAGTCTTGTTGAGGGTATTTGGAGTGCCATCTGAACGCTTTGCAGCAGATTTATCCCGTTATCGAAGCTGCCCATGACCCCTGCTGATGCTGTCGTAGGAGGTGGCCAACTTGGCCGGATGCTGGTCGCCTCTGCATCTTTACTCAACGTCAAGGTCATAATCCTGGACGTCGGCGAACACGCCCCCGCGAAGCAGATTATTGCCCCCACAAAACCGGAACTCGCGCATATCGACGGGTCATTTACGGATGGCCAGAAAATACTGGAATTGGCCGAAAAAGTGGACATCCTCACCGTGGAAATCGAACACATCGACGTAGACGTATTAGACAAGGTCGCACGGACGCGAAAGATCCAGATACATCCCAGCCCATCGACGATCAGGATTATCCAGGACAAGTACAACCAAAAGAAACACCTTCAAAAGGCGGGCATCGCTGTCGCGGAATTCTTCGAGATTCCGGAGCCTACCCCGGATGCCGTCCGCGCTGCTATAGCCAAACTAGGACTGCCTTTAATGATCAAGAGCCGTACTCTCGCATATGATGGGCGAGGGAACTTTGCCCTTCGGCACGCATCCCAGATCGAAGAGGCTCTCGCGACCCTGAAAGATCGTCCACTGTATGCGGAAAAGTGGGTGAGCTTTGAACGGGAGATTGCCGTCATGGTTGTGCGAACCGTCAATGGGAGCGTTGCCTCGTACCCGGCCGTCGAGACCGTTCACAGGGACAACATCTGTCTACTCACATTCGCCCCTTTGCGATCTTCCGACCCGAGGACTATGGCCGGGGTTCAAAACCTCGCGGAGTCTGCCGTCCTGGCCTTTGAAGGTGCTGGTATTTTTGGTGTAGAGATGTTCCAGCTCCCAGACGGTAGCGACCGCCAACTGTCTCTGACGTCAGTCTTGTCTAATCTTATCATAGGAACTCTTTATGTCAATGAGATTGCCCCTCGACCCCACAACTCCGGTCACTACACAATCGAGGCTTGTGAAACCTCACAATTCGAGAACCACCTCCGTGCCATCCTCGACCTCCCCTTGGGGTCCACTTCGCTGAAGGTCCCCTCATCCGTCATGTTGAACCTCATTGGGGGTTCAAACGACATGTCTCAACTCACTTCGGTTGTGAGCGACGCGCTCAACGTCCCCGGAGCTGCGGTCCACATGTACGGGAAATCCGGATGTCGAAAAGGTCGTAAAATGGGTCACCTCACCATCGTGGGCGATTCTGACGCGCAGGTCAACGACCGCCTCCGTCCACTCTTACCCCGACTACCAGTTCCCATGACACAGGATGAGATCGGGAAGTACGCTCCACACCCACCTGGCGTTGGGACACGACACGACCACCCGAACCCCTTAGTAGGAGTTATCATGGGCTCAGATTCGGACCTCGGAGTGATGATCCCCGCGGCAAAAGTATTGGACCAATTCAATATCCCATACGAACTCACGATCGTCTCTGCCCACCGAACCCCAGATAGGATGGTCCAGTACGCACGCTCGGCGGCGGCGAGGGGGTTGAGAGTGATCATCGCTGGGGCAGGGGGCGCGGCGCATCTTCCGGGGATGGTTGCTGCGATGACGGCTTTGCCAGTCATTGGCGTACCCGTCAAGGGCAGCTCTCTGGATGGAGTAGATTCTTTGCACAGTATTGTGCAGATGCCGGTAGGACCTGCGCCACTCGCTCCACCTTCCAATGACGTCTGACCCGGTTCCAGCGGGGTATCCCTGTTGCCACAGTCGCGATAAACAACAGCATGAATGCCGGTCTACTTGCTGTTCGAATCCTCTCCGCAGGTATTCCGAAGCTAATTGAAGTCATGGAGAATTTCTTGCACGAACAAGAAAAAGAAGTGCTAGGTAAAGTATCCAGGCTCCGGGAACTTGGATGGGGGGACTACGAGAAACAGAGAACGGGCACCAAGTAGGGATGCAGACTGGGATGGAAGTTTGGTATCAGTTAGACCATGGGACCGCGTGGCACTGAGGGCGTCGTGAGATAATATAAGATAAAGTTATCAAACAAAGAAGTCATAATTGCGATAAGTGTCTCTTAGGGGAACGGGTAAATAAGAAAATGAACACGGGGGAGGGCGTGGGTACGTGTAGTGTATGTAAAGGGAACTAGGGGAATTGAGTAGAGGGAGAGCAAGGAAAATATCATACACAAGGACGCTGGTGAGTCCCAAAAAAGCCAACCGACATAGGTTCAGGAGAATTTCACTCAATAGAAATCCTCGATGATAGCGGTGCTCCTCCGGTATACTTGGGCTCAGAATTAGACCCTGGTGATTGAGGTGTTGAATTGATATCTGTGTGTCAGGTGAGAAGGAGAAATATTCACCAATTAAGTTGATCTTCTCCGCGGCTGGCACAGGTAATAATGACTGACCATGGACTTTCGATGGCTTCAGACCTTTGTCGAAGTCCCCGAGGCAACGTAATCCGACGATGAACGTCGCGAAAAGGATTAGGAACGCGCAGATAGCTGACCATGCACCGTGAATGGACGGCGAGGGGGGAAAGGCGTCGGGTACGTACTGAACAGCGCGAGGGTCGACCTCGTAGTCAAGTAAGTATCCTTAGATCCGGGTGAGAAGAACCGGACGAGCTTATACACTAAAAACGCGTTTGAATGAAACCAACAAGCCCAGGATGTCAACCAACGCACCGACTGTACGTCAACGGAGTGGTAATCAGCGCGGGGGTCACTCACGGTAGTCGTGATCACGTACAGTATGTTTCCGAGGCCAACATCAAAACGAGTGAGATAGACATCAGCCACCTGATCTCTCGTTGCACCGCGATTGCAGCGAAAGATAGGAGCACCAAGACAATCGGAATCGCGGTGATTGTGATACCGAACTCGGCGGAGTTTTGAGCGACAACGAGAATCAAAAGCTAGATCGGGTGACGCTTTAGATACCGATGCGAGAGGGTGCATAAAAATTAGCTACCTGCATGGTGACCCCTGCGAAGAAGAAGAAATCGAATTTAAGTAGACAGATGATAACTTGGTACCATCTGTACATCGCTGCGAGGGAGTCGCATCAGATAACGTGGGGATGGGCACAACGAGGAAGGATTACTCTTCATGGCAGGATTCGCGCCGACAATGTGGAAGACCGCCCAACTGCCACACGCCAGGATTGTGAGAAATCGTCACCGAACTGAAGGCCTGTTGCCATCAACATACCCGAATTCAGCAAACAGCGCCTTGGTCCACCATAGGAGACTCAGCCAAGAGGCGGCAATGACGCACGGTGCTGCAATCAGCAACGGGCGCACTCTTACGAAGAGAGTCCCGGCGCCGGCACATTGCTGGGCGAACCAGAGTCAATACACAAAGTCACTGAGAAAGGGGATCGACCAACGATGTAACTTAACGGGGTCCCGTCGTAATCACAGTCTCCTTGCTGCGAGAGAGCCTTTCTGGTTTCATGCACTTGGGCAGCGGCGAAGATTATAAGGCAACCATGGAAAACTAGTGAGGGTTATTAACCGATTTTGCCGCCTTGGACTTGTGGACGCACGGGCAATTCCAGCCAACTGGATAATGTTGCGCGCACGCAGACCATCCACGGCCATTAAAATCTCGAAAACCCTGTTTGAAAGGACGTGTTAGAGGCTGGTAAGGGCGGCCATAAGGAGGAAAAACTTGCTCTCCAAACGCGAAGAGGGCGAGGTAGCATGGTATGGTCTGGGTTGAAAGTAAGACTTGATAATGAGGAAGGGGAGGAGTTTTGGCGGACCTTGTAGCGTGTCTCGTCGAAGTTTACCTTTGCGTCTACCTGTGATCAGAGGAAATCAGTGAGACGGAGAAGGTGGCCCGAGGGATAGGTCGACCGTACCCAGTTGAACACTAGTCCTACGAGGGATAGGACAACGATGGCTTCTGTAGAAGTGGATGAGTGGTAGGTTGGCGATGGGGAGGAGATGGTTGAAGGCGAATACTGACGGATAGCAACTGTTTCTGTGGTGAGTGCCTGTGATTGTCAACAAGAGTTGGGTTGTACGTACTTGTCCCGATGTAAGCACGTTGAGCGGTTGTGCCCAGGAAGGCTTCGATGGCCATGATGAGTGACGAGCGTGCACTGTGCGGTGGTCGTGAACGTGGAGGGGGGGTGGACGGAGGTCGGGGTGGAACGAGAGTGAAGGGGAAGGTGTGGTGAACGACTGAACAGCAGAATGGCCGAAAATAGGAAAAATAATGTTCGACCGAGCCTCAACACCGCACATGATCCGACGATCACCGGACGGGACGCACAGGCAAGAACAGGTCAGAGTGTGGACGTGATTATTAGAGAGTGCATTGTGTACTGTATGATAGTGTCTAATGATTACCACCCGCAACCCGCGTCACTGCATCCATCCGTCACCGGTCCTGCACAACCCCGACCTTGGCAGCCCTCAGCACCCGGTCCTTGATCGTGTACCCAATCTTCTGACAGTCGAACACCGTCCCAGGCTCTTTGCCAGGTATCGGAGCTTGGAACATCGCCTCGTGCTTGTTGGGGTCAAATTTTTCTCCCGTCGGGTCATGCGGTTTGACGTGGTACTTGAACAGCGTCTGTAGGAGTAACCGGTGCGTCATCTCCACACCCGTATGCAACTCCGTTAGGTGTGCCTGGGCAGATTTTCCTCCCGGTGTTGGCGTCGATGCTGGGGATGAAGGCGGTTCAAGCGCTTCGGGGGGAACGGATTTGAGAGCGAGTGACAGCACATCCGCGGTCTCGAGCAAGTCCGAGGCAAACTTTGTGATCGCGTAGTCCTTCGTCTGCTCCTTCTCCCTCGCAGAGTTACGCTGAAGGTTGATGAAGTCGGCCTGGAGGTACCGTAGCCGACCCTGGGGCCAACGTCAGTAATCGGATGAATGTCACCGATCGTGAAGAAAAAGACAGACCTTGAGGTCAGTAACCTCCTCCTCTTTGGCCGCGAGTTGTTTGGAGAACTCAGACGCGTCCTTGGAGGGACCGGCATCTTTGTTCTCCCCCTCACTCTTCTGCTCCGAAGGTTTTGTGTCTTCGGAGTAGAACCGCCGGGAGCCGACGGCCAGGAACTGTGTACGTGGGGGGTTGGCGACAGTTCGTCTAGCCAAGTGTTGAACGGTCAGCGAACCGGAGCACGAACGAATCAAATTTCTTGTTGGGTTCATGACTGAGGGTCGACCGCCAGACAGCGTTTTGAAGAGGGAGTGAGAGGAAGGACACGGGAGGGAGGCGCAAGAGGGACACGATCGCACGTGACGTCGGCAGGCGGGAAACGGGGTTAACAAACGCTAGCGTTGCTCACTTTTCCTCTTTATCCCCTTGTCAGGTTTACCTGTTCAACATGACTCGTTCTTTACTGTAATTTCTCTCTTGTCCTCGACGACGATAGACGCGACCTCGCCCGGTCTTAGTCCATTTCTTCGCCAACCGCGCCCATACCCAACTCCGATCAGGCCATGCTGCCGGCCCGTAGAATCGGGCTCCACGTCCCTCGACGCTCTCTTCTTCTCGCTCGCTCAATGTCTGCAACCGCACATATCATCGATGGGACGCGCATTGCAAAGTGATCTTTGCCTTAAACTTTCTTGTTCTCTTCTCACCCCTGCTCAGGTCTATCCGTGACGACGTCGCGGAGCAGATAAGATCGCGCAAGTCGAAGCACCCCAGGTTCCAGCCCCAGCTGGCTATCATCCAAGCTGGATCCCGCCCCGATTCGACCGTCTACGTTCGTATGAAAGCAAAGGCCGCCGAGGAGGTTGGGATCAACCTCAATCACATAACCTTTCCGGAGAGTGCGACTGTAGAGGAGGTCGTCTCGGTGATCAAGAAACTCAACGACGACGCATCTGTTAGCGGTATTCTCGTCCAACTTCCCCTCGGCCCCCACGTTGGTCCCGATGGTGAGCGAACCGTCACTGAAGCCGTTAACCCCGAGAAGGACGTCGATGGGTCGGTTTTCCACTTTAAGCTGCGCTCTGCTTTCCCATCTGACTAGCTTATCTGCCAAGCTTCCACGCATACAATATTGGACACCTCTCCTCACGCGCTTCTGAGCCCCTCTTTGCCCCGTGTACGCCGACTGGTGTAATCCGTTTACTTGAGTCCACCGGACTCTCAATCGAAGGCCTGCGTGCTGTCGTTCTGGGCAGGAGCGACATCGTTGGTAGTCCCGTCGCAGTCATGCTCAGGAATAAGGACGCCACTGTGACCCAGTGCCACAGCAAAACCAAGAACCTCCCAGAGATCGTGCGTCCACGTTCGGCTCGGCTCACTCAGTCACTCACATCACCCCAGGTTAAAGAAGCCGACATCCTCGTCGCTGCTATCGGGAAGCCAGAATTCGTCCAGGGCTCCTGGCTCAAACCAGGTGTTGTTGTCATTGACGTCGGCACAAACTACATCCCAGGTGCGTAGGATTATTGTCAACCCCAATAATAACTTACTCTCCTCTAGATCCGACAAAGAAGTCTGGACAGCGTTTGGTTGGGGACGTAGAGTTCACCTCCGCTTCCCAAGTCGCTTCCCATATCACCCCTGTCCCGGGTGGTGTTGGGCCAATGACTGTCGCCATACTTATGTACAACACCCTCAAGTCTGCTAAGCGCCTATGGGAGCAAGCTCGTGCCGTCAAGGTCACCCGCCTACCATTGGATATAAAAGAGAAGGTTCCTTCCGACATAGAGATCGCCATGGCCCAGACCCCAAAAAATATCACCAAGTTGGCCGGTGAGATCGGTCTACTCCCAGCTGAGGTAGAGAATTACGGAAAGTACAAAGCCAAGATTGAACTCGGTGTCTTGGATCGTTTGAACCACCGCAAGGACGGCAAATATATCGTTATTTCTGGGTTCGCATTTCTCGACCCTGACACTTTTCATACTGCTGACGTATAATGCAGTATCACCCCTACCCCTCTCGGTGAGGGTAAATCCACTATGACCATCGGTCTTTCTCAGGCCCTTGGTGCCCATTTTGGGCGACCAACTTTCGCATGTGTGAGGCAACCCAGTCAAGGGCCTACATTCGGTATAAAGGGTGGAGCAGCCGGTGGTGGTTACAGTCAAGTCATCCCGATGGATGAGGTGATCAGCCTACTGCTTTAATCGGATAAGTGAACTGATCGGCTCTCAGTTCAACTTGCACCTGACCGGGGATATACACGCTGTCACGGCCGCGAACAACTTGTTGGGTCTGTCCCTCCCATAGTGGTTAAAAGCCCTCTCCTAACTCCTTCACCGCCAGCTGCTGCTCTGGATGCTCGTATGTTCCACGAGGCCACCCAGTCTGATAAGGTTGGTTTGGCGGGACTGTGACTCCTAGCAGTCAACTCACTCCATCCACAGGCGTTGTACAGCCGTCTTGTCCCCACAAAGAAGGGCAAGCGAGAGTTCGCCCCTCTCATGTTGAAGCGCCTCAAGAAACTCGGAATTGACAAAACTGACCCCAAAGAGCTCACCCCGGAGGAGATAAGCCGATTCGCCCGCCTGGATGTCGACCCCGCTACAATCACCTGGAACCGCGTTCTCGATGTGAACGACAGGTTCTTGCGCAAGATCACCGTCGGACAGAACCCCACCGAACAGGGTCACGACCGGGTTACCGGGTTTGATATCTCCGTCGCCAGTGAGGTCATGGCCGTGTTGGCACTTGCTACGGGCCTGGAGGACATGCAAATCAGGCTAGGCAAGATGGTCGTTGCGACGAGTAAACGAGGAGACCCGATCACTGCGGATGACATCGGCGTCAGCGGTGCCCTCGCTGTGCTCATGAAGGATGCCATAAAGCCGAATTTAATGCAAACTTTGGAGGCAAGTGGCCTTGGCTTGCACGTTGCGGACCTTCTAACGGACCTGACTATAGGGCACACCAGTCTTCGTTCATGCCGGCCCTTTCGCCAACATTGCCCATGGGAACTCATCCATCCTTGCCGACCGCGTGGCCCTGAAGCTCGCGGGGACCGAGGAAGGCGAGGACCCTTCCCGTGGAGGGTATGTCCTTACAGAGGGAGGTTTCGGGGCCGATATGGGTATGGAGAAATTCTGCAACATCAAATGTAGGGTCAGCGGTCTTACCCCAGATGCCGTGGTGATCGTCGCCACGACCCGTGCGCTGAAGATGCACGGCGGAGGACCAGAGGTCTCCCCTGGAAAGCCCCTGCACGAGACGTACACTCAGGAGAACTTGGAGATCCTCAGGGAGGGATGCAAGAACTTGATTAAGCACATCGAAAACTCGAAGAAGTTTGGATTAAAGGTTCTCGTCGGGATCAACAAGTTTTCGTACGTTTTTCCTTGACCCACCACCACTGTTATTTACCCTCCCCTCCAAGCACGGATACCCCCGCCGAACTCGCCCTTGTGAAGGAAATGGCTGTCGCTGGCGGTGCTGATGCTGCGATTGTCAGCAGTCACTGGGCAGAGGGTGGAGCCGGAGCCCGCGAGCTCGCTGCTGCCGTTATTGCATGCTGTGAAACCCCCTCGAACTTCAAGTTCCTGTATGATCTCGCTCTCCCGATCGAGGAGAAAATCACCACGATCTGCAAAGAAATCTATGGCGCCGACGGAATCGAGCTCAGCGATCTTGCTCGCACGCAGATTGATACATATACCCGCCAAGGATTTAGCGGCCTTCCGAGTGAGTCCTGTGTTTCTTCTGGTCCCCAATCTCCAACCCCGTTGAATACCTTAATCCCATCGCATCTAGTCTGCATGGCCAAGACCCAATATTCATTCTCACACGATGCCTCACTTAAGGGGGTACCAACCGGTCAGTGTTAAAGCTTTTCCCGGAAGTTTAGGATGGCCCGCAGATCCGCCTGCTGACCTCATTTCCGATGACCCTCTGATAGGTTTCACCGTGCCAATCCGCGCAGTCCGGCTTTCTGCAGGGGCTGGGTTCTTATACCCGCTCTTAGGCGACATGCAGACCATGCCAGGGCTCGGCACTCGCCCCGGATTCTGGGAGGTCGGGCTTGACCCTGAGTCTGGCAGAGTTATTGGGTTATTCTGAACCGTCCGGTCATTGGGAAGTTGCTTGAATCTGTATACACATAGGGTAACCGCAATCCTACCACGTCCACACTCGAAGCGACACCCAACCCTGGTGACCTAGCCTCCGTGTCGGCCCCCAGGGAGTCTAAAGCCACCCTCGTATCCCACTACACTCTGACCATCAGCGTTCGGGACATCCCAGAGATGGGTATGGCCGTGGGCCAGATTCCCGCCCTCTCTGTCGTACGTAATGTTATTGTACGCTGCATTCACCGTTCTCCAGTAGGTGTTGCCCCTGGCGTCACTGTAGACGAACTGGTTCTCGTTGGTGCCGTTACCTGTGTTGCCGTTGGGGGAGCGGGTCATGTACCCACCGGCGGTCTGATGGGCCTGGACGTTGGAATTCAGTACGAATGGGCTGGGAGCAAAAAGGCGCTCATAAGAATGGTCAAATGTTGTCTCCCCTGCGAAGGAAGGGGACCACTGTCAGAAGGGTTTCGGCTTGACTTGGCGGACTCACAAGAATTGAATCCAGGATCAAACGCAGTGAAGTTCACGCTCAACGGGTAGGAAAATCGGTCGATGCTCATCGTGACCCCGTTGTGGGTTGAGATGCTTGTGCCATATGAGGTCTGGACGGCTTTCTGTTGTTCGGCGATGGGTCAGGTAAGAGTTCGACATTGGGAAGAGAAGCGTAGTACCTGTACGAGAGTGTCGTTCAGGTACCGTTGGGTATTTGAGAAAGCGAGGTCCTGGGACCAAACGACTTGCTTCTTCGAACCACCACCGCTGATAACCTCGGACTCGATTCTGAGCTTCCTGGATGCCTTGGTGGTAATCTCTACACCACCCTCGACAGTGGATAGTGTGTCGGTTGACTGCGCGAACGGTTCTACGCTGTATGATATGACTTTCCCAACGGTGGGCTTCGAAGAAGATCCGGTGACAACTTGCAGGTTCGCGGAGACGACCCAGTTGGAGTTAACTGCGTGGTCAGGTTCGGCGGAGACGACATCCACTGTGAAGTTGTGGGGGTTCCCATCTACGAGGAGCGGAACGAAAGGTGTAAGGTCAACGTAATACGATGGTAAATCAAGTGCCTAGAAAGTGTGTCGGTATCTTTGCGGAGAGGATGGTTTGGAGCAGGCGTACCCCATATGATGGAATTGGCCTGCGATCCAGCGGGTCAGTTTGGAATGATCCCAACGGGTAAAAGGCGACTTACCTCCAGGCGGCCGGAATGAATCCACCAGTGTATATAGTAGGATACGGGAAGGCAACACCAGCGAGTTGCCCGTCCACGAGAAGCCGAGCCTCCCTGAAGCTACCTTTACCATACGTGGTGCCTTCTGGTAAGGCCCCCAGATATTTGTCGGGGATATTGAAGTACTGATCGGGAAGTTTGTATGAGCACCCTTGCTGATAGGTCAGATACCATACCCAGAATTCCTCCTGTGAGTTTCCAGATGCATAGAGTTCGGCATAGATTTCAACTGCGTTCTGGGGGATGGTCACCGGGACCTGTTCCAGAAGGTCTTCAGCATGGGGTAAGGCGACGGTGAAGGAGCGGGCTTACGGTAAGTGAGGGAGGAACGAACACTTGTGCCCCAGAGTTGTTCATTAACGACCCGATGGGTATGATGAGGTCACTTGTTGGAGCAGGAGGGTATTCATCCGTGGACGCGTAGAAAGTCGCGTACACGAAGGCTGGAGGGGGTTGCAGGTGGGTGAAACTTAGCAAGGATATCAACTCCCATCACTTACAGTAGTATTCGCCGTCCAACCCTGGCTGTACTATGTTGTCGAGCTGGAGAACGAAGGCACCCGGCGTTGCGAAGAGCCTGGAGTAACGACTGACGTCTTTGATATAGGTCCAGACGATCCCATCTCCCCGGGTGGGTTCAGGAGTGGAGGTACGCCAGACTTGGCTGTTATTAGGCTCTGTAACTGCTCTCGGATCGCTACGAACATACTTTCGGTTTCGTGCAATGTGAAAGTTGCGAGTCGATCGTATTGAGTTCCGTTCGACGTCACCTAAGGTGTCCCTTTCAGAAGTATGCGAAACAACCCATGGAAATCTCGAGTACCGTGAGGTTTAGGGTGACGGCAGCCCAAGATCCAGCCGGACCACAATCAACGGGTGGACTAGGTGACTAGATTAGACCCACGACTCCTGACCCGCAAGGCCCACTCACGTATACCGGACGACTTCGGGGCTGGGCAGCAAATAGGTCGGCGTTGTGGCTGTGTGCCCAAGACAGATGAACGCTCACCTGCCATACGACCAGGCGAAGTTCCGCCTATGTTACAGGTCAGCGCGGGCGTTCATCTCAGGGCTCAAACATACTCTACGAGTTTTATCGTGCACTGCTTGGCGTTCTCGGGAATAATAGGTGGTTGAGTGACCTGAAAGTTGACCAAGCGGGCAGCCTGTGTGACCCAGGCTGTAAGCAAGAGTGGAAGCAGGATCTGAAGGAGTGTTGGCATTAAATGAGCGAGATATAAAGGAGGGGGCAAAGGGGGAGGACCGAACGCGCAACCAGGGACGGCTTCACTGTATAAGCGTCTGGTCCGAAGTGTGTTTACCGGAGAGAAGCTGTCGTTGAAGCGAACATCACAATCTGATCGAAAGGTAAACGCGCGCTATACTGTAGTTTCCGCGCAAATTATAATGGGAAGCCAGGAATAAATAGGGGTAACACATGATGCATGATGGTGTAAGGTTAAGCGGGGGGCAGCGTGGACGAGATGCGACGAGGGGGGGTCGGGGGTCGAGGATGTGTTTAGAACTGGTGACTGAAAACGTCATCGCCCTCTGTCCTGTCTGGGGCAGCCGATTGGGATTGGTTGGGATTGGTCCGGTCTCCGTACAACCCACCCTCTGCGTCCTCAGGGAACTCTGTGGTCGACTCGCCAACGGTTGATTTGTTCTTCTTCGACTTCTTCCGTTTCCGCCGTTCGGAGGCTTCCGCCTCCATGACGTAAGCATCCTCCGTCCTCGCCCACCGATCCTTCTTTGACTTCTTCTTCCGCGGAGGGTCCACGTCCAGAGTGACGTCGTCGAAGTTGGCGGGGTAATGCCATCGACCCTGGGGTTTCTTATTCTCGTTTTTACCGTAGTATTGTTCGTCCTCTGGCCGCCAAAGGTCTTTGTTTGATCCGGCCTGCCCATCGTTATTGGTGTGATCGTTAGAGATATCTACGCTCGAACCCCCAGGTTCTTGACCTTCCGCGTACTCAGCGCCTTCCCATGTGGACCGAGGGGCTCTGTCGTTGTATCGGTTGGCCCATTGAGCACGCTTCCGACGACGTTCGAGTGCGGTCATATCGACAAGCCCGTGTTTCTGTGCCCACTTCGGCGTCCTGCGGTCGCTCTTGTTGTTCCTGATGTTCTAGTATGGGAGACCATCCAGTTAGGATAAGGCACCTTTCCAAGGTATTTAAAAAGCACCTGTATGTAGAAATTGTGGCAGTGACCTTGCTTCGGTCTCAGAAATTGCGAGTTCAATGTGACGAACAAAGCTAAGCTCACCTGGGATATAACCACACAATGTCAAGACGATGTTGATCCAGAAATCCCTTCCAATTCCAAACCTCGCTGCAACGGCTGCAATGCATGTCAGTAGAGGGTCGGATCAGTCGTCGGAACGGCACGTACCCAGCGGTGGCAAGAGGGTTCCGAGGATAAAGAGCAAGATTGTATAACCCCACCATCGCTTAGGTTTTAGATCTATTTTGTCCCACCTTTCAGCTCTTTCGGTGGCCATGGCGTGCGTTTGGGGGGGAGCGAAAAGGAAGAGAGATTGGTGATGGGGGAGACTAAGACGAGCCGCCGGGCAAACGTGATGCACTACTTGACCGCCTTGGGACTGTCACATCTGAGTGTTACTGTGACCTGATTAGATATGTTTGTAGTGAGACTAGTCTTTCATTCGTGATCAGTATACATTTACATTTGTAGTCTAGTTGTTATTCGACTTGACCTCTATCAACCTCAAGTTGGCCCGCGGTTGCCCCCCTCAAGGCCTCAGGCTCTTCTCTCTTCCGTCATGAACGACCATGATGTCTCGGAGTTAGATCTTTCGGAAGTCTTCCGGAACGATGTGCTCGGGCTCTCTTCCTCGACCAGCCAATTCCCAAGCCCTGATGACCTCCCTTCTTCGCCAGACGAGACCTACACAGTCCAGATGCTCCAACGCGAAATATCGAACCTGCTGGAGAGCGCAGTCGACCTGTCACACCACGAAATATCCGCCGCCAAGCTTGGCCACTCTGATGAAACTTATTCCACCCCCAACCATGTAGATCCCGGCTTCGGATCCGATCTGAACTTCGCCGCCGTATTGCAGGCAGCACACGCTGCTCAGACGCGTGACTCTCGGTCGGCGATTGCGACAGACCCAATTGGCATCGAGAATGCACGCGAAACGGCACGAGTCGCTCCCACTTTCCATAGTTTGATGGCTGAGGCTGGAAACACAACGGACTTGCCAAAAGCTACGAGGTACATGTACAGGGAGGACGGAGACGAGGACGGGGATGGAGACGATGAGTACCAGGGAGAGACCAGGAGACACGCCACTCCACCAACAACTCAGGTGTCGAGCAGCCCTGTCCTTGGTCCAGAGCAGTTCCACGACTTGGACGACATCCTAAATCAGCTGTCAGATCTCGACCGACAACCGGAACATACTTCCCCCTTCCCCACCGATTTCACGGCCGCAGAAGACTCATCGCTCCCGTTCTTCGACATCCCCCTTCCGTCGGCCCTAGAAGACGTATCGCCGACCACTGAAGAAGCACAGGCGGAGGATCCAGCGAACAAAGCACCGCCTTCGGACAAGCCATCCACGAACTCGCATACTTGCGATTTATGTAACAAGACCTTCACACGACGAAGCGATTTAACGCGGCACACCCGTATACACACTGGTGAACGGCCCTTTGCATGCACCCATCATGGTTGTAATAAAACCTTCATTCAGGTAGGGGATCCCCTCGTCCACCGAAAGACCCGTGCTCAGCTTCGTTTTTACTCTAGCGTTCAGCCCTCCACGTGCACATCCGAGTCCACACGGGAGAGCGACCACATTGTTGTGAATACCCTGGGTGTGGGAAGTGGTTTGGCGACTCTAGTAGTCTCGCTCGTCATAGACGAACTCATACGGGCAAGCGGCCGTACAAATGTGACGACGCAGGCTGTGACAAGACGTTCACCCGTCGATCAACGCTCAACCTCCACATGCGCTCCCATGACCCCTCTTGGGAATCTAATCCCAAACCGTACGTAGCCACCGTTCTCACCCATTCCATGACATGGTCTTAACCGTATCAACGTGCAGTTCCAAAGCAAAGAAGAAACGCAGGACAGATAATACCGAAGAACTCGACGAACTGGAGCAGAGCACGGAGCCTCCAATTAATCTGTTAAACTCGGAGGAGCCCGGCTATGCCTCTGGTCATGATACAGATACTGTTGCCAATCCGCTGCAGGGGTTGGGGCTTGGTGGTGCAGAGGAGGAGGAGGAAGAGGACGAGCTCATCCATGACACCGCCAACAACGATCTCCCGCCAATCACCACCCTCCGAGATCCCCCCGCTAGCACGGGCAACACGAGTGAAGGTTCATCACCTTTGCCTGAGCAACCGCCTTCTGGCCCTCCGCCACCGCAGGTACAAGTGGAGGACGACCTTTTCACTATCCCCCTGCGGGCACGTAAAGTCCTTGTTTCTGCGAAACGGAAACGGTGACCCCACTTTGTGCATTCCGTAGATTCTAACACCTGGACATGGAGAGTTGCATGTTTACCCTTTCATTGTTCCACGCTCGCATCACTCACATCCTATCACTTACATTGGACTCGTTGCTCATTCCCTCCACATTTGCATTTGCATTCACCATAATCTATCCCCAATCCCCTCGCCCTTCGTCGCGATTCAGGGCCAATTCTTGTGTAGTTCTTGTTACAGCTCTCCTCTTTCTAATCCTTGTCGAGGGTGTGTATCTTACGTTCGCATTCGCATAACGTAGAGTTTCTGCCTATTTGTTTCCTGTCTCTTCTACCTCATTCCTATATTCCCGCCGTCCTTCAGTTTAGAATCCCACCACCGCCATCTGCCATCACTCCAAACCCCTGTACTCCATTGAACGCAACATATATCACTTCTACCGGGAACGCCTCCTACAGTTGCCAACCCCGGCTGCCCAACATCCACGTCGATTCAGATCCTTCCACACACAACATACGAAGGCATTGTATTGTGTACAGAGTTGGCGCGACGTTACCAAACGATAGTGATACATTTTGTTCATCGATCTTCACCTCCCTTGATTCTTTTTTAACACGGTTTGGCGTAGGTGCCAGAACTCTTGCCCCCAGAACCCACGTCGAGTGACCCGCGGCGAAGCTCGTGGCGCTTGCCGTGACCCTGGGCGAGAATGTTGAGAGCGTGAGTCGGGCTGTCGGGCTTGCAAAGAGACTCGGTAATGTCGATCTACAAACCTAGTGGTGAGTGGGTTGGAAGTGGTGACTGGTGGCAGAATTACAATATCCGCGATGAGCCTCTCGATGAGCACTTCACTGACAGTTTCCCTGACGACGACCCTGAGGATCTCGATCTCACTCAAGTCGGGGGCAAGTTCGTAATTGGGCACAATCCAACCCTTAGAACGCAAGAGCGTCTGGATCCACTTCTGCTGAACGTCTGGATACTTGGTGCGGTAGGTCTCCGAAAATCTGAAGGAGATCACGGGAAGCCCTGGCATGTAGTTCTTTGAAATGATTAGCACCGTGTAAAACTTCCTAGGTAAGGACGCAAACCTCGACGTCTTCCTGGTTCATCTTCGACTTGATATCACCCACGATGGAAGATGAGATTGGTCGGTGGATATCACTCAAGACTTCGTAGTATCCACTATTCTCGAGAGCTCGGCTTAACGTACGAGCGTTCTTCAGGTCTTGGAGGGCGACCGCCCTGTACCCAGCAAACCCAAGGTGGATGAGCATGAAATACTGGGCGAGTATCGGAGCGGCAGGGCGGCTGAAATTGAGAGAGAAAGAATACTCGACGGAACCAAGGTAATGGAGCTCAAAAATGAGATCCTTCGGGAGGAAATGTTTCGAACGCCAGACGACCCAACCAACGCCAACCTGAGAAAGGCCGAACTTATCTGTAGCGTAACGTTGATCACCCAGCGGGTCTGTTTAAAGGAAAACTGAAACTTACGTCCGGATGTGTTGATGGACACAACTCTCTTGATCTTGAAGTCCCACTCTAACTTTGGCGTTGCAAACGGGGCGATGAAACCACCAGAAGCTGCGTCGACGTGAATCCTGGATAGAGTGGTAAGAGTTGCGCGAAGATCGAAAGATATAGAGAACTCACGGAACAGATATCCCGGTCTCTTTCTCATACTCGTCCAAAAGTTCGGCCATCTCTTTCACAGGTTCATAGTGGCCAGTGTAGGTACTTCCGAGAATGACGAATACGCCGATCGTGTTCTCGTTAACGTACTGCATGGCCTTCTTGGGGTCGAGTCGATAATGGCTCTCCTTACTAACAGGTACTAGGCGACAATCGACGTCGAAGTACCGGGCAAATTTCTCAAGAGCAACCTGGGCGTTCGCACCCATAACGATGTTAGGACCGGGCTCGTGGATCGAAAGACCCTTTTCTTTGCGTTTCTCCTGCCATATGCGTTTCATAGCGAGACCTCCGAGCTGGATAGCCTCGGAGGAGCCGGTCGTGGCTGTACCAATCACTCCGTGAGCGGAGGGGGCGTGCCACAAGTCTGCGAGCATCGAAACGCAACGAGTATGAATGACCTCTGGGGGAGAAATGATTAGTATCGAGGGAGTGGGTCACTTTAACGAAACCTACGCGTCATGGGATATTCATCCTGGTCGATGAGGTTTTTGTACATGTTCTCTTGAACAAGTTTCTCAGCCTTATCGGGCATGTACGTCTGGACAAACGAAGCGAGGCTAGAGGCCTGGATCAGAAAAGAGGGGAAATGGTGGGTGAACGCTTTACTTGAGGAGGGGTGTGCCATCTAGAGATAATTCGTCATGGATCGACCTGTAGACAGCCTCCTCCTCAGTCCCCTGTGTTCTGTGGTGAGTTGATGCCACCGAACAAGGCGTGAGAAGCATACAGTAGAAGGGATCTTGTACTTGGGGATGGAAGAGGTCCCGTATCTCCCGCAGTACGCATGGGCCAGGTTCCCTGGATCATTTCCTGTGAGAGAATGAACGGTGTGGCCGGAGTGCTTATCCTTCGAATCTTGGATAAGCTTTTCTGCGTGGACGCGCTTGGAGAGAGCCATGGTGGGGGTGAAGAGCAGAGCGGGGCATCCTGAATCAACTGGCTATATTTATGGCCCCCTCTGGGTCGATGATGTCGTCCTGTGATGTCAGTGTTCGAACTTCGAAGTAAGGTGGAGGGGGCATCACGTGGTCCGCAACTGCAATGGCTGGACCTAACCTTGAGGTCTTCAAGTTCGGGGTCTATGTCTTCTTCCCTGTCCTCATGCTCCTCAGGTACGGCGACTCGGAGTGGTACCAGAACCACGTCATTCCGGTCAGCGCACTCGTTGTTCTCCGATAAACCGCAGCCTAATCATCCCGAACCGCAGTACAGGAATAAGGTGTTTCCACCAGAGGAAAAGACCGTCCGGGTGCGTTCTAAATACCCACATCCCCGAACGCTTTTGACCCACTCAATCCTGCGAAATCTATAGGTCTTACCAGCTGATCATTCCAAACTGAAAGAAGAGCTAGACCAGATCAAGGCCAACAAGTTGCAGCGCAAACTGGAACGCGAACAGCAGCAGGTCGCCGGCAGCCCCACGAATTGAAATTCACCCCCCCCCCCTGCCCTCATCTCCTACTGGATGGGGCCTTTGGGACATACCACCTCTCTCCATCACACGCGCACTCCCAATCACTCTTTTCCGCTTCCAGTTCCCACTGTACTACCGTCCGGTACTCTTCCATCTCCTTCAAGCTAATTTTGAACCCCCCGCACACAATGAACACGATAGTCTTTGGTCCATCACTCGCTCCCAGCAACCGTTCCATCAACCCTGGTTCATATGCTGGTGTTAGTGTGGCAGCGCACGCCAACTCCGCCAACATCTTGTGTTCCTCTGTTCTCGAACGGTCCAGGCACCGATTTTTAGTCAGGCGGCTAAAGGTCATGTGTGATGATAACATTACCCGCGAAAGAGCATGCCGTCCTCATCGTCATCTCATCTGGGACCCTCAAACACCTGATACTCGCCCTGGCTAACGCCTTATTGACAACGCCCGGTGATGGGGATGTTGCTGCTAGTGACGTCGCTTTGGAAGTGAGTCTTTTGAGATGCGCTATTTTTACACCATCTTCCATCATAATGTCGACCTCATCCGGGACGCCAAAGGAATCCGCCCAGTTGTTGTTCAGTGCCATTGAGGAGTAGAAGCAATTAGCCCCAGAGGTCTCGACAGCAACGATGGGGACTTGAACTGACGTCAGTTCATGTTGACCGGAGACTTGACGACAATCTATGCTTACCATCCTCCCATCCCACGGCTTCACACCCAGTCATCACCCCGCCTAACAAGCCGCCACCGCCGACGCTGCAGACTATCATGTCTGGCTTCCGTCCTAGCTGCTGTGAGACTTCAGCAATCATAGACCCATGTCCTTCCCACAGTGTTGGGTGGTCATAAGCCGGGACCAAGACGCTGGGCAAGGTACGATCAATTGCCATGTGCTCTGCTTGCTACCGGTACACTTACGCATGGAGGTTGACTGCAACGGCCTCTTCAGCCATCCTTAAAGCTTGGAGATAGTACTCGCCCCCTACAATGACTTCCGATCCCTCCCGCTCGAGGAAATTCACCGTGTCTGAGCTTGCGCCGTTTGGAATGAAGACAGTGCATTTGATACCAAGCCTATTGGCAACACAGGCAACAGCGATCCCTGCATTCCCCCCCGATGCTGCTATCACATGAAGGTCGTCTCCGTGCTTCAGTTTGCACCGTTGGATGAAGAGAGAGATCCCTCGGTACTTGAACGATTGAGAGGGTTGGAGGTTCTAGAGGGATCAGTACATAAATTTGCTAAGAAGTCGACGGCAAACTACCTCGAGCTTTAGATATGCATCGATGCCTAGGCGGCGAGAGATGTGTGATGAGAGCAACAGCGGTGTTTCCAGATGTTTATCGATGGAATCCATTGCAGAGACTGTGGGATCGTTAATTGATCATCATCGGTATCAAATTCTGTCGGCCAGTACGCGTGACGTCACGCGCCTTGATTGCTCTCTGCCACCCATGACGGACAGGCAAGTGTATGCGTCCACCTTTTCGTGTTTTCCGACGTGACAATCTGAACACAGCGCGCACCCGACATACGAGCGGCCCCCAACCTATGCGGCAGAACTGCAGGAGGAAATTCCGTCCTACGAGATCGACGATGCGAAGAAGACATACAAGCATCAGTATTCCAACATCTACTACATGAGACTCCAGTTATTACGATCATTCGTCGAGACGAGAGCCAAAGCCAAGTGGGGGGAGATCGCAGGTTTGTCCTTTCCACCCACAGCCATCGAGATCGCGCGATTGACACGGAGGGTGGATAGGCAACCCGCCTCACGTCGAACGGGTGTTGGAGGTCAACAAAGGGGAACTGTGTTACATCGTCGGGACGATCTACATGGAGATGCAGCTGAAACCTAATGTCATGGATGACATCGCGAGCGATGTGAGTACCTTTGATTTCGACCCACGATTTGCATCTGATCTCGTCCCCGATAGCTTGCCATCCCACCTCCACCGCCGTTAAAGAAGTTTCATTCGCCTGGGGACGCCGTTATGATCGAGGACGAGTCTGGACGGATACAACTGATCGGTGACCGCTTGAAGAATGCGAACCTTGTGACGGGTGTCATCGTCGGTGCGTTGGGGATGGAAACAAATGACGGCGGTTTCGAAGTAGCGGACCTGTGTTATGCTGGAATGCCACCCCAAGAGTCGGACCCCGATGTAGCCCCGCCAAGTAAAGGGGAGGACAAGATGGAGGTGGATGGTGCGTCACCCCCTTCCCCCATACAAAAACGAGTGTTGACCCACGCCATAGATGGCGACGAACCTCAGGAATTGGTGGCATTTATATCTGGACTTTTGCTCGACGACGAAAACTGCAACGACGTGAACATGGCCATGCTGGCCGAATTCCTCGTTGGCGAATTGGATGTCAAGACCTCTTCACGGATATCGCGCCTAGTTATCGCGGGCAATTCTCTCGCGCCTGTAGTACTCCTTCCGCCGGAAGGTGAAGAAATAGATAATACAAAGTCGGTGAGTCGTTTTCAGCCACAGGTATCGTCCCTGTTGAATGACCTAAGGCATTGTTTATAGTGGAAGAACCAGGAAGTCATCAATTTCTCGACCGCGCCTACACTACAATTTGGAGCCCTCATGCTCGACGTCGCTAGGACGATGCCAATTCACCTTGTTCCAGGACCTACCGACCCATCCGGAGCAATTCTCCCGCAACAACGGGTCCCACGTGGAATGTTTGGCAAAGTGCACGAATACGACACGTTCGTATGCGAGACGAACCCTGTGTACCTACGTTTTGCCACTGGTGAGGAGCCAGCGAGCGAAACCGAGACCGAGGTGGACACGGAGACTGAAGGTGACGAGGATAGGACAAGACGAAAGCCGCCTCTACCACCTCCGTCGTTTAGCCGGACGTTCCTGGTGAACTCGGGACAACCGCTGGACGATATGTACAAGTACGTCGTATCCCCGCCGACTACACGGATGCAGCTGGCCAAGAACAGTCTGAGGTGGAGACATATGGCGCCAACGGCCCCCGATACCCTGTGGTGTCACCCCTACTTCGATCTGGAGCCGTTCATTCTCCCACTGACGCCAGACTTTTATGTGATTGGGAACCAACCTGAATTTTCAACAGAGCTCGTAGAGGAGGAGGATGAGCTCGAAGGAAGGAGAAGGTGTAGGATCGTCCTGGTACCGGAGTTTTCGAAAACGGGGGCGCTGGTGCTGGTAAACCTGAGGACACTGGAGGCGACTTGCACCAGGATCGGTACCAAGGGCTTTGCGGTGAAGGAGAAGAAGGCGCAGGAGCTGGCAGAACAACGAAGGAGAGAGAAGGAGCAGGAGGCGAAGGACCAGACTGAACCAAGGGAGCCACTGAGGAAGTCCACGCAGATGCCAGAAGCGTTGTTAGACGATGAGATCGACTGATGCGAATGTTTACCCTTCCCGGCTGATCGAGCCCCGTTCCGTTTGACCGACAGGGTCACGACCAACGTCAATTACCATGCTCGTCCGAGCTGCGACCAGAAACCCCCTGCGGCCCTTCACTCGGGTCAGATATACGTCTATACTTTCCCATTCGCGACCGCAGCCTTCAGCAGCGTACTTTGATCCTTCCATGTCTACAGACCCATCGGTCACCAAAACGCCCGAGAACCTAACGCAAACGCAGCGTGAAGAACTCCAGAGCGCGTTGAGAGTGGACCAAGCGGGTGAGGTGGCAGCCAACTACATTTATAAAGGACAGCTCGCGGTATTCCAGAGGGATCCGAGGTACGGTCCACTGATCCGGGTACGTCCACGTCTCGCATTAATCTGTTGACCGACTCAACGGTAGTAGGAAATGTGGGACCAAGAGAAAAAGCATCTCGACGTGATGAACAAGATGCAACTGCAACACCATGTGCGACCGACTATTTTATGGGAGGTTGCTCAGGTTGCTGGGTATGGCTTGGGTGTTGCCACCGCTCTTTTGGGCAAGGAAGCGGCCATGGCATGCACAGAAGCTGTGGAGACGGTTATCGGGGAACACTATCAAGAGTACGCCTCTCTTTCGAAACAACGGCTGTCTATGATCCTGACTTCTTGCCCACAGCCAGCTCAAGGCCTTGGAGGATTTTCCCGAACACCCAAGCGTACCACTCTTGAGAGAAGTGATAAAAGAGTTCAGGGATGATGAACTGGAGCATTTGGACACAGCGGTGGTTCACAATTCACAGAGGGCTCCCGCTCACGCGTTGCTGAGTACCGTAATTGGTGGAGGGTGCATGATAGCGATCGAATTGTGCAAGAGATTCTAGTCTCCGTTGATTTACTCGGCTTCGGGTGTAGGTTCTAGGGGTTTGACAGCGAACGGTTGCCCTTTCCTTACCCCTCCCCACTTCCACCGCGACTGTATAATTCAAGTGAGCGACATAGCATACGTACGGTTTTCGCGGAACGTACGTCTGTGCTGGCAGCGACCCAGTAGATGGATGCGGGGAAAACAAAAAGCCCGACGATGGAAATTATGGCTGTCCTCGGAGTAAACTTGAAGTGTTTGTATACGTCCTCTCGCTGTAGAATCGGGTCCGGTCAACGGGAGCCGAAGGCATTTAGGAGACGAGTGCTGACCATGATATTCCATCGCTCGATTGCAGGGTCATGCTGCAAGTTTCCGGGGTTGAACGGGTGAGCCGAACGACGAGTCGTAGCGAGCGTAGACGTACTTTAACGTATCCTGCGCGCGTTTGGTCAGTCAAGCTTCAGGTCTTGGGAAGCTGTGGGACTTACCGTGTCCACCCATGTTGGTTTAGGTCAAGTGCGAGTCGCAGGTTTCGGAAGTTGCCACCTATTCAGACGCCCTTACTCTTCCTTCAACGATCATCATGTCTTACCACAACCGAGACAGGGAATGGGACCGAGGGAAGGACCACGGGCAGCAAGACGATTATTCGTCGTGGGACGACGGTCCCAGGGGAAGCACCCGCGGTCGGGATGACGACTACTACACAGAGGGGAAGCGAAGGAAATACAACAATGGGGTCCATCTCCTCGCGAACCCTCTTTCACTACTTTGTCCGAACTTATCTCTTCCAGGGTTACGACGGCCAGAAGGCGTACGACGACTACAACGGAGGGTATTCAAAGCGAAACGACCAGGGGCATGGGGGTGGTGAGGGCTACACCAAGAAGAGGCTGGTTCCCAGTGAAGCCAGTCCCCACGTAATCTTCTTGGGCTTGGATCCAGACTTTACCGAATCAGATGTGAGTTTTACATTATCACCGCACCCCCGACTCCTAAGGATTTTGTCTCTTTGTAGCTCCAAGCATACCTCGTCAGCAACAGCTGCAACATCGAGTCGGTCACGATAATCCGAGACAGATCAACAGGCACTTGCCCCATTCGTCTCCTGCTCCCTTCCCTTTGATTGACGTATTCTTCTTCCTGGGATTTTCTACAAGGTGCATCAAAGGGATTCGGCTTTGCGCAGTTCACGAGCACAGAACACGCGAAAGCTTTCGTGGATCCTTTGTTCCCATTCATCCAGATTCCACCCCCTGCGTCGCATGGCGCGTCTGCCACGGCCGCGTTTTACAAAGCCTTGGAAACGGGGGCCCAGCACAGCGGGAGGAGGGTGAAGATCGATTATTCCCAGAGTGCAACTCCCCACGACAAAGGCCGTGGAGGGAGGTTTCAATCCGCTAACGATGGGACGAGAGACATTGGGAACTCTCAATCTCCGGTTCTACTTTTCCGCGGCCTTGATCCATTGTCCGGCCCTCAGGCCATTGCTCAGGCCATGAAGACCTCCTCGGGGGTTGGAAAGGAGGGTGCGAAAGGGATGAAGCGGATCATACTCATCAAGGACAAGGTGACCCTGGGAAGCTGGGGATTCGCATTCGTTGAGTTCATCGACCAGCAGGTATCGTTATCGCTCCTTTCATGTTGTGGGGACCCCTTATTCAGTATTCCCAGTCTGCGTCAGCCACACTTGCCGCGACAATGGCGCCACAGATCCATCCAAACGGGTTCCGCATTTCTGACAGACCCGTGGCAGCATCCTTCGCTCACCCATACTCGTTCCAACCTATACCCGATTACTCTCTTAAGGATGATTCGTGCATTCCTTCTTCGATGGCTCTCGGGGGTTTGGAAGATGCGTATGTGAAATATTGGGACGAGGGTTCGATGATCGTCGTAATCGAGTTCGAAGTCGAACAATCTACAAAGCCTGGCCAGGACCAGGCCAACAAGGAGAGAAAGGAGAAGAAAAAGAAAGGTCAGCTATTAGTCTGGCGGGTTTTCGTCCCCTGGCTTTGACAACAATGACAGCGGCCACCCAAGATGCACCGAAAGAAGCCACTACCCTGCCTATCTCCGACAAACCTGTCACCCTGAGCTTCAACAAGGGTGGGTTGTCTGCTAACAAACCGGCGCTCACAGGTAATGGATGTGACAATAATAGGTGAATGGGTTGCTCATCGCCCTCCAGCCTCTTCCGCATCAAAGGTTGCACCTGTCTCTCTGGGCTTCTCGCTCGCAGAGGAGGGGGATGGACAAGATGATTCTGATGCGAACGCGGGAGATTCCAAGGGTTTGTCTCATGCCTCGGGATGCGCAAGGATAGTCTTCTGGATGTGTGAATTGACGACGCGTCACACGCAGCTGTCGCCCCTAAGAAAGTCGCTCCCCTAATCGCCAGTAAGAAGGTCATTTGAGCGCGCGGTTTTTTATTGATGGTCGAGGTACTGATTTGTATGCCACCCAGACGACGAGCAACATTAACAAGTGGAACTACGTCCAGGAGATCAACCAGGACAAACCTCTAGCTGTGCTTTCACCAGACTCAGTGAGCTGGTATTCCAGAAACCAAGATTATATTTTGCTCACCATTTTGCGCCGCAGACCGTAAAGATCCAATCCGTAGATCAACTGAAGGTTTCACAACCGGAAGAGCTCCCGCCAGAAACAGAATTCGAATTTTCGAATACGACAACTATGGCATGTCTACTTTGTGCTCGGCAGTTTAAGTCACTCGAGCAACTCAAGCGACATAACAACGAGTCCGACCTCCATAAGGTACTGTTTATTCACTCGACGGCACATCCGACGTGTGTTTGACCCAGAAGTAGAAAAACTACAAGGACGCGAACCTGAGAGACATTGCCAGGGAGAAGGTCAAAGCCGCGCGATCGAAGAGTGTGAACGCCGATGGAAAGAATGAACAAAAACCAGACGACCAAACCCCGAAGTATCGTGACCGAGCTTCAGAGCGACGGGTGATGCACAATCAACCCGATGCACCCGTACCATTATCCGCCACGGGTGGTGGGGTCTCCGGAAACGGTCGACGCAGTGCCCCTGGCCCGCCCAAGCCTCCGAGTCCCCCACCTCCCCCTCTCAACCCCGGCAAAGATGAGAGTAACGTTGGAAACAAGCTGTTGAAGATGATGGGTTGGACCGAGGGCACAGGTTTGGGGACCAACGGGGAAGGGAGGGTCGATCCCATGTATGTTATGTCCTGCTTTCTTCCACCTGCCGCTGCTCACTGTCTTTGCAGACAAACAGCCATTTATGCACAGGGGGTGGGGCTTGGTGCGTCCAAGGGTAAGGACATCGAGTCCATGTCCAATGGTGGCTACTCTTCGTACACCAACACCCACGAAGTGGCACGAGAACGTTACAACGATTCCAGCTGAGGTAGGGGAACGGACTTGTTGGATTTTAGCCGTCACCTAGTTTGTTTAGTTCACGCAATGCCTACCTCTTCTCACCCCTGGTGGTCCCATTGCATGGCGATTAGGGTATGCGATGCAGAGTTAAGGAGCGTAAATAATTAGGAAGGCGATACAGGATACTTAATTGTAATGTCCACGACCGCACCCTGCACACGAAGATCAAAGTTACAACATAATGTAGCCCAAGGCAGCAGTGAGGCCCAAGAGAGGACCGCTAATGACTTGACCTATCGCGCCACTGGTGTTGTTACCGCTGGTGGTGCTAGTGGGCTTGGATCCGCTGCTGGTACTGGAAGGGGGAACAGAACTGGAGGAATGGGCGGCCGGGAGGGTGGAAGAAACGACAGAGGAAGTGGCGGGGATGGAAATGGTGGCGGTGCCTTCTTCAACCTGGTAATAGATTCCAGCGACGAGCGGTCCCAAGTTGGTGTTCTTCACGTAGTCGGGAAAGGCGAATGGGACAACCCCTGGGGTAGGGCCAGAGAGGTCCTCAGGAGGGGCGAAGTTACTGCCCTGCGCATAGACGACGATGGTGTACCTACGAACGCGTCGGAAGGTGAGACGAGAAATATAGACTGTGTCAACGCACTGACCTGTGTGGTCCAGAACCAGCGGGAGGGGCGGGTCCGGCGTATTCAGTGATCGTAATGGCACCATCAAAGGTGAGTTTGCCACCTGGGAGGAAAATGTTACTCGGCATCCCGTCATATGGGCACGAAGGGAGCGCTTACTGGTAACCGTTGCACCGTTGACGAGCCAGTGGCGGTTCTGCCCCCCGCTCTGGTCAGAGCCAACGGCGCCGGGGTCGATCATAGCGACCGTGTAGTTTCCATTGAAGGTCACGGATGAGTTGGCGGGGGTCAATGTGATTTCAGGCATCGTTGCGACTTCTGTAGTATCGTTTAATTTCAGACAAATGGAGGATAAACCTTGACGGTACTGACGCTCTTTCGTGACAACTTGGCCGGGAGTGATGGTTCCAAGACCCCCGAAGTTGGCGGCGAGGATTGCGGTTGGCTCGAAGACTGGGATGGGGACGGGGACGAGTTGTGCATTTTTGAAATGGGCTTTAATGCCCTCGAGCTGGAGCTCGGTGGACTGAGCGAGAGCGACAGAGAAGAGTGCGCAGGCGACGAAGAGGGAGCGGAAAGCCATGGTGAAAGAAAGTTGGGGCAAATGGAAGCGACAAACTAAGGAGGGTTGAACGTGTTTCCCATCCTCTTTCAGGTTATAACCACACACCCTCCATCTCTTGGCATCACTGGCGACGACGGCGACGGCGACAGCAGGACTGCGACTGCTACCCTCTGGCCTCGAGTATGTTTACCCGCAAAAAGAACCGACCCCGTCAATCCTCTGCGGAGACAGCCTCTGAACTCGGTGCTTCTAAGCCATATGAAGAACTGGCCCCTTCCCCTCGTACGCCCATTCATGTAGGGACAACCTCACAGGCTCTTCGCGGTTCCGTACCCAGCGTGATTTCCGCACCAATCACCAATCCAACCCTCACCACCGACGGCACCGAGCTCAACATCTTCACTATGCATCGTTCGAAGCAGGAACGGGATCAACTATATGGCTCGCACCCTGCTACCAGACCAATTTCGCCCCTGAATTCTCCGTCGACTGCAGAGTCGTCCACCCTTTACAGCGAGTCCGATAAGACTTATTCTCATCATCGGTCAACTACGAGCGTAAGCGAAACTTCTGTATCCTCGGGGAGGAGGAGTCCTTCTGTCTCGGACTTTGGAGGTTACCACTCGCAGCGCAAGGGTCCCAACCAACAGACCACTCGACCGACCTCTCGTACGACAACCAGGTCCGAACGCATGTCAATGAACACCCTCTCCATTATCTCCGATTCACCTTCCCAACACCATCATTCAACCCACATTAGCAATGCCCTCCATGCCGCCCGGCACGGCATGCAGGCGGAAGAGTTCTACTTTCCTAGGCCAGACAACGACGAGGAGATCGAGGCGTTGTTCCGGGAGATCAAGCGTTCTTTAGACCTTGGTGACAACATGCCAGATATGACCATTGATCAGAAGTGGCAGATGGTGCATAACGCAGAACACCTTCGGTGGTCCGAGGAGCGTAGGCGTGAACAACAAACCAAGAAACAAGCAGAGACTGGTCAATCTGCCGCGTTTGTTGAAGGATCGCCCGAGTGGTATATCCAAAGGTTTATGGACCGGACTATAACTCCGAAACAATCATCCAGTCTGGAGGTATCCCTGCGTAGTAACCAGCTGAGGTAATCCCTACCGCATCGCTTCCCTCCTTCCGTTGCTGAAGAATTTTTAGCTGGTTCAAGCACTTTGTTTCAATACAAGGTACTTCTGTGCTTGCGCAGGCTCTTGCACAGATATCAAGGAAGGGCAACAAGAGGTGACCAAAGACTTCACCTCACTTCTCGTCGCCACGCTGAGCTCGGGTTTCAGGCGAAACGAGGACATTCAATTAGAATTTGGTATTGCAAAGTGTATAAAGACGATACTCAACAACCAGGTGAGCAGGGGACATCACTTTCTATTTACTTAACCTAACACAAAATTTAGTTCGGTGCGCAGGAAGCATATACCCACCCGGCCATCGTCAGCCAAGTCGCTACATCGCTGAATACCCCACACCTGCAAACAAGGAAGGCGGTAGCGGATGTTTTAATCTTCTTCATCTACGAACGGGACTTCCAGGCATTCCCCCTCGTCATAAACGCCCTCGAAACTCTCGGCACTGCGAACAATGAAGCCGCGACACCGTATGCATACTGGTTCAAATCGATGGAGCAATTCCTATCCGGACGGGGTGTCATGGGAAGCTTAGTCGGGGCCAGCGACGAGATTCGGCGAGCTGGTGGCCCAGACAGCTCGATGAACGATTACGCTGTTTGTGCTCCCGTTCTCAAAGCCTCAGTTCGGTTGTTCATAAGTTTCTAGGTCGGCTGCATGATTATGATGAATGGCATCCTAGTCGCCTGCAATGACCTGGACTTGCGCATACATCACCGGTCCCAGATGGAGGCGGCTGGGTTGCACCGGATCCTGGAACTTCTGCGCTCTTTCGGCCATACGCCACTCGATAAACTTCTGAAGATTTTCCAACAAACCCTTGACGAAGATGAGAAGAAGCTCCGGGAACGCCTCGACAAGGACTTCCTGAAGGACTTCCGAAGCCCAGAAGACGTGTTTAAGGCTGTCCAGGCGAAGACCGAGAACCTCAAGGCCAAGGACTACCTCTTGTCCACTTTGCAGCACCTCTTGCTCATCCGAGAAGATGGTCCCGCCTTGACACACTACTATCAGCTGATCGACTCCATGGTGGCGGATGTTGTGTTAGACAAGAAACTGGCGGGGGCTGAACAAAGGCTCGGACAGTCCGTCGAGCGGATCATCGCCCAGTTCAACGAAGCAGATCGGTTACAGGCCGTAGAGGACGAGGCGGCCGAAGCCAGAGCTTACGCGCTACAGCTTAAACTTGAGAAGGACGCCCTCGACGCCGAGATTTCTCAGGGCGTCGATGGGCTGGTCGGTAAGCTCAAGAGCCAGATCGCTCAATTGGAGGAGAAGCTCCAAGTTTCTCGTTCCAACACCTCTCGTCTCCAAGGGAAGCTCGAGACACAGAGGATTGGATATGAGGAACAGATCGCGCAGCTTGAGGCACAGATCATGGAGTTGTTTAGGATGTTGAAGGAGGTTGGGAAGGGCGTCGAGGAGGTTTTCGAAAACTCCGGAGGTATGGACAGGAAGAACTTGATTGACAACCTCGAGAAACACCTCCAGCGCCACAAGACGATTAGCATTCTTGAAGGCAGAGGCAAGCGGAGACGGAAGCGCGAAGGTGATGCAAGCGGTTTCGACGAATCTGATACCGAGGACGACTCTGCGAGCGGTTCAAGGAACAGCAGCCTGCGAAGGCGACCTGCAAATTCTTCCGTGAACAAACGTTCCAAGTCTACGAGATTATCAGAAGCACAGAATGGGCACCTGTCTCAGTTCATGGACGCCGATGATGCTGAAGCACAAGAGCAGTTAGAGCAGCAATTCGCTGCTGGGGCCAACATCGTATGTGCCACCCTTTGCAATAAAACATCCGCCCTTTCTCACTTGTCTCTTCGTTCAGGTCCCGCCGTCCTCGGGAGCGCGGAGTCTCAGAGGGTCGCCGAGACGACCAGGCGGCTCTCGCCCTCTCGTGGATATCTCTTCACCCCTGGCTACTTCGGATGTCATCATGGGACACGACGACAACGAGGATGAAACTGAGCCCCGTCAGAGTGGTTCTTCGGGCCTTACAGAAGAGACTGGGCCAACATCCGTCAGTGAGGCTGACGGCATCTCCGGTGGAAGCATGACATTTGCGGAGCAGCTGCGTAGGAAGCTTGCCGCCAGGGGACAGCAACCCCCAATCAACCCCAGCCCCGTGACACCATCCATAACGCTACCGGGGACTGAATCGGATGACCTGCCTCCCCCTCCACCGCCCAAGACATCCGACGCCCCCACAGAAGATACCCCTCCACCACCACCACCACCACCGCCGCCGCCGCCCCCACCACCACCACCGCCACCCGGTACGCCTGGTATCATTGGAACGGATGGTTCTCCACCGCCACCGCCACCGCCACCTCCACCTCCACCCCCTCCTGGATTCAAGTCACCCATCCCTGTTGAAAATGGAGGATTCCCACCGCCACCACCTCCGCCACCTCCGCCCGGACGGTTTGGAGGACGACTCTCTATGGCCAATCCTTCTTCAAATGGCAAAATTCTTGCCCCGATGCCGAACTCCGCTCCTGGTTCTGCTAGAGGATCAATGTTGTTTGGCGCTAATATCAATAATTTCCTTTCTCCTCGCAAGGACCTACCGATAACCCCGAGCACAAAAATGAAGCAGCTACAGTGGGACAAGATTCCTCAGCAACAGGCGCAGAAGACCGTATTCAACGATGATCCAACGCAAGAGGAAGAATGGCTCAGGAAGCTCCAGCTTGATGGGGTTTGGGTTGAAATGGAAGAAGATTTCAAGGCCAAGCAGCTGGTTGTTAATCTCATGGGTTGGACCTTTTCCCTCGTTCCAGAGCTGCACCTAAATTAATGAAATGCTAGCTCGACAGAAGCAAGCAGAACTCAAGAGCGTACTAGACTCCAACACGAAGAAGCGCGTTGGTAAGCAAACCAACCGAAACCACCGTGCAAAGGCATCGCTGACACACGGTACAGAAATCTTGACCAAACTTGTCAAGAACTTGAGTCCAGAGGAGCTCGCAGCAAAGATCGCTTCATTCGACCAGGGAGTGTGTACACAACTGTTCTTGTCTGAACTCAAACCAATCCTTCCCACTCCCGAACAAGCGCGTATCCCGTTTTATGAAATTCTCTGTGTCTAACACTCGCCGCCAGGTTGGTAAACTCAATATCTATCGCAAAGCTCCTCCAGAACAACTGGCCGAACTCCACCCTGCTGACAGGCTGATGGTCCAACTCATTGAGATCGACCGTTTGGGTCCACGTGTGGAAGGTATGCTGTACAAGGCCGCGTTTGAGGAAAGCTGGACAATGTTGGACGAGGTTCGTATCCTCCTAAGTACTCAATCCTGCTTGCTTGACACCAAAATGTCCAGGGTGCTAGGAGGCTTTCGGAAGCCGGGCAGGCGCTCTTGAACGCGAAGCATTTCAAAGAGCTTCTCAGCGTGAGTCCTGATGGGAAATATGCCGGACGTGAGATAACTGACTGTGGGTCGCCAGCTTATCCTACTCATCGGAAACTACATGAATGGGACGGGCGTCAAGGGTGGTGCTTTCGGGTTCAGGGTCAGCAGTATCAACAAGGTAAAATGAGATGCCTGGCGTGGATGGCTTCACAATAATGCTCCATTTCTCTAGCTCGTCGATACAAAGTCGGTGAACAACACAACCCTCTTACACTTCCTTGAGCGGACTGTTTCCAAGTACTTCCCGGACATGGAGGAATTCACGGAGGAACTGAGCCGTCCCTCTGAAGCATACCGAGGTACGGTCGAGCGTAGACCGCAATCTGGACGTGAAGCCGACCACAGTTCTAGACAATCTCCAGGACGTCCGGAAAGACCTCGCAAGCTTACGTGAAGGTCTCAAGAAGATCCGCCAAGAACTCACAGATCACTTCGCAAATGTTGAACCGACCAACCAGTATGGCACCAAGATGTGGGCCTTCCTGAAGAAAGCGACTGCACTACTCGAAGATTTGGTCGACGGCGTCAACGCTGCCGAATCTACGTTTTCAGAGGTTGCACAGTTCTACGGCGAAGATGAGAAGACTACGACATCTTCAGAGTTCTACGGGATTTTCAAGACCTTCATCACATCTTACAGGGTGAGCATCGGGACCTGCGAAGCTGGTAATTCATCGTTCCCGCTAATGCGTTGGCAGAAATGCAAGATGGACAACCAAACTCTTGCGGAGCAAAAGGCTTCTGCGGAGAAGAGGCGTATGGCTGCCGAAGAGCTGAGAGTTGCTAGGCAGAAGGCTCAGGAAGAAGCTTCCGAAAGCGAGGACACGTCTGTCCTCGACAATTTGCTCGAGAAGCTCCGCAGTGGCGAGAAAGTTGGACGCAGAGCCCGAAGATCGCGTAAAAGTCCAGCGGTCTCTGCGCTCACCGTAGACACGACGACTCCTTTGTCAAGCAAGGAGGACCCGGCTGGCCTGGCTCGAGACATGCTCGCCCGGTTACAGTCTGATGGTTTCACGGCTCGTGCACCGACCTCTCCAAAGACAAATCCCTACTCCGCCTCCAGGAGGAATCGTCGACGGCCAGGAGGGTTAGAGGTAACCCCGGAGTCGCCCAGCGAGCGGGACAGCGTCACTTATAACGACTCAGTTACGTTGGTGGACCAGTCCGATACTGGTATCTCTCGGACGAACTCATTTGATGGGGGCGATGACGATTCAGCAGGGGACGTGACCATTCGCATAGATTCTTCTTCATGACCTTTGTTTTATTCTGTATTTGCTTATACCACCCCCCTCACGCGCCTTTCTCGCATCTGCTTTCGGTATCCTCACATAGGTAGCACATGTTTTCTGCAGCACATTGGACACGAATAGGAAAAAGAATGATGACAGGAGCGGGGTTCGAACCCGCGCCACTTGCGTGATGGGGAAGTTTATACAACTTAAATCCCACGTCTTAGACCACTCGACCATCCTGCCGTCCTCGGGGATTAAGTTTTATCAGTTACAGACGTGTCCCGACGCATTAATGGCTCTGCAGACACATGATTGTGGGTATATAATACAAAAATACGTCTCAATACTTTTCTGAAATAACTTGGGAGAATTTTAGCACACTGTCAACAGCCGATGCAAATCTGTGCTTACTTAGCGTCACGAGCGAGGTCCATCCTGTGAACGGATGGCTCCTTCGACCTTCCCCGGTCTTTGCGTTGTATTGTTCCCATACGTAGCCGGTCCGTTCGTACTCCTTGAATACGTTGTCGATGATGTTCGTTCGCAGCTCGGTGTATATCCTTTTGGCTCGTTCCTGATGTGGTCCCTCCACGGCGGCATACTTCTGTTCATGGTGTATGAGAAGATACGGACAGCACCAGTGGAGAAGTGTACAACATACTCCATGGAGTGCGCTGAGGGCCATATAGTTCATCGGCATCCAGATCGCACCTTTCCAGTAGTCTTCGCCCTTTCCGAATTCAGGATGCGACAGGGAAAGACTGCGAATACCGTATGGGGACCATAAGTGCTTTGGGTCACTCATCAAGTCCAATATGGCCCCAAGCTTCGGGGAAGATGGATCGAGGAGAGAGAGGAAGAGAGGGAAGAGAGAAAGGTAACCACGGTGGCACTCGTGATATGACTCGTCTACGCACATCGTTTAGTGGGGGGATGTCAAGGTGTTTGAGATGACCGACCTTCCTTGTCGATCCCGAGATCGCAATACATTTGTTCCTCCTGGTTCCAATGCAAGTCTGTCAAGAAATAGTGTGAGTATTAGCATAAAGCCACTGAGACGCAGCGGGATACCATCGATGTTACGGATGATTGCGTTCTCGTTTCCAGCGAACATCTCCGCATCATCCTCTTCGCCAATGAATTCCGCGATTTCCTTCATCGCCCTGCTGAAAAAACCCATCCACGAGATCAGGTCCAGGTGTAATTCACCGGCGTGGGCGGGGGCTCTCGGGTAGTCGTCCATTCCACTGGTCAGGACGTGGGTCTCGGAACGACCTCTCCACCGGTACCCTTCCGTCCTCGAATGCGCTGTACGGCCGTATCGTTTTATATGTCCACGTTGAGTTCGTCTAAACCATTCGTAGTGCCTACGAAGGGGAGCGTAAATGGTGTTCAAGTATTTTCGAGCGACCTCTTGTTTCTCGAGGTGAATGTCACGTAACGGAGAAACTCCACGAGCACCATCCGACATGCGGACCTGAGCAGACTCGCCACCCATACCCAAATCAAAGTCAGTGGGTCCTGACGAGCGTGCCTTCAGCCTTCCAATAAAAGCGGTGACAACCATGGCGAGAGTAGGTGGATTCGCGAAGGTTGGAACTTGGGTTTGAAACTCGCTTGGTACCTGGAGGATGGACGTCAGGGCGTGGGACCAGGACCACAGCGGAGATACCGACACGACTACGCGCTTCCTCGCCTAGGATTTGCTCACGTCCTACCCAACCGTCTTCATCAACGAGGTTGACCCAATCCTTGAGGATTTCCAAACTGAGGGCATTATCCCAAGCTCCGACGTGCAATAAGTGGAAACCTTCGTCCCTGTGTACGATGAACATCCGAGGACCACGTGGATTCAACACACGCACCAATAAAATCCTCTTGGGAAGAAACTCCTGCTTGGGGTCGCCGTGAGCAATTCTCGAGGTTCTGTGAGCTTTGGGCCCTTTGATTGTTGGTCCTCGGCTTCCCCGTCTTCGTCGTCCCACTCGTAGGCAAACCCGCGATCTTCAATCGAAGAACCATAGAAATAACCAATTCCACCCAGCAAATTCGAGGTGATAGCTTGGGAGAACCTCTCTGTCGTTTGGTTGGCGGTGGGGATGGGGAAGACTGACTTGAAACGAGCGGCGAACGCAGAGGTCAGGGCTGGGATCCCTTGGTCCAAGCTAGTGGCTACGTCCCGGGCATCAGGATAACCAATAATGGCAGGGTATTGGTGTCGTACCGTCGAGTTTGTGGTTTGCGGTTGCACTCTCATAGAACACATCGAACTGGAAGGGTCCGTTGAACGTCTTCTGGACGGCGTAGAGGTTACTTCCCGGCTGAATGTTGTTCGAGACCTGTAAACTGAAAGCAGGGCTGGGAACGTTGTCACTGTGCTCTTGGGAACGGAAGGGTTCCAAGATCTCGCCCGCTCGAGCGGATATGTCATCCATGATGTACTCTACGAGTTGAAGTTAGCGTCAAATGCGTCAACCGGTGAGTCTTGAGTCACTTTTCGCTTGCCAGATGTTTCCACGGTCCACGCGGTATCCGGCGAAGGCTGTCCTTCCGACAGCGTCGCCGATACGGGACGCCTCATCGACATAGACGTTTTGAGGACCGTCCACAATGCGAATTTTAAAGTCATCCAAGTCTGGAGTTGAACCGGTATACGTGACTGGACCGTCGATACCCTTGTGGTTGGGTCGATTAGTGGATGCTCCCAACACGCTAGTCAGAGCAGACCATACCTGGGCCACTGGTTTGGTTTGCATTTCAAGGCCACCGAGGCCCTCGAGACCGGAGTAGAACACTGTGGAAATATGCATGGGTGTCGCTGTAGTAATTCAATCCCACGTGAGTCTTCGTTACCGGAGTGGAGTTCATTGGTTTTCGCTCACAAGAAACCATAGGTTCTCCCTTAATCCGAGCAGCCCAGCTGCCACCATTCTTTCCGCCCGGAACCTTCAGAAACTCGGTGGTGATCTTGACGTTATTCTGCGAGTCCTTGATCTCTTGGACACCTCCCTCACGGGGATCATACTGGGTCCAAGTGTAACTGTCCAGCCTGTCATTCTGCTCGCACGCATGCCTGGAACCTTGGAATGCGAAAATCAATAAGTGCGTCTTCTAGCCAGAATCGTATGCGCACTTTGTACAGACCGGTAGTCCATAGTGCTGAACCACACGAGACCGGTCATCAACGACTGGGGCAGCCGAGGTCGGATACCAAAGTACAGATTCGGTCGGTACGGCCCCCATAACAGTGACTGGTCGGTTTCGCCAATAGGTTCAGATACCGCGGTGGTGACAGCCGCAAACAGCAGCAGAAAGAGCCGCATGGTTGGAGGTGTTTAGCAGGCAAGGACGATCGGTGCTGTCGTGGCACACAGATCGATCACTCCCGCAACCGTACGCTTTCTCGAAAAAAATCACCATGAAATCTGGATACATGTAATGTCATGGTACATGGGAAGGAAAGTAAAAGGAGCGTGATCATTAACGATTGAAATCCAGAAGAAAAATGTGGTATGACCGATAAAGGTTTGAATGAATCCGCGTGCTAAATGTCAAGGCTAGTTAACTTCGATCTGGGTCCTGTGCCCTCTAATCGAACTGAAGGTGAAATCGTTAGGGTCAAAGGAAAGAGAGTCAAAATGAAGGGAGTCGAGCCTCATCTCGAGACTAAAGTCGTTTGCGTAGGAATCTTCTTCCTTTACCATACTAAGGGATGAAGCAGGCTGGACTTCTCCATAATCCTCTTCCTCGTTGTCATCGTCACCTGGACGAGACATGGTCCAACTGCGCTTCGAAGAAGATTGAGAGGACCGCCTTTCCAATGCGGTCATCGAGGGTGAAGGGGTCGCCGGGACGTCAGATGGAGGATATTCAAGAGATGCGGTGGAAGGGGTAGATGTTGAACTGGTAGTGCTAGCAGTCGATGAAGAACTGAACAGGCGGGGGAGCTCCAAAAGGGATAGACGCTTGCGGAAGGAGACGGACTTGGGACGTAAAGAAGTCGGCGAGGCAGGAGGGTCGTCGTCGTAGTGGAGGGGTGAAGTTGGTCTAGATGGTCCAGGTTGCGGGCTGGGAGAGGAAGGTCGGAGGGAGTTCAGGATGGAGGACGGTAGAGAGGACCTGGTCGGGGTCGGGGAGGTGGGTGGGGAAGCGATCGAAAACCCCGGAGAGGTAGGCCGAACGGTGGTGGTTGGAGACAGGGGGACAGCTTCCGTAGCGGTTTCCTCTTCCTGGTTGAAACGGAAGATCTGACTGAGGGGACGGGAACGTCGCTTGGACAGGGTGTTCTTCCCTGCCCGAGAAGCGACAGACGGGGTGAAGGGTCTGGCATTTTCGTCCCCGTTAGGTGGCAAACTGGGGGCAGTCTGGATTGGCACAGGCTGCTTGCGAGACGATTTCCCGACGTTTTTAATGGACCGTAACGCTTGGGACGCACGGGCCCTGAAGGTTTTGGACCTGGACATGGATTCTTTCTTCCCGGCGACGGAGGGGATATCCTTTCCAACCTTGTAAACCTCTACTATGTCATCCTCGTCCTCTGACCTGTACCAGCTGATTGGAGAAGACGGTTCCTCCGTGGAACGACGAACGGGCATGACGACCTCTTCCTCCGAAGGTCGACGGAATATAGGGGCGGTGTTAGCAATCTGCTGGTGCACGTTGAGAGCAATATCGACCGACTCGATGTCGGGTTTGGTGGAGTGAACGGCCTTTGAGGCATCAAAGTAGCAGAACGGTGGCGTCTCCCCTTGTTCTTCCTCTGGAGGGATGATGAAAACGTCTGGCATTTGTACGGTGTCGAAGGAAGAGGGTGGGACGGCGAGGCCGGGGGAATCAAAGGAGCGTAAGGTGTTCATAGCAGAGTCGAGGAAGGGGAAGGAACAAAGGGTTGGTGCAAGAAATGTTCAACGTTCAACCTTCCTTATTTGTACATCCCGACGCGTCTCCTACTGTAGCGCTAACGATCGACTACGGCCCTCTCGGATGGCCCGAGCGATAATCTCATTCACCTCCTTCGTCCGCTGGAGATGTATCGCGTGTCCACTATCCGCCAGCTCTATAAACTCAGCCTCAGGCATGTTTGCCTTGATAAACCTGCTCTTCTCCGGGTTCACGATATGGTCCACATCACCAGTGATAATGACGACCTTGGGAATCAGCCTCGAGATCTCTCTCAGTCTGTCCCCGGTGACTCTGTGCGTCAGTCCAGCCGCCATTTGTGAAATAACGCCAATGAATGGCTGCGGTCGAGCGGTACAATATCGCCTCAAGAAGCCCTGAAGAGGTTGTTGAGTTGGAAAAAAAAACCTTCGGCGGAAAACGGGACGCGCAAACCAACCTCAGTCTGCACCTCTCTATTCGTCCGACCGCGGGGGTCCCCTTCTGCCTTCGCGTCTAACCACTCCACCGGAAACAGCGTCACGATGGAGGTCGATATTCGCACCACCGGATCCTTGATCGTTAACAGCCTACCGGGTTGTCAGATTCGCTCGATACGAGGATAGGAGATAACCTAAGCACTTTGCCAGGACAATCGTGCCTTTGAGCTAGGCCTATTGAGCTGTCGTGTGCGCCATGTGATTCGTGTGAGACTTACCGGAGGGAAATTATTCCATATTCGTCCTCCCGCAGTCGTAACAATGAGGGAGAGGGACGCAATGCGGTGTGGTATCAACGTCGACAGTTCTGGGGATACAACAACAAACCTGAGCAGGGGATTCCAATCGTATGGAACCAGGAGGACGAACCTTGAGCGATCATACCGCCTAGCTCACGACGGGTGAGCACCAAAAAACTCGATGTCCGGGAAGAAGCGCACCTAGAGAGATACCAACGACGTGTACGCCTCGTTCCTCTTTCCAACCGATGTAGTCCAGCAAAACGACCACATCGCTGGCCATTTCACTCGTGCTACGTACCTAGGGTGAGCTCCTTCAGACAATTGATAAGTAAAGCCGTTTACGTGTATGGACCAAGAGGTGCCCCGCTATTCCCAACGCCCCGGTTGTCGAACACGAGGATCGAGTACTCCGGATTGCGACCGAAGTGTTCGACTTGGCTCGCCCAAGAGAAAGAGCTGTTGTTCAGGCTGGAGGCTCGTCAAGACAACCTGTCGTCGGAAACAAAAAGAGTGCGCGCACCCCATGATGAAAATTATCTTCTCTGCCCCGGTCCCATGCTGTTCGTAATACAACGAATGGCTCTCCAATGGATCCCTGTCATACCTGATACTGGTGACCGGACACAGGCCCTTCTTGACCAGACTCGCAGGGTCAAATATGGTCGGTAGCTCTGCTTCGCTCGGAGAACTGGTAGTCATGGCGGGAACGTGGACAAGTTGGACAGGCCTGATCACACGACCATAGTTGGGACCCGGATGTACGGCAGAGAATAAAATGTACATTCGAGGAATATATCATCTACTAAACTATTGTCGGACTTGAAAGGAACCAAGGGGAGTGGGAAATGGACGGTAGTGACTCTCTACCGTTTGCCATTGGACTTGGCCTTTCCGGATACTTTCCCGTTCGCCTTGGCTGGCGGTTTGGCTGCCACCTTCCCCTTCAGGGGCGCCTTCTTCTTCGGACGGGCATCGGAGTCGTCCGAGTCATTGCCCTTCGTCTTCTTCGTTTCTTGCGTCTTCTTATCCGCTGCGAGCGATGTCACAAAGGCTGAACCAGGATGCACTAAATCGCACTCACATTTCGCAGCCTTCCTCTCCAGCTCATCCCAATCGTCGCCTTCACTGCCACTAAAGTCTGAACCGCTTCCTTCGTCGTCGCTGGCATCGGATCCATCTTGGAAATCACTCTCCGAAGCGCCAGCCTCCGAAAAGTCGGACTCGGACGGCGCCTGCTCGTACTCCGATTCAGACCCGGAATCATCCTCGCTTTCGTGGTTCTCTCCGTTGGAGGCGCCGAGGAAACCCCATCCACCGGTTGCGAAAAACTCGTATGGGTTCTCATTGACGTGCTTCATGATTGGGTTCCAGTTAAGGTTGACCGGTCCTTCGGCCAACGGGATATCCACAGAACTGAAAGGGTCTTAGTCGAGGCCCCAAGTCCGAAAGAGAGGAGATACTTACTCGAGCCACTGCTTGACATCGTCGAGGAGATTCGTGGGTATCGAGTTGATGTGTAGAGGTGACTTGGTAAAATCTTTCAACACCAAAACCATGTCGAACTGCTTCAGGCCGAACTGAACGCGCTCCAGTGATGCGATCTCGATCTCGTTCAGCGTAACGACCAAGAACGGAGGATCAGAGAGGTACACCAAACAATCCGTCGTTGGTTGCAGGCGGACGTTCGTCCGGTGTGGGACACCCTCGAACGACAACTCTCGAAACGGTACATCCATCTCAATGGTATCACCAAGCTGAAGGAAAGCTTATTAGACGCCCCGCCTGTTGGGTTGATTGTACAAGAACTCACGGCTGTTGTTGCTGCCTCCGCCAGCTTCTCCGCGAAAGCCTTGAACTCCCTGTTCAGCATCTGCCTTCGCTTCCGTTCCTGTTGTTCCAGTTCGATTTCATCTTCATCTCCGTAACGGTATTTGCGTTTCCTGTTACCCGTTTCGTCAAACTGAACATCTGACGCTTCGCGGAAGAATTGAACGTCCTATCGACCCTTCAGTACCATACTGGGGAAGATGAGAAGTTCGAGGGGACATACATGAGCCTTCCGTTTTCCAATCATCATTGGTGATTTCAAATGTATGTGGACGATCACGAGCAGTTCATGTTCACAGGGCTGGAAGAAGAGGTGCTTGATGTTACTGAAAAGGATATCTGGGCTGCCATGAGTTTCGTAGGATCGGCGTGGATGATGCAAGGAGTATCTTACCGATTTTCTGCGAACCCATTGGTGACTGGTATCGTAGACCGTTCTGATGAATCTCGACCTCCCCAGGCAACCGTTTCCCGTCCAGAGCTGGACGAACAAACACTTCAGGAAGCTTGACCGGCCGCCTGCCCTTGAGCTCGATGAGAGAATCTTGGTCAACGACGTCTGCCATCTCCTTCTTCTGTTGTTCCCGTTTAGTGACCTCTTTCTTCAAGTCTGTGATTTGTTTCGAAATGGAGTCAAAACGGTGGCCGTCCGTAGACCTGTACGTAATTGACCGGACGAATGTGGCATCAGGGTCCTCGAAAGGCTACAGAGTAGAGGTTAGGAACATCTCGGCACGGTACACGCCCACAGTCGCACCGTGTCTTCCTTCTTGCCGGCAATTTGGCCTGGCGTTTGGAAGTTGATACGAAGGAGTGTCTGGTTACCCTCCTCGCTCTTGCTGACGTTCTTGATCGCATTGATATGGAAAGGGACGGCAAAACCGTGGATAGGCAAAATAATGGTCGACGCTTTTCGGTCAACGAAAATCTAACAAGCACAAATGAGGGTTTTCGGTATCTGTGTGTGAAGGCGGTACTGACCCGTAGGCCCTCGACCTCCTTTGGAAGGCCGAGTTCGCCTTTGTAACTCTGGAACTTCTTCCACCCCTGCCCCTCCTTCCCACCAGCCCCGGATCCACTCTCAGAGTACTTGGCTAGCCCATTCTTGTGGAGTTGAGTGTGTAGTTCCCGCTGATGCTCCGCAATCTTGGCGGTACTTTGAGCAGTCTCTTCCTGACCAGCGTTCCTAGTCTTGTTACGGAGAACCTTCCCTCCGGCGGTCTTGTTTTTCAGAGGAGATGCATTGCCGTTAGCACCCTTCTTCGTAGGGGCGGCGGTGGCTCCCTCCTCGCTACCGTCGTCGGAGAAAAACATCACGTGCTTAGGTTTCTTCAATCCGTCTGTGAGGCAAGTAGCTGGCCGTTTGCTGTTCACGATCACGGTGTCGTTCAGTTGCAAAGCATACCTAGCCGGAAATAACGTGAGAGGGACGCGCGAGGAAGAGTTTGGTGACCCATACTTTTGCCCTTGGTCGTCGACGAGGTCTTGGAATCCAAGTGAAAGGATGAAGGTCATATTCGTCCTGACCCTTCGGGTATTTTTTGTGGACAGGAGGTAGATTGAATCCCTGAATTCCTGACCGGTCTAGAACAGGAATGGTTGGTAGGTGATCACTCAGTGCCATCAGATACATACACCAAATCCAACGCTTTTGACAAAGTTCTTCTCCAACTCTGGTTTTTTCTCTCGAATATATGAGATAGCGTGGTGATAGACGTCGCGGGCTACGACACCATCTTGCAGCTTTTGCATGAGTTCCGTTTGGAGGTTGAACAGGAGTCCATAGATCGCTTCTTGTTCCTGGAACCAAGTCAGTGATGAACGACTGGACAAGATGACACACACCTTTGTAGGGTCCACCATGATACTTCTGCCAAGACTTGAGCAATAGGACTTGTACCGCATTCCAACTGAGACCAAGAAAACACCCTTATAGGCGATGTTATCGGGCGTCGACTCGGCTGTGAACTTAAGATCATAGCCGGAGGTGGTGGTCTGGGACTGGATGATGGTTGGATAACAAAACTCGACGGATTGCCAGTCAACCTGAAGGAGAGGTGAATGTAGGCGGTTGAGAGTAACATACAAACACACCTTTCCAAGGTTACCCTTCTCCCAGACCTTCATGTCGGGCGGCTTGTCATCCGACCCCAACCTCCCTTCGATGAGTCCAGCAAAGCCTTCATGCGAGATCTTGGTTTGTCGGTCGACAATAGTTTCCAGCTTTGGGGCAATGTGGTGCTGGAGTAATGTCTTGGTTAGGTTTCCAGCCATCTTCAAGCTGCTCTATTCCCCGGGAAGGCGTCAGCGGGGAAGTGTTATGGTTACGGTGTACTTGCAATTTCTTCCTCGTCCTTTACAGCCACGAACCCAGAGATGGCCGAAGCGATGTCGACAACTGTCGGTTTTGTCGCAGCACCTTCAACAGCCGCGTTCCATTCGCTGATCATCTTCCCAGTGTGTTTCTCCTTGACAAGGGCCCCGACACGCGATAAAGAGGTGTACACGTCGAGGAATTTTGAGAGAGCATCGGTGGCTGGTTCCTTGCCCTTTGCCAGGACAATGATGTTTACGGGGACGGGAGACTTTGGTGTGGCGGCCTGTGAAAGGATCTTTGCTAGAAGTCTATGAGAACATGGAAATGCGACGGTGTTGGGAGACGGAACCTTTCTTGGCAGAGCACAGAACATAAAGTCCGTCCTTCTTCAGGAGTAGAAATGTAGTCGGAAACTCGTACCCGAGAAGCCAAGTCTACCCTCGGATCGTTAATGAATGATAATTACCAGTGGATTAACGGACGTACCTGGAAGGCGACACCCTTTTTTGTTGGCTCATCCTCGCCTGCGGGGTCCCCGGCAAGTAAAAGGAGGCCATCACAGTCGGCGACAGAACTGAAATCTTCGTCCTTGGACCCGCTCTGTCGGCTAATTAGCTGTGGTTGAGCAGAAAACGCGACAAGTGGTAGCCACCTTCCAGGAAGTCAAAACCCGCTCAAGCCTGCTGTTGAAGAGGTCTTTATTGAGCTGAACGTCCATCTCTGGTCGATGAAAGCGAGCAGAGGCTCTGGAAGGCGGTGGACAGGGTTGAGGGAAGGGAAATGAACGTGACACACGCGTGTGTCACGTCCGAGCCACGGTAGCTCCATCCCACCTGGTCAGGCAGAGTCATCCTCCAAATTATTCAACAAATCTACGACAACCGGTCGACCGCCCATCGTGCTCCCAATCGCAGCGTTCACATGGACCTTGTGCCCTTCCCCAATCTCAACCCCTCGCGCCTCGTGAATGTGCCCAAACACGTGCAGCCGACAACTCTCCAGCTCCTTCAGCCTCCCCGCCAGGACACCACACCCAGCTCGGACCCCTCTCTTTGTTTCATCCATGATGTGACGCGCTGGTGTGTGGGTTAACAGTATTTCCGTGTCCTCAGAGATCATGGAGTAGACGGCTGCTCGAGAACGCGTTGATCCCGCGATTGATGACGTCACGGAGATGAGATACGCACCCGCTGCCTCCCCCGTATTCTCGTACTGGAACGCGCCAAAGGAATATCGTGCAGCCGCCTGGTGGTTGACTCAGACGAGCCTAACACCAGAACTGATTGAACACACCGGCGACCCAAAAACTTTCCACACCTTCCCCCTCACTTCGACCTCCAGTGACTCGTATTCGAGGTAGCGAACCCCTGATTTCTGGGCGTCGTCTCCTCTCACGACTTCCTGCAATTCTTCGAATACCTAGGACCAAATGAGATGGTTTATTGTTTTTGACCGGGTCCCGCTCACCCTCTCGGTGAAACCACTTGTTCCAAAATGACCCCCAACTTGCCACATCTTGTCCAAACATAACTACGAGTTGAAATAAGCCGAACTCGGACCGGGCGATGGTCGTACCGAGCCTTACATCGTGGTTCCCTGCAATTACACTTCAAGGATGTGAGAACGAAGTCCATAGACATTCGATCTTACTCACACTTTCGTCTCATGGGGCAAACCCTTCAACCACTCGAACATAGACTCCACATTTTCGGGTGTGCCTGCACTGATATCCCCCGCATGTAGTAGTACGTCACCGTCTGGCACCGCTGGAGTGCGACCGTGAGTATCTGAGATGCATACGAATCTGGTCCATTGGTCTCCCGGGTGAGGTGGGACTGTTTCAGGGTCGATGTATATTCTGGCCTTTTTCGTCTCCAGGGTGGTTTGATTGCTGTGACAATACCGCATCAGTAGGATTGAGACATTTGGGTTTTACTGGGACGGCTTGCCTTTCGGTAGTAGATGTGGCGATCGAAGTTCTCAAACTTTTGGCCGCCATGTTATGCACTTGACCGACCATGTCCATCAACGCCGACGACCAAGGACTCCCTGTACCCGACGGTCCTACCATCTCCTCAGAGGAAGCAGCGGCTGAACCCCTTTCGAAAAAATCTCAAAAGAAGGCCGCCAAAGCTGCGCGATACGCAGAGCAGAAGGTGGAACGGAGGGCGCGCGAGAAGGAGAGGAAGAAACTCAAACGAGCTGCGGCACAGCCCCAGCCACACGATGAGGACGAGGGCGTCCCGAAGTCAAAGAGAGCCAAGCTGGGCCGGGGGTCCCAGACTAAGTTTGGCGCGAGACTGGTCGTTGATCTTGGGTTCGACGACAAAATGACAGAGAAGGTGCGTGCCCGACCTAGATTGCCGCCGTGTCGCAGTTATTTATCTTCACACAAAGGAAGTGGTATCCTTATCCTCACAACTTGCGTACGCGTACAGTGCAAATAGGAAGGCACCATGTCCCTTCGAACATCTACTTTACACCTCTCTGGATGGCAAAACTCTCACACGGCTCGAGGGCCTCGGCGACGCTGGGTACAAGCGATGGACTGGCGTCGAATGGTGGACGAACTCATACGAAAAACTCTGGGAACCTCTGGATGGTCGTACAGCCGTGGATCGTAGCACGGTTGTCTATCTGACCGCCGATTCGGATGTAGAGTTGACGGAGCTGAAGGAGGGGGAAACGTACATCATTGGGGGGATCGTCGACCACAACAGGTACAAGGTATGCGAAGCACCGGGCGTGCATTTGGCGAGACCTGATCGTGCTCGCGATAGAACCTATGTCTCCTCAAAGCGGTGGAGACCGGCGTCCGCCACGCTCGTCTTCCGATAGGAACCTATCTCGCGGAACTCCCAACGAGGAAGGTGTTAACCGTGAACCAGGTTGTTGAGATCCTCCTTCATTGGAACGAGTCGAAGGATTGGAAAGAAGCACTTTACAGTGTCATGCCGAAGCGAAAGTTCAAACGGCCGGAGGATAACCAGAGGGATAAAACTACCGAGGTAGTTGTAGAAGAGCCAGGGCAGGAAGCACCATAAATATCCTCTCCCCTTCACCCCACGAGTAAAATCCACCTCTGGGGACTCACGCGCCCCCAGTTCGACTCAGAGCACGTCCTTGAGGCTCTTCGTGGCGGATCCCCTCTCGAGAGGTTTCGGTTGGTTTGGAGAAGGCTTCCATCCGATCTGTGCGCCTCGCATTAGGCTTTCGTTGTTGGAGTAATAAAAGCTGAATATACCATGTAGATGATCTGGAACGTGGCTGGGATGGTCCCGTCTTCCCTGCCGTGCATTTCTGGCCCAATGTTGGAAAAGAGGTATCAGTGGATCGGGAAAATCCTCACCTTTGTAAATGGCGGAAGCGGCCGCAAGAGTATCCCGGTGAATGTAACCACGCCTGAGCTCAAAAAATTAGCCCGAAGAGCAAACACCAGCCTCGCGAACGACGAAATCACCTTCCGACAATTGCATTGCTTTCACCCATGGCCTGAAGGTCTTCCATCAACTCCCACATGCTCGGGTAATTGACCGCGATTTCGTCGATATCCACAGTAAGCAGGGTGAAGCCCGCCCGACCAAGTAAATTAGAGACATCACGAGTATCTAGGGCACCTCTCGTGAGCAACGGTATTTTTTGGTCTCGAGGTGTAGTACCGGTCATTGGTGATACATGAGGTGATATCCCACCCTCACGTTCGATCTCTGCTAATTGAAGTGAGGTCCTGCATACCATGATAAGTTGAGTCACCATGGATGCGGGGGTTATGAGCGGCTTGCCTCAGTTCGAACAGGGTGTCACCACCGAACATGGCCCCGATGAAGACACCGTCAGGGACGAGTGCTTCCTTGATTTGCGTAAGAGTCCCTGCATATGCACCCTCTTCAACGCGCGGCACTGTGATAGAGCAATAGAAAAACGTGCCTGGCAGGTCGTTGACCCAGTGAAGGCTCAAGCACGAAATAATAGCTTCCTGTGAATTTCTGGGTATCGTGGCCAAAAGATTTTCCTCGTCCCCTGTGATCCTCTCGACCTCAACTGGAATTCATTGTCTTATGCTCAGGCGCGAGTTGGGAGGAGGACCGGAGTACCTTCAAACTCTCCGTCGGGATCACGGTGCAGGAGGTTCTCTAACATTCTTGAGTATTCGGAGCAGAAGCCGGAGGGGATAACAGCCTACTGCTTGAGTCAAACATAACAACCTTTCGCGTCGTCTCAGTCTCCAGTAGTTTGGCGAGGTGACCTGGGCCAGACCCCAGATCGAGTACGGTATTGAACTTGCGCTTGATATCCTGTGCATGACGCGTTTAGGTGCACAAAGGAGAACCCGGAGCGAGAACTTACGAGCATACGTTCTATTAGTCTATCTGCAATTTCATCCCGCACGTAGTCCACAGTTCGACTGTTTTCGACCCGGTTCGGAATAGCCGACCTGTCCTTCTGCAGGACCTTGGCATATCTGTCGAAAACCTGGTAGTGTGCTGGCGCGACCGTGTCCGCTACGGAGGCCAATGACCTGGAGCAGACTCTGGTCACCCGGGACAAAACATGTCTACGGAGGTACAACATCGGCAAGGACGTGTGGTCGTAAGTGATCGAAGGTGAATTAGCGCCCACGCATCATGCCTCATCGTCTACAGCGAAGGTGCTATCCAGTGTCCTCAGGATAAATACCATCTCTTCCACTCTCGCCTCGACCAGTGTTAACTCGTCTCTTCGCTCCTCCCAAGCTGCCAGCTCCTCCCGCTCGTTCCGCGTCAATAGTCGTTCGACGTCCTGACTGACGTCTGATCTCCGGCTCTTCTCCAGTATGGCTCTCACCAGGGGCTCCTCCGCTTCCGTTTGCCTCCGCTTTCCGATGTTGTAGAGCGTTTTGTATGCATTGCGAAGCAGTGTGGCATACGCCTTTCTAAGGTCAACGTACCTGGCAAACTCTCCAGTGAGATCGTTTCCAGTGAATTCTTCAGATAACCCACCATAGGAAGAACGTTCTGGTCGGATTTCGATCCGCTCCGCGAGGGACCTCTTGTAAGCTGACAAAAGCGTCTGCGGATAGTGAAAATAGTAATGGACGGCAGTCCTTTGGCGCCATCATGGTAATCTTGGAGATCTGCTGGGATTAGTGTTCCAGTTCCAAACCAGCGGGAAACGACCGTTTCACCTGTTTTTCGTCCATCTTCCCAGTTTCTAATAGTAGCCTCATCACCCGGACGCCTTCGTTCCCGTGCCTATCTCTACAGGCCGCCTCCAGTGCTTGTAGCTGTAGTCGCCTGTGGATGATATCGAATTCCACCTGGACTTTCGATCCGCTCAGGCTGACAAATGACCCCGCCTTTCCGCTGGGGCTAGGATTATCTGCAGAAGCCAGCATTCCGAGGTACTCTTTCAGTAGCTCCATGTGTGACGGCTTGCGCTTTGAGGGATAGTACAGACCGCGTGATAGATCTTCATCTTCTGGGATGGATGCGGAGATATTATTAACAGAAACTGGGTCTGTCATGGGCAGCTGATTAGAGGGGGCAGTCACTGGGTGGCTTTCCTCCAACGTACCTGACCTGGCTTCATTTGGGCCGTGGTGTGTGTTATCGGACGCCGAGAGCGTAGCTCGAATGACCGCAGCCGCACCCTCGTTAAAACGTTGCAAGGCCGCCGCCTCCACAAGCTGTCCAAGTCGAATAAGCCGCAGGTGGGACGGTCAGAGAATGATACTAACACTGTTTCGAATGTACACGTCGAATCTGTTGACATTAACTCTAAAATGCACGTTGTCCTGCTTTAGCGTTAGCTGGCTAGACACCACGAGAAGGAATACGAGAATGCTCACGTCCACCTGTTCCGCTGTTTTTTTCTTAAATTTGTCACGATTGTAATTCGACCCGCGACGCGCCGACACTCACCTTACCCGTCCTGCGACCGACTTCTCTCGGTTCACTACGTTTCTGGAAAAAAGAGTGTACAATTGAGCGTTTATCGGTCCACAGAACTCCCAGGTACTTACGATACCATTCCTCTCTGTGGCCTCCTCTTGTTCCTCCCTCCTCACACGAGCCCAAGCAGCTTCCTTGGCCTGCCTCAGCTCCTTGGCAGTAAGGAAGCCAGTTTTTTTTCCCACTTCCTCGGCTTCGTACTGAATCAACTTCTCCCGAGGCGAGATGTGAGATAGCGCGGTCGACGGCCGTAGATACCCTTCCGAAGCCAGCTTGTACAGCATCTCTTTACATTCCGATACCACTGGGATTATTCGGTTACCAAAGATAATCGGAAACAGGACGAGTGACTCACACGAATTTGGGGTGGACTCCTGGAGCAGTCGATGGATATCTGGAGGTTTCAATTTCCCGTTGTCCAACACTAGCTGAACAATCTCTCCGCCCTAACGGTCGCTCAGTCAGGGGAAGGCCGTGGGAGGTTGGAAAACTTACCAGCGATCCGCACTTCTTTTCAGCCCACCACACATACCTCCCGAACCTCAAGCGCGTCAGACATTCGCCCACATTAAACTCTAGCACCTCTTTTTCTTCATCCGCGGAAGAGCGCCATAGGAGGTTTTGTTGGAACAAGACGATCAACGCGGCTCGAACGGTGCGCTGTTTTAGCGATGTAAACTGCACTATCTGCCCCAGATTCAGGCGTCCTCGGGTGAGCAAGGTCGAAGCAACCCTCTGTGGGGTGTTACAGGTTAGAGTTTTTAGATACGTGGCCGTATTCTAGTCACGCACCGCGGTCAGCGGGCCAAAATGTGAATGGATTATCTGAGTACAAAGCTTTGCGGCCTCAGGATCTGCCATTGTGGAGCCAAGTCATGGGAAGGGAGGTTCGCCTGCGTGGGCGCTTGCCCAGTCGCGATCGAGGCGCGGTCACACGCGGATTGGACCGCACGCCGCAATCCCTGTGCGGCTCCGGATTTCAGTCAGAACGGCCAGCAAAAAACTTTGTTATTGCCAACGCAGAATCCAATTAGTCCGATGATAATGAGTGGTATGTATCTATATATGATTACAGAAAGCCGAAGGGAGCGATGGTCAAGATGCCTGCCGATGGTACACAATGCGAAAGGATGGCTCGAAATGTACGAAACATGACAAGAGGGCTTAGATATTCCGGCACACCGAGCAATCGAGCTTCAGGCGATCCCGTAAAAGTGCAGCTGCAAACGACGTGAGCGTCCGTGCGATACAACGGCACGGGGTGAGGAGACTCACGTAGAACGATCAACGCGGCAAGTCCAGCCACCACGACTAGATAAATGATTGAGTACTTGACGACTATCCACCGACGCTGCCTCTTCTGTTTGGTAGAGAATAGCGGTGCCCTGATCTGTTTCGATGGACGGAGCCAGACTGGGGAAACGATGGTCAGTGGCAGCGGATTCGGGTGCGTGAGCTCGACTCACAGAGCATTGTGGAATGAATGCGGTCGAACCAAGGGACAAACAGGGGAACGGTCAGGATGACCAACAGAATGTGGGCCAATAGGAAGTCTGAACTCCATAGTGACATTTCGACGATCTTGACCACAAATTCACGGGCAGGTTGGGAAATCGCTGAGCTTCCGAGGCCCCTACCGTACCACTGACCGGTCCACCAAGCTCTGTTGGTCTCGTCGTGCTTGAACTCGCGGGTTAAGAAGACTGCAATAAGGATCTTCTGAATGGCCCGTTGGATTGCAACGATGGCGATGACACCGAGTACGGCATGGGAGGCATCCCAAAGTTCCAGGAACCACTAATAGCACTTTCATTTAGTACGGAACCACAGGCGCAGGCCGATTGAGGTGCACTCACGAAGAACTCGAAGAACCCGACGATGCCGACGAGCGCGGAGAAATGGGCGAACGCGGCCATGTACGATCCGAACTTCTGCCATTTGGAGAAAAGTGGTCCGAGTAGCAGCGAGATGAAGAAGAGGGTGATGAGCATAGTGGCGTTCCAAACGATAGGGCCGACAGCGACGAGAGTAATTCGAATGAGCGGACTTGGGGGTTGGTTTCCATTCTCGTCGGGGAAGGACTTGACGAACATGTACGCCACCACAAAAATAGTTGCTGAGACCAACGGCCAGATGATCTCCGAGAAAAGGACAGTCCTCCATCCAGCTCGTGGGACATCACCTGAAAGTTTCTCTGAAGGGTGACCCAACTTCTTTTTCTTGTAGCCGGTGATCATAGTCCTGGATAGCCTGCAGTAGCCATACCAACTGCTTGCTTTGGTCCTCGAATTGCCACGGGACATCCACCGCAGGAACTCCCGATAGTCGATGATGAAGTCGGCAACCGAGAACTGGTGAGGGTTGAACACGAATGGGGCGACGCAGAGTGATAGGACCGAGAACCAGAAGTAGATCAGGTGAGGGATCCAAATGGCCAAACTCGCATACAGGAGGATTAATAGATTCCGCATGCCCATGTAGATGCTTGGTCCGGCGAAACGAGAGTAGAGGATCGCGAATGACACCCGCGTGGTAGAGAAACCCCGTCCCGTGGCGATGTAACGAGCGCCACCGAACGTCAAGTTGCTGAGGAGTGATTGGGAATAGATCTGGGTAGAAAAGACCTCGAAGACCGGGGCGCCGGAAAGGAAATGTTTTGTCAAACGAACGACGGCCTTTCCAGTTCCTCTTTCAACCAGCTCTGCAAAGCTCGTTGGTACAAGAGACATAACGGCACGGACGAATAACTTACCTTGCAGGAACAGCGGAAGGAATGCAATGAAGAAGACCAGGAAGATTGACACAATGCAACGCTTAATCCAATCGAAAACGGGTATGAGGATGTAGCATGCTGACGCAGTGTCCAGAACGTTGCCGTTCGCATCCGCTGGACAGATGTCCAGCTGCTTGTGGAGGGTTCCGATGTATAGCACTACCAACGGCGTCAAACAGTGAGACGGGTAGCGAAGACGGGGACTCACAGGTGACCATGAAGATTTGGATCGAATAGATAACCAGGATGTTGTTGATCTGGAAGCCAGGGTGACCATAATAGAATGTTAAGAACCGATCCACGGGGAGTTGGGTGCCCAGGTAGTAATACTCTCGACTGAGGAGCTGTTCACCCATGCCCGTCCCGATCTTGGTCTGGAAGTTCAAGACGGTACCAAAACCGAGATCACGACCTTTTCCACACTGGTAGTAGTCGGAATGTTTGATCCTACCGCCACGGCCGAAGGCGTTCATGCCGGCGAAGATATCCTCATTGAGATGTAAACCCTTTTGCGCCTTGGAGACTCCCCCACGCGTACTCATGAAGATGCCGTTGAGGAAATCGGGATGTCCATAGTGGAGCTTCCCACCAATCCAAGCGAGGGCACGAGCGGTCATGGTACCGAATGTTTGTTCCTTCCCTGCAGCGATATCACCAAGAACGCCGATATTCTCCGAGAAGATGTACTCGCGAGTGCCAACGATGGCAATAGGTGACCTGGAGAACTCCTTGTGACCCCACTGAGCGTAGGGACTCTGGCCTGACATGTTATACTCTTCGAACTCTCCGAGGATGTTGCGAATCTTCAAACATTCCTCCAAGTAGTTGTCCTGATTGGCGTCGATGAGCTGCAAATATTCGCCTCGATAGAAGACGATGGCATGATTCTGGTTGTCCGATTTTCCATCACCCAAGATGGGGTTGCCGGGGAGCTCAATCCTGAACTTGGGCTTGCGTCGTCCGGTTTTCTCGTCAAACTCAGAGTGACCGTCGATGAGGGTGGAAAATAACTTCGGGTCGCTTCCTTTGGCTCCGGGTTCCTCGTCCAGGAACGCAATTTGTAAGTCGGGATAGGCGCGCAGCAAAAACTCCGCGTTCTCCTGCTCCTCCTTGTTGAATTTTGAGTACCTCTGCATGGAGACGACAAACTTGAACTTCCTCCTGGACATGCGTTCGAGTTCTCTTTCCAACCTGTCGGTATTGCCCGCAAACCTCTGAACAATCTGGGGATTCTCGACGCGGTAGAGGAGCTTGATGGCCTTCGAATAGTTCATCATCCCAGAAACCGTCCGGTAGAGTGTCTGTGCACGGAGGGAGGCCCAAATACGCGTGCGAAGAGTGAACTCCGGTGAAGCTGTCTTGAAACCGATGCAGTAGAAGGGGAGGTCATCCGCTTTACGGCTGCTCTTCTCAGTTGCAGTTGCGGTCGGGGTGTTGTCGAATCCACTTTCCTCCGCCAAGATTTTGGTATCCTTGACGAAGTTGTCCCATTCAACTGGGTGAAGCTGTTTGAGGTACTCCAACTGAGTAAGGCGAGTGTTTTGATCTTCCTCTCGGATAATCTCGCGGAGGCTGAGTAGGATCTTCTCCGAATAATGCGGAACAAGGACGGTGAATGTTGGCATGGCATCGACAGGCAGGGCCTCGGGTAACGCGGTAGTAAGGGATGACGCGAAGAACGAGATTCGCCTTTCAGCTTCTCCGTTGACAGGGAAAAAGTTACTTTTCGAATTGTTGCCGTCGTTATGCGTGAAGAACGGGGGGGCACGTAGGGTGCGGGCGCCATTGGGGCCTTCAACTTGGTGATAGAGGAGACGCTGAACGTGATCGATCGAAAGGAGGTGCTCGCGATACATGGAGATGATGATCGCATTCCATAATTGTGAGACCAAGACCTGGAAAAAATGTGAGCCAGATGTAGGGAATGTGAAGGCTAGTATGGACCTTGGGTTTGTATTTGACCTCCATCTCTCCGGTGGCGAGCAACTTGGCGTACATGCGTTTTGGCATCCGGGTAAAGATATCCTTCCAAGGGGTCCAAATAGACAGACCGAGAGCGAACGACCGACCAACGCTGAACACCACAAGCCAGATGACATACCAAAGGTACGTGTCCAAGAAGAAGAGGATCAGATCCATGATATACATGATCGCCAGGGCAAACGGCATTTGGTTCCTGCAGAGGGCGTCGCCGAAGAGTTTGTCGTTGCAACGTTCGATATTGGTCCGGGCCATGACAGCGACTGGCGCACTGAAGGATGACGACAAGAAGAAGTACGATTCCACGTACTTACAACTGAAGACCAAGATCCAAAGGAGGATCGACGCGAGGCGGGCGCTACCAGGGAGTGCAGGGTAGGAAGCAGTGAACGTCTGTGAGGCCATGTACTTCCTTGACTTTCCAGCAACCCTGTCTCCAAACATGCGGCCAGAGGGAATCATGGCGAACGCGACGGTGGCAACGACCGATATAAAGAACTGGACTATGCCAACGATGAGGGGTATGTTGCCGTTGTTGGCCTTGCCATCGACCATAGCGATATAAACCGTCGGACCAGCCGTTAATGCGAGGATGATGAGTAAGAACACGAGTCGGGTGGTGAGGTGAGAAGCGTTATTCCATGTGGTAGGGATGTATGCGAATTCGGCGAGGGTGGCAGCAATCATGATCAGGGTCGCCACCGCACCTCCTAAGGCAACAGCAGACCAGGTCATCGGTGCGGAAGGTTCGAGTTTGGTCTTGGGGGCGTAAACGCGGGGGGAGTTGAAGGCGGTATAGTACCAGAAAAGGGCGACGTGGAAGATCCAGATACGGTTGAAATTGACGAGGAGGTGAGCCGCCGATCGCTTCTCGAAGTAGGTCTTGAAGAACACTTTGTTCCAGTCGATCTTGCTGAACTGCATGTACCTCTGAGAGGGTGGAAGGTCAACGAGTCGCTTCTATAGTAGGCATATTAGATATGTCAAGGAGGTGGCTGGGAGGCGACCTACCCCGTCACCAAACACGATTCGAGCAATTCCTTCGGGGTACCAGAAAAGTTGGTTGATGTCATCATACCCGATAATTTGGTGATGGTCGCGTTCCCTCCGAACGAACTTTCCATCAACGACTTCATAGCCCTGATCTCGCATGAAGCGGTATATGGGCTTGATGACATGCGCCAAGTACAGGCCCTCTGGAACTGGGTCGGCTCGGTTCTGACACTCGGGACTGCGGTAGTAGTCGTCTGCGCATTTGAAGATGAAGCACATGCACTCGGGCACAAAACGAACATTACCACCCTCTCCCCAGCACAACAGGTAGAGGGCCAATTGACGGAGACGATCATAGTGGCTCATGTTGTTCATGGCGTTTCTCCAACGGTTCAAGGCGCTATCCAACGACTTGCTACCTGCGGTCTTGACGGGGCCGCCCTTGACACTTCGCAATCGTTGAAGACCAGGGTTTTGGGTCTGCCCAACGGCGTCGTCAAGATTGAGTTGGGCGGCAAAGTACCATTTCCGATAGTTTGCATGTTGACCACCGATGTAATCAGCGTGGAGGGTGAGGAGGGCTTGATTAGGGGACATGCGGGAGGCACGGGAGTCTAGTTGGTGCATCAAGAAATCAAACTGGGGGGAGGGAATCGAGGGTGAGCAAAAGGAGAGGATGTAGGGACGTGGCAACTGACCATGTTACGCATGGAGTCTTTCTGGAACCCGAATTTGTAGGTGAGATCAAGGAAGATGTCTTCTATTTCCTCCGTCGATATGGGTATCTGGCGCTCTGAGGACCAGGCGGGGTAGGGCACAGAGGATCCTGGTATGTCGGCAAAGGGACCATGCTGGTTCGTGCTGACACCGCTCAAGTGAGAGTCGACAGAGGCGGAATATTGGCGATTGTAGAGGTGGTCTGACTCTGAATCGTGACCCTGGGCTGTGAAAAGGCAGTTGAGGTGAGCTGAGTGGGACGGTAAGACATGTGAAGGACGGACAATAGGCATCATAGGCGGGAGACTGGTCGTAAGTAGCTAAGGGAATCTGACTTGAGTTTGCAGAGGCGGTTCCACGGTAGAGGCCTTGCTCTGGAGGGTAGCCTGGTGACCGCTGGCTGTAAGGACTGGGGGGGCCGCCAGAAGAAGGGGTTGGTGGGCCGTGGCCTTGTCGACCGGCCATGGGTGAAGAGGATTGGAAGAAAAATGAGCGACTTTGGGGGAGTTATTCGGTGGAAAAGGAAGAAAAGACAGAAGAAGTCACGGCTGCCTTCTGTCCTCCTGCTGGCTGGGAAACGTTGGCGAGGGAGAGTGGAAGAGAGCTGGAGGGTGTTGCCTAATCCGGGAGAAGAACCCACCCTTCGACCGCCATCACCGCTTTATTTTTATTTTATTTTTTGTTTTGTTTTGTTTTGTTTTCCCGACCGCCCACTGCACGATGAATGATCCTTGCCCAGCCTTCTTCATCTTGTCGACACCCAACGTCTCGAGCTCAAGGCCAAAACATCTGAGACCCGGCCGCGAAAGACGCGTGGGGCGCGTGCTTTGGCATCCACTCCCCCATTATGTCCGCTGGTGCTCCACATCTGAAACCAATCGTTCTTGTCCCAGTGTGCCCCAGGCTGGGCACCGATGGAGACACCGGGTCTACCGTTCCAAATCCAATCCCACGCGGGCTATACGAGAGCAGTCACAACACTGGCGCCTCAACCCGTAAAGCGGCGGGAGTCCCGCCACTCGCTTACTTCTGTATCCGGATCCTCATCGACTACCCCGATCAGCTTCATAGCCTTGGTTCCCACCGCATCAGGTGCCAGCCCCAAGTCCTTCATGCCCTATCTCCCTCTACATTCAGCGACATTGACACGCCCGCATGTTGCCTGTGTAAACTCGACCCTCGACTGTGGTCGGTGATCGTCCAGGTGTACTCTGATCTCCCCAAGGGACTTCAGGATTACTACATCCCCCTTGGAGACAGACACCTCCCTCTTTTGCAAGCCATCCCATCCACGCCGTCCTTTGCGCTAATTACTGTGCTCAACCTCGCGAGGTGCGTCTCGGACGAGACCAGCCACGCACTCAAATCCCTCCATGGGCTTTGCGCGCTGGATATCAGCCAAACGTCAATTTCCCACCTGGGCATCCGTCACTTTGCCCCGGCGATTACCAACGATCCGTCAGACGTGCACTACGGCACACGAGGGCTCCGCATCCTCCGACTTTATAACTGTCCGAAGATAACAAACAAAGTCATTGGTGCGGTTTCCAACTTCCAACTTCTTGCCATACTCGGTCCGTACCACCTACAAACTTGTTGCCAGACCACTCACGCAGAAGCAGACCTAAGGGATACCAACTGTAATCACGATCTGGATTTGGGTGTTTTTCAACGGAGTACCAAGACTCAGCGCAGTCTATTCCAGTGCTCCCTTCAAGACGCTCTGCAGCAGTTGAGAGACTCTGACTCCAGCGATACACTATTCTCCCACCAAGACCCCTTCGTGATCCACATCAACACAAAATTTCACCCTCGTTGGCCAGAACGACCTGACAAACAACCCGTACCTGCCACCCCCATGCACGGACGGCTCCGCCGCCATGATAACCCCAGATATACCCAGTATTCGGCCACAGATATCCCCGATCCAGAACGAGAGCTCCGGGAGTGGATCCGCTTGAGGTTGGGCGATGCTAGTAACGAAGACCGTATCTCGGAAATTGCAGATATTGTCACTAAACACCGGGAGTATGAATATGACTTACCCCCGGCCAACCCTTATGAAGGGGGCTATTCGATTGACTCCTCCGATGAGGAAGACAATATTGACTCTTCCGATGAGGAAGACAATATTGACTCCTCCGATAAAGAGGACGATATCGACACCTCCGATGAGGAGGCTGAGTCGCGCGTTCGCTTTTGCGGATACGAGGTCGCCGAACGGTTGGTGGGAGCGGTCTCCGCGATGGTAGAAGAAATGCAGAAGGAACACAAAGCTGCCTTACTTTTCTATGGACTGGACCCCCAGGCCCCAAACGCAGTGATCTGTCATTGCAGGAAACTGCGTGGTGCCAGCACATCCCTGACAGAAACCATGTCCGCTGACCGATATCTCATGCTGGTTCGTAGCCCTCCTCCATGGGATTCCGTTTACGGGCCCGGCGCGCCATCCCCTCAGAAGATAAAGCTCATGACAAAACCATCCCTCTCCAACTCTCCTAATATCAACCTCGACCGGTCAAGTCTACGGGCCAGGGAGTCCACACGGGAGATGTTTAGTATGATAGCTCAACACAGGAGTTTACCGCCTCCTGCCACCCCCTCTCCCCTCACCTCCGCATCCCCAATCAGCACGAACCCTTTCAGGAAGGTTTCCAGGGGCGGTCCGGCCCGCAGAGAGTTGAAAGTCCTTCACCATGGGCACCGTGACCCTGCACAAGGTGGAAACTCGGACTCCACGCCAGATAGCCGAACTCCGAAGCGAATAAGGCCCATTTCCGAGTTCCCCGTTCCTCCACGACCGACGCCTCCCACTAAGTCACAATCACAGAAGAGAACGAAGAGCAGCGGGGGGGCTGGGATGGTGTCGAAGAAACCTGGGATGTTGAGACAGACCACGCTATTGGGAGCGTTTGAAAAACGAACCTAAGTCATCCCTTTGTCTTGCTTTTGTGTACTGTACGCCCTTATGTACCGAGCCGCGAGCCGAACTAGACCTTGATAATTGATCTCAAAATGTTTATGGAATACCTCCGGCGTCACACGTGACAGGGGATTTCGCACTTTACCCCCGAGCCACCCCAACGTATGCCTCTGCCGTCAAATCTGTGCAGGTACGGACGTGCAACGTGGGCCACTAGAACGAAACGGCATCCGCGGTTACTAGCAACACTTCCGGCTTTACGGACCCCACGGGAGTTCACCACAGCCGGTACAACAACGAACACCGAGCATTGCCCACGGCCTTTCCGCTTTGTTGTTGGCGCCAGCTGGCTAGGAAAGCCACCAGGTCCGAAGCTAAAGAGGTCTAGGTACTTGTCTGCCGTTTACCCATTTGACCCGAAGAGTCCTATCGGAGCGTGGAGAGACAAGACACTTGGATGGCCCAAAGGTGTTCTACCCGCAAATAAGGACCCGGGCCACGACTTCTTCTACGTCCAACCCGTGCGTACCACATTTCAGTGCAAGCAGAGCCCGATTCTGACCAGAACCCTCATATAGATGATGAACGATTCGGTAGGTGAGATACTCACTACTCCCCATTCACTGAAGACTCAACATTTGCGATGGTCACAGGGATTATCAGTCGGTGTTGCCGACGGCGTGGGAGGATGGGAAGACGTGACAAACCCGGCACTGTTCACTCAAGCTCTTATGTACCACTGCCATCGATATTCGAAGCAAGGTTGGGCTGGAGAACCTGAGACGGACCCCACCCAGTGTTACGAGGAACGCGAGGCTATAGAAGGGTGGGAGTTAACCCCCGCACGGTGCCTAGAAAATGCCCATACTGCTGTTTTGCGCGAGAAGGGCGTGGTTGCAGGTAGGCCTACGCCTCCCACCAGGTACCCCATATGACCCGAGCGCAATTCGACCAATAGGATCCAGCACGGCAACGATCCTTAATTTCAACGCGTCCTCCGGGCTTTTGCGGACACTAAAGTGCGTGTGGTGCGCTTATAGTTCGACCTCGAGCTCTAATCGTCCTCTAGTCTCGGCGACAGCGGTTTCATAATCGTCCGGTCATCAAATATAATCTATGAATCTGTATACCAAACGCACTACTTTAATTGCCCAATGTATGGTTTGTTCGACCGGCCGGAAACTCGCTGACACAGGTATCGCAGGCAACTATCGAAGATACCACCAAATTTCGAAGGTCCCTTTCGGGATCAGGTCTCGGATGGACATCCTTTCGAGATAGGACTGCGTGATGGAGATTTAGTCGTCGCCTATGTTTGTTCTCTTTCATATGTACATCACCGCATACGTTTACGCTTTACCAGACCGATGGGCTGTGCGACAACGTGTTTGCGTCGGAGATGTTGGCCTTATGCACGTTGGCCGGGAGATCTGGCGGAACTGATGATCAACAGGTGCAAGCAATAACCGATAACTTCGTTCACTATGCTCGGGCTTGTATGGTCAACAACCACCGATCTGGCCCATGGGCACGTAAGTTGTTCTTCGCTATCGGAATTTCCCTGTGGATGAGTATATCTCCCCAATTCAGAACGGTCTACTCGAGCTGGTATGCCTTTTGAAGGAGGGGTAAGTCATTGCTGCCCCCCACCGCCACCATTTACTGACCGCTTTATTCTAGAAATTAGATGAGTGCGTTTTCTCCTGCATAGTCTCGGCTATCCTTCTAACAAACGTCGTAGTGTCACAGTTGTGGCCATACTCGTTCGCGAAGCGTAGGCTTTACCGTAGAATACCTCGCCGTTAATACGATCAACTCACATGTGCCCGGGTCGGATCAAACACCGCGATCGCTCAGGTCTGAAGATCTGAAGCTTGGACTCATACCCCGTTATCAGGATGAAAGACCTCCATACCGACGCAAGTGAGGCCGTTCCCGTCAGCAGCCTGACATACCCGATGTCTGAATGATTGCCAGACTTCCCTCGTACTGGTGAAGGTCGCGTGTATCACCTTGGTCTCAAGGCGGGTGAAGTCGCGAACAGAATTGTATGTTAGAATCCTTTCGTTGCCTTCTACGAGTATTCGTATCGACACGTCTCAGATTGCGGTGGGATCCCCATCTAGAGCTCTGATCATAGCAGACCACTTGGACAAAACCCCTACACCGTTTAAACTCACCTCGGAGAGGGGGTTCACGACGATCACTGGAAGATACAAAGGGGTCCCTATCTCGATCGTGAGTACTGGTATGGGGTTCCCCAACACGGATTTCTTTGTACGCGAAGTCCGCGAGTCTTTGAGTGGGGACATGCTCGTTGTTCGGTCGGTGATCTCCTCTGCGTCGACGAGCAGCGCTCATAATGTCTAAACCTAGCCTCGGTTCGTGCGGCGCACTTGTCGACATCCCTCCCGGATCCCTAGTCGTCCCTAAGGCTTGCGTCGGCATCAACAGAAATTGGGACTACGACTTTGTCAATGGGGACCCGACGCAGCAGCCTTATTCCATAACCAAACAGGTCTGCACACGATACTGGTGTCGTGGCATTCAAACCTGACATCTCCATGAAGGTGGACGCAGACCCGGAAATTTACGAAGCGGTGATCCCGGTGATACAAAATTCCTGATATCTCCTGATACCCTCCCATGTAGGTTTATAAATCACTGGAAGCTGCCAGACCCGAGGGGAAAAGCACAAAGATTGTGAATGGTATTGTGAATGCGTCTGCAGACAGGTGAGGCAAGAAGTCTGCGACGAGCATCCCCAACTCACCTGCCGCCCAGTTTCTACTCATCCCAGGGCCGACAAACGTCCTTCCCCGATCGCAATGAATACTTAATCCCGCATCTATTGGAGGTGGTTCCTGATATAGGATCTTTCGAGGTATCGGCTAGCGGAATTCCGCGTCTCGTCCGCTGACCCCTTGTGTTCCAGATGGAGACATTCCACTTGTACCACCTTGCCAAGAATTATGTGCCCATCCGCCCCCGCCCACTGGGTGATGTCGAACCCCCAGTCGCCACCGGACCAGTTTCTCCGACCGTGGAATCCTCAAAAGGGTCTACCCAGTCCGAAGTACCCGGCCGGACGGTGACGTCACCCCCTCGCATCAGAGCAGCCGCCGCTCAGATGGTTTTTGCTGCCCGCCTCTCCAAAGGTTTTATCACCCCCGACGATGTCATCGAACTCGAAAGGTGGTCCAGCCACGGCATCCTCGAAGCTCTAATCGGGATCAACCTTCCAGCAGATGTAGGCAGATCCTATTCAGCGTCCGTATTTCTGACCCGGTCACTAACCGGAGCGCCAATACCCCCCAGCGTTGTCACGAAGAAGCAGGAAGCGTCTGGGGATTTAAGTAAAGGGGGTATGGCCAGGGACCGACGGATGGTTCCGGTGCTCGTCGGTGTGAAATGTTGACATCTTGGGCACACATCAGCGAAGGATAATGTGAACGCCGTGATCTCCGATTGTGCATGTTCGTCTGTACAAACTTCCCAGTGATATACGTGTTACCCCGCTCGAGCAACATTGCCCGCTCGCCTACAACTTCCTCTCGATGAAACTCTCGATCACCCCAGCGGTGGTGAGTGGGTATTCCTTAAGAACGACCTCATCGTTAGCGATGAAGGTGTTGGGTTGGACGAAAATCTTTCGAGGCTGTGGGGGGATCATCAGTCCGGATAGACGGGCTGTCCGCAAAGATACGAACCAGCTTCTTCTTCAGAACTAGATCCCTGATCTCTCCTTCCCAGCTTGGGATAGGTTTTGTGAGTTCCGTGTAGAATTCCTTCGCACCTTTCCCATCAGCGGTACTCTTGCGAACCTGGAGTTCGATCAAGAGCCTTCCGGTGACTTCCTTGCCCTTGGTCAGGACCTTGTCTCTGTCGAGCTGGGATTGGAGGGTGAGTTGGGAATCTGGTTATACACGAACTCGAAGAGACCGACTCGAATATAGAGGTTCTCAAGGGTACCATCGGTGGCGCGGATCTCCTCGACTCTTGCAATACCTTCCCTGATCAGCCACTGGGTGATACCAAGACGGGCCTGCATGTGGGCCTGGCCGTGCTTCTTGGCGACCGGGTCATAAAATTCCAAGGCGCGAATACCTTGACGGTGTTAGCGTTCGTAAACTGTGGTCTGCGTGGATCCATTACCAGCGCGGACCATGATGAGGAACATGACGTATTGTACGTTCTCGATATCTTTCTGGGAGGTATACTGAGACATGGGTTAGCACCAGATAGCGCTTACCTCCCCATTCTGTGACAAACCTTGAAAATCTCCAGAATGCTTTTGTTACCAGCCACTGTTGGGTGGGGCGGTCAATGGATTCTCACCGGATGGAGAATGTAGCGACATACGATACAACGCGACAACCTCCGCCCTCATTTCCTCAAGTGACGAAGAAACTTCTCCCAAAACCGATCCAGGAGTCTGGCCAGGCTTATACCATGTTTCACTGAGTGTGGCATTTGTATGGGTGTCACAGTAGATCGAATTCACGCTTACATGGGTTGTTTAGTGAGAAGGTTGATAACCTTCTCGGGGTCGAAGTTCTTCTTGCCGTCGGCGCCCTCTTGGAATAGTTTTCCGGAACCGTGGCCCAAGAGTTCGTGGTTCGCTACCTGAACTTCGAATGCTCGCGAATCCCAAGCGTTGTACAAGTCGAGGTCGTCCGGGTGGATGAACGTTACCTCCTCGTCTACCATCATGCGTTTAGTTTGCAGAATATCGGTCACCTTGAGTGCGTACTTGGAGCTTTGGCAGCGAGGATGTTCTATCTCAGGCGTAAATCGAAGAGTCGTATTAAGGGATGGGCCAAGCACTGACAGCGAGTGAAACGTTCTTGAATCCCACGGATTCACGAATCTCGTAGTAATTGGGGATCTACCGAGTTTGGTTAACATCACTGTCCATGATCGAACCAGGAGCCACGCACGTTGATACCGGCAGGGATACCGCCAGTCGCGAAGGAAACGATCTGAAGGGCGGTAAAGTCTGGTTTTCTGAAGATGTCGACTTCGTATTCGGAGCCCCATGGGAGATCTTTGATCAACTCTGGGGCATCGTTTACCAGCTTTTCGTACTTGGTGCTCATCTCCTTGTCAACAATGGCAACGAAACCTATGAGGTGTTCGTCATTTTAAGCGGAGTAGATGATAGAATGCTCTCGCCTTCCCACTCGGCGCGGCTGCCGTATGGGTCCACGTATCTTTTTGGAGGGTCAGACAGGCTCTTTTGTGTCAGATATACTAACGTACGTCTCGATGAAGCCAAGGTAACTCTCAACGACGGGGCCAATATCCTTTACCCACTCGATGGAACCTTTCTTATGGGCAACAATGGACCCAGTCTTGAATCTATTGCGTGGTTAACGCACCAGCAACTACTCGTGGGTCCGAATACTCACGACTCGATGTACTCGTCGATCATTTTAGACTGGTGATCATTGGCGGTATATTTCTTGGCCTGGAAATCCCGAACTGTGAGTCAGGGTCGAGGGACCGGGGGGAAAGTGCGGTACCTCTGTCAAGGCAAGGATAGACTTATGGAGGGGCTCCGGGAAGTCCCCGTATTGGATGGTCAGATTGACCTTGTTACCCTCGACCTCGATTTCATGCGTAACATTAGCCGATGGCTGGTCTTCGGCGGAAGCGACCAGGAGGATAAACTCGGTCGGGGATTTTTTGTTGACCCTTTGCGTAATTTAGACGTTGGATTTGTTCCGGAGTGCACCACTTACCGAGTGTTCAGGACGTCCACGTCGTACTTCTCTGCAGCGGCCTGAACAGCGGCGACTTCCTCGTCAGTGATAACCTCGCCAACATAGTAGTTGGAGACGTTTCCAAGGTTAGGTTTCCCGACGAGAAGGCTTGCGTCTGGTATGAGGGAGTATATGTGCTCTTGAAGCTTATCGATGCCATCAGACTCTGCAACATGCGTCCGCGCGATCGTGGACACGTACCGATTCCCAGATGCCCAAGGTGTTGGAAGCGTTCGATGATGCCTTGACCACCGCCTCGAACTTTTCCTTCGGGATACGGGGAATGAATTTTGTAAACCCAAATGATTTATAATTCACCAGGTTGCTCAGAACCTGATTAGCAATTCCCGGGTTAGATCCGAAGGGTGAACTACGGAACTGGACTCGCACCTGACTTGAGTACTGTAGAAGGTCTTCCCATTCCTCATCATTCACACCAGAGTTCTTCTTGAGAGCCCCGAGATTGGCGAGATTCCCGTTCTCGCTGAAGACTTGGATGATCAAGTCATAGAGGCTCTGGGCTTGTGGGGTCCACTGTCCTTGGATGATCCTGGCACCAGCCCAAGAAGCCTCGGAGATGTAGTGCGCGTACTTTTTCTCCCGCGGGCTGTAGAAGCAATGGACACGGGGTAAATTTGGAAACGGGCGGCAGAGACGCAACAGTTTACCTGAGGAGGGCGAATGGCTTTGCGATTTCGAGGCTGCACAGAGGAGCAGCCCGGTCAGCCAAGAAACGTTCGAGGGCTGCGGTCATGCTTCTAGAGAAGATGCGCGGGAGAGAGAGATTAGATGGATGGAGACGATAAAGAAAGCGTCCAAGTGGGTTGGGTGCAAATCTTATCACCATCCCATAACATATGGGGAAACCGGGGCGGTGCACCGTCCACTTTGGTTCTATCGAAAGCTGGTTTGTCCGTTTCTGATCGGAGTCGATGACCATGCAAGGTAAGCCGTCGTGGCGCAATGGTAGCGCGTCGCTTTCCTATGAAATCCATAGGCGAAGGTTGCGAGTTCGATCCTCGTCGGCGGTACATTTTTGCTCCGTTCAATCGTCAGTAGGATGGGACAGCAGCGGCAAAGAAATCAAGGGTCTAAGTTGTTTGCGAAGAAGTAGATTTTACGCGGATATAGTTTTTGAGCAGTGGAGTCCATTCTTCACCAACATGCGGCAAAACACCCTCGTCTAGCTTCTCCGCATCAACTCCAATCCATCCAAGAGCCCGGCCATAGTATTCTGCCGCTTTTGACGGCCCCCCTGATTGAGATCCCTCTGTTAGAAGCCCAATCAAGTGCCACGCCTCCGCTGCGGACCTGCGAGAATCCCGAAGTAAACTTGAGGCTGGTCGTCGCATCGAAGTTGATCCAGAATACGGTTCGATTAATGGGGAACGTGCTGTGGTGGAGAGGGTGGTCTCGCGTCTGGAAGCCCGCTGCGTTGCCTCAGACAAGGCGAAGGCTACTCGCTCAGAAGACTCCGCTGCGTTGGTAAGCCACTGGATTGACGTTTCGGGTGACGAGCGGAGGCCATGTTGGACTTCAGCTAGGTGTATGGAGAGGATTGCAGAACGGTGGAGGATGTAGAGAGCATGGAGCGCTTCTCCAGGTGATGAGGAGGAACAGGGCTCCGGCTGCTTGATGGACCGTATCAGATCCAACGACAGGGTCTCCATTTCTCGGGCTTCCTTCAGTTGCCCTGTTGTGGCGTAGAAGGCCGAAACCGAGATGAGGGTAGATAGGAGGGACCTCTGTGCAAGAGGAGAAGCCGGAGCTGAATGAGGCACGACGAGTGGGATCCTGGTCGTTGGTTCCTTTCCTTCAGCAAGCCGAACCGCCCGTGTCCACCATACGACCGCGTCGTCAAAGTCGCCTAACCGCCTGTTGAGATCCCCTAACCACTGCGCAATGCGCGAGGCCTCTACCCCGGAGGGGGGGAAAGCCTTCCACATACGTTCCAACTCCGACCTCGCTTCGAGTAAAGATTCCTTGTGCCCCAAAGATTCCAGGAGGGCCACATGGCGGGTGATAAGCATGCGTAGGGTGCCTTCCGATATATTTGAGCCATTTGCGCGGTTTTTCATCGCCATGTTAATCGCAATCTTGAGGAAGTCCTGGGCGGATTGGGTGGCGGAGTCGACGACGCTCGAACTATCCGGTCCTCCGATGACGCTCTCGCCAGAACCCGTTCCCCAGTTCTGAGCCATCCAAGCCCCACGTAATGCATGCCTGCACCTGAAACCCAACGCGGGGTCGGTCCCTCCCGAACCATGTGGTGACCACCGGTCCCCCTGCAAATCCCACTCCCACTTTCGGACGTCAGGGTCTGTTTCCGATGCAAGCGCGACATTCTCCACATATATGTGAGCCGCCTCGAACGCCGTTCCTAATGTGACACCAAGGGTAACGAGCCCTGCGAGTGAGTACTTGAAGACCCTGCCGAAGTACTCGGTTGCAAATGATGCAGGGTTGGAGTAATTTTGGGTGATGACGTTGAGCGGGTCTTGCGAAGAGCCCGTGCTGAGGTTGCGTAGTTGTGGATCCCAACGGTGTAGGAGACGTGGATTCCACCTTGGACAACGGCCGAGTGCGGAACGAGTGGGGGCGAACATCAAAGATGGCGGACGCGGTTACAATCCGATCGCAAATGGGGGAAACATCAGACGCGTCTTGTCTTGTGCGTTCATGAAGTTCTACATTGATGATTTACCTGTGCGCATTCCTCCTCGCATCTCATGGTTTTACGGGCTGACACTCACCTAGATAATCTTTCCTTATGACCGTATATACCCTGGTCTGCAGCCCCCTTGCCACCTCGTCAATCAAATACCATTTACACTTACCCAACAGAACAATATGCTTATATGTGCGACCTTAAGCGTACCCTCGACGCTACAGTAATTCGTCTGTCACTTGTTACAAACTCAACTACAATGGGTTCTAACAGGGACACTGTGTGCTCGAGATGCCTTCGGGGACAGGAAAGACGGTTTCGCTCCTCTCCTTGATCGTTTCTTACCAACAGGTAACCGAAAGCCCTCCTGTGCGTCACCCACCCTAACGGAAAACTGTAGTTTTTTCCGACCAAGCGGAAGCTCGTCTACTGTTCGCGGACTGTCCCAGAAATCGAGAAAGCGTTGTCTGAGTTACGTCGCTTGATGGAATACCGGATCGAAGCCGCCGAGACGGAGGAAGAGAAGGAAAAAGAGCGCAACTTTACCGGGCTCGGGTTGACCAGCCGGAAGAACTTGTGCATACACCCCGACGTATGGTCGAGGTCTTCGGTGCCACCAACCACCGCTCAATGATTCACAGGTTTCCAAAGAGAAGAAAGGGGTCGTTGTAGATGCTCGGTGTCGCGATCTAACCAGTGCTGCGAGCGTCCAAAAAGGTCGTGATAATCCAGGCTCTGTCGATCTGTGTGATTGGCACGAGGTAAAGCTTATACCAAGTGGTATTTTACTCGAGGGTGACCGTTTGAAGAACCTAGGGAAGATGGAACCAGGGAACCTCGTCCCTCCTGGGATATGGACACTAGCGGATGTGATGGAGTACGGGCACAAACACGGAACTTGCCCCTACTTCACCGTTCGTCGAATGGTGAGTTCCACTCCGTGCGGCTTCCTCCTGGATACTGAAACCCATCGAGATGCCGTTCGTCGACGTTGTCATTTATTCCTTTCACTATCTACTCGACCCGAAAGTCGCGGATCAAGTGTCAAAAGAGCTCGCGAAGGATGCAATCGTTGTCTTTGATGAAGCTCACAACATAGGTACATTCGGTAGTCGCCCCTCAAACCGATGCCCTCACCTCTTAACAGACAACGTTTGTATCGAGTCGCTGAGCATAGACTTGACCCGTCCCATGCTAGAGTCTGCCACGCGGAGTGTTACAAAACTCGGAGACAAGATCGACGAGTGGGTCTCCATCCCCCTGAAACCAGGCGCGCGGTTTGTGACGATCTTAACCTGTAGGATAAAGAAGACGGATGCATCCAAATTACAAGACGAGTATGCCAAATTGGTCGAGGGCCTCCAAGAAGCTGAAGATGTCGAGGATGGATTCATGGCCAACCCCGGTTTGTGGGCTCCAATGTTGCGTAGCATCCAGGTCGCTCAAATTACGTTAACAGTCCTCCCTGATGACCTGCTCAAGGAAGCAATCCCAGGTAATATTCGGAAGGCAGAGCACTTCGTCGCGTTTTTGAAACGTTTCGTTGAGTATTTGAAAGTCGGTTGGTCGTTTTTCTGATGTACGACCGGCATTGAAATCATCACCAGACTAGGATGCGGGTCCTCCACGTCGTTGCCGAGACGCCACTGTCATTCCTACAGCATTTGAAGGACATTACTTACATCGAGAGGCGTCCGTTGAGGTTAGATCTGTTGCTTTGTCAAACACCCGCTGGTCATAAGACGTACCACTCAGGTTCTGTGCGGAGCGACTGCAGTCCCTGGTCAGGACCTTGGAACTAAATCGATTAGATGAAATCAACGCGCTTCAAAAGGTCGCTTCGTTCGCTACTCTAGTGGCGACTTACGAGAAAGGTGTGTATATCAGAGTTCCGAGTCGCGTTTTCCCCATGCACTGGTTGACATGATGCTGGTGTCCAGGATTCCTACTGATCTTGGAACCGTTTGAAACTGACAATGCAACAGTGCCTAACCCGATATTCCATCTGACGTGAGTTCACATTACGGCAAAGACTAGACAGAGCGTTTCAAATCAATCGACGCCTTCACCCTCTCCCAGATGCCTGGATCCATCGATCGCCATCAAACCCGTCTTTGAGCGATTCAGCAGTGTGGTGATCACTTCGGGGACGATATCCCCACTTGACATGTACCCGAAGATGCTCCAGTTTACGCCCGTCGTTCAAGAAACGTACGCAATGACGCTGACGCGGAATGCTTTCCTACCACTTGTACGGATTCACTTTCGTGACCGTTGGCGTCCTCTTTTGGAGTTAACCACACCACCAGGTAATCACAAGGGGTAGTGATCAGGTGGCCATCAGCTCGAGGTTCGAAGTGAGAAATGATCCGGCTGTGGTCAGGAACTTTGGAAGTATCTTGATCGAGTACAGCAAAATCGTGCCAGATGGGATCGTCGCATTCTTCCCGAGCTACCTGTATATGGAGTCCATCGTGGCTGCCTGGAATGATATGGTAGGTGGAAGCCCTGTACCCCGTTCGCTCCCTCTGATGTGCGGTTTACCCCCCAGGGCATTTTAAATGAGGTTTGGAAACACAAACTGATCTTCGTCGAGACGCCAGACGCAAACGAGACTAGTGTTGCCTTGGAAAATTACCGGAAGGTGTGTCAAACAACAAATCGCCAAAGCGGCCGCCTTTCTGTTCGCTTATTACCATTGCCCTTATCTCCAGGCGTGCGACAATGGACGTGGTGCCGTCCTGCTTTCTGTGGCACGTGGAAAAGTGTCAGAGGGTATAGATTTCGATCACAACTATGGGCGAGCTGTCATTATGTTTGGGTGCGTGCATTCGACACCCAAGGCACAGCCCTTTTGACGTAATGGTTTGTCATGACTCCAGCGTTCCGTATCAATACACCGAGAGCCGGATACTGAAGGCTAGGTTGGAGTATCTCCGGGACGCATACCGCATCCGTGAATCTGAGTTCCTCGGGTTTGACGCTATGCGGAACGCGGCTCAATGCGTTGGGCGCGTTCTCAGGGGTAAAACGGACTGGGGTCTGATGGTATTTGCAGATAAGGTCCGGAAACTTCCCCCGAACCGTATACCGGTCCCTGCTGACCACCGTTTGGTTAGAGATTCGCGCGAGCCGATAAGAGGGCCAAACTACCTCGCTGGATTAACCAATACATTACCGAGACTGCGGCTAACCTATCGACGGACATGGCGATTGGACTGTCCAAGTTGTTCATGCGGACGATATCCCAGAACCCGAAGGAGAGCCAGGCGGGGATTTCTCTGTGGACGCTCGAGGACATCCAGAAGGCTCAGGAGAAACAACGCGAGTTGAATCTGGAAGCCGCAGAGAAACAGAGACGGCGCGAGAATGGAGAAGAAATCGACGAGGATGAGGATGAGTATGGTGACGGATGGATAAGTGATGCCGCGCTTGCGGAGGTAGATTTGGACGACCTGTAGCGACTATGGCGGATCACTGTCGGCCCATATACTAGGGTGAAGAGATATATGTACAGGGTGGTATGTCTGAATACAGTGATCAATACAGGTTACGAGGCACTGGTACAACGACTGCACTTGGTAGGAAGCTGTGGGGGAGAGCATCAACCTTTCTGTGAAATGGAAGCCACCGGAGTTGAAGGAGATTGTCCGTACTTCCCGCGAGATCAATCGTTCGGGTTGGCTATCAGAAGAAGGGGTGGAGGATGAGGAAAGACGATCGGCGGAGAGGAATGAAATAGAACGGACGTGTAGTACCGCCTACAATGGCAGGTGGGGGCGACGCAGGTGACCGGGTGTGCAGCAGAATTGAAGCAGGTGGCCTGGCCACAGTCTATGTCCTGACTGCCGGTGAAAGTCAGATGGCCACAGGGGGTATGTTTATCGAACCACAGCTTCCGATGACACATCTGCAGGCGATCGGTCGGCGGAGGTAGGAGAGTGGGGAAATGAACACTTGGTTTCAAATTCCCTCGGGCGAGCGAGAGATTCGAGGAAGAGAGCCCGACACTCACCGTAGAATCTGTCGCTCAGCCCGTTTGAAGACACGGAAAGAACAGGAGGAGGTGGTTTCAGCGAGCGAGGGTATAGGGTGTTTGTCCGGAGGGGGCAGGAGGGACCACATGCGGAAATGCCGACCTACAGTATTTGAACACTTTTTTATTTTCCCTGCGGACACATGAACATTTGACCAAGTCTCAAAAAACGGGGCCAAACAAAGTCTAATCGCCCAATTCACTAAACCGCGACAGGTTCGAAAAAGAACGGCTCCGGGTCGGACAACCGTGCGAGTGTTTACCCAAGATCGTCACACCCCCCTCGCTCGCGTCGCCGTTTGCTGTTGTCCGACCGTGGGCAGCGGCGTCGTGGGAGACACCGCGTTCCCCTCCTCACCCACTCTCTCCATCTCCGCGTTGTCCGCTTCCAAAACCTCCCCTATGCTTCGGATGGGCTCGCCCCTGACCACCCTTTTCACCTCCTCCAGATCCAGTGTCTCGTATTCCACGAGCGCACGTGCCAACTTTGGACGCCGCAACGTCATTACGGAGCATCAAACGGTTGCAAATGGAACATCAGAAAATCAACTGGAAGGAGGAGAGATGAAAGATTGCTTACCCGATGAAGTTCGCCCTCCTTTTCCTTCAGCAAGTCAGTCGCCCGCTTCTCGCCCGCTTTCAATATCCTAAAAAAAGCCGAAAATGGAATCAGTGGACCCCGGATCCATCTTCCCGTCTGATCCTTGAACATCACTCGCAAATAGCCGAGTGAAATGCAGAATGCGGGGCACTGCGGGAAATGAACTACTTACGATCGAACCTCGCTTTCAATCTCTTCCCGCTTCTTGCTGCTCATGTTTTCGTCCCGGTCGTTGTGGTACACTGGTCCGACTTTCTCAGAATAACCCCAGAGCTTTCGAACGAACATTTAGTCCAGCTTCGAGTGAATGATAGGTGGATGAGTTCGTCACCTTGACCATCGCATTGGCGGTGCTTGTCGCATGCCTCAGATCCGAACTCGCTCCTGATGTCACGTTCTGCGGTCCATAGACTGCATGGAAGATGGAAGGAGTCAAAATATGGAATCTTCTCCGATGGCTTACACCCACTGAGTTCTTCGGCCACCCGACCACCCATGCACACATCGATCTCAGCGAGGTATTCCTTGAAAGAAATCGAGATGCGGTCGTCCTGGGGGAGCTGGGATGTCTGAAGATTCAAATCCATCGATCTGTCAGCGAGTGACACCGGGCCGAAGAGCGCAAAACACTCACGACACCCAGCGCGTGTCCACGAGGAACGCAGGTTACCTTGTGCAGGGGCATGGCACCATTGGTATACAAAGCGACCAACGCGTGACCGCCCTATCATACCAATATGGAGATTCAGTGACTGTGAGCTCGGTTGCTCGAACAGGCCATTAGACTCCCACTCACCTCATGGTAGGCAGTCATGAGCTTAACCTTATCGTCAATGTAAAAGCTCTTTCGCTCTGCTCCCATTACGATACGATCCTAGTAGTCACAACTGTTAGTCAACGGTAACTGCCTTATTTGAGACCGGAATAAGGAAGGCCCTCCTGCCATCGGGGGCTATAACAGGATTTCAAACCAAGTTAACGTACCTTGGCCCACTCAAAATGTTTCAAGGTTATAGCCTTGCTGCCCTCCTTGGAAGCTTGGATGGCCGCCTGACTAAAATAGGGGGAAAAAAGTGCAAGGATCAAGTCAGTGGGAGGTTGCGTATTTTCTGTTACCAAACGTTCGCACTTGACCATATTGTGCAAGTCCGCGCCAGAGAATCCGGGAGTACCTCGTGCGAGGATGCTCGAATCAACGTCTAGAGAATCGTGATGTCCGGGGAACTATGTCAGAAGCGACTGATAACATAAGTCACGAAATGACTCTAACCTGGAGCGGTAACCACTTCTTTCATGTGGGTCTGGAGAATTTGGTTTCTGCCCCTGACATCAGGCAGAGGGACGGCGATCACCCTGTCAAATCTTCCCGGTCGTACAAGTGCCCTGAAAGCCACCAGAAAAAAATAAGGGGAGCGATTTATCTCCTTTGTACGCCATTGAAAAACTCTGCCTTCACTCACTGGTCTAAGCTCTCCGGAAAATTGGTTGCCGCGATCACGATGACACCTTCGTCTTGTAGGAAACCGTCCATTTCGACAAGCAGTTGATTGAGGGTCTGTTTCAGGTAGTGTTGGTCACGCTGGCTCCTCTTCCCACCAATAGCGTCCAGCTCGTCGATGAAAATGATGGCAGGCTGCTTCTTTCTGGCAGCAGCAAATAGCTCGCGGACCCTCTTGGCTCCCACACCTACGAACATCTCGTCGAACTCGGCGCTAGGAGGGGGATGGTAAGCGACCCTGTCGCGTGGGCTGGGCGGACCCCTCAACAAGAGATCACTCACCCGGAGGCGAACAAGAACGGTACGCCAGCTTCGCCGGCGACAGCACGAGCTAACATGGTCTTTCCAGTTCCAGGAGGTCCGGTCAACAACACGCCCTTGGGAAGCTTCCCACCAAGACTAGCGAACGCAGCGGGATCTTTAAGGAACTCGACGACGTCTTGCAACTCCTACACAAGATATCTAATCAGTTTGTACGGTACCCACCCGCAACAAGCACCAACCTCTTTTGCTTCGTCGACTCCCTGGACATCACTGAACTTGACGGTCTTCCCCGGTTGGGGCTCGAATTCGGACTGCTTCGGCCCAGCTTTGATAAACCCGGTGTTGTCCAAGAGGACAGACAACAACGTGACCAAGACTGAAGGTTCCAGATCGTGGGCATGATATAGACAGAGGATGGCTGAGATACTCACTGAATACAACAGCGCACATGGATGCGACGTATTTGATTGACCGGTATACCCATGTTCCTTTGGCTGAAGGAAACGTGAAGGTTCAGAGCAAGGACATAAGAATAACAGGGCAGCTTACGTTCTGCAAGAGAAACATAAATTGGATTCCCGCTACCGCCCGCACCACCTCCAACAGCAGCGGCAAGTTGCTCTGATTTAGGGAGTCCGCTGCCAAAAGAACTGCTAAAGGATCCGCCTCCCGAAAGAACCTTCTGAGCAACAGACTCGCTCCGTGTCGGGGAGAAAGAAGATGGAGGAGGCTGAGCGTCTTCGTGTTTCATACTGGGGTCCGGAGCAGGTGTTACTGGGAGAACTGGTGCCTGCAGAGGGGTGTCCGGGGAAGGGGTAGCCGAGAGTTGTGTTGCGGGAGACGCCAGGATTGTATCTCGCCTCCGAACAGCAGTGTTCACGGATCCCTCTAAGCCATTCTTTACGAGGGCAGATAGGTATAGCTCAAAGGCTCGATCGGACCGCAGGACCGGTGAAGATGAATCCTATTCTCGGCACTTAGTTCTTTTGTTGGGAGTGGAATGCAGCCAAAGGCGACATACGAATTCAGACAGACGTTCCCATCTTGAAATGATCGTGTCATAACCGGCTTTGACCTTGGTGGCAAGCAGAGCTTCATACAGTGCAAGTTGTTTGTCCACGTCGTTGTGATTAATATTAGCGGCAGCTTCGAGTAGTGATATATCGGCAACGGTAGCAGGAGAGGGGGTCGGTGTTGGCTTTGTTCGGGGGCTAAATAATGAAGAAAGAGTGAAGGAACGCCGGAATGATGGGTTGAGAGTTTGGAAAGGCTCTATTCTGAACGTGGTTGGCCCGCGTCCGAGGCCAGTTGCAATGGACCGAACGGGGAACGGAATGCGAGGGTGGTGCATGGGACCCGGAACGATGAGTCGGGGGCTGACGGATGGCGGCCAGCGCTGTACGGCCCTCAGCATCTGTTGAGAAGGGTGTCGGTATCGTCAGCAGTGACTCCGAAGCAGGCGGGACGCAGACCGACGCTTACCGCGAGGGACGAGGAGAGGGTAGACATCGTGGACCGGATGTGAGAAGTCGACGCGCCTGGATTGATGTCCGAACAGCCATCACCCCGCCGACGTACGCTCACCGGCATCTATTTTTTTTTCTTTGGATTTTCTGAAATTTAACGCGTAGAATGCGGGCTCAAGCTCAAGGCGGCCTCAGAGCTTTGCCAGGTCTCCCTCAACGTCCTCGGAAGTACATCCAACTCGCCCCCGTCTGCATCCGAGCCAGATCCGGCGAAACTCCACGCCGATTTGCTTTCCCTTCTCTCCTTGATCTACCACGACACAACAAAGCTCGCGTTGGCTTTGAACCCAAACGAACCAACGTTCTCCGCCGCGATCTCTCCCCTGGATGACCTCGTCAAGCATGTAAACGCTCTCACACCCTGCACATCTCTCTTCACCACCACCTTCGGATCAACACTCAGAACAGAGGTCGTGGGCTTGACCTCGGACGTGTTGCAAGCGACGAGGAGATTCATCGACAACTGCATCCTGATCACCGACGATGCTACACCTCCCACGAAACTCAAAGCAACGCACCTTTACCTCGCCGGTTCCCTCCACGAGTTGATCGACCAAAGCCGCAGGTCAGACGGCTTGCCCGAGAACAACCTCCAGGCTGTTCGGAAGAAGTGGTCACAGGACCGGTCAGTGTTAGAGGATGGCTACCGCGAACTATCCGAGCTTCTCACCCCCGATGGAGCTGATAATGACACCCTCAACGACGACTTTGGTGAAGACGACCTCATGCTCGACTCTGCGCCTCTGACCCCTGAGGAGGCAGAGAGGGTGAAGAAGGTCTGCATCTTTACTCCCCTCCTGTTCATCAAACTCAGTGATGCCCAGGTCCAAAGATATATCCGTGTGACGAATCTCTTGCATGAGAGAGTGTACCTCGATCTCCTTCAACCGTCTGCTCTTGAAACTGCCTCGTCGTCACCGGATTTCGTCTCCACTCTCGACAAGATATCTCACCAATCCGCTCGATTCGTTTCCGTTACCGACGAAATCATCTCGTGTCTACACAGTCCGCAAGATCCAAAAACAATTTCGGAGTATCTGGAAAGTTTAGGAGACGTTGCAACCACGTTGCAAAGATTGTTGAACCAAGGCAACTTCCTGCCAAAGCCAAAGGAGCAGAGTTTGGGATCGGTGACGATACAGGTATCCGAAGGAGCCCAGAAGAAGGCGAAGTGGTTCAATGCCTGTCTAGTTCAGGTAGATAAACTCCAGGCATCGCTTTCTGCAGAATTCAATGCATAACTCGTGTATGGAGACGGGTGGTCGTGCAGTGAAAGGTCTATACAATTGTCCAGTTCGATTTACGGTCAGTTGGGGGTATTTGTTGTGGCTGTTGCTGTTGCTGTTGCTGTTGTTGCGGCTGCTGCTGTCTCGTTTTCTGTTCAGCTCGTATCTTCTCCTGCATGTCGGCCTTGAATTTCGCCGCCAGGGTATTTGGCCATATAGCGGGACTCCGACGGGCTTCGAGCCGCCTTGTGAAAGCCTCGATCTTGTCGTGTTGCGCCGCAAGATTGAAAGACACTACCTGGATTGTCGTGAACAGACAGAAAACGTGAATGGCAAAGGACACGTACAGCTCCTCGCTGTCGCTTCGCGCGAGCCTCATCCCGCATCTTGTGTAGGTCTCGCATCCGCTCCTCCTTCTCCTTGACCCCGGATTTCGGGGGCGCACCCCCCGTCTAAGTTGGCGTATGCGTCAATGTCCGCGTGCGAAGAACGGCGATTTAGAGGCTCACAGAGAAGAGCTGTTTGTAAACGTCCGCATTTGACAAGTCGAGATCCGCATTTCCAGCGGTGGCAGCAGGTTTGCGAGGCAGACTAGATGGAGGTGGAGGGAGCCCAGCGCCCTCGACGGTAAATTTCGGCTTTTCCGCCCTTGTTGTGGCTGAGGCCACTTTAGTAGTGGGCCCAGGAGAGGATGCTGTTGAATCAGATAGCTTGATCTTCTTAATTGGGGGTAGTTTCTTCTTCAGTACGGGCTCTTTGTTCTCCGTGGTGGCAGTCACGGGTGGTGAGGGCAGTCCCGAACCGACAGAAGGTTCCGAATCTAAAGGGCGGGGACGCTTCGTGCCGATAACCACTGGTCTACCTTCCCTAAGCGAACCTATGTCTTCAAAATCGGCCCTCGATTTCCCTTTACGTGCTCGAGTGCTTGATGAAGCGGTGGCCCGCGTTTGGGGTGGAGAAGAAGGAGGGTCATCGTCAGCCGACATGTCTGACCGCCAAGTCATCGACTCGTTGTCGTCGTCGTCATCGTCCGAAATAACTGCCCGTCGAGCTTTCTTACTCGCCTTCCCTTGGTTGGTCCTAGCGGGAGAATGTTTCCGATGTGGCTGTGGCTTGTTCAACTGCGGGTGTAGGTTTCTGGAATCGGACTCTTGGGCCATTTCTTCATCGGAAGGGCTCGTTGAGAACTTTGAGCCCTCGTCCTCGACATCAACGTCGGAATCTTCGTCCTCAGATCGTCGTGATCCTAGATGCGTCGAGTGTTGAGGAGGGGAACCTTCGCGGGTAGGAGCCGCTTCGAACTCGTCCTCCGAGTCCACGGCCATACGCCCCCGCGCGACATTTCTCCGTCCTGATGACTGTCAAAGAACGCAAGGCGATATCATCAATGACAAGTAGAGCGTGTCATTCCGCACAGACTCACTTGCCAACCAGATGATCCCTGATTCCTTGAAGAACTCATCGGGCTCGACAGAGTTGGTGGTCGCGAAAAGTGGGTGTGCGGGTGGTAAACTTTCCCACGATTGCTCATTTTGATCAGTCCGAGTCTGCAGGGGTGAAGAGTCAACCCATCTCCTGTGGACCACCGCCCTGGTCCATGTTCGGACGATAGCCTGGCGTGCATGGTGGCCAGTTCATGGCTGATTTAGCTCACTTACTCTGTGCGTTTGCTTTCCATCGTATTATTAGCTGCCCCTCAAGGATCATTTGGAGGTGGTGGAACGGGTTTTTCCGAACGATAAATATCTCGCATCCCTCCGACAGAGAGCGTCGACCCTTCGCCAGTCCTGTCTCCTCCATCTGAACCGTGCGACTTGCAAAGACGAGTCATGTGAGCGGAGATCCCCCACTTCTGGGATCGGCGTCCAGGCTGGTACCATCGTTAGAACCGGGATCGGTCCCCAGGTTCGACCTAGCACCCTGTATCACTGACGTTCGAGAAGTGGGACTAAGGAATCCCAGTGCAGCCAGCGATACCAAAACTACCATGCCAGCGGGCCGCTGGTTCAAGATTTCGCGGAACACATTCCTCTGAAGAACAACCGTCCACTGGCTGGAAACGGAATGCCCCCGCAACCGATGGCACCCATTCCTTCAGGATCCCTTCGAGCATCGCACTTACTTCGCCGCATCTTTCGGAAGCGACGCGCCACCGTTGTTAGTGCCGAGACAACCAGCCATCGGTGCTCAGAACCACGGGCACCAGGAAAACTTCTAGTCACTTCTGGATCAGATGCTGCTACTTTTCCGTGTTTACTTCTGGCGTGCTTATCGGCGCCCAGGTGGGCGCTCGTTCTTCGAAAGTGACTTTTTGACCACTTCCCGTCACTTCCTTGTCCATTTCGCGTCCTGGAAGCGAAACTCAGTTCAGCACGACTGGCAGTGGTGAGCAGCCTCCTGCCACCTTTGATTCTCACGGTGCTTGCAGGCGAATTGATCCAAGTATCGGGATCAGCGCTGTCCCAACTTCCCACCGTTCCCTGGACCCCAGTGGGTTTTGAGTGGACCCTCCTCCCAGGTTCCTTCTGTGTGGATCGCCCGGTGACTTCTGTGACAGTTTGCGATATCTTTTCCTCCTGCCAGAACCACTGTGTACGTATTGCCCGCGAAACAGAACCACCTTGATCAAAACTCAGCTCCGTCTTCCAAACTCTGAAGAACTGCCCTTGCTACCACTATCTGCTCTAACCACAAGAGCGCAATATTATCATTCGCCCATCCTGACCACGGGTGATCCTGACCATCGTGCCCGGAACCCGGAGTGCGCCGCAGGCCGCCCGTTCCCTCTTCCACGACCCGGTTGCAGATAGTTGCGAGAGTTATTCTCCATTTCGCCTCGTTGTCAGGTGAGATGGTATCAGTTATACCGAGTAGAGTGTCCCTCCAAGACTTGCATACAAAGCCCTCCTCGTCAGCTTTGGGGACATGAGTTATCTCAGAGCCCAGGGCGAATAGACGGAGCGCGGTGATCAAACGAAATGAAGGAGCGGCCGGACTTGACGATGTGGAGAGCGTCCAGTCCCTGCAAAACATTAGCGGGGAAAACATCCAGTATCTCGGGGGACACACCCCCAATATCCTTCATCCTGGAGGATTACCTGCATCCACGTCCCTATAATTCCTCGCCCCCTGAAAAGGTCGGCCACGATATGTTGCACGTCTACTTCCGCCGGGTATTCCCCAGATCTCATGTCCGCGTCCGACACGGCGTTCACAAACCCGTATTCGACAAATAAACTTTGATTCGAGTGACCCCCGTATCTCAAACTGACCTCCCCATTGGCTTCTACTTCCCCGGCGTGTTCGGTCGCGAGGAACCGGAAAGCATCCTTGGCTTTTGAACGAACGCCCCAGATGTCAGGATCAGAGACTGGCTGTATGTGTGAGTGACGCCAGTAGTGGTTGGCGAAGTCGAGGATAGGACAGAGGGTGACGTTGGCTTCGTCCGTCGATTTTTCTTTGATTCGATAGTAGATGCAACGAGTGTTGACTGGGAAGAAAGGACACGGAATCAATGTATGTCGTGCCGCTGGAAGTTGGAAAAGAGACCAATCAACCAAGCCCAAAGGTAATCGCGGGTATTGAGTTCTCCAGGTATACGGTTGTCATTCTATGCAAAAGTCAATTTGAGTTTCGCACCATCTGGATGGAGCGTACGAGGTGTTTTGACACTGCGTCGGAGTCCCGTTCGAATCGTTCTGCCAGGGCATTCAAGGCAGATCGTGTGCTACGAGGAAGCAATGCAAGCAGGGTGGATTCTAGCTCGTTTTCGTCACTTATATTGTTGTGGACGAGCCATACCAGCGGATGGCTATTGAACTCTCGAGGGAGAATCGAAATGAAAGGACCAAAGGGGGATTTCTTTGTGTTGTCGTCTAGGGGTCTGTGCAGATAAAGATGCAGGGAGATGAGCTGGTGGGCACTGAGGCTTTTGCCACCAGGGTGAAGGGGTCCAAGTGTCTTTACATTCACTAACGCTGACTGTGGAACGGCGAAGAGGGAGCCCAGGGGCTGTTTCCTTCAGTTGAGAATGGGGCGGGATCTCAAACACAATCTGACCTACCGGACACGGACTGGTCAGGAAGAGTCCATAACCCGCGTCTACGTTGTTAAATGGGACCTGTATATCAATCATCGGGCGTTGGTGAAATGGGTGGATGAAAAATACCAGCTCTTGGCCTGCGCTCTACGTGGAACGCAGACGGTGATAGGTCCATCCCATGACTTTTGAGCCACGACAGGAGTCGGTTCCAACGACGAACATGGACGTCTCCCTCGTCGATTTGGTCGTGGTCGCTGTGGGAGTGCATCATCCGTTACGGGCGATTCGGTTATCAGTGAGGCTTGGTACTTATATCGAGGAGATCGCCTCGGCCCGTTCGCCCGCACCATGTCCCTCTTCAACACCTCCCGTCTCCTCGGCAAAACCGTCCTCATCACCGGTGCAAGTTCTGGCATCGGAGCAGTAAGTCTGGTGCGCCGCTCCTCTCGGTTTGTTCCATTCATGACCGCCCGATCTTCAGGCGACGGCGATCTTGTTCGCGAAGGTGATCAAAGGGTCCAACAGCCCATGTCCCGACATATCGTCAAATCTGAACGAGATCTCGTAGGGCGGTGCCAATCTCGTGCTACTCGCGCGTAGGGCAGATGCTCTAAAGCAAGTGGCGGAAGCCTGTGCGGACGCTCACAAGGTGTCTGGGATTCAAGGAGGGGGCAAAGTCGCAACAATCCAAATCGACGTTTCCGACAAGGCCCAGGTCAGCAGTGTCCTGAGCAAAATCCCAGACGAATTGAAATTGATTGATGTACTCGGTACGCGCGATATTTGGTATTCCCTTCAGAGCAGTCTTTACGAGCCGTTCCACAGTAAACAACGCTGGTTACGTGGTCGGAACGGAGCGCATCGGTCAAATCTCCCCTGATGATATGGAGGGGATGTTCAATACCAATGTCTTCGGGCTCATGAACATGACCCAAGCCTTTATCAATGGTGCCCCCCACAGAACATGAGCGGGAAACCTCGAGACTCACGCCAGATTAGATATGAAGGCGCGGAACAGCGGACATGTCATCAATATCGGGTCCGTCGCAGGGAGAGAACCGTACATCGGTGGAAGCATCTACTGCGCGACGAAACATGCTGTCCGTGCTTTCACCGGTGCCTTACTTCGAGAACTCGTCGAGACCCAGGTCCGAGTGACCGAAATCCAACCAGGGATGGTGGAGACAGAGTTCTCGATCGTTCGCTTCAGAGGTGATAAAGATGCGGCAGACAAGGTCTACCAGGGTTTTTCACCACGTATGTGTCCATTATCCAAATGATTCCGAAACTTGCTAAGTTTTCTCTAGTCACCGCGAACGACGTTGCCGAGGAGATCGTCTGGGCTGCCTCGCGGCCCCCTCACGTAAACATCGCAGAGTTGTTCCTCATGCCAACCAACCAGGCCACTCCGTGGCTTGCATATCGGGGTAACAAATAATCCGCGTCATGTACATCCTACCCTGAAGTTGAGTTCTGGGTTAACTAGATCAAAGCATATAGAACGGAACATCGAAAACATTGAAGGTTAGATCGGGCACCGTATTCACTTCTTCTGGGCCTTAGACCTCGTAATCTTGACGGGCGGGGTCTCGGGTTCTTCAGGCACCTCCGGCTCAGGAGGGGGGTCGTCGTCGTAGACGTATCTCTTTACGACGACTTTCTCCACAGGAAGTTGTGGGAGTGGTAAACCAGCGTCCTGCACGTTCCCTAAACGATCAAGTTCCAGTGACTGTGGTAGTGGTTAGTCACCATGTGTTGTGAGCACAAGAGGACGGTGTACCTTCGCCGTTTGAGAAAGACAGCCCCTTCCAAGTTTCTGTTCAGGCGGTGGTGATGGCTTCTCTGGGATGTCGTCAATGAAGACGGCAGTGAACAAGAGGCGATCCCACTGGACCCTTCTCTCTTTGACCATCACTACCTCAACATCGTCCGACCCATCCGACTTAAGTCGTTTCAACGGCCGCGTAGGGCGTTCCGGAGATTCGTAGTCTTCCTCCTCCCCAGCGCCTCGCCTATGCCGACTGCCCTCTTCTATGAGTGAGCCACTTGTATCCAACGGTTCGACTTCCCCACCATCGCTTCGCTTAGCCCTCCTCTGTGCTCTCTCCTGCCTCTGTTTGGCCTTCTCCTCGTTTGCCTTTTCCGCAATTGTCCTTAGTTTCACCGCGGGGCTCTCTGGTCGCTTTCCCTCTTTCTTTACGATCTCGGTTTCTAGGAGGCTCATCACTTTCTGGTTTTTCGCCGTGTTGTCCGTAGTGAGGTTCTTGAGTGCGTTTATGCTTAGCCCCGCAAATCCCGAAGAATCAGGCGGTAGTCGCTTCCTGGGCGGTGGCCGCGACGGCGAAGCACTGGTGACACCAGGTGTCACTTCTTCCAAGAGAGCGGATGGTCCCCCCCTACTCCTTGTCGTTCTGCGTACGGCGCTGACATCATCCTCTTCCTTGCTGGTATCACGGGGCCGGAGACGAGCCGAAATTGACACACTTTCGGGAACAAGTTGGTTCTCAAGAGGGGCGGACGATTGACCGGGAATGTCGATGTGTTCCTGCTCTGGCCTGGTGGGTTCTGTACGCGTCGCAGCGATGGCTGGAAGTTGCAGTTCGGGAAGTGTTAAAGGCTCGGGTGGGGGTGGCGACCTGATGGGAATCTGAGATGGTGGGGGCTTCTCTGCTACTGCCGGAGGTTGAGGAAGGCGCTTCGTGGGAAGGGGTCGCCTGACAGGAGGTTTCGACGAAGCCTCAGCGCTGGGTCCGGCTGTCTTCCTTGAGGACGTGGGAACGAAGGGCCCGTGTTTGGGATCGGGTAGAAATGTACTCCTGGTGCTTCCAGTCTGGTTGCGGGATTTCGCCTGGAGAATCGGGAGTTCAGAAGGGAACTCCCCAGAGGGCTCGAGACGTACCGGACTCGGGACTGTGCGCTTCGTGGTAGTGAGAATGGGTAGCTTGCTGGGTTGGACTCCGGGAGGTCGAGTGTACGGCTTGGCACTGGTTCGAGGGATCCTACTAGAGTTTGTTGGTTGTCTCAATGTTGACTTGGGAATGGTTATTAACGTCGGAACGGGAGGTTCCGATGAAGCGCGGCCGCTAGGCAGTGCAGGCGGTTGGATCTCCTCAGGCTCTTCGGGGATAACAGAGGGCTTCCGAATGAGCGGGTACGGAAGTGCAATACGGTGAGTTTCTTCGGGGAGAGGCTGGTGAGAGAACCTCGGCTCCTCTGACATACTTCGTTGCTTGGTGATTGGCTTGGAATTGGGTAGGAGGGCTGAGGAAGAACTGGAAGACTGTCGTGAAAATAGAGCCGGTTGCGGAACCACACCATTAGCGGTAGATGATGGGCCCGCCACGGCTGGCACTCGACGAGAAGGGCTTCGATTTGGGTCGCCTAATGACGGCACCTTGAATAGCGTTTGTCCAAACCGACGACCGCTCACGCCACCGTCCTCGGGAACGGCAGACGTGGAAACCAGAACCCTTCGTAGTGGTGTGCCTAGGTGAGGTTGTGGGTCGGTGGTTTGTATGTGCGTCGACTGAGTCAATTTCGGTAGTTTGTTCACAAGTATGCGTTGGGGGCCAAAGAGTGACGGTTGAGATGTGGTAGTCTCTGGCTTTTCGCCTTCATCGGAGCTCGAGCGCGACGATGGCAGCAGCTGTTGAAGGACCGACTGAGAATCGGGTGACAGAGATCCAAGGCGTTGACGTCCAACCGCCTTGTTCGCATCATCCTGACGTTTCCGTTTCCTACCTGCCCTTTTCTGAGCCTCTTCCCTCTCTGCCTCCCTAAGCCTTTCATCAATACCATCAATCGTTGCCAATGCCCCAATTTCGGATGGCCCGGGTCGGGTTTGTGCATTATTCTCCGGGAGACGCAGGGGGGATATCTGCGGGAGCACAAGAGTGGGATCAGGGGATGGGGTACGGCGGGGAGATACGCTCAGTCTTGCGGAACGTCGTCGGGGAGGTTGGAGGAGATTTCCGTCAGGGGTGGCCGACCTTCGTTTAGCCGGTGACACACTGCGGCGCGCGGAGCTGCGTCTGCCCGGAGGCTTGGTGGGTGACTCGCCGTAGGTGAGTAACTCTGCTACTCGATCTCGAGTTTCGTCATCGATGATTCCCCCACCTTCCCCTTGCTCTGAGGTTGTAAATGCACGTTCGCTATGATCCGCTTGCAGACGGATTAGGGGTTTGACAGGGGAACTCGCCGCAGACGCGAGTTGAGGGAGGTCTAACGTATCACCAGTGGAAGGTCCCGTGGCAAAGGGCTGTTCAACTATGAGGGCATCCTGACAATCACTGTCGGAAGGTCGGGGGGAGAACCCAAGCGTGCGGGGAGATGATGGACGATTCACGAAATCTGCGGGCGTGTTTTCCGTGCCTTTGCCATTCAGTGACGATCCTGTTACGGGATTCGGTGGAGTGGTAGTGGCGCTGGTGTCGTCGGACTGGGTTTGGGATTCTGGCGGCTCGGGTGGTGGGGGTGTGTTCACATGAAGTTCGGGAAATGAGAGGAAATCGGGTGGTGGGGAAGGGTTGCTGACTGCGCTGAGAACTCTCTCGGCTAACACCTGTGAAGGCTCTAACGGAAGTGTTGAGTTATTTTGAAAGAAAACGGGTGGTTGAGGCTCACCATCCTCGACATCCTGGTTGATCTCTGCTGTGTCGTTGGCCGGATCAGTTTCCTCGACCGCCTCCACGACTTGAGGTACAGTAATCCTCAGATTCAACGGCCGTACTGGTGTGCTTGTCTGGGCCAGGCGTATAGATCTTCGTCGGGGGGTGGTATCTTCGTCGTGGTCCACTTCCTCCATCAGCCGTTTCTGCGGGGACTTCAGTGGCCCAACCCACGGCCCCTCCACCGTGTCGTCGTCATCAGTCTGACGAGGAGGGGTGGAGTCCATGGTGTTTTCGAGAGACGGTTGCGCGTGACCGCCAGCGACCATTGCGAGCCAACGCGCCTCGTTGCGATCGTCCAGCAGCGGAGTTGGGAGACGGGGGAAGTTCAATGGGTGTCGCGTCTACCACGTGCGCAAATTTCGGCCAACGAGCCGAAAGCGAGGTATTTCAAAGGCGATTCATGTTTATCTTTCTTTGATAGAACTACATTTATGATACAAAGAGGGTCAACAGACGCTTTTCTTCAGCGGACGCGGTCACCACGCTCAATTCTGTCCCAGAGCGAAGTGGAATTATCGTCAACTTCGGGCTTCCTCTCCGTCCAATCCGAGTAATTGATGCCGGCCCGTTCATTCACAGAGGATGCTATGGAGTCTTTCCTCGTGTGGGTCAAAATAGACTTGAGCTGTGACAGTTGCTCAGTATAGAGCAGCCCCGGCACGCGAAACGACTAACGTCAGTGTTTTCTCGAGCGAGTTTTTCCAGTCGGTGTGCCTGCTCCTCAAGCTTCGATTTGAGTTGTCCGAGAGTGGCCGCGTCTCCGGCTTCTTGCACCAAAGCTGCCTGGTCCTTCTCGAGCAGGGTCGCGTCGACGTCGATACGACGACGTTTGTGATCGCGGTCGCCGCCATCAGCGCCCTCTTCGCGCCTTTTTCCTCTGTCTCTTCCCTTCTCACAGAATTGACCAGCGAGTCTGTCACTTTCTTGGCCTAGAGCAGCGATGCCGCCCTGCACTGCCTTGTCCATGACAACCAAGAGTTCCTTAACGAACAGATCAAAAAGGTCTTCCCAGAGATTCGCGAGCACTTGGTAATCGTCGTCGACCTTATCCTTGAGAATAGCGTGATTCCTGACAGCATTTATCAAGGCAGGGGCGACAGAGGAGGTCGCTGCGGTGGAGACCTGCGCCAGAGTAGAAGACAAGTCCGCGAGGGTATCGACCCGCCGATTTTCGCGGTCAATACCGACAGAGTCCTGTATAATCTTGCTTGAAGTCCTGGTGGATTCACATGAGATCCTTCCGGAACGCGAGGTTATCACTGATGACTTACTTTGCAAGCTGGCGAAAGAGGGTTACAATAGCCTCAGTGTTCCTCCGTCTATCAGGGTGGACAGTCCTCGAAGTAAGATCAGAGCCGAATACATTCTGAGCAACTGGTCGGGCGGAAGTATCATCAAGGTCTCCATCAAGAGGTCGAGAATGGGGTGGAGCCACGCGAACAGAACCGTCATCTTTCTTAACCCGAAGCCGTTCATCGAGCACACGAGGACCGCGAGAATAGTAGCGGTCATCCGGTTTCTCGACGCCAAGGAAACTCTTAGAGTCATAGGTTTTAGGCGAAGGTCGTCTCTTGTCCTCCCCGTCCTCCGGGTTCGAGCGCTTGAATATGTCAGACTGCGGTGCCAAGGGAGGAGGACGACGCTTGGTATCCCTGTAATCTTTAGTTTCGAGAGCGTGTTTCCTGCTCACGGGGCTCGCATCGTGCCATTGAACATCGTCTGGGTGTGCGAAGCTAGACAAGTCGGAGCCCGTTCAACTGCGTTTGGCTGGGGAATAACGTACTTGCATCGCTCCCGCTGGTTGCAGCCCGGTTTGATAGAGTTACCAGAGTCCGTAAAATACTGGTTGCGAGAGATTAGAAGTTATGCAAACGGCCCGTGAAGCGAAATCGCACTCTGCAACGGACGGTCTTTCTGAAGTTGATGAAACCGGACATGGTAGTTTTGGTTCAAGAATGTTGATCGACCTTGAGTCGCCCCGGTGCCCACTGCATCCCTGAGCACTCCACCCTCACCCTCACCGACGCCACCGACCGTGGCGTTGAGCATGAGGGGAAGCCGGCGTTGCCGGTGCCGGTCTGTCCATCGTCGGGGATGGCACATGACACATAACAGAACTCTTGACCTCCACCACCATCGGGGTCGGCGATTTCCCCTTCTACCTCTCTCTCCATACCACCCATCAGGATGGGTCTGTCCGCTAGCACCTTCATGTGCCCAAATCGTCATATCCCCAGGCTGGCGTTCGCACCAGAGCCAGTGGAGTTGCCAATAAAGCCGCATCAAGAGGATCGGAAAACAATGCCGATAGACGCTTTTGTATCCAAGTCATGTCCGAGCCTCTACCAGCCGTACAATCCTCCCCGGTGGATGCACAAGTATGTGGACCAGTTTGCCTCCTAGTGGACAAGTAGCAAACCAGGCTGTTTTGTTTGGCAGTGGTCACGTCCAAACCGCGTACTGCGTGGTCGGAAATTTCACCAAAGTCGATAAGGTTGTATACCACAGGTGGGTTGCATATCGCGTAGAGTTCCCAACTAGACCTGACACACATACGAAGAAAACTTTTGCGCACTGTCGACGGTGGCACATTGTGTGTTCTCCAACTCATCCCACCAGTCGCGTAACCTCATCCCGATTTTTACAGAGGTTTAGATTTCACACCTCTTCACGACGAGGATGTACCAGATGATACTCCCATCGTCGTCGTAACGCACGGGCTTACAGGAGGTTCGCGGATGCTTCCAAATCGTCGGCATCTCCCTGCTGACACAGATTCAAGGCTCCCACGAGTCGTATGTCAGGGCTATCTTAGCGCCTGCTGTTACTCCAAAATCCGACGGCGGTTTAGGGTTCAGGGCTGTTGTCGTAAACTTCCGCGGATGTAAGGGTATTGCCATCGTATAACCTACCACCAATCCCTCATCCGTTCCACAGGCGCGGGAGTTCCTATCACAAGCCCCCAGCTGTATTCTGCGGGGCACACCGAAGATTACCGTGCCGCAATGTTGTACATCAGAACGAAGTACCCAAAGGCGCCTCTCTTAGGCATAGGATTCTCCCTTGGTGCCAATGTGATCACTCGGTATGTGGCTGAGGAGGGCCACAACTGCAGGCTGGTGTCTGCAGTCGCTCTCGGATGCGTGCGTATATGTCATTGTACTCCACGGGCTTGTGTTAACCCATACCAACGTAGCCATGGGATCTGCGCAGAAATGCATCATGGTGAGAAAGATGAGCCCGAAGTTTGGTTCTTCACTCACGATTGCTGTAGGCTCGAGAGTAGTTGGTTCAATCGCGAGGTTTACTCCAAGGCCATGGGCCGCAACCTCCAATCTGTTCTCAGACGGCACGGAGAAGCACTGGGAAAGTTCGAAGACCACCCCATCGCGGGGGTGTTGGATGAGACACTCGGCATGAGAAAATTGTACATGTTCGAGTTTGACAACGCAATCACGAGACTCGTTGGTGGTTCAGCACCTCACTTCCCCTTCAGAACACACCGGGACTACTATGCGTGGGCTAGAAGCGATAACGTGATACAGGATATCAGGATACCGTTCCTCGGACTCCAGTCCTCCGATGATCCCATTGTCCCCTACTCTCCACCCGACTGTGCAGGTAATGGCTGGGTTGTCTTGGGGTGGACACGACGAGGTGGTCATCTCGGCTGGTTTGAGTACGACTCGGAGGGACAATTACGGAGGTGGGTCAGGAAACCAGTGTTGGAATGGCTCAAAGCCATAATCGACATGACCGACTTGGACGAGGATGGTAACATTCGGGGGAGGGTCACGAAGCCATTCGGCGTAGTCGGCGGATTCTTGCGAGAAGAAGGGAACGAACAGTTTGGTGTTCAGGAGATCGCAGGTTGCGACGAAGAAATCGGCGGCGTAAAAAGTGGAGGGGGGCTCCTGGCAGGACTATGACGTCCCTTTCGACTCGACTTTGGCACTTGTTCTTACTTTCTTGCCTCGGCGTTGCCGCAATGATGTTATCGCACACTCGCACACTTACACGCCCCGTACTACTCTACCATTCATCCATGACACTCCTTGCCTCTAATCACTATCGCTGAAATAGACACGGTCCCCTTCGTTTTCCTCCTCCGTTTGGTGAGTGCGCTCGTATTGTGCAACATCGACGGAAATTACATCTTCTTCAAGCGGTTCATCATCACCCCAGTCTCGGCTACGTTCGAATAGTTGCTTCCCTAGGAGCGCTTCAGCTGGGACCTGGGAGGCTGGGAGAACTGATCGTACCTGAGAGTCGCCCTCGGAACTTCTTGTACTCTTCACGTTCCTTAGGGGTGAGATTCTTCAATTTCTCTTCCTGTTCCTTCACTCTCTTAGCCGCCATCTCCTTATCGAACTTTGCTTTCCAGGCGAGGAAGGACTCGCGCGTAACAGGTGTGCCCCGGGTCTTCGCCTCCTCGGCCTAGTAACGCACGATGCTGTAAGGTGCCGTTGGGGGAAGCGAGAAGATGCCCCACCTCTAGCTCCAGCCGTTCTTTTTCGGCTGCCAGTCGGCGCTCCTTCTCTGCACGAGACCGAACGAGTTCGGCCAACTGTTCTCGGAGGTGGGAGACAAGAGTAAATGTCATGGCCATCCCAACGTTTTCCTCGCCCTGGGTTAATTCAGACAGGCGAAACACATTGGATGTAGCGGGGCGCACCAGAACTTTGAGACCACTGAGAAGGTCCGCGAGCTCCTCTTCCTCCACTTCACCTTCTAGCGGGTCCACAGTGAGCTCTGGGAGAGTGTCCGGGTATCCGCTCGTGTATTTTACATCGAGGGTCAGTTTTACTGTTTAGTCTACATCGTAAGCAGATTGGTACAGATCGCAATCATGGACATGAGGGGGAAGGGGTACTTACTTGAGTCTTGTCCCTCCTGAGCGTCTTCTGGCTCAACCTCTATTCTGATTTCTGTGTCAGATATTTCTGATCAAAACGAGGATTAGGCCATTCGTCTGTCCGAACAGCTGAGCTGGATCTGGTTGGGCACGAACTTGTGAGTTCCGTTGGGTAGATGGACTCCAAGACCTATGTGCAGACACACGAGGCTGAACATTTGGACGACGCCGCACAATTTACCAGCCGCACCTCGAATTCCTCCAGTAAGATGTCTGAGCTCATGATCACACCGACGGAGGAGTTGGGCCTGTGGGAAAAATTGCGGAACACTCGTGGCGCCGTCGACGACGATGTCCGCACTCGCCAGACAATGCTTCAACGCTCTCTCCGCCACTGCTACCCGACGTTTGGCACTGGGTAGCGCGTCAACACGCCAACTTTCGACCAACAACGCCCCTCTGGACGATACTCTCTGGGGCAAGCTACTGGACACCACCAACGCCACCGTTGCCCGGACAAAACTGACTGCGTGGTCTCCGGAGGAGGCCTGGCTGGCCCAGCACAAGAGAAGCCTCAGCTCCCTAACTCCTCCGAATGACGCGTATACAGGTGTGCCCTAAACCCTTCACTTCAAACTCCGGCTCAACGACCATTCCCGCAGGCCGAAGCATTGCGGTTAGGAAAGACCTCACGGATACTTCCGTTGCAAATGCGTCCGCCGTTCTCGCGTTCCGGATTCGGAGGAATAAAGTGAGGCAGGATTACACGGCCAATATGCGGCACGAGAAAAAGGGTGTTAAACGCCGGAGGCTGGAGAGCGAGAGATGGAGGAGGCGATTTGCCGACCACGTACGTTTCGGATTGCAACAGTCGTTGTGTTAATGTCTCACTTCTTCTATTCCGGAGCATAGGTCAGGCAGAAGGTCCAGCTCGTCAAGGAGATCCGACTACGAGGCGCCTAAGCACGCGTACGTTCATGTGGCATTCTACCATACGCATCCCTACGATAAATTTTCTCCCACCCGTTGATCACGCCCAAGCAGTCAACTTTTGAAACCCAATATCAGCCATTTCTGTGACCGTCCACTGCGGAGGCTGAAATTACCACGCTCCTTGCCGAAGTCATTAGCGACCACAACATCCCAGGCCTAAATCTTATACCCCAACTCCCGGGATTCACACATTCGGATCTCGGCAGATTATAGCCCTAGAACTATGAGAGAATGCAACCGAATTCAACACCTTAATCCAAATCCCGCAAGTGAGCCCCCCGCCATATCGCCGCATTTTTTTCATGGATCTCCGATGAAATAGCCTTTCACTGGCTCGAAGACGCCCATAGCACCAGAGCCGTTTCTTCTCCACCCGACTGAACGATTTCAACACGCCCCCCGTCCGAGATGGAACAGATCTTACCGTACGCTCGCTTGCCAGGCCGCTGCAACGTTGCACGCCGCGTGCCCACCACGCCCCTCCGCTGGCTTCCCCTTGTCGGAACCTCGGGAAACGAGGTGAGTAGGCAGTATCTATTCCCCCTGTGACATCCATGTCCGTCAGCTTTGGCGTCCCCACCCAGCCCTCTCAGTCGACTGGAGCGACCTCCTTTTTGCCTCCCGCTACCAACACTTTTCGCGTGCGGACCCAAGCCAGGTCCTCCCTTCGCTCAGAAATGGTAAAAGGTTCCCGATTCACTGCCCCTGTCAAATGATCGGGTTATGAAGAGGCAGCTGTTGCTTTACGAAGGTGATGGAGGCGCTCTCGAGGGAAGATCTGAAACTGACGGGGAAATTGCTTGAGCAACATCGGTACCTCTTCCTTCACCTGCCCCACGTCCGTACAAAACCAAATCCATTCCACATTCACTGACAGGCTGGTGCATGTACACCACGAACAGAGTTTATTCCGTCGCACCTGGACTTCGTTGCGTTCCTCCTTATAAGCCCCGCCATCCATCTTGTTTTTCCTCGACCCACTCTGTACACCTACATTCCCTCACGTACATCATCCGATATTTTATTACCCCCCACTCCCAAAAATCCGAAACCTCCCGAAAATGTGTCACAACGTTGGTTCTTCGTTTTCGTATACTTTAGTCAACGACGTCTAACCAATTTTAGATCATCGACGGACGCTTCCACACCACCTGCGGTCATTTCGTCGGTATGTCGACCCGCCTGCAAGACTGCAACAAGCCGTATTGCTTGTTCAGCAGGAGGCACGAGCACCCTATCGGTCAGCACAGTTCTCGGTCCACCGACCCGTGTGATTTACTCACCGCTCGCTTTTTCTCATCACAGGATGCAAGTCTCCCCAATGTAAAAGGTGGGATCGATTGGTTTCTTCCTGACGACCGGTGAATTAACGCGGTTGCTCACCTAACCTCGTAGGATGATGTCACTCCCAGTACACAACCCCATTCGGCTGAGCGACTCGGTCTGCGGCGACTGTGTCATCCGCAACTCCCACTCACGCGCGTGCTGAAACTTACCCATCCTATAATCGCGTACTCTACTCTTCTCCAAGACCGCCTGGCGATCTTTATTTGCTAATCAACTATTTCATGCGCCTTTTAATAGCTGCCCTGCTTAATCTTATTATTTTTTCAACTTATTTGTATGTAGTTTTGGCTATGCGTACCTGTATGTGTATGCACTCTCGTGCTCATGTCCGTCCCCCCATCATGTACGATATGCAGCATTCCCTCTCATTCAATTAGATCCCGGGACTTCTTTGACGTTTTGCGTTCGTGTGTTCCGCCCCGCCCCCGGAGAAGTTGCAACCCCAACCTGCGATCTTTGATAACGGACCGCGGCAGTCGACCACTCGATTTTTACCATATCGTTATTCTCGCGGCATGAAGGCCACGCGTCGTTCACACGGAGTAAGATATCATGGTGGGCTGTCAGTCATGTGCAGCGTCGGTCCTCGAGGCCGCCGGCTCGTTTTTTTAAAATACCAAGGCCGTTCGAAGTTAGAGATCAAGTTTCGCTTTAGACCATCTACCCATTGGGGAAAGGGAGGGGAGTTTTAGGCTCCTCACAGCAAAGTTGGGCTTTGGGCTTGAGTGAGAGCAGCCAATGGCATCCAGGCCTGTGGCAGAGTCGTGTTCTAGTCAAGTGACGGTTTGAGGTTCGTGGGAAAGCTTTCCGGAAGTGGTAAGAACCCCAGGCGCGCTCAAACAACTTTCTCTCACCTGCTCTTCCATGTCCTGGTGAGGGATGTCAGTGCCCCCTGACAAGTACCCTCCTCAGCAGCCCCCCAACGGTCCGACAAATCTCCCGTCAATTAATACTGGCCATACCATCGTCGTGTTGTCGGTGCTTTTCTTTCTAATCATCGGCTATGTGACTCTCTTCTCGGCGTTCATCCCACCCCCATCTAACTTTGTGCGTGACCCGGATATTCATCGCTGCAGACCATCTGACTGTGGGAAAGGCCTTGAAATTTGTGGTGGAAGATGCCCACTACAAGTACCTCGCACTGTTTTTGATACCCACCTTTTCTTACTTCGTCATCGCGAATTGGGTGGGTTGGCAATATTACCAGAACTCTTGATGTGGAATGTTTCGAGTGTTGACTGGGTTGAAATACACACATTAATAATGTTATACGATAATTAAAACAAAGCGACAGCACAATACAACACACAGCAATTCGATGTGCATCATGGGGAGGGGGACCGTTCCGTCGGGGGTCGAGATCGCTTTTGGACCTGCCTCAACTCATTCCACAACCGGCCTCTGCCGCCTTCATTCAGAGTTGGTGCCATGTCTGTGGCTCTTGTGGGACTTCGGGTCCTTCCGCCCCATGAGGCCAACGAACGCGCTGGGCTAATTGCCCGGGTCGACGCACGGGTTGAGAATTTTGGGCGGGATGTGGCCCCAGTTTCACTGAAGGCACCAGTTTTCTGATTCAGAACATCAGAGAGTGAAGTATATGATGAAGGGAATAGTCTGTTGGTTGGTGGTATCTGAATCGGTGTCCTCGTTGGGCGCTCGGGACTAGCTGAGCGGACAGAGCGCCGGAGAATGGCATTAGCCGTGGTAGGCACGTTGGTAGGAAGTGTTCGAGTAGGCTGGACGGGCTGGCGTGGGGCGTTCGTTGGTAGTCGCAGGTATCTTGCCCGGCTGTAAGAACAAAATTAGTAGTTGCTTGCAGAAACAAACACATCAGAGACGGGACATACGCAACCGCCTTCAGCGCCATCTTTGTCCGGTAGGTTTCCGACCACTTTTTGAAGACTTTTTCTGTTCAAATGCAATCTCGACAACGCTTCACAGGATCAGACCGATACATCACGTACTCAGGAGTGCATTTCGGTCAAAGTCCCTGGCTTTCTTTCCCTGAAGCGCTTGAGGCATGGCGGTGCGCCATATCAACCAATACTTCTTCTTTAAGTGAGAAACATTGAAGCGGAGGGCGGGAAGCGACTGGAAGAGGCGTGGGTGTTCATTAGGACTCCACCTGATTGGCGGCCATTCCACAGACCACGACTTACCCTCGTTTTAGAATGCCATATCCCGAACGCGTAAAATACGAGGTTTGTTTGCTTTTGAAGGGCAAAAGACTCCGCCTGCAAGGTATCCATCAATGGAGTCCGAAGCCGTTCGAAAAACAACCCACCAACGGCCGTAACTGGATGTCTTGGTACTTCTCCCTCCACTTCTCCCACACAATCAGAAGGTGGGTATGTTTCATCTCTTCCTCGCATTGTTGAAGAGTCACACGTCTGCGTCTGGCAGTTCTGGCTGCCCCCAACCATTTTGTAAACATCTTACGCGTGCTCTCTGTAAAGGGGTATGAATCTCTCCTAAGTGTAGCAGAGCACAGCAGTCATCATACCTGCGCGTTTGATGTCTTGATAACTCTGCATTAAAGCGAGCTCCTCTACATGTCTGATGCAGACCGTTTTCCATTTCGCGAAAGCGCGACTGAAACCGAGAGTGATCAGCCCGGCCGGAACTCGACGGGGGGGGATGGACGAGACGGTGCTCACAGCTGTATCCGGTCATCATAGGCTCGGCCAACTTCAAGTTCACGGAACTTCACATCAGCGACTCTGGTTGTCCATTGGACTAGGACAGATGTCATAATCCGCTTAAATCTTCTACATTAGACGCGAATCCTGCCCGTTGAAGAACACTTACCAAGTTCACTCGCTCGCGAACAATGTCTTCGACCTGCCGATGCTGCCTCTGTCGTTGGGCGAGACGCTGCCATTCTAAGCGGGCCGTGAATCACCTCGTGGTCGCGAAGCTAAATGAAAAGCCATACGATCGAACACGGCCTGAACCTTGCAGCGTTCCCAGAGCTGTAAAGTCTTCCGCCTCCTCGTGTCTGCCAACTTCTCCGTCCACAGCTTCCAAGCTCGTCGGATATGCAGATACTTGTCAGCCTCTCGGGCTTTCCTGACCATTTTCAGTCTCTTCCGAAGAGCGATTCTCCATTGGAGGAGCATCTTGAAACGAAGCTGGGCAGAACGGTATTGTGCGGCAAATAAACTGGCATTGCGGTGTGTAGCGAGCACACGCTGCCACTCTTGCATGGCCGATATTACCGCTGAGGAGTTCGCCCTAACCGAAAACGCAAGAGCCTTATCTGGAATCCCCGTTGCGTCAGTTTCGCCGCTGGGTGATTGCGAGAGACGCGTTTGATCAGAAACTAACTCTCTTGGTACCGCAAATCTCTGATGTGAAGTTGCCACACCGTCCATTTCTGCTTGAGCAGTTTGGCTGCTCGATAACATTCGAGTTGCTTTCCGCGCTCATGTGCTCTCCATATTCGGAGCACAGCGCGCAACAGGAGATCGTCCTGCCTGGAAACGTGCCTGTCTGCCTTGCGCTCCAATGCCTGGATCAAATAAAACGGTATTTGCAATTAGAGCGGACGACATGCGCAGAACACGTACCCGTATCCGGCTCCGGGCTGTCTTCCAGGAACCGAGCGCCCTCAGTTTGATGGATTTGGCGTTGAATTCTTCTGCGATAGCAAGGTTGCGCCTGGGGAAGATTGTAAGATCAGGGTGACCCAAAAACTGATAAAACATACATGCGCTTCTTCCACATCACCATCGCGTCATTCATGACCCTCAGGACAACCCTCTCAACCAGTAAATTCTCCTTTGCTCGCAATGCACTCGCCCTCCTCCAGGTGTGCCAGAACTTTAACACCCTCCGGGTGTCGTGGACCTGGGCCAAGGTTTCTCCGATCTCTTCGACCGCATCTACTCCCGCAAGCCGCCCCTTCCACCGCAAAAAGAAGCGAGCAAGGAGGTGCTTGGAATAGTGCTGAGCGGAAAGTCGAGATTGGTACAGTTGTCCCCATTTTGCCCACGCGTCGTTCTTTAGTTTCTTCTCCCTGTTGAGACGAACGACCTTCATCCTCGACCTCATAGAATCCCTCCATTGAATCTGCCGTTTGGCGTGCAGCTTCGTTCTCCACATGTCCATGGCCCACTTGAGACGGCGAGATTCAAACACAGCATACATTTGTTGGTGAAATTCGAGTCGTTTTTGTAACCTAGCTTGCCATTTTTGCATCGATGTTCGCAGTATCAGCAGGTCACGCGCCTCTGATATCTGCTGATTTGTGGTCTTCGAGGGACTCGCCGTCAGATCGTATCTCGTTGGGGTCCAGTACACTCACCTGTACCCATTGGAACCCTTGTATCCACACGTCCCAGCACCTTTCAATGAGTTTCCTCTCCCTAAATTTATCAGCCTCGACTCCATCCCTTGCCTCCCTAACCTTCGCCCATACATCGTCCTCGTTGATTACGCTCTTCAGCGCCTGCTTGGGTTTCGACGAAACAATCGAAGGTGTCTCCTCGGGTTGTGGACGAGGGAAGGCGCCATGTGTCTGAACACTAGGGTACGAAGCCTTAGCTGTGGATACCGGAGCGGATTCGCGGACGGCGGCCCCATATGATGGTGGGGTGCTGACCCGAGTGGGGGCATAGTCTGTGTGATCGGAACTTTGGGAGTCCCACCGCGGGGGCAAATAGTTGCGTGTGGCCCGGTGAGAGTAACGGTCAGCTCTAACCAGCGTAGTGGGTATAGGAGTTCCAGGAGTCAAGGCGAGCACAGAGTGAACGGGGGACTCGAAGCGTTGTGGGGTAGCATGGTATTGTGGGCCTAAATCATCGGCGTTGCCAGACTGTGTGACTTCGATCTCCTCGTCGGTCTGTGAGGAGTGGAGGGTAAAGGTGTCGTATTCTGGGTTTGGTCTCTGGAACGCCGGAGCGGGGTTGTAGGGATTGGTTCTTCCGTTCCTTCTTGGGGTGGCGGACAGTGCATCGTCGCGGGGGATGACGGAGGGTCGGGGGGCGGGGCGGGGTTGAGTCTTGTATCCATGCCGGTCCTTGATAATGTCCCATTTGTCCTTCCAGGTTTGACCCTTGACGGTACCAAGCTTGAGCAGTTTGCCAAAGTACACGACCTCGTTCTGAGGATCGAGACCACGTTCGAGGAGGAGATCGTGATATGCCTTAAGCACAGTAAGGAACGTCGTCGCGGTGGCGGGGGTGCGCTGGATGACAGAGTCGATGAATTCCACCTCATCTGAACTGAGACCCGCGAGTTCTGGGATCGTGACCGAGGTCGAGAGACCTAGCAGAGCCCTCTCATCTGGAATTTTTCGCGGGGGCGCCTCGTCCCTGGGTATAGTCGGTACGTGCAGGTGGCGGTAACGAGACATGAATCGAGGCGGATGGAAGACTATGAGGACATGTTCAGGCCACCGACGTATTGTTCACCGATTCGCTGAATCAGTGTTGAGCTTCGTCACGTGGTCGTGTGTGCCTTGCGCAGGAGGGGTGGTAATGTGTTACAGAGGTACTACATACAGAAAACAGGTACATCCAACGAATAATCTTAGTTAATATACCTCAAAATCGAACTAATAGTGCATTTCCGGCCTGCGACTCGACAGGGCAATAAGGGCATTTCACTCGGCTGATGGGCAGAACTGGTCACTGAAATGCGATACAAGGAAACATGGACGGACTCACCCCCCAGACTTGCTCAACTTCTGCAAGCTATCCTTCGTTACGACATGTCCACACTCCATCATCATCGGAGGGTTCTGCTCTGTCGATTGTTCCTTGGATACGGGACAAGCAAATATCGAGTGGTACCGGTTCTCTGCCAGCAGCGGTATTTCAATCTAGAGGCATGTCAACAAACCGATAACAAAGGAACAGCGGAGGATAGCCTTACGGGCAGCTCGTCCGCCTGACTCCACTCGCTCTTCCTCTCCCGCATCAACTTCCTTCCCTTCTCGATCCTCGCGAGCGCTCCGCCACCACCAATGTCGGCTACCACCTTGAGGGGTATCTGGCGACTCATACCCAGGCTCGCGCAATATTCCCTCGCAAACATCGGGTCGATGTCCGTGTAGATGTTTGGAGAGGCAAGATCGGCGTATGGTGAGGCGCGCAGGCGCGCCAATGGCAGGTAAACGACACAAGCCATAAGCCGCATGATTTCCGATTCGTGGTGAGAATAGAAACGGCAGAAGTTGGCTTTGGCGTACGCAACCGCTGAAGGAACGTCTGGGGGATTGCATTCGATAAGGAAATGAAGGTATCTGGCACGGTGGAGTTGGAACTCGAGAGGAGATTGACGTGCTTGCAAAAAGTCACGGCTCCTCTTTACCCACCTAGACATGGCGAGGGTTAGTAAACCCAAAAGAGTCGAATAGAAAGACGCACTCGAGCGCAGGATCTATGTCGCCGGCCTTCAGCGCAGTAACAATTCGATGCAAATCAAGGAAGAGCGTCCTCGTCTCCTCCGAAACGTTTACATTCGCTTCCTAAATGAGGGTGAGGATGGGCGGAACAAGGGCAACGGAAAGGACATACCTCGATGAACGTTTCAGCGGTTGTGAACTGGCCGGTTCGGAGAAAGTGGAGAGCGATCGTCCGGTCCAAAGCCTGAGCTGCCTTGGTGGAGGTAAACAATGGGCTGAAAGTTGGTAAGGAATTCGGGAATTTCTGTGCAGGGTGGGGTTAGTTGCGTCTATCACCATGAGGACACCAAGAGGCCGCACCTTGTCCAACGCCTTGCCATAGCGAGAGATGGAATTATAAATCTCCTTCTGTCTGTCATCCAAATCCTTCTTCAGACTCTCAACTTTCGTTGCGAGTCCCTCGAAAACCTCGGGCGACGCACCCCCCGACTCCACCCCCTCCCGCTCGGCCCGCAGAGTGGCAAGAAGTACATCGAGCGTCTGGTCAATTGGTGGAGACTTCGCTTTGCCATCCGCGGTGAGCTTCCCAAGCTTTGCGAGCTCCTTCAGTGCCGCATCCATCTTGCATTCGCCGTGGATCGTCGTTGGTCGTCGTGTGAGAGATGGGGAGCCTGGAGCTCATCCCCGGGGTCAAAGGTGATCGGTTCGCTCGGGTAAGAGCGATCACGTGCGCATAAAGGCCCTCCTCCGTCCATCTGGAAGGAATGCCTCGGTTTATTATTGGCGACGAGCTGGGAAATTTAAAGGCGTATGTCTCCGCGAATGGCGGTGAAGGTACCAACGTCCAATGCTCGGATTTACTTGTCGAAACCAACAAGCAAAAATCCATCCAGCAGCTCGCAATTGCTAATTCTACGGTACGCAACATTCTACACGGGAGCTCGCACAAAAACATACTGATGTGGTCGAACTGATGAGAAGATTGCCTCTGCTCTTACCGATGGAACGGTCCTCGTACATTCCTTAAATTCTGGAGACGATCTCAAGTTGACCCAACGCCAACTGTGGAAAGACAACAGACCGAAACCCGGGCAATCGTTTGTCGGTCTGGCCGTATCTGAACGGTACGCATGAGTTGTACCGATCTCACAACTTGCTCACAAGTGAATGCGCCATTCCAACAGGGGGGTATATTTTTGCACATCAAACGGCGCCCTGAGATTAACTAAAGGGGAAGAGCTGCAACACAGTCTCACCGTGCTTCCGACGCGGTTGTCCTGCTGGCGACTATCCTCGGACGATAAATCGTTCATCTATGGCGGGGAAGAGGTCGAAGTCTCTCTTTGGGACACCGAGCGAGCGTTCAGCGATTCTATCACTCCCACCCCAGGACCTTCCCAGAAACGTAAACGAGGGGGTAATCTACTACCAGCAGAGACCTGGCGAGCGAGAAATGTAAGTCCTTGAATTCGATGGCATGGCTTTCGCTCACGAAGAAGTCAAGGTACCAAACGACAATCTCGGCCTTCGGCAGCCAGTTCACATCACCTCTCTTTCTTACCTTTCCTCACCGACGCAGGACCCTTCTACTGCACATCTTATAGCCGGCACGAACGACGGACACGTCAGGAGATATGACACACGTGCGGCGCGCAGGCCGGTCTCGGACTGGAGATCCATCGCGAAAGGGGGGGCTATAAAGGTAATCGAAGATGGGTGTGCCGAACAGTGAGTATCTCTGTCCGTATCGGGGCTTCCAGTTCTTTTATCTAATTGTAACTTCTTCGCCCTGTCCAGTGAGGTATTCTTGTCGGATCAAGCGAGCAACCTATTCGCGCTCGACTTACGGACAGGTGGCGTTCTATATGGATATCAAGGTAGGCAGAACTTGTGGTGCCTGGCCCCGCTCTCCGTCGAACCTCTAACCCAAGGTTTGGTGCGACCTTTTCCTCCTTTCAGGGATTTCGGGAACAATCACGTCCCTGGCGTGTGCCCCCCATTATGTTGGGTCCACGTCGCTCGATAGGTTCTTCCGGCTTCATGGGACGGCCTCCGAGGCGTCCGCCAAAGATAGGAAAGGACAGACCCTTGAGAAAGTGTATACCAAGAGTATTGCCACGGTCGTTGTTTGGGACCCTTCGTATGAAGACGGTCGGTCATCCATCGAAGATGAAGAAGGTGAAGGGGATCAGGTGTGGGAGGATATGGAGAACGCAGAGGACGATGGAGATGGTCACAGCGATGACGAAGGGAAGGGAGACTCGGACGACAGGCCATCGCCGAATTCCTCGCACAAAAAGTCTCGCACGAGATGATGTTTGTCAGTTTCGTTGGAAAATAAGATACAATCGTGTTCGCGGCGACATATTAATTAGCATTAGTGGGCGTGTCGAGATAACGTGAAACATCGCCGCTGATAGCTAGGGAAGCGGCGGGAGGAGAGAAAAAAAAATAAGACTACAACGAATCCCACATGCGCTGCAACCTGGTCCTAGGACCAAGTTTGGCCTGCTCTGCAAGGAATTGCTCTTCTTCCTCATCGATCTCGCGCTTGCCAGAGATGAGGTCAACTTGTTCGAGGGGTATGACTTTGGTTTTGTAGGTGAACTTGTAGCCGGCCCAGAGGAAGACGAAGGTCGGGACAGCGACGTAGGCAGTGATGAATGTATCGGTCTTGAAGGGAATGAAAGTGTCATAACCCTTGAAGAAAGTGATGATGCCGGTGGTGATGAGGGCAAAGTATGAACCCCAGGGTTGGAATGGAGCTTTGTAGGGCAAGTCGTCACGGGAGTATCCCTGAACTTTGAGGGCCTTCATAAATCGACTGGGGGGGGGGCACTTTAGCGAACGGATACCTCGTGAGAACCGGGAAAGAAACCAACATATGGGTCCAAACGATGCACATCCAGGTGATGGCACCGAATGTTGAAACCAAGTTGACGAACCAACCAAAGACTAGCGACAGAGTCTTAGTGTTTACCAGTGGTGGGAATGGGCCGAAAATAGCTCACCTCGCTGACTGCTGGAAGAGACATTGAGGTATACGAGGAAACAAAAGGCGGTGCAGAGCATGAGGGCGGGGTAGGGAACGCCCAAGCGGTTGACTCTCTTGAAGACGGCCGGAGCCTTCCCTTCAACGGCAAGACCATAGAGGGTACGAGAACCGATGTACAAGTCGGAGTTGGCAGCACTCAAGACGAAGATGAGGATGGCACCATTGATAACGTGGTTGAGGACTTTGATACCGACCAGAGTGGTGGCAACGACGAAGGGGGAGGCAGCAGCTCCAACCTTCTTGCTGTTGGCAACGAAGAGGTTTGGGTCGGTTCTTGGGACGATGAGACCGATGACAAAAACACCGCCGACGTAGAAGATCAGGATACGCCAGAACGTCCTCCTGATGGCAATCGGGATGTTCCTTCTGGGATTCTGAGCTTCACCAACGGTGACACCGATGAGTTCTGTTCCCATGTAGGCGAAGAGAGCGTTGATGAGGGTGGTCCAGAAACCAAGGAAGGTAGTCAAACTCTTCCTGTTGGGAATCTGCTTATCGAGGTATTGACCCATGGGGCCATGGGGAGGATTCCAGTAACGGAAACCACTGCGGATAAGGATAAGCCAAGGGTAAGGTCGGCATGCAGGTGAGAATCCTCACATCCGGTCGTGTTTGGGATTACCTCCGAGGTCAATGATGATCCCTGAGATACGTTGAGAGACGGATGGAAGCCATGGGTGAAATGTGGCATACCCATCAAGATCAAACCAATCAAAGCGAGAACCTTGATACTGGAGAACCAAAACTCGAGTTCGCCGAACACCCGAACGCCAAGAAGATTGATAAAGAAGACTGGGGGGAGTACGTGAGCTGTTGGTCGGAGACCCTGAGACGATATGGAGCGCACCAAAGGCGATGAAGATGATCATCCAGACGCCGATGTGGACTTCGCGGCCACCGTGCCAGTATTGGAGGACCGCACCGGCGGCGTTAATGTTGTTGGGGGTGACGATCAGATACTTCAAGAGGTAGTTGTATCCGAGGGCGAATCCAACGGCGGGGTCCACGAAACGGGTAGCGTAGCCGGCGAAGCCACGCTTGTGTGGAATATAGGCAGACATTTCGCCGAGAGAAACCATGACAAGGTAGCACACGAAACCGATGAAGCTGTACCCAAGCAAGAGACCGAGGGGGCCACCTCTGCAGGAGTGGGGTCTGAATGGATGTGAAGGAGATCGGGTGGGCACAGAGGCTTACCGGACAAGCGCTGTTCCGGATCCGATGATGAGACCAGTTCCGACAGCACCTCCGAGGGAAATCATGGAAATCTAGGGAGAGGGTGATCAGCATGGCGCGCTCAATGAACACGGGCAGGGAAGCCGAACCTGTCTGGCATTGAGACCTCTGTGGAGGGTCTCGTCGCCCTTTGGATCGACGAAGGCCTCATTGGCGGCGAGGCTTGTCGAGCGGGTGGAGGTCTTCTCGACATCGGCCAGCTTTTTTTCTGGAGTGGCCATTGCGGGAGACGAGGGGAGCGACGGGTGGGACGGGGACCATAAGGCTCAAGTTTTATACCTTCTGACCCAGATAGGATGAATAGAAGGGAAGTTGATCCCAGATCAGTTGATGGCGGAAATCCAGCGGCTACGGACTGAGCTGGGTGTGGAATCGGTGCAGTGCCCATCCACCGCCTCGCTCGCTTGTGGCCCGTGTGGAATATTCCAAGTACACCAAACGCAACTCATGCTGCGGGCCAGTCGGTCCATCTGCTCGTGCCATTGCCAATCTGCATTCTCCGTCTAGTGGCTGGCGTGATCTCAATCGGCTTGGCATCAACCCAAGCACTTGCTTACCCGGTCCGACGCACTCGCCCCCCGTGACGTCGGTAAAGTCAGCAGCCGCCATCTCGGACTCCGAGTCCCCCACTCTGCAAAGATGTGAACCAGACCCGACCTTGTACCTCAAGGGACAGTCGAGAGCTTGATTAGATCAAGCCCCATGTGTGCAACAGAGCAAACTTCAGTTTCACCGGAACTCGTCGTTTCCCCGCCCAATGCATTGCATATGGGTCCAAGCGGCAATCATATGCGGACAGTGACCGGTGACCCCACGCTTTCACATGGACGGTGTTTGACTACAATTGCCACATAGCCTCAAACAATTTGAGTTTTGGCCGCAAAATCAAAGAAGCCGCGCTCAGTACCAGGTTTCAGAGGATCACCTTCACTTCATCCAACCCGTCTAAGGTTCTGTAAATCCTGATCGATGGAATCAACCAGAATCAGAACACGGGGGCAAAGCCTGTGCCGGTCTTCTCTGTGGAACTCTGGGACTGTATAGTGCAGGGGGTGTCGGCTTCCAGGAATATCGCACAACGGCTGCCGCCCATTTTGCTGAGTGAAACGTCGCCCTCCGCCTCTTTCATACATAGCTCGGCTGGTTCCCGGTCGTCGCATCGCCATATGGTAACAACCCGTGCTCCGGGACCCAAACGTTCGTCCCGTGGTAAATCTCTCATGGTTGCCGAGCGGTGGGAAAGCGTACTCGCGAAAGTATCTCGACTACTTGTTCTTCGTATGTCTATGAAACACCATGAGCTTTTTTCTTTTGACCCGAACGCGAGACAAGCAATGCAAGACGCACTTATATGTAAACCTCTTCTTTGTGATAGCAAATTCTCCCAGCTTGTGTCCCACCATGTCCTGTGTCACCTGCACCGGGATGTAGTCTTTTCCATTATGGACCATAAACCGGATTCTATGACACCGCAGTTGAGGCGTCAGCCACGTTTGAGACAGAACGTATCGCGCGGTCGACGCACCCTACAAAGTTCGGAAGGATTGTGCATGACCTGGCTTGGGTCTTTATCGGAAGATTGTTTTGCAGCGCTTCCCGCAGGTTCGGGAACGCGACAAAGTAAGGTCCTAGTACGTGTGTTCAGTTATTTAGCGTGGACCACTGTCAGCCTTCGAGAGGACCCTGTACCTTTCCACGCCGAACGGCCGGAGCGGACGACGAGCGACGGATGCATCAAGAGGTGTTTGTGTCACGTGTTCCACCCTTTGATCCGAATTAAAGACTAAGTAACCTCTTCCCGCCCGCCGACTGTGGGTGCACGATCTTGATACCCTTCTTTACCCGTATTGCACTTGTATGTACCTGGGAACAACGGTGGACTATGCGAAAGCGCGTAATGCAAACAAAAAAGTGAAGCCCCGTGTCTAAGCGGTTTCCCAAACCTCCAAAACCTTCTTCACAGCTTTACCAAACAGATC